>Ga0182030_10006876_pt1 | contig 23866 bp, 21 predicted proteins | sample 812S3MmetaG_FD_121299 | JGI IMG/M metagenome (GOLD analysis project Ga0182030, IMG submission 121299) | Permafrost microbial communities from Stordalen Mire, Sweden - 812S3M metaG (Illumina Assembly) | ecosystem: Environmental > Terrestrial > Soil > Wetlands > Permafrost | place: Sweden...
GCCGCTTGGGAACTGGACCGGAACAACCGTTCCGCCGCGATTGACTGGCGTTTTACCACCGAGGATGCCCGTATCAAATTGAAGCGCCTCTATCCGAAATTATAAATGTTACATGGTACTAGTTCAGCGACGGGTCCTCGGGCACTTGCGCCAGCAGCTTATTGCGCCAGCCGCCCTTTTGGCGGAGGATGACGGGCCACAATTGATCCGGCGGGGTCTCAAACACCAGTTCCAGCGAGGCCGGAAAGGTCTGCCAGGCCCGGCTTTTCAGTTCGCTTTCCAACTGGCCAGGACTCCAGCCGGCATAACCGGCGAACAGCTTGACTTTTTTCGTGGGCGAAAACGAGTCCCCGATCTCGATGAGTTCATCCAGCGAATGCCCCAGCGACAGGTTGGGCAGCACATCGGCATCGGGAATATATTGGTCGGAGTGAAGAAAACTCAGGGCGGTGGGCTGGACCGGCCCGCCCAGGAACAGCGGTGATTGGCGCAAGGGTTCCGGCAGGTTGGCCACGATCATTTCCCCCACCCGGTTGCCCGTGTCGCGGTTGAGCACCAGCCCGAAGGCGCCCTCCTTGTCATGCCGGCACACCAGCACCACCGTACGTTGAAAAAACGAGCCCCCCAACTGCCCGTTGTCGAGCAGAAACATCCCCTGCAGGCTTTTGATTTTCTCCGGCATTGCCACCAAGAATATACCTCAACCTCCCCCCGCTGGCAATGGGCGAAATGGACGGGGGCCGGCGCGGGGGCGAGCCAGAAGTTGCCCGGGCGGCCAGGCGCCGGGGAGGCAAAATCATTTGACCCAACCTGGAAATTTCCCCATGCTCCGCCAGCATCGCCCGTCGGCGCCCGTTTTGATGCCATGAACCATCCCAAAACCCTCCGTTGGTCGCTGGGTTTGCTTTCCCTGCTCTACCCGGCGCTGCCGTTGCTGATTTTCTTTGCCGGCTGGCTCCGGCCGGGCTATGCCCTGTTGTCGGTCGTCCCGGTTTTGTTTTGCCTCCGGCATCTGGCCCGGGCGTGGCCGGCGGAAGCGGTCCCGTTTCGCCCCGGCGAAATCGTGTTGGTGGCGGCGTTCAGCCTGGCGCTGACGGCCTTTGCCGGCATCGGCGGACTGGCCCCGCAATCCACCGACTGGATCAAGCACAACGCGGTCTTGTATGATCTGGTCAACCTGCCCTGGCCCGTGGTGCTGGCGGACGGGCCGGCGCGCTGGCCGTTGGTCTATTACCTGGCCTATTACCTGCCGGCGGCCGTGGCGGGCAAACTGGCCGGGTATGCCGTGGCGCAGGCGGTTTTGTGGCTGTGGACCTCCTTGGGCGTTACGCTGGCCGGCCTCTGGTTCGCGCGGCTGGCCCGGCTGCCGGCTCGGATCGCGGCCCCCGCCTTCTTTTTATTTGCCGGACTTGTGTTCGTGGCCAACCCATTGGTCCAAATCCTGGGACTGACCAGCCACCACGACCGCCTGGAGTTTTACCCCAATGAATCGTGGACGTGGATCTGGCAATTCCCCTCGCACTATTGGATGCTGGAATGGGCACCGGGGCAGGCCCTGGCGGGCTGGCTTTCGGCCGGGTTGTTTCTGGGCGCGCCCCGGGCGCTGCGGCCGGCGGTTCTGGTTTTTTTGGTCGTTTGCGACCCGCTGTGGTCGCCCTTTGCCGCCGTCGGACTTTGCCTGCTGGCATTCTTCCTTTGGTGGCGGGAAGGTTCGGAACGGCTGGTCAAACCCTCGGTCCCGTTCCTGGCCTTGATTTTCCCGTTCGGGGTGCTGGCGGCCTTTTATGCGGCCAAACTATCGCCGGACGTGGCGGCCCGATTCCCCAAAATCCCCATCACCTGGTTCTTTTCTTTTCCAGACGCCCCCGGCCCGCTCAAGTCGGTGGTCCTGCTGCTGTTGTTTGTGGGGTTTGAATTTGGCCTGTATCTGTGGTTCATCCGCGCCCGGTTTCTCCGGGGCGGGGCGGAACGAAATTTGGCCGACGCCTGCGGCTTGGCCCTGCTCAGTCTGCTCCCAGTGACGGTGGGTGGCTTCAACGACCTTTCCATGCGGGCGTGTACGGTGCCATGGTTTGGCGTGGCCCTGCTGACGGCGCGCGCCCTGACCTCGTCCGGCCTTGCGCCCCGGCTGCGCCGGTGGTTTTGGGTGTTGATCCTGCTCGGCGCGCTCACGCCGCTGATCGAAGTCGCGCACCAAGGCTATCATCTGGTGACCCGACGTTACGACCCGCGCGTGGTGCCGCATGGAACCCCGGCCGTGGTGCATATGGCCGACGGCGGCTTCAATGATTATGGGGCGCAATATGTCGGTTCCACCAATTCATTCTTTGCGCGCCATCTGGCGCGGTGAAGCGGATTTGCCAAGGCTTTGGCACAGGCGGATTGATGTCCTTTCGCTCACGCAGATAAACGACCCCTGGATTTCAGCCACGGTCCCCCCGGCACCTGCCCGACGCCAACGGCCGGCCGCCGCTGCGATTATTTTCTGACCGCAGGAAGCCTTCACCTTATGCTTGCGGCCGGCTTCAGCTCGAACACCAAATTGGTCAGGTTGGGAACGACGGTGAGGTTGGTGACCGTGCCGGATTTTAACATGAAGTCGCGCGGCGTTAATTGATAGCCGGCAATGCGCAAGTAAATGGAAACCTTGTCACCGGGCACGGCCGCGAAATGAAACGAGCCGTCCGCGCCGACGACTGACGGCGGTGAACTTCCCATGGCCGCATCGGAAAGGAAGTAAAGAGAATGGGCCGGAACCGGCTGGCGGTCACTCAATTGAATTCGACCGGCAACCTCGCAGACTGGTTTAAGATATACGGCGCCAATATCATTGGTGGCGCCATTTTCACCGGTTTTCACATCGGTCTGCGGGAACGCCCCGCCTTGGGCCGGCAAATCCCAGTTTCCGCAAAGGGAGAAGCTTTGACCGGGTGGCAAATGGGCAAATAAAAATCTGCCTTGATCATCCGTAACCGTGGCGTCGTTCCAAAACCAACAATCCGATCCGGCCCCGCATTGGTTAAGCCGGATTTCGGCATTCGCCACCGGACGTTCAGCCTGCAACAGCCGTCCTTGCAAAACAGCGCCTTTGACCAGCGTGATTTGATGCAGCGGCCGGGCATAAGCAAACAACCCCTGGGGCATGGAACCGGTGCGGGACCACTCCTGGTTGATGGCGTCTGAAGGCCATTGCTCAAACGACGCTTCGGCGTATCCGGCTGCCTCCACTTTTCCATCGACCGCGGCAAACGGTGTTTTGCCATAGACCACAAAATTGCCAGCGTCATCCGAAACTGAAAAGTAATCAATGTCCTGCGCCGGCCAGGTCCCGTTTCCATTCCGCGTCGTTCCCGTGATGTTAATCAGCGCGGCGGCGACGGGAAGGCCATTGGTATCAATCACCCGGCCATGGATAACGCGATCGGCCGGCACATTGGTATTGGCCGGTTCGAGCGAAATCTGCAACGGCCCGGCAGCGGGATCGATCTGCGCCAACTCCAATAATTTGCAGTCCGGGGCCATGACTTCACCGAAATACAGCCACCGGGCATCGAGCGATGCGATTTTAAAATTGCCACCGCTCCCGGTCTGGGTGCGTTTTGGAAGAAGGGGATTGCGGGTGGAAACTGAGGATTCGAAATTGGTTTTTAGCTGCGCATACGTGATCAAAACCGTCGCGACGCCGGATTTGCCTTCCGGCAAAGTCACATGCCCGGTCAAATCCGCTCGGACCGGCGCCGCGGCATAAACCAAGGCAAACGCCAGTGGAAAAATCACCGCAGCAATGAGGGTTTTGCTTTTCATAAGGCCGTCTTTTAAGATTTATAACACAGCCGGAATAGCAGTTGTCAAAAAATTGTAAAAAATTCAACAATTTTCCGATTTGAAACTCGCGAGCATCCGGCACGTCACCAGCGGATGCCCGCAGCAGCACCTACAGCCACAACGGGGTCGCCCTGAAAGATGAAAAAACGATAATTCTTAGCGGGCAGCATCTGGAATTCCCAATCCCAGTTGATTGCCACCTGGACCCCGGGAATGCGCAATTGAAAGTTCCGGACCTGTATCCGGGAGGCAAGCAAAACGATGGTTTTTAAAGCCGTTCCGACCAGTAACCCGGCTTCCGGCAGAAATGGGCGACGGCAATCACCGTGATGTGGTAAACATTACATCGTGTGGGGCGGATTGCGACTGAAAGGTGGGTGGCCAGTTTAATTACCAAGGCGTAGCAGATGAGGTGACGAGGCTCAGATATTTCGGCTTCCAACGCTTCAACAATTTCAACCTCTTTGTAATCAGAGCCTCCTCACGGGCGTGTGTCCCAAAGCCAAAAACGGAAAAAACAGCGCGCATTCCATCAGTCGGGCACACGAAATACCCAACAATTGTATTGGTTTCAACGTTGCTGTGCCCGAGGACCCTCCTTCGCTGAAGCTACAGCGGCCAGGCGGGCACACTCCGGGACCTGGGCAACACGCCCTCACGTCGGCTGCTACGGGCTTATAACAAAGACAGTTGTGTGCCGCCCGGACGGCGGAAGGCGGCGGTGGAGAGCGGGGGTTGGTCGTTGGTGAGGCCGGCCTTGCGGCGGGCCACGTCGAACATCCGCCGGATTTGTTCGGCGAAGATGCCTTCGCCGGTCATGCGCAGCCCGAACTGGGAGTCGTTCAATTTACCGCCGCGCATCGCCCGTACCTGGTTGAGCACTTTGTCCTTGCGGTCGGGGAAATGCGTGGCGAGCCACGTCTCAAACAGGGCGGCGTTGGCGTGGGGCAGGCGCAGGAGTTCGTAGCCGGCGCCCGTGGCCCCGGCTTCCGCCGCCGCCGCGAGCAGGGCGGGGATTTCGTGGTCATTCAGACCGGGAATGACGGGGGCCACATTTACACTCACCGGAATGCCCGCTGCGGACAGTTGGCGGATGGCCGCCAACCGCGCGGTCGTGGGCGAGGTGCGCGGCTCCATGAGGCCGCGCAAATGCGGATCGAGCGTGGTGAGGGAAATCCAGACGGTGGCGGCCTGGTGCCGGGCGAGTTCGGCGAGCAGGTCCGTGTCGCGCGTGACAAGGAAATTCTTGGTGATAATGCAGACCGGATTGCGGAATTCCGCCAGCACCGCCAGGCAGCCGCGCGTGAGCTTCAGCTTGCGTTCGACGGGCTGATAGCAATCGGTGACGCCGCTCATCACGATGGTTTGCGGCCGCCATTTGGGTGAGGACAGTTCCGCGCGCAAAAGCTGCGGCGCGTTTTCCTTGATCATGATCTTGCTCTCGAAATCTAGGCCGCTGGAAAAGCCAAGATATTCGTGCGTGGGGCGGGCGTAGCAGTAAATGCAGCCGTGCTCGCAGCCGCGATAAGGATTGACGCCGGCGCTGAAGCCGAGATCGGGACTGTCGTTGCAGGCGATGATGCTGGCGCTGTGGTCGCGGAGAAATTGGGTGCAGGGCAGCGGATCTTCGTCGGGATTCCAATCGGCGTCCCGTTCGAGATGAAGGGTCTCGAACCGGTTGGCCGGATTGCCCAACGCGCCGCGGTGGGCCGTATTCAATGAGTCCGCTGACATGGGGCATTATACCACAGAAAAAACATTGCGGGGTTCTGGCTTGTCCGGGGTATTACCAACATCAGCAACGCAATGAAGCGTTACCAGACAAAACAATAACAAATATCAAAAATATGAACACCAAAGTCCTCTTCCTCAGTGCGGTCGTCACCGCTTTTGCCGTCACGTCCTTTGCCACCGAACCCCTGCTCTCGCCCCGCGCCCAAGCAAACCAGATTGTCACGGCGCCGGCTTCGGCGGGCATCGCGGTGTCCGCGCCGGTCTATGTCGCCTCCGCCCCCGCCGTGCTCACCCCGCGGGCCCAGGCCACCCAAATTAAAAAAGTCCAAGGTGTGGACAACGACTTCAATCCGGCCTTGGCCTGCCGCCGGATGATGAGCGGCAGCCCGAAAGCCGTCGCCGCGTGCAGTGACAACCCGGCCATGCCCGGCTGCCAGACCCTCACCGCGATGAAGTAGTCCGTGAAGCCGTCAAAGCGGTTGTTGCGTAAAGAACAACGTGGTACACTACAGGCGGCGGGTAAAAAACCGCCGCCTTTCAACCAATGAAAGATAATTCAGACTCCAACAACGCCCGGTTAAGCGCCCTCCTGCGCGCCGCGCGGCCGGCCCCGGCCCTGCCGCCGCGTTTTCAGGAGAACGTGTGGCGGCGCATTGAGGCGGCTCCCGCCCCCGCAGCCGCCCACTGGCTGGAGAGGCTGGCGGCCTGGATTCTGCGGCCCCGCCACGCCCTGGCCACCGCCGCCCTGTTGTTGCTGGCCGGCGTGATGCTCGGCGCCCACGAAGGGTCGCTGGCCGTGCGCCAGGACGCCCAGGCCCGCTATCTCGCCAATTTCATGCTGGATTCGCTGCGCTGACCATGAAGCGTCCGCTCCTCATCCTCGTGGGGGCCGTCGTTTTGGGCGCGGCGATCTTTGCCGGCGCTTTTCTCACCGGCCAGCGCACCAGCCGGCTGGTGCAGGAGCAGCCGGCGGACGACCTGAACTGGCTGCGGCTGGAGTTTCACGTGGGCGACGCCGAACTGGCGCGCATCCGCACGCTGCATGAGGGTTATCTCCCCCAATGCGCCGCGACCTGCCGGGAGATTGCCGATAAAAAGCGCGAACTCGAGGCCGCCGGGGGCGACGGCACCAACCTCACCGCCGCCGCGCAGCTGAAACTTCAGGAACTCGACCAACTGCGCGCGCGATGCCGGGCGCAGATGCTCCGCTACTTCACCACCGTCAGCCAGGCGATGCCGCCCGAAGAGGGCCGGCGCTATCTGGAAAAAATGCGGGCTCTTACGTCCGCCACCCAGACGCAGATGGAACAGTCCATGTCCGGCGACGCCAGTCATGAGCGCCACCCTTGAAGCGGACGCCCGCGACCGGGCGGACATGGAGCAGTTGCAGGCCGGCCGCGCCGCCGCGCTCAACGATTTGATGGACCGCCACGCCGCGCCGCTCTTTCATTTTCTCCACCGCCTGACCGGCAACGAGGACGATGCCAATGACCTGGCCCAAGAAACGTTCGTCCGCGTATTCAAAGCCAAGGACAGTTTCCGGCTGGACCAAAAATTTTCCACCTGGCTCTTTGCGATCGCCGCCAATCTGGCGCGCAACCACTTCCGCTGGCGCGGGCGACATCCCCAGGTTTCCCTGGAGGCGGAAAGCGCGGAAACGGAGCAAACCCTCGGAGGCACCCTGCCGTCCAACCTGCCGTCCCCCCGGGAAGCAGCCCTGGCCGGCGAACGTGCCCGGGCGGTGCGGTCGGCCGTGGCGGCGCTGCCGCCGGACTTGCGCGAGGCGCTGGTTTTATGCGAGTGGGAGGAATGCAGCGTGGCGGCGGCCGCCGAAATCTTGAAGACCACCCCCAAGGCCGTGGAATCCCGGCTCTACCGCGCCCGCCAATCCTTGCGCGCCCGCCTGCAGGACTGGCTGTGAGATGGAGTCCAAAGTCCAAAGTCCAAGGTCCAAAGCCCAAGGTCCCGCCTTAGTGGCGGCGGTTCGTCAAGAGGCGGGGCCACAATCCGCCAAACTCCGCTGTTGCCAATTTGCCCGCGAACCCGCTAAATGAGGGGAATGCCAACGGTTGCGGTAACATTGCGGACGGCGCGCGAAGCTCAGCAGCTTACGGTCAAAGATGTGGCGGATAAAACCAAAATCCGCACGGATCATGTGCGCGCCATCGAGGAAGGTAATTATGGCGTGTTTCCCGCCCCCATCTACATCCGCGGGACGGTGAAGAATTACGCGGCGTTGCTGAAGCTGGACACCGCCCGGATCCTGGCCGACCTGGATGGCGAACTGCACCAAACGGCCCGTTTTTCCGAGCCCCCCTCGCTGGGCGAGCCCGCCCGGAAGACGCCGGTGGACCACCTGACGTTGTTGCTGGCCAAGTTGAACTGGAAGCTGGGCGCGGCCGTGGTGGTCCTGCTGCTGCTCGTGGCGGTCGCCGCCCTGGCGGTCTGGGGGTTCCACGCGCGCAAGTCGCATGACCCGCTGGCCAACCTGCCGCCGGCCGTATACCAGGCCGCCGGCAATGCCGGTGACACGCTGCCGCTGCCCGCCCACCGCTGAGCCGTAACCATGCAGTAGAAACGCAGCGTTTGTTTGGTCTTTTTGCGCAGGGACGTCGTCGTGAGGTGCTTCCAGATCCATGAAGGATATGCTACGCATCTCACTCCTGGCCTTACGCAAAAATCCACGGCGCAACCCCTTGCGTTTCTAATGCATGGTTACGGCTGAGCCGCCGTCACACATCCTCCAAATACAGCGCGCGGTTCCGCCAGAGATAGATCGCCCCGGAGAGCGCGGTCAGGATCACGGTGACCCACAGGGAGAATACGGCGAAGGCCGGCGACCAGCCCCGGTAGAGGAAGAACTGCTGCAGCCACGCCGGCCATTCGGGCTGGGCGTCCACGACCAGCAGCGCAATGATGCTGATGAGCTGCCAGGCGGTCTTGTGCTTGCCGTAACGTTCCGCCGCCAGGACCACATTCTTGGAGGCCGCGAGCAATCGCAGACCGGTGATGGCCAGTTCGCGGCTGACGATGATCACCACCATCCAGGCGGCCAGCTTGACCGGCGCCGCGGGGTTCAGATGCGTGCTCTCCACAAACGCGATGAAGGCCGAGCAGGTGAGGATCTTGTCCGCCAGCGGATCCATCAGGATGCCGAAATTGGTGATCAGATGGCGCGCGCGGGCAATATGGCCGTCCAGATAATCCGTCACGCCCGCCAGACAGAAGAGCCCCAGCCCCAGAGTGTGGTGATACGAAAACTGCCCGAACACACAGCAGAGAAACAGGACCGTCATCACAAAGCGGGACGCGGTCAATTTGTTGGGCAAGTTCACAGGCCAAAAATTTCCGTGGAATCACCCCGGCTGGCAAGCCTCAAAAGCGGAAAAATGACGCCGTTCCGGGGCGGCAAAAAAAGACGGGGCCTGGTTGCGCCAGGCCCCGGGTGGGAGGGTAAAATGGTTTTGCTCAATAACGGCCGCGACCGCCGCCGCCGCCGCCGGAACCGCCGGAGCCGCCGTATTCACGACGCGGACCGCGACCACCACCGCCGCCGCCGCCGCCCGGAGGACGGTCTTCGCGGGGACGGGCAATGTTGACGGTCAAGGCGCGACCGCCGAGCTGGGCGCCATTGAGCGCTTCAATGGCCTTTTGAGCCTCCTCGGGGGTGCTCATGGTGACAAAGCCAAACCCGCGGGGACGGCCGGTGGTCCGGTCCATCATCAGGTTGGTTTCGGTGACGGTGCCGTGGGCGGCAAACGCGTCCTGGAGTTCGTTCTCTGTGGTGTCGAAGGAAAGATTCCCGACGAACAATTTGTTACTCATGTATTTACTGTCCTAACTTAACTTGCTTGTACCAGACTGTTCCCGTTAATCGGATTTCAAATCGTCACTGAACCTGGTTCACTTGAAGATTTACCATGCCATGGATCCGCTAAGCCAGCTAACAGACCGGATAATATTGACAGTTGGCGGGAGGAATGCAAGCCTTTTTTGCGGAGCCTGGATTTGGGGAAAATGGTCGGGGCGGTGAGATTCGAACTCACGACCTCTTGTACCCGAAACAAGCGCGCTACCAGGCTACGCTACGCCCCGACTACCGAGCGGAAGATTCTGCACGCCCCGGCGGAGAATGGCAACGACGAAATGCTGATTTTTCACCTTGGCCACACTCCGGAGATATTGCGCGGTGCGTTGGCAAACGTCGGGAGATCTCATTGCGTCCGAAAGCGGTGTCGCTCCCGCTCGGAGCGCAATTGCCACCGCACTCCAAAAGGGTGCAAGCGGATGGTTCGAGTTGCCTCCCAGCATTGCCAAGCCGGCGGACTTGGCTGTGACCTTGGCCGGCGCGCGGGTCTGTGACGCGTGGCAAGATTGCTGAAAAACAAACGGTCCGCGTTGCGTCCGCCTGTTGGTTGCCGCCCCGGACGGCGGCGGTCCTGGCCAAAAACCGATTGTATTTTGGCAGAACATGACTGGATTTTATCCGCCGGGCGCGTGAATATGGGACAGTTATCCAATATTAATATGAGCGTAAAGACCCGTTTTGATCTGGAGCAGGCCGACATCCCGGCCGCGTGGTACAACCTCAACGCCGATTTTCCCGAACCCCTCCCGCCGCCGCTGCATCCGGGCACGAAAGAACCGCTGCCCCCGGCGGCCTTGGAGGCGATTTTTCCGCGCAACCTGATTGACCAGGAGCTCAGCGCCGAGCCGCAGATCGAAATTCCCGAGCCGGTGCGCGCCATTTACGCCCTGTGGCGGCCCACCCCGCTGTTGCGGGCCGTCCGCTTGGAGCGAGCGCTCAACACCCCGGCCCACATCTATTACAAGTACGAAGGCGTCAGCCCCGCCGGCAGCCACAAGGTCAACACCTCCGTGCCGCAGGCCTTTTACAACAAAGAGGCGGGCACCCAACGCCTGGCCACCGAGACCGGCGCGGGCCAGTGGGGGGCGTCCCTGGCCTTTGCGTGCAGCCAGTTTGGGCTGGAGTGCAATGTCTACATGGTCAAAGTGAGCTATGACCAAAAGCCGTACCGCCGGATGCTCATGCACACCTGGGGCGCCACCGTCCACGCCAGCCCGAGCAACCTGACCGAGTTTGGCCGCAAAATGCAGGCGGCCGACCCGCATTGCGCCGGCAGTCTGGGCATCGCCATCAGCGAGGCCATCGAGGACACCGTCAAAACGCCGCACACCAAATATTCGCTGGGCAGCGTGCTGAACCACGTTTGCCTGCATCAAACCGTCATCGGCGAGGAGTCCATCCGGCAGATGGAAAAAGCCGGCGAGGAGCCGGATGTGATTTTCGGCTGCTGCGGCGGCGGGAGCAATTTCGCCGGCCTGGCGTTTCCCTTCATGCGCCGAAAGATCAAGGAAGGGAAGAAATACCGGATCGTGGGTGTGGAGCCCTCGGCCTGTCCGTCCCTGACCCAGGGCGAATTGCGCTACGATTTTGGCGACACGGCGGCCACCACGCCGCTGTTGAAGATGTACACGCTGGGCCACGACTTCATCCCGCCGTCCATCCACGCGGGCGGCCTGCGCTACCACGGCATGTCACCGATGGTCAGCCACGCGCTCAAGCTGGGTCTGATGGAGGCGCAGGCGTATCACCAAACCAGGGTGTTCGAGGCGGCGGTGCGGTTCGCCCGCACGGAAGGCCTGATCCCCGCGCCGGAATCGGCCCACGCCATCGCCGCCGTGGTGGATGAAGCCATCAAATGCCGCGAGGAAGGCCGCAAACGCGTTCTCTTGTTCAATCTCTCCGGCCACGGCCTGCTTGACCTGAGCTCCTATGAAAGCTACCTGCATGGGAAATTGCAGGATGTGTAGGGCGGGTTAACCGGTCGGGGCGTGATTCAATCCAGTGGCGGCCGAGGATTGCCGGGCGCTTCCGGCACGCGGGGCAGCAGACACAAACTGATCACGGACGTGCACAGGCCGCACAAGACCACCCAGGTGGCGGCGGCCCGGTTGTCTGCGGTCAGCAACGCTTTGGCGGCCAGGGCGGCCAGGGTCAGGTTGGGGCACAACAACAAAAACGCGTGGCGATCCCCGCCGGTTTTCAGCCAGCGGCGGTGCAAGATCTCGCGCACCCCGATCAGCAACAGCGCCGCGCCCAATGCCAGCAAACCGGTGACGGTGAGAAGCATCCGCGCGTCCACCAGCAGCCCCAGCGACACAAAAAAGACCGGAATCAAAAACCGGCGGCTGATCGGCGCGATGGCCTCCTCCACGCTCAGGCCGCCAAATTCCGCCTTGCTCATGAACAGGCCCAGAAAGAAGGCGGTCTTGGCGGCGGCCAAGCCCAACCGTTCACCGATGGCACAGACCACCAAGACCAGCAACACCAGAAAATGCACCCGCCAGTGGGTGGTTTTGGCGATAATGGTCTGACACAATTTGACGAAATGCCCGGCAAACCGGCTGATCAGCCAAACCGTCACCGCCATGCCGGCCAGTTTGAACAAGATGAGCCAACCAAACCCGCTGGCCACGGTGATGGTGTCCACGCTGATCACCAGGATGGCCATCACCTCCAAAGCGATCATGATCTGCAGGACATAAGCCCGTGCGGCGCCGGGCAGCCCGGGATAATGTTTCCAGCCCAAATAGGCCATGCTCAGCGAACAACTGGTGAGCGCCGCCGCCGCCAGCAGACCGGCGGGCAGCGTGAGTCCCGCCACGCGGGCCAGCGCCAAGACCAACGGATATTGCAGCAGCGACCACAGGAGGGCAAAGCGCAGGGAGGGGAGAAATTCGCGAAATTTGGGGAGATCAATATCCAGGCCGACTTCAAACAAGACCAGCAGAAATCCCACCTCCCCCGCCTGGGTCACCATGGTGACGACGTCCGTTTGCAGGCCGGGGCCCAACCCCAGGCCAAAGAGCACAAAAATGACGTTGGCCAGCGCCGGGTGGCCCAGTTTGCGGCACACGTCCGGAACGGCCATCAGCAGCAGCATCAGGCAAATGATGGTTTCGATGTTGTTCATGGGCGGCGGACCCGGCCACCTTGGCACCGACAGCATCATCGCCGGTTTGCCGCAGCATCGCCACCGAATTATCAACCCTCAACCACGAGCCTTGACCCCACTTACGCGTTACATGACTTTGAAGCTTATTGTCCAACAAGTTTTCCAAGCGAATCAAGACAGCGGCCCCAGCCCGCTTCGTGACGGTCACGGCTTTCGACCGACGCAAACTTCTCGTGCGTCAACGTCAATTCCGTCTGCCGGCCGTGCGCTTTGAATTCCAGCGTGACGAGCATTTCGGGTGGTTCAACCTCGCCGAATTCTTCGCCGCTGCCGTCCTTCTCAAACGCCCAGGTGAAGACCAGGCGCTCCGGCGGTTTTACCTCGCGATAAGTTCCGACGGTCGTGTAAAATTCACCGTCGGGGCGCCGCACCTGAAGGCGGTATTTGCCGCTGACCCGCGCGTCCACCTTGACTGATTCCAGCGACGCCCCGTCGCACGCCGCCGCGCCGAACCATTGTTTGAATTGGTTTGCGTCCGTCCACGCCTGGAAGACCAGTTCGCGCGGCGCGTCAAAAACGCGGGTGAGTTGTAGTTGAATGTTGTTGGCTTTAATGGTTGCGGTTGTGCTCATATTTAATCTCGGTTTTGTTTGTTGTTTACTATTTTTTAGGTTCATCCTTTTGCCTGGCTTGCAGTTGTTTCAAATACTCATCCAAACGGTCAAAGCCGGCCTCCCAGAATTTCCGGTATTCCTCGATCCACGCCTGCGCCTGCTGCATCGGCTGGGCGTCCAATTTCAGCGAATGCACGCGGCCCTGCCGGCGGCGGTGCACCAGGCCGGCCTTTTCCAACACGCGGAAATGTTTGGAGACCGCCGGCAGCGACATGGAATATGGGCGCGCCAGATCCGTGACACACAAGTCGCCGTGCGACAAGTGTTCCAGGATGCGCCGGCGCGTCGGGTCGGCCAGGGCGGCAAACGTGCGGTTCAACAATTTGGGCGAACAGTTAACCATATGGTTAAATATAGTGCCGGGCAAAGTTAAGTGCAAGCAATAATTTGAATTAATTAAATTCGACCCGCCGGCCCAGGCACGCGTGGCACCAAAATGGTTTCCTTCTCCAACCCCAGTTCGTTTCCAGTCGTGGCGGCGACCCGGCCCGCCAGGTCGGTTCAATCTTGGCCTGCCCCGCCTTTTTCTTTACGTTCCCGCGCCAGCCGGCGATTTGAAGTTTTGGGTGGATGAATGGACATCGGGGGCCCGCTTTGTTACCCTGCCCCATATTTATGAGTTTGGAAAACACCGCCCATCCGGCCCCGGCCGCGGAAAACCGCCCCTCGGATTTCATCCGCGACATCGTCGCCGGCCATGTCGCCGCCAAAAAATACCCGCAGATCCACACGCGTTTTCCGCCGGAACCCAACGGTTACCTGCACATCGGCCACGCCAAAAGCATCTGCCTGAACTTCGGCATCGCCCGGGAATTCGGGGGCGTTTGCAACCTGCGCATGGATGACACCAACCCCGCCAAGGAGGACGTGGAATATGTGGATTCCATCCAGGAGGACGTGAACTGGCTGATCCGCGACTGGGCGGACGACCGGCTGGGGTACAAGCCCGAGGGGGCGTTGGCCGCGGCCGTCACGAGCCATGGCCGGCCCGACCATCTGCTGGAAGCGGTGGTGCCCCGGCATTCCGGCGGCGCGGCGCTGGAGCCGTTTTATGCTTCGGATTATTTCGAGCAGATTTATGGCTACGCCGTTGCGCTCATCCAGGCCGGCAAGGCGTTTGTGTGCGATCTGAACCCGGACGAAACCGACGACTACCGGCGCAACGCGAAGGAAAGCCCGTTTCGCAACCGCAGCGTGGCGGAAAATCTGGATTTGTTCACCCGGATGCGCGCAGGCGAATTTCCCGACGGCGCCCGCACCCTGCGGGCCAAGATTGATGTGGCCTCGCCGAACATCTGGATGCGCGACCCGCTCATCTACCGCATCCGCCACGCGGAGCATCATCACACCGGCAACGCCTGGTGCATCTACCCGATGTACGACTTTGCGCATTGCCTGAGCGATTATCTGGAAGGCATCACGCACAGCATTTGCACGCTGGAATTTGAGGTCCACCGGCCGCTGTACGACTGGATTCTGGAGAACCTGAACCTGCCCCGGCCGCTGCCGCATCAATACGAATTCGCGCGGCTGAGTGTGGGCTACACGGTGATGAGCAAGCGCAAGCTGATGCAGCTCGTCCGCGAGGGCCTGGTCAGCGGCTGGGATGACCCCCGGATGCCCACGATCAGCGGCCTGCGCCGCCGGGGGGTCACGCCGGAGGCCCTGCGGGCCTTCGCCTACCACATCGGCATCACCAAATACAACGGCACCACGGACGTGGCGGTGCTGGAACACGCCGTCCGCGAGGACCTGAACCACCGCGCCCTGCGCCGGCTGGCGGTGCTGCGGCCGTTGAAGGTGATCATCACGAATTATCCCGAAGGCCGGGTGGAGGAACTGGACGCCATCAACAATCCGGAGGCCCCGGAGACCGGCACGCGCAAGGTCCCGTTCAGCCGCTCGCTGTATATTGAGCAGGATGATTTCAAGGAAGTGCCGCCGCCGAAATTCTTCCGGCTGAAACCCGGCGGCGAGGTGCGGCTGAAATACGCCTATATCATCAAGTGCGACGAGGTGGTCAAGGACGCCGCCGGGCACGTCACGGAACTGCGCTGCACCGCCGATCTGGACAGCAAGACCGGCGGCGCGACGTCCGGGCGCAAGGTCAAGGGGACGATCCACTGGGTGAGCGCCGCCCATGCCGTGCCGGCCGAGGTGCGCCTCTACGACCGCCTCTTCACGGTGCCGGAGCCTGACGCCGACGGTGATTTCAAAACGCATCTAAACCCGCACTCGCTGGAAGTCATCACCGCCCAATGCGAACCTTCCCTGGCCGACGCCCAGCCGGAGACCCGCCACCAGTTCGAGCGTCTGGCCTACTTCGCCCTGGACAAGGACAGCCGGCCGGGAAAACTGGTGTTCAACCGGACGATCACGTTGAAGGACAACTGGGCGAAGGTGGAGCAGAAGGGATGATTTGAGCTATCTCGGCGCCGAGGCGAGGGGGAAAGCGTCCAAATCCGGGCGGCAAATGGAGTCAACCTCCGCTCCGCGTCCACCTCATTTCTTCAGTTTGTGTTCCGCATCCTCAAGGGCGGATTTCAGTCGGCCATCGTCCATAACCGTGAGGGCCTCGTCGCGGATTTTCTCCGCCGTCGGCTGATCGCCGGTGGCCACCAAGATTTCCACCAGCTTCCGGACCTGGCCCACAAAGTTGATGGTGGCCATCTCCCCCATGTCCATGGGCGCGAACGGGGCGCGGGACACCGGCGGCAATGGCTGGTTGTTTTTCTTCGCCAGGTCAGCCTGCCACTGTTTTTGCCGCTCGTCCATCTGTTGCCGCATTGCCAGGCCCCGGCGCATCGACTGGAAGTGTGTTTGCGGATCGCCGATGCAATCCCGGCACAGCACATATTCCCCCTTCTGCAGCAGCAGATCCTCCACATACGGATAGCATTGCCCCGCCAGCCGGCGGTCGCGTTTGAGCAGCGCTTTGAACAGCGCCACGGTGGCGTCGTCCTGGTTGAAGCCCTCATTGATGGCCTTGATTTCCGAGAACAAAACCATATACCCGCCTTTGGCAAATTCGCCGACCTTGGCATCCCGGATCTTAACCAGATCCTCCCGGGCCTTGGGATACCGCCGGCCCAACTCGATCCACTGGTCTACCAGCGGGGTCAATGCCTGGTCCCCCTTTAACTGATTGTAAAAACCCAGGCAATTCTGCAGGGCGTCCTCATACTGGCCGGTGGCAATCTGTTGCTGCACGCTCGTGACCGTGTTCTGGGCGGCCAGCGCGCCAGTGGGATCCGGCACCGGCGTAGGCGCACCGGGCACAGGAACCAGTCCGGTGGCCGGATCAACGTGTGTCCCCGGTGTCGCGGCCGCCGTCGGCTCTCCGGTGAGCGGATCAATGCGCGGCTGGGCGCTCAGGGTGCCGGCCGCCAGCAACGAAACAAGGCCGGCCAACAAAGCGGCCGCCAATGGACGGAAGGCTGATTCTATTTTCATGGTTCGATGTTTGGTTTGGCTGCAAATTCAGGTCAGCGCACGACCGGCGGATGCCCCATCCGCTTATTGGTGGACCTTGTGTTCCGCATCATCCACCGCCGATTTTAAACGCGCATCTTCCACCACCATCAGGGCCTCGTCGCGGATTTTCTCCGCCGTCGGCTGATCGCCGGCGCCCACCAGTATCTCCACCAGCGTGCAGATCTGGCCCACAAAGCTGTTGGTGGCCATCTCCCCCATGTCCGGCGGCCGGAAGGGCGTGACCGGCGGAAGCGGCAGGTTGTTGCTCTTCATCATTTCCTCCTGGCGCTGCCGCTGTTCTTTTTGCAGCTCCGCCAGACGTTGCTGCGATTCTCTTTGTTGCTCCTGCACGTTCCGTTCCCTTTCCAATTGACTGCGGATCATCTCAAAGCGCGTCTGCGGATCCCCGATGAAATTCAAACACAGCGCGTATTCGCCCTTCTGCACGAGGGGCCCTTCCATATAGAAATAGCATTGCCTGGCCAGTTGCTTGTCCGTTTTGAACATGATTTTGTACAAGGCATACGTCGCGTCCTCGTCCTCCAATTCGCGGTTGATGGCTTGAACGTCCAGAAATAACTCAGAATACCCCTGGCCGGCGGCGATTTTCCGCGTCTTCTCGTCCCGGATTTCCAGCAACGCCCGTTTTGCCTTTGGATAGCGCCGGCCCAGTTCCACCCAGTCGGACAGGGCGGACGTGCGGCGGACACTGTTCTGCCAGGCGTCGCCAAATTCCTGCGCATGGTTGTGGAACCAAAGCTGGCGCTGCAAGGCCTCCTTATAATGACCACTGTCGGTTTGCTGCCTCGCTTCCGCGAGAATTTTTCGCAAGTCCGGCTTTTCACCCGGCAGCAAATCCGGGGACCATTCACCGGTGGCCACACCGGCTGCCGCCGGTCGGTCGAAGGGTTGATCCAGCAACTTGTAACGCACCTTCAATCCCGGCGGATCGGTCAACCGGCCGGTCACTTGCAGCAGGCCAATCACACCCGACCGGGTTCGGAACAGACAAGTGTCCGGCAGGGTCGCCGCCTGCCCGTACGACATGATTTTGAAGGCTTCACTTGTTTCCGCCTCCAACCGCCGGGCGGCTTGCACCGGGGTTAGTTCCTCCCAGCATTGGGCCGGCACGGTGATGGCCGCCATATCGTATCCGCTCAACACCGATGAATTCGCGAGCACGCCGGCGGCGGCGTCCATGTCGGCGTCCATCATCCAAGGATGGATTCCCATCATGGAACCGTCCGCCTGCCGGGGTGGCGTACGCACTTCGCCGGACTTGAAGCAGATCACATAATTGGACCCCGCCGGTGCCAGAGTGATCGCCCGCTCCACCACCGGGCCGAAGGCCGCCCGGGCCGTTGGCAGAACCGGGTTGGGCGGATAGGTGGTGTTGCCCTCCGTCCCGACGCTGGCATCTCGTACCCCCACCGTGGTCCGGTGGCCGGGCTGCAGGGAAACATCGCGGAACTCCACCCATTGATACGGACGCCGCTGCAACTGGAATTCCTTGATCTGCACAAAATCGTTGGAGGATAACACCAGCAAGCCCCCTGCTTGGAGCGTTCCCGCGTTGGAGGAGTTTCCCGGAATCTTGGTGATGTTGCCATTCGCGCCCACCCCCACCATGCGTGACTCCCAGTTCGTGTTCTGGCTGTAGTTGCAGTTGACGGCCACCGTGCCACCCAGCCCGGCCACGGAGTTGAAGGTTGCGCTCCACTCGCCGTCTTTGGGTGAGTTAATCTCCGCCGATCCGCTGCCATTGTTTTCATGTGCCAAGGTCACGACGGTTTCCCAAGGGCCGTTGGCCACGCCCAGCGACACATTCATGGTGGCGGCATTGGAGGGACAGGTAAAAAGCTGACCAAAACCCATGTATTGGCCCCGTTCAACGGGCGACATCTCGCGCGAACTGCCCGGCTGAATGCCCGACTCCGCACTCACCCGGCAGACGGAGTACGAAATCTCGTTGGTGCTTTCGTTATGAATCCGGAAGGCGGCTTTCTTTGTCACCCGGTTTTGCGCCCACTGCGACATGTCGCCACCATATCCAGCGGGAAACGGGTTCGGCGAAAGTTCACCGTTGGGCCGCCAGCAGACGGTGTTCGTCCAGGGCTGGTCGCCCACGGCCAACAGTTCCACCGAACCTTGGTGCATGCGCGCCACGAACGGCGCCCGGTCAACCTGCCGGAACTCTTGCGCGATGGGATGGGCTTTCTCCTCGGCCAGCCGCGCCTGCTGTGGAATCCAGCCAAACGCAAACAACATCAGCGCGCCTACCACCAGGGTCTCCAGCCAGTCGGGGCCTTGGCCGCGTTGCCGCTCATAGAGGGCTTTAACTTCGGGCCGCGTCAGTACCCGATGCAACCAGAGCAGCAGCGCCGCCCCGCCCCAAAAGGCAACGACCAACAGCCACGTCGCCGGCACGGCACCGGGTTTCCAACCGAACACTTCCAGCGCCGTGGCACCTGGCAGCAACGCCCACCCGTTCGCCCGGGCGAACATGAGGGTGAGGAACAAGATCAGCGTGGCGTAGCCGAGCCACACGACAACCACCGCCAGCCGCCGCCACCGCCAGCGCAGACGCAGCAGGCCGATTCCCACCGGCAGACATAAGAGGCCGGGATCAAACCGCAAAGCAAGGGGCCCCGTGTACCAGACCATGTCCCCAATCGAATACACACCGAGAAGGATGAACAGCAGACCGGCCACGATCAGGGCGGGCGGGCGGCGTTGCCCGTTGCTGGAACAGGCTCCAAACCTCCAGACCCAGGGACCGACGGCGATCACGTCGGGCGAAGACGGAATGAACGTCTCATTCTGGTCTTCCCGCCCGGCCGGCAGGACGTGCGGCTCCGCCTCCGCCTCGGGCTCGTTTTCGCCCATAAAACTCCAGCCATGTTTTTTGGTGTAGCGGAGGTCAAACACTTCAAAGATCAAAAATATCACCAAGGCGGCCCCGAAAGTAAACTTATCGATCCTCTGCTCCATCTTTTTATCCGCCATATTGGCGAGAAACAGAATTATCAGGGCCAACGCGGCCATCCCCCATTTCCACCGTTTCCACCAATGCCCGACCAAATCAACTTCGTCCCCGGGTACACCCGCCGGCTTGTCCGCGGTAGTCCCACCCTGCGGGACGGAGGCGGATTCCACTTTTCCGCTTTTGGTTTGAGCCTCTCCCGCCTTGCGGGATCGGCTGCCACCAGATTCCGGCGTCGCCGCAATCGTCTCCACGCACGTTTTCACCTCGCTGGCCTGCTGGTAACGGAGTTCCGGCTGTCGCTCCAGCGCGCGCAGCACCACTTCATCCAGGCGCACGTCTATGTGGACTTTCCGGGACGGCGGCTCGAGGCGTTTGTCGGGCAGTTCGCCCGTGAGCATCTCGTAGAAAACCACACCCATCGAATAAATGTCCGCCCGGCTGTCCACACGCTGCGGATCGGTCTTCTGTTCCGGCGCGCTATAGCCGGGCGTGCCCAGGATGCCGGTCGGGCCGTGCTGCTGCACGACCCCAATATCAGGGCTGACCGGCAGGTCCGCCCTGCCGGGTTCCATGATCTTCGCCACGCCAAAGTCCGCCACCTTCACCCGGCCGGATTTGTCCAGCAGCAGGTTCTCGGGTTTGATGTCGCGGTGGACAATGCCGCGGTCGTGCGCGAATTGCAGCGCGTCGCACAGCGGCGGGATGATCGCCAGCGCCTCTTCGGGCGTGAATTTCTGGACGCGCAGTAGCTGCCGCAGGTTCACGCCGTCCACAAATTCCATGAGCAGATAATAAAAACCGCCCGCCTGGCCGAAGTCGTAGATGGTGACGATGTTCGGATGGTTCAGGGCCGCCAGCGCCTGCGCCTCGCGCGCGAACCGTTCGGCGAACTTGGCGTCATGCACCCGTTCCGGCGCCAGCAGTTTGAGCGCCGCGAACCGGTTCAGGCTCTTCTGCCGCGCCTTGTAGACCACCCCCATGCCGCCCCGCCCAAGGCATTCCAGGATTTCCAACTGCGGAAAATGCGGGGCGATCTGGTCCGGCGGCAGGGGCGGTTGCGCGGCGGCGGTGTCGTCGGTGAACACTGTTTCAGTCTGGAGGTTCAGCGCCATGAGGCACCGCGGGCACAACCCGGCGGGCGCGTTGGCCGGGAGGGCCGCGCCGCATTGCGGACAATTCTGTGCTACCGGGTTGCTCATACCAAGTACTTACCGGAGGGCCGGGGGCTGTTACTGAGAAAGCATAAAGGATAAATTATAAAGTATAAACGGAGAATCGCCATCGGTTGTCCGGGCTCCTTTTATACTTTAGCCCTTAGCCTTTAGCCTTTCCCCAGCGCCGCCGCCAGATGCCGCAATTCCTCCTCCAAATCCGTCCCTTCGGCGAGGGTTTGGGTGATTTCCTCGCGGTAGATTTCGCGGAACCGCTTCCGCAGCCGGTGGACCGCCACGCGTGCCGCGCCGGGCTGCAGCTTCAGCCGGGCCGCCACATCCGCATAATCAATGTTCCCATGTACCGCCAGCAGACAGCCTTTGAGCGCCTCAAAATCCCCCGCGCGGCCGGCGGTGGCAAACTCGCCCGCCAGCCGCCTGACCGTGAGGTCCAGCAATGTCAACGCCCATTGACGGTCATAGGCCGCGTCCGGCGCGAGGCCGGCGGCGGGGTCAATGGCATACTGGCTTTCGGCGCAGGCGGTGTCCAGTTCCACCGGCGTCCGGCCGCCGCCGCGTTTCTGGGCGGAAGCCCGCCGCCATTCCTTGTGCATGAAATGCTTCAGGGCCGTGATGAGAAAGGTCCGCAGCCGGCCCTTGCCCGGATCGGCGGTGTCCAGCCAGTGATGTTCCAGCAGCCGGGTGAAGAATTCCTGCGTGAGATCCTGGGCGTCGTGCGGCGGCTGCCCGCAGCGGCGAACATAGGCGTACAGCGGATACCAGTAGGCCCGGCAGATGGACTCCAGCGCCGAGGCGGATTCGGGTGAACGGCGCTGCGTGGCCGCCAGCACCACCGACCAGCGGGTGGGTGGAAACAACCGGGGCGCTTCATTGGCGGTGGCCTGACTGCTCATGGCGGACATGGTATTTCAATTGCTTACCGGAAACGAGCGCCTTGTTACCGGTTTTGGACAGGATCTACAGAATGAATGGACAAATTCAATGCGCCTCCTCCGGTGCATCCGTCTCCAACCGCTTCCCCAGGCTCGCCACTTCATCCACCGCATAGCCGAGACGGCGGTAAAACTCAATGACGCCGGCATTGGTGGTCCGCACCTGCAAATTGATTTTTGGGCAGCCCGCCGCCCGCAGCAACCGTTCCGCCTCCGTGACGATGGCTCGCGCCAGCCCCCGCCGCTGATGCTCCGGGGCCACCGCCAGATAATTGAGCCAGCCGCGATGCCCCTCGTACCCGGCCATGACACACGCCACCACCCGGTCATCCAAAACTCCCACCAGAAATAAATCCGGCCGCACCGCCAGTTTCCGTTGAATATCCTTGTGCGGATCGTTCCACGGTCGCACCAGGCCGCACTGTTGCCACAGCGCAATCACAGTGGTTTCGTCATCGGATTGGAAGGGTCGGATGTGCATGCTTCAAATAAATACTCTAATCCCATGCCCGAACGGCAGACAAGCATTTCAGCAACCAACTTCATCCCATAAATTTGTGTCCATCTGTGTTAATCTGCGGTTTAAGTGTCCCTAATTCAACCGGTTTATTGCGTACCAGGCTTTCCCGGCAGGATGCGGATTTTGATGTTCCGGAAGGCGATCTCGCCATGGTCCCCCTGCAAGGCCAGCCAACCGGTGTCAGCTTTGGCGAAGCCGGGCATTTTCGCAAATTTGGTTTTGGCAACCCGGTTGGTGAATTCACTGCTGTCCAGCACGTATTCAAAATATTTCACCCCGTTGATTTCATGGACGCATTTCTCCGGGCTGATGACCAGGCGGACGTGGTTCCATTGGCCGACCGGTTTGGTGGCGTCCAGAATTTTGCCGGTCTTTTCATCCACCGGCGGCTGGTACAGCGCATAGAGCCAGCCGCAACGGATGGGATCAACGGCCTTCTCGTTGTCCTCCAATTGAAATTCCGGGCCCGTGGCCCAGACGGTGTCGCCGGCGTCGGTGACATGAAACATGATGCCGCTGTTGCCGGCCTCGGAGATGTTATAATCCAGTTGCAGTTCGAACCAGGCGAACGCGTCGGTGGTGACAATGTCGCCGGCGTTGCGGGCGTCCGCACAGGCCAGGGTGCCGTCCTTGATCTGCCAGCCGGGGCGGATGCCGTCGCGCTTGAAATTATGCCAGCCCGCAAAACTCTGGCCGTCGAACAGCAGTCGCCAGCCGGCGGCTTTTTCCGCTTTGGAAAGCGTGTTGATTCGGGCTGGCTCCGAAGTGAGCGAAGCGCAGCCGGCGAGCAGCGTGAGTCCCAGCGTGAGTGAAAGAATTTTTTTCATGGTGGAAATGTCGGGGCTATGATGCCCGAAATATCCGGGGAGTTTCAATCAATTCTTCCTTGAAGGTTCATAATTGGAACGCAACGCAGACGGAGCGCAGAATTCCATCCTGCCGGATTGCGGATTTGCAATCCGCTGGCGCTCGAAACACCGGTGTTCGCAGAAATTGCCGACGCGCTGCCGAATGCAATTCGGCGATATGGCGGATTGCAAATCCGCGCTACACCGCGAAGTGCCGCAGCGTCTGATAAACGATGAGCGCCGCGAAATAAGCGAGACCGGTCATGTAAAAAATCTGAAACAGCGGCCATTTCCAACTGTTCGTCTCGCGCCGCACGACGGCGGTGGTGGACAAACATTGCGCCGCGAGGATGTAAAACACCAGCAGGCTCGCGCACGTCGCCACGTTGAAAATCGGCGTGCCGTCCGTGCGCTTGGCCTGCCGCAGCGTGCTGTAAAGCGACGACTGGTTGTTTTCCGCCGCGTCCTTGCCCACGCCATAGACAATCGCCAGCGTCGAGACGATGACTTCGCGCGCGGCAAACGAGCTGATGATGCCGATGCCAATCTGCCAGTCGTAGCCGAGCGGGGCGATGACCGGCTCGATGACGTGGCCGATTTTTCCGGCGAAGGAATTTTGCAGCGAAGACTGCGCCGTCAGGCGGCCGGCGGTGTCGCGCAGTTCCGCCGCCTGATTCGTGTCACCGGATTTTTCAAATTGCGCGGCCTGAGCCGTCATCGC
>Ga0182030_10006877_pt1 | contig 23864 bp, 18 predicted proteins | sample 812S3MmetaG_FD_121299 | JGI IMG/M metagenome (GOLD analysis project Ga0182030, IMG submission 121299) | Permafrost microbial communities from Stordalen Mire, Sweden - 812S3M metaG (Illumina Assembly) | ecosystem: Environmental > Terrestrial > Soil > Wetlands > Permafrost | place: Sweden...
GCCCGGCGCCACGGCCACCGGCTGCGTGGCGGCGCCGGTCCCCAGCAGGGCATTTCCGGCCACCGAAAAGAACACCGGAAAATCCGACGCGTTGATCTTCTGCGAGGCAATGTAATCGGCCGCGCGGCCGGCCCATCCGGTGGGACTGTTGCCCTGCGCGATGGACGTTTGCCATTGCAACTGCTGATCGGCGTGCGAAAACAGGTTGAGCGGAACGGGTGTCTGCTGCGCCAGATACTGCGCGCGCGACACCGGCTGCACCAGCGACCCGACATTGGCCACCACCGCCAGTTCCTTGGACGCAAACAGGCTCGCCAGTTCGGGCAGCTTTCCGTGAAAGGCATACGGCGCGTTGGCCGCGCTGTAGACCGGCGGCGTCAACCCCGCGGCGCTTAGCGCCAGGCTGCCGCGAATGGAGGTGTACGCCTGGAAGCTGGCATCGTCCATCGGTATGACGGTGTTGTTCGAATCGTTGCCGCCGAACAGGAAGACGCACACCAGGGCGCGATAGCCGGAACCGCTTTGCGCCATCGCCGGCAACATGCCGAACGGCCGCAGCGCCAGCGATCCCACGGTAGCGGTGGTGACTCGAATGAATCCTCGACGTGTAACCATGATGACTTCCTCTTAGGCTTACTGAACCACTTGATATTCGCTCGACGTCAGCACGATGTAGAGCGCGGCCTGCGCCTTGGCCGCGGGCGTCGCGGCGGCGCTGGCCGCATCCGCCGCCGCCTGCTTCAGGCCCGCCGGCATGCTGTTATGCAGGAACACGTAGCCGATATAATCCAGCAGATCGGTTATACTCCCGGCCTTGGCGGTGAACGGCGATAGATCCAGCTTGGTGGTCTTATCGAGCGACCCGTACAACGCGGCAGTGACCGTGTTCGCCCGGTCCGCCGCGGTCTGCGTCGAATAAATCTGAAACTCCGGGCCAAACAGCCCGCCGGCCGTCCGGTTCTGCGGTGAAAAATAACTGAACACGCTGGGCGCGTTGAACAGATTTTCGCCCATTTCGTTCGCCAGGGAATTGAGCGCGTTCGCGGGACCAACCGTGCCGTTCAGCCCTCGGACCAGGTTCGCTAGAAACACAATCGGCTCCCTCAAGTGACCGAACGTGGCGTTCACCGGAGCGCTCGGATCGTCGCCCGCGCGCGCTTCCGTATCGGTAAGAATCGCCGTGATCACAGATTTCATGTCGCCATCGGTGTTCTGGAACACCTGCGACACGCGCTCGATGTAACCCGCGCTCGGGTTGCTGGTCACCATGTGCTGGATCAGTTGCTTGCTGACAAAGGGCGCCATGGTGGGCTGCTCCATCAAAGCGTTGAGCAGGGTGGCCAGGTCCTGTTCGGCGCTCTGCCCGGAAGGGACCACGAGGTTGTTGAAAATCGGCTTCGAGCTGGTATCGTGCTCGGCCTCAACGGCGAACATCTGGCCGAAATAATATGGCGGATTGTTGTTCTTGGCGGTGGCGTCCGGCGCCGTGGGATACGTCCATCCGGTCATGACTTTCGCCATGTTAGTCACCACCGCCTGGTTGAAGGTGGGGATCGGATTATGGTTGATGTCGAGCAGCGGGCTTCCGTCGGGATTCAGCTCGGTCAGCCCCAGGGTGAAGAGCTGCATCAACTCGCGCGCGTAGTTCTCGTTGGCCGCGGTCCCCTTAGCCGGATTCGCTTTGTTATTATTCGCCACGTTCAAGTAAGTGCCCATGGCGGGACTCAGGGTCACGGCCTTGATGATATCGCGGTAGTTTCCGAAGGCGTTATCGCGGAAAATGCGCCAGTACGGGGGAAACGCGTACGCCGGATGAACCGACACCTGCGACACCACCCAGATCTGCGAGAGGACGAACGCCACGCGCTGCCGCAGTTGATCCGGCCCGTTTACGGCGTTTGCAAAAAACGCCGCCTGCACGGGCGCCAGGTTGTTGTTCGACTTCCCGTTGGCGGCCAGGATCGCCTGATCGGGCAGGTCCGACGGCGTGGCCGCAAACTGCGCCGCGAGCCAGTCCGCGATCCCCATCTGAGCGAGTGACGCGATGGACGCCGGCGCCGGTCCCCAGGCCGCCTGATCCAAAAAGCGCGCCGCGGCGCGATCCGTCATCACGGGCGCTGGCGTGGTCTGGCTGAACCCGGCCCACGATATCAGCACCAGACAGAAAAATTGTTTCATACTTCGACCTCGCTGCTCCCATTTACAGGAACACGGGCAGTTGCGGAAAGTATCGGTTAAAAAAAATGGCGATCGTGAAGGAAATCTTACCTGGCGTTCGCAAGAGCACTAAACGACCACCGGCCAAAAGCCGGGGGGTTGGGCGTGCGGCTGAAAGCCGCCTGAACAAGCGTGGCGCAGACACCCGTGTCTGCAGCGTCCCGACTTTCGCTCTTCGGGACGCTTACCTCCGCGCGCGAAAGCGGTGTCGGCAAGAGTGCCGACACGGCAGCCTGGGAGGCTGCGACACGTCACCCCGAAGCAAAGCTGACGCCTGCTGGAAGCTATTCGCCTGAAAGGCGAAGGGATTGGACCTGGCGATGGAAACCAAATTTGAACTGGATTACCTGCCGCCCGAGAGCCCCTCATCTATTCCCAGCTCAAAACCACTTTGCCGGAGTTGCCGGAGACCATGGCTTCGAAGCCCTTATGGAACTCGGTGTAGTGGTAGCGATGAGTGATCACCGGGCTGATGTCCAGGCCGGATTGCAGCATCACCGTCATTTTGTACCAAGTCTCGTACATTTCGCGGCCGTAGATGCCCTTGATAGTGAGCATGTGGAAAATCACCGAGCGCCAGTCGATGGCCATGTCCTCGGAGGGGATGCCCAGCATGGCGATCTTGGCGCCGTGGCTCATGTTGGCGATCATGTCGCGGAATCCCGCTGGGCTGCCGGACATCTCCAGGCCCACGTCGAAGCCCTCGTTCATGCCGAGCTCCTTCTGCACGCCGGCCAGCTTGCTTTCGCGCACGTTGACGGCGCGCGTCACGCCCATCTTGCGGGCCAGCTCGAGGCGGTACGGATTGACGTCGGTAATCACCGTGTAGCGCGCTCCGGCGTGCACCGCGACTCCCGCGGCCATGATGCCGATGGGTCCGGCGCCGGTGATCAGCACGTCCTCGCCGAGCACGGGAAACGACAGCGCGGTGTGCACGGCGTTGCCGAACGGGTCGAAAATGGCGGCGACATCCAGCGGGACGCCTTCGTGGTGGCGCCAGATATTGGTCATGGGCAGCGCGATATATTCCGCGAAGGCGCCGGGACGATTCACGCCGACGCCCATGGAGTGCGCGCACAGATGCCGGCGTCCGGCAAAACAGTTGCGGCAGCGGCCGCAGACCACGTGGCCCTCGCCGCTGACCAGGTCGCCGGGGAAAAAGTCGGCGACGTTGGAGCCCACCTCCACGATGGTGCCGACGAATTCGTGGCCGATCGTCATGGGCACGGGGATGGTCTCCTGCGCCCAGGCGTTCCATTTGTAGATGTGGACGTCGGTGCCGCAGATGCCGGTCCGCAACACTTTGATCAAAACGTCGTTGATCCCGATCCTGGGGACTTCGATATCTTCCAGCCAGAGTCCCTGATCGCGCCTGCTTTTCACCAGAGCTTTCACATACACTACGATAGCCCATTGCGCCATGCGCGAAAATGAAGCGATGAGCCAACGGCTTTTGCTCTTCGCCGCCACCACCGGATACCAGATCCGCGAGTTCGCCCACGCCGGAAGGCGATTGGGCATCGACGTGTCGCTGGCCACCGACCGGTGCGGCCACATGGACGACCCCTGGGGCGATGGCGCCTTGCCGGTAAAATTCGATCGCCGCATGGCCGGCACGCTGAAAAACCTGCAGGGCATGCAATTCGACGGCGTGGCGGCGGTGGGCGACGGTCCGGCGGAAGCGGCGGCCGTGGCTGCGGAGATGTTCGGCGTGCCGTTCCATCCGCCGGCGGCGGCGCGCGCCTGCCGCGACAAGTTCCTGGCGCGCCAACTCTACGAAGCGGCCGGCATGCGCACTCCGTGGTTCTTTCGGGCGGCCCTGGATCATGATGCGGCCGCCCTGGCGGCGCGCGCCCAATACCCCTGCGTGCTCAAACCGCTGGGGCTCGCGGGCAGCCGCGGGGTGATCCGCGCCAACCATGCGGGCGAGTTCGTGGCGGCGTTCCGGCGCATCGCCAAGATCGGCGAACGGTTCTTGCAGGTGGAAGGCTACATTCCCGGCCGCGAGTTTGCGGTGGAAGGGCTGGTCACGGCAGGCCGCTTTCAGCCGCTCGCCGTCTTCGACAAGCCAGATCCGCTGGAGGGTCCGTTCTTCGAAGAGACCATCTACGTGACGCCTTCCCGCGAGCCTGCCGAAGTCCAGCGGGACCTGCTCGACATCACCGCGCGCGCCGTGCGGGCGCTGGGCCTCCGCCACGGACCGGTGCACGCGGAATTGCGCCACAACGCGGAGGGCGCGTGGATGCTGGAGGCGCACGCGCGGCCCATCGGCGGCCTGTGCGCGCGGGCATTGCGCTTCGACGGCGGGACGCCGCTCGAGGAGTTGATTCTGCGCCACGCCCTCGGCGAGGACGTTTCGCGGGCGCGGTTGGCTGGCGGCGCCTCGGGCGTGATGATGATTCCGATTCCCAAGGGCGGAATCTATGAAGGCGTGGATGGGGTGGAGCGCGCCGGCGCAGTGCTGGGAATCCACGATGTGATGATCACGGCGGCCGAAGGGCAGCGGCTGATTCCGCTGCCGGAGGGCTCCAGTTACCTGGGGTTCCTGTTCGCGCGGGCGGAGTCGCCGGACGCGGTGGAAACGGCGCTGAGGCAGGCGCACGCGGAGTTGCGATTCCGGATCGCCATGGTGCTGGAGACGTTCAAGCCGCAGGGGTGAGATGCTGTCCCTCCTCTCGAAATCAACTTGGCCCGAGAACGCCTAAAGGAGCTTTTCGATGCATAAACTCAAACCGATCGTTGCAAGAACGCCGGAAGAATTGGCTGGCGCTCTGGGACTCTCCAGCGCCGCCGCCAAGGAGTGGCAGGTCCAGCATGTCCTCGTGGGGCGACTGAAGAAAATCGCGCGACGGCAGAAGATCACACATGCGGAGATCGCGAAACGCGCTGGCACTTCACGAACCAGGGTAACCGCGATCCTGAACGATGATCTTCAGCATGTATCGAGCGATCTTCTGATCCGCATTCTTGCCTCCCTGGGCTATCGCGTGAAGGTCTCGGTGGTCAGATCCGATACCGCGGCGTAAGCGCTCGGCATTGCGGGGGTTGCACTGCTTCGAAGTGACTCCGGGAAGTGGCTTCTGGACGGAAGCCGACTTGTCGTTCCCAATCCCCGCTCGCAGCCGGCACACACTTCCCAGATGGCCGTTTGGGGGCAATCAATGGGTCGGCGACTCGTTGCCCATTGATTTCGTGGGTGGCTTTTCGGAGGTTGGAATCGGGGCATGCGAGGCATCCTCCAAGATCGGGACCTCGCGGGTGATGCCGGACCATACGTGCGAAAGGTAGCACGGACTTTGGCAGTTTTTCGGAGAACACTAGCGCTTCTGATCGCGAATCAGCATGGCTATGTCCTCTGGCGGAGCTTTGTGGCCGAAGAGCGTGTCCCTTCCTTTCTTCAACCTCTCGGTGGCGGCCTTCTTCAAACGAGCGTGGAGGCCAACACCGTAACTTTTCATTACTTCAGTCATTGGAAGGTGCCGCCACGAAGCCATAAATCGCATATCCACGACGCCTTTCGCCAGGGTTCCGAAACGCCAGAAATCGATGGGATCGACGGCGCCAGCGGCTTGCTCCAGCCAATGCTGAGCCCAACCCGCCCGCTGATAGGATTTTCTGGCTGCCCCGGCAGCTACTCCCAGAAAGCCGCAGCCCCAGTCCTGACCCAGGATCCGGTCGCTACTGCCAGTCGGCTGTCGAAAGCCCGCCAGCGTCAATGCGCGCGCCTGCGCCGCCGGATGGGCGGACGCTGCCAGCCGCTCGACATAGCGATCAAGCCAAGCGGATGAACCGCAAACCTCGGCTGCTACGACCAGCCTCTGCAGCGCTTCGTCGTCAAGGCTCGTCTCGATTAGTTGCGCTCGCAGCGCTCCAACTGTCTCGACGTCCGCAGCGGAAAACAATGCGTACCGATGGAACGGGATTTCCTCGTCGCCGACAAGGACATTGACGGGTGACATGCGACTTTCCAGATGCTTGAACAGCTCTGCAGCCAGCGCTCCGTCGTTCGCTGCGTAGGCTCTCGCGAAGCCGAGACCGAGATTTCGCACTTGCCCCAAAACGCGGTCGTCGGTCGCAGCCAGGATGGCCTCGATCCAGGCCAGAACGCGTCCGGAATCGCGACGCGCGAGCGCATCGATTGCTTTGCACGGAGGGGCGTTGAGCATATCAGCAGCGCCGTCGCGAACAATGGCTTGCTCGTAGGCTTCCATTTCCTGGATCATCTGGCTCTGCCGCTCGTTATATCTTTGGCAAGCTGCTTCCGGACCGTCCGGCGCGGCAAGGCTATTGAAAAGGGATCGAATGTCTCGTGGGCCGCCGGATGCGCCGGGTTCGATCCTATCCTCAACTCTTCTCATGCCGCCAAGCTCTCCGGGCCGGGTTTCGAGGAAAATGCCAACATCATGTGGTGGGGCAGGCGCAACGGGCTTAAGTAATCGGTGAACTACAAGATCGATGTGGTTCGATAGAATGTCCAGGGCCCGCCCGCCCAGTTCAGCTGCGGCTATGTCGAGCGTCCGCGGCTGAAGTCGGTCCAGCAAGTCTTGCCTTTGCCCACTGATGACAGCCGCGGCGAGGGCGCGGGCTCGCACCTCTGCCCCGTAGCCATTCGACTCGGGGGCCTCGCGATTTGTGGCGTGGTTGAGCACCAGGTCATGCAGATCGGAATCATCCGCTCGAACAGCAACGTCGGCAGCACCGATAGAAACGGTTTCGTCTGGATGGCCCCAGCAGCCGGCTATCATCTCCCGGGATCGGAAAGTAAGCTCGGGTTTAGACCCGGAGGCGAAGAACAAGGTTCTGCCGAGCTCCCGCGGCGATTCAGTGCTGGCTGCCAGACGAGCTTCCAAAACCTCGGCGGGCAGTGGCCGCAAGCCGTTACGAAGATTAAGGTACAGTGGGCAGTCGTCCGGCAGTCGGAGCAGGACTTCGAGTTGGGATTCCGCAGGCAGATGTGGAAACAGGCAGCGAGCGAGCGACGCCGCAACCGAATTTCGCTCCGGCCCCGCATATCGATCCGGGTGATCGATCAGGGCCTCGTATGCATTGCGAAGAGCTGCCAGCGTCGACTGATCAAAGACAGCGGATAACTCGACAGCTTGCCAGCTTAGTTGTCTGAGTTGCAAGCTAGTCCGCTGCGGTGCGGTGGCAAGTACCGCGCGCAGGGCTTGAACGATTGCTGGCGGATCGAAACGGGCAAGTGCCGGTGTGAATAGCTCTAGCTGATGCGCTTCCGCAGTCCTGTACATGCCGACCCAAATGGCGGACGGGAGCACGGCGGCCGCAGCCTTGCGGGCATTATCGAGATTGCTGCCCGGGGGGCTTTCGGATCGTGGGGATTCGTGTTGCAGTAATTCTCAACCAGCCGCCGCTTGAAGCCGGCCGAGCGGGGCAGCAAATGGCTGGACTTGTCGGAGGCGTCCTTATCTCCGAGCAAGGCGAGGGCGATGGCCGCAGCCGTTCCCATTGTGCCCGCAGACTTCTCGTCAACAGCCTCCGTCAACCGCCAGATCGCCTCGCGAGTTTCCGGCCAGTCAACGGGATTGAGTCTCACGACCCATTCGAGACTCTCGTAGGCGCTGTCGGTGTCCCCGGTGACTGTTTGGACGAGAGCCCAGCCTAACAGCCCAGCCGCGAATGACTTCAACTCCCCACCAGCCAACAAGGAGGCCGCCAGCCAATCAAGCCGTAGTGCGCCATAATCCGATACCTCGGTCGTCAGTTCGCGGAATCGAGCTCTCTCTGGCTCCGAGAGCGACGCCAGATTTGCCTCTATTCTTGCCTTGCGCGTAGCTTCTCTGTCCGGCGTTTCTCCGGGGCGAAACTGCCCCGTAGCCAGTCGAGACCATCGACCTAGCCAGTGCGGTAGCCGAATTTCCAGCGCAGCCCGCACAGCCGCATGAGTGCGCTTGTTCACCAGCAACGCCGAAAGAAGGTCATAGCGGGGGGATGCGCCGAGCGCGTCAACGGGGGCTTCGGCTGCATCGAGGAAGGCGTCCGGGCGGACCGGCACATACGACGACATAGCATCGGCAGGCTCATCAATGTTTTGGAGGCCCAACCATGCTCCAACTAGCGCCGCACGTCCGCGTGGGGGGAAGGCGTCGTCCAGGCAGGCCAATCCCACCGCCGCCCCGACGACGTCGGCCACGAGATCGAAACCCCGTATCGTGTCAATAATTTTTCCGAGGTGCTCGCCGGGATCTCCGCCCTTCCTCAGCTCGTCACTAAGTTCTGCATTGATGAGAAGACCTAAGGCGTACGGTAGGACCTCGGTACGAAACTCGTAGCTTCCGCTGTCGTCAGGCGCAATTTGCAGAAAACGGCCTTCTTCAATTTCTGTGAGATCGTTTTGCACTTGCTCCAAGCTGAAGCGGTGGACCGCTCCCGAGTGGTCCGCCCAGTCGTCCCGATCAAACCTGCGCTTCGGCTGCTCGCGCCAAGCTTTTGCGTGCGAGCGGAGGAGTTTTTCGAAATCCCGAGCGTTGTGCGCTACAAGGTTCCCCCGCTCAGACAAGCGCGACTGCCAATACTCCATGAGCAGGCGCTCGATCGTCAGTTCACTAGGTTGGAGCGACAGACGGTCTAGAAGAGACAACGCCACGCTGCAAACCCGGGGATTGCGCAGGAATTCACGAACGCTAACGGAAAGGCTCCCGGGATCGATATTGTGCCGGGCGAAAATGGCAGCGAGATCGCCGTCACTATAGCCATCAACGAGCAATTCGCGTACCAGAACGCAGTCTCCCAGCCTAGGTTGCACGTCGCGCCGCCAAAATCCTTCGCGGCAGGTGACGATAAGGAGCCCACCTAAGGCTTGAGCCTCCCTTGCGAGTTCCTTCGTCAAATCTGCCCAAGGGCGGCCAGCGTGCTCATTAATGCCGTCCAGAACCACGATAAAACGGAGGTGCGACTCGGATTTTTGACCCCTCCACCTCTCAAGGCGCCGGCACCACCCGTGGATCGACGCCGTCGCGGAATCGCCAGTCTGTGCAGCGATTAGCCATGCGAGACTTTCCACCGGCCTGCCTGGAATGAGACACTCCGCCCGTCGACCTGTAACTAGTAGCATGATCGGAGAGATGGGCAGGCTCAACCACCATTGGGCGACAAGCCACGTCTTGCCGACTCCTTCACCACCCAACACAGCGACCACGGGGACGTCATTCGGATCGGGGCTGGCTAGCGCGGCGAGCAACTTTGCCTCCGTGAGTCTCGCCTGAGGGGGAGATGCGTCGTCTGCAATGGTGATGTACTGACCGAAAACAGACTGGGACATTCTCCGATCTTTGAAGTGCTGCCTCAGCCAGAGAGCTCCACTAGTGCGAAGCGCGTCCAGTCCGACGCTGGTGCGGCTGACGGCCTCACGAAGCTGCGCGACCTGCGTGCTAAACAGAGGGTGCGCCGCTACCGCGTCAAGTTGGTTCGCGAGTTTCCCGCTGTCGACCTTCGGATGGTGGTGGAGGAACCAGGATAAAGTCGAGTTCTTCATCTCCGACAGAAGAACTGCCGTAGGCGGCAGTGGGCGGGCACCCCAGTCAAGAGGAAGAAGAGCGATGCCGTGCTGCTCGAGAATGTCGGTCAGCTTCGCGAGAGTGACATCCCCCACGTTGCTGGTGGCTCCGAGCGCCCAAAGATCGATTTGGCCCTCAAGCTCGCTACCGGCGACGACCACCTTTCCGGCGAGGTCCTCAAGCCGGAGATCGCTGTCGTAGCGTTTCGCTTCCAAGGCGACAGCAAACGGAGCGAGTGTTGAACTTCCGTCCCGCCCGAACTGCGAGCCCGACTTTGCCAGCCGGAAGGTGAGTCCCGAAAAGGCCGCAAGGGCTTCAGCCAAAAGGCCTTCGAACCCGCCATCTCCCGCGGGCTCAATCCGAAGGAGTTCGTCGCGGAGTGCGGCCGCAAACCCGCTGGCGCGCTTGCCCCGTCGCTTCGTTCCGCGCTTCTTCTGCGACGCCGATTTTTTCTTGGGCTTTTCGGGCACTTGGCCTCCAGCCTGTCAGCAGGCTTCACTCCATGTTACTGACTTTCGAATTGGTCGCGTGAAACCTCTGCGTTCTCGGATCGGGGAGCACCTTGGCGATGAGCGGCTCAAGTTAGTTGGGCGCAAAGAGGCCCGGCCACTTGACCTGTCGCCGTCTCTGGCTCCCGAGGATCAGACCTTCAAGATACGACGTTGTGGGGATCACTCCCGTGAAGTGGCCTCAGGTCGCCCTGACGGAAAATGACCTTACTCGCGAATGTGCCCGTCGGCGTTGTCCATATGTCGCGTTCTGGGAAGCATCCGACGGATGACGCGCCATTCGGAAAGTGGGCACTCAAACGCCCGCGAAGTCCCGTTGCGGGGAGCTTGACCGCACTGCTCCCCATATACATCCTGCCGTCGGGACGCCCGAAAGCCGAGCGTCGCGGCAGACTCGATCCATTTGTTATCGTGTGGGTGTGTTGCCCGACTTAACCAGTGACGGAGAATTGCCTGCCGGCGTTCACGCCGCCAATTGGCACGAGTTCGAATCCCGGTTCGCCGGTTCCTCTCCGAGACGCTTATGGCTGTCCAGCCGCCTTCGGGTTCTGGTGGGCCTTGCCGCTACGACTGGCCAACTCCGCCGCATATTTGTCTGGGGTAGTTTTGTCACCGCGAAACCAGCGCCCGGAGATCTCGACATCCTCCTGATCATGGACGAGAACTTTGAGGTTGACCGAGTTGCCGGTCCGGCCCGAGAAGTCTTCGATTGCACGCGGGCTAAACTGAGGTTCGAATCGGATGTTTTCTGGGCGCGCGCTTCCATCGGTAACGAGATGCTCAGTCTCTGGCTGGATACTTATCAAACCTCCAGGAGCTTTCAAAAACGCGGTATTGTGGAGTTGGAGCTGCCGTGATTCAGACAGACGACCAGATGCTGCTCGCGCAGCAGTGCATCGGCAACCTGCGCAGAATTCTGCTGGAGGCGCGCAAGGTCCATCCGCGGCAGGACTACACCCGAATGGCGGAACCGATCCTGCTCGAAATTCAGCAACGCGAACAGGAGATTCTCGAATATCTGAGCCGGGATCTGGAACAGCCGATCGCAAGCTGACGAGCCGCGAACGGCCCTACCGTAGACCCTCGACGCGGAATTCACTCCATTTTCGCGATCAAGCGAACGAGACCGCCGTGGTATTCGCGCCGCAGACCAGGACGCCCACGCGCTCCCCGCGGCTTGCCCGATAGCGGCCGGAAATTACCGCCGCCAGCGCGGCCGCGCCGCCGGGCTCCGCCACCACGCGCAGCACGCGCCACAAGGCCGCTTGCGCCGCCGCGATCGCTTCATCGGGGACCAACACCACGCCGCTCACGTGGGCCTGCGCGATGGGGAACATCAATTCGCCGACGCGCCGGGGCGCTAACGAATCGGCCGCAATGCCGCCCGCGGGAGCGTCCACGGGATGCCCGGCAGCCAGCGCCCGATGGAGCGTGGGCGCGAGTTCCGGCTCCACGCCGGCCACCTTGGTGCGCCCGCCATACCAGGCCGCGATGCCGCCGATCAATCCGCCGCCGCCCACGGCCACCAGCACGCAATCGAGGGCGGGGTCCTGCTGCTCGAATTCCAGCCCGACGGTGCCCTGGCCGAGCAGCGTTTCCACCTGCTCATAGGCGTGCACCGGCAAGGCGCCGGATTGCGCGGCCCATTGCTCGCTGGCCGCCAGCGCATCGGCGTAGCGGTCGCCCGTGACCACCAGGTCCGCGCCGTAGCCGCGTATGCGCTCCCGCTTGGCGGGCGACGCCACGCTGGGCACGAAAATGCGCGCCGGCTTACCCAGCCGCATGGCGGCGAAAGCCACCGCTGCGCCGTGATTGCCGCCCGACGCGGCCACCACCCCGGCAGGCGGAACCTGGCGCAGCAGCAGATTGGCGAAGGCCCCGCGCGCTTTGAACGATCCGGAGTGTTGCAGCAATTCCAGCTTGAGAACCAGGGTGACGCCATCGAGGCCGAAATCGGCGCCATCCACTTCGACCGTCGGGGTGCGCCGGATATAAGGCCGGATGAGCGGCCAGGTCCGCGCGATGGCGTCCCGATTCACCATGGGCTAACCCAGCGCCTGAGCCAGGTCGGCGATGATGTCCTCGGGCGCTTCGATCCCCACGGAGAGCCGCACCAGGTTATCGCGGATGCCCATGCGTTCGCGATGCTTGGGGGCGATCTCGCGGTGCGAGCTCATGGTGGGATACAGCATTATGCTGTGCACATCGCCCAGCGAGGTCGCGCGGACGATCATTTTGAGGGCGTCCATGAAACGGAAGATCTCCGGCTTGCCGGCGCCGCGGATTTCGAAGCTGACCATGGCGCCGTAAAGGTTGGCGGGGAAGACGCGGCGGATGGTGGCGGCGTCGGGATGCGAAGGGTCGCCGGTGAAGTAGACGCGCTCCACCAGGGGATGGGCGGCCAGCCAACCGGCCACGCGGCAGGCGTTGGCGCATTGCCGCTCCATGCGCAGCGGAAACGTCTTGATGCCGCGCATGGTGAGGTAGCATTCGAACGGGCCGAGCACCGGACCGACGATGCGCGACAGCGCCCGCAGGCCTTCGTAGTGCTCCCGGCCGGAGACCACGATGCCGCCCAGCACGTCGCCGTGGCCGGCCAGGTACTTGGTGACGCTGTGGACGCTGAAGTGCGCGCCCATTTCGAGCGGGCGGCACAGCAGCGGGGTGCCGAACGTGTTATCCACCACCAGCGCCGCGCCGGCCGCGCGGGCGATTTCGGCGATGCGATCGATCTGGCCCACGCGCAGCAGCGGATTCGAAATGGTCTCCATCACGATGCAGCCGGGCTGGGCTTCGGCGACGGCGGCGCCCAACGCGTCCAGGTCGCACACATCGGCGAAGCGCACGGCGACGCCCATGGGTTCCAGCACCTTCATGAGCAGGTTGACCGTGGCGCCGTACATGGCGCCGGACGCCACCACCGATTTCCGCCGGTCCGCCAGCGCCGCCACAATCGCCAAATGTACGGCGGCCATTCCGGAAGCGCACGCCAGCGAGCCGTAGCCACCCTCCAGGCAGGTGACCAGTTCTTCCAGCGCCGCCGCCGACGGATTGTCGTAGCGCGCGTAGCTAGGCCCTTGCTCTTCCCGCCCCAAGACCCGGTCAAGCTGCTCCATGGACTCGTAGAAGTAGCTCGACGCGGTGTAAATCGGCGTGGTGATGGGGACGTGTGGGCCGGGCTTTTTGCGGTCGCCCACGTGCACCGCTTTGGTGTGAATGTGCAAGGTTATTTCCTCTTCCAGCGCACGCCGGACTTGGTATCTTCCAGGATGACGCCCTGCTCCAGAAGCTGCTGGCGGATCTGGTCGGCGCGCGCGAAGTCTTTGGCTTTCTTGGCGGCGGTGCGCTCGGCGATGAGCGCGTCCACGGCCGCATCGGTCAACTGCCCGGCCTGCGCGGTGGGTTTGAGTACGTCGAAAATGGCGTCGAAGCACGCCAGTAAGGCCAGCGCGGCCCCCACATCGCCGGCGCGGAACTCGCCCGCATCCATGGCGGTATTGGCGTCGCGCACGTATTCGAAAACGGCGGCCAGCGCTTCGGCGGTATTGAGGTCGTCATTCAAGCTGGCGGTGAAGGCCTGCTCTGCGGCGGCGGTGCGGGCGGCCAATTGTTGGTTCGACCCGGCGGGGTACTCGTCGGTTTCCAGGCGCAGCTTGAAATTGCGCAGGCGGTCGATGGCGGTGGCGGCGGATTTCAGCCCGTCGAAGGTGAAGTTGAGCGACTTGCGATAGGGCACGGAGGCCAGCAGGTAGCGGATGGCTTCCGGTTGATAGCCGCGGCCCAGGACGTCGCGCAGGGTGAAATAATTGCCCAGCGACTTGGACATTTTCTGGCCTTCGACCATGAGGAATTCGGCATGCAGCCAGAAGCGCGAGAAAGGCTTGCCGGTGAGCGACTCAGACTGCGCGATTTCGTTTTCGTGGTGGGGGAAGACGAGGTCTATGCCGCCGGCGTGGATATCGAGCGTCTCGCCGAGGTACTTGATGGCCATCACGGAGCACTCGATGTGCCAGCCGGGCCGGCCGGGACCGATGGCGGTCTCCCAATACTTCTCGCCTTCCTTGGGCGCCTTCCAAAGTGCGAAATCGCGGGCGTCGGCCTTTTCGTACTCGTCGACATCCACGCGCGCGCCGGCGATATTGCCGCTGAAATCGTTGTGCGAGAGCTTGCCGTAGCCGGGAAACGTGGCGATGCGGAAGTAGACGCTGCCGTCGGTTTCGTAGGTGTGATGGGAGGCGGCGAGGCGCGCGATGGCGGCGGCCATATCGTCGATGTGGTCCGTGGCGGGCACCAGGCGCTCGGGCCGTTCCAGGCGCAAGGAAGCGCAATCTTCCAGGAACGCCTGGGTATAGACGGCGGTGTAGTCTTTGAGGTCTTTGTGCTGGGCCGCGGCGTTGCGGATGATCTTGTCGTCCACGTCAGTGATGTTCATCACGTGGTCCAGCAGAAATCCGTTGGCGCGCAGACACTTGCGCAGAATGTCCACGAAGGTGAAGGTGCGGAAATTGCCGATGTGGGCGAAGTCGTACACCGTCGGGCCGCAGGTGTACATGCGGACGGTGTTGTCGCGGGCGGGGGAGAAATCCTCCACCTGCTGGGACAACGTGTTGTAGAAACGCAGCGGCATAAGAATAAAGGGAAATTTTATGGTAGCAGAGCTTGCACGGGCCACGGATTCCGGGGGCTGCGGGGCTGTGGGAGACCCGTCTTACCGATGGGCTGTTGGACCCCGGCGTCGACGCGTCCTGCGCGCTCCAACGGACTTGCTCCGTCGTCTACCGGACAAATCAGCCAGGCGCTCCAGAGAGGCAATAGACCTGTCGATCACTCCCACTGCGGAGCGAAGGTCCACAATGACCTGAGCCAGACCCACGCAACTCGCTAACGCAAAAGCATCCGGCAGGTGCTCCCCTATAGACTGTTCGGCCGGGAGGTCCCGAATCCGCCTTTTGAATATGTCCGCCATGCAGAAACCTACCGTTGCGCCGATCCTCGGAGGAGGCGCGCAACCGCCGCAAGCAGCGCGTCCGGGGAAACGGGCTTGGCCAGCGTAGCGTTGGCGCCCAGCAACTTCGCGGCCTCCAGGAACGCCCCGCCAAACGCCCCGGAGACGGCGATGATCCTGAGATCCGGTTGTTCCTTGCGCAACTTCTGAATCAGCTCGATTCCCTCCCGCTCCGGCATCACCAGGTCGGTAATGAGGAGGTCGAACCGCTGTTCCAGCGCCTTCGTGGAGGCCTCCCTGCCATCTTTAGCTTGCGCCACTTTGTAGCCCGCTCCCGCCAGCGTGAGGGCGAACAGGCTGCGAATGCCCTCTTCATCGTCGACGACCAGAACGCTCGCCGCCGGCCGGGCCCCGCCGAGAGCTTCGCGCACTTTGGCCGCCAAGTCGTCGGGCGCGAACGGTTTGGCGATGTACGACACCCCCCGGATCCAACAGTTCCCCGTGGGAGATGTATTCCGCAGCGTGGCCCGACATGTACAGCACACGCATGTGGGGGCGCAAAGGTCTGAGCCGTTCGGCCAGTTCCCTGCCGGTGCTCAGGGGCATGACCACATCCGTAAGCATCAGGTGAATCGGGCCAGAGTAACGTTCGGCCAAAAGCATGGCTTCACCAGCCTGCGCGGCCTCCAGAATCCGGTAGCCATAGTTTTTCAACACGCGGACCGTGAACCGGCGGACCGGCTCCTGATCTTCCACCACCAGAATGGTCTCCGATCCCCGCAGTTTGGCGGCCGAAGGAGAGGGGACATCGGCGATGCCAACGGTGGCATCCGTCCGCGGCAAATACACCTGAAAGGCCGCACCACGGCCCGGTTCGCTGGTCACCGCGATAGCTCCGCCGCACTGCCGCACGATGCCGTAAACCGTGGACAGGCCGAGCCCCGTGCCCTCCCCTTCGGGCTTGGTGGTGAAAAACGGATCGAAAATGTGCCCCTGAATCTCTTCCCCGATCCCGGTTCCGGTATCGGTGACCGCCAGCATGGCAAACCGCCCGGGGATGATTCCCGGATGTCCCGCGGCAAAGCTCTCGTCCAGTTCGGCGTTGGCAGTTTTGACCGTGAGCGTTCCGCCGTGCGGCATGGCATCGCGGGCATTCACCGCCAGGTTCATCAGGACCTGGTGGACTTGTCCAAGATCGGCCATTACCACCCCCAGCGAGGGGTCGAGATCGGTGACGAGTTCGACGTCCTCTCCCAGCAGGCGGCGCAGCATATTCCCGGAGTCGGCGACAATCGCGTTCAGGTTGAGAGGCCTCGGCTCGACGATCTGTTGCCGGCTGAATGCGAGCAATTGCCGCGTCAGCCCCGCGGCTCGCTCCCCAGCCTTGCGGACCTCCTCCACATGGTCGCGGAGCGGGTCCCCCTCACGCAATTCGTTCAGCACCAGGTCGCTATAGCCGTTGATCACGGTGAGGAGATTGTTGAAGTCGTGGGCCACGCCGCCGGCCAGCCGGCCGACGCTCTCCAGTTTTTGCGCTCGTTCGAGCTGCTGTTTGAGACTGGCGTGCTCTTTCTCCGCCTGTTTGCGTTCGGTGATATCGCGCGCGATGGCCAGCCAGGCCGGCTGTCCCCGGAAAATCAAATAGCGTACGCTCAGTTCCAGGGGCACCTCAGTCCCGTCCGCCCGGAGGTGGGCGGTTTCGAACATGCCCGAGGCCCTTTCCTGCAGACGCCGAGCCGCGGACTCCGCAAGCCGCGGAGCGACAATGTCGCAAAGCCGGCTCTGCAACAGATGCTCGCGGCTGTATCCAACCTGTCTGCATGCGGCCTCATTCACTTCGACGATCTGCCCGGTTTCGGCAACGATGTAGACGCCGTCCGGCGCGGTCTCGATGATCGTCCGGGACGCCTCCTCGCTCTCTCGCAGGGCTTGTTCCACGCGCTTTCGCCCGGTGATGTCCCGCACGGCGCCGAGCACGGCTTTTCCGTCCGCGGTGTCGATAGGCAACGCCCGGATCTCCACGTCGACGGTTCCGCCGTCCTTCCGAACAAGTTGGAATTCCTCGTCTACTGCGTCTCCCCGGGCGCATCCGGCGAGTAGACGCACCGCTTTTTCCAATTCACCCGCGGATAGCAAGCCCGCCTCCTGGAGAGTCTTGCCGATGATTTCCTCTCTTCGATAGCCCACCAACTGCTCGGCGGCTCGATTTCCGTCGCGGAAAACACCGTTGAGATCGAGCAGATAATAGCCGTCCGGGGCGCACTCGAACAGAATTCTGAAACGTTCCTCGCTCTCCCGTCTCGCCGCCTCGGCGCGCTTGCGCCCGGTGATATCCTCCGCCATCCCCAGGCAATCCTGAGGTTCGCCGTTGGGGCTCCGCACCAAAGATGCGGTGAGCATGCCCCAGACAATCTGGCCGTCCTTGCGAAGATAGCGCTTCTCGATCTGATAGCTTTCGCGTTTCCCCTGCATGAGCTCCGTGAATAGATGCACGTCGGCATCCACGTCGCCGGGATGAGTGAAATCGGCAAAGGCCATGCCTGCGAGCTCGCTTTCGCTGTATCCGAGCATGGTCCGCAACGCCGGGTTGCTCTCGATCAGCCGGCCTCGCATATCCACGACGGCCATACCGATTCCGGCGCTTCCGAAGATTCCCCGGAAGCGCGCTTCGCTTTCACGCATCTTTCGTTCCGCCTCTCTGGAGTGGGTCACATCCCGGACATGGGCCAGCAGGTGCTGGCTTTCCGTTTCGTCAAGGCGGGTGAGGGTAATTTGCGCCTCGAAAACCGAACCGTCCAACCGCTGGCATCGCCAGTCGAACGAGTCCACCTCTCCGCGAAGGGCCCGCTCGATTCTCTGCAATCCCGCCTCTCGGGAATCGCTTCCGTCGGCCTGGCCGGGCGGCGAGAATGCAAAGGGAGTCTGACCCACGAGTTGTTCGCGGGTGCAGCCGAACAACTGTAGCGCCTTGGGATTGCAGTCGACAAAGCGCTCCCCGCGCATAACCAGGATCGCGTCGCCAGCCGATTCAAAAAGCGCCTGATACCGCCGCTCGCTCTCATACAGCGCGTGTTCCGCGATCTTGCGCTCCAGTTCGCCGGCGACCCGGGCGGCATAGACATCCAGCAACGATTTCGCCAGTTGGGTATCCATCAGCGGCCGCGTGGATAATACGACAAGCAGACCCAGTGCCTCGCCGCGGCAATCGAAGAGCGGCGCGCCGGCATAAGACTCCGCGTTCCTTTCCCGCAGGATGCGGCTGTCTGGAAATTGCCGCTGCACGTCCCGCGGGTAAATCGACGCGGTTCCGCCGGCCATCTTCTCGCATGGGGAACCCGCCAGAGGGTACTCGAAGTTTTCCGCGATCTTTCCGCCTGCGACAACCGCGACGGTCTTGACCGTAATCGCATCTTCAGCCGTCAAGGCGCCGACATATACGCAATCCCCTCCCATCGCTTCGGCCAGACGGGCGAGCAGGGGACACAGGAACTCGGCGCTCACGGCGCCGGGCTCGTTTCGGTGGGCCCAGGGGGTGTGGTCCGAAATGTGAAGAGCGGCCGCCAGACGCTGGAGTTGGCCCAGGTTTGTCTCCATCATCCGCACAAAGGGGCGGGCCGTCAGTTGCTGTCCGGTTTCCGTTCGGGGTGGCTGAACGGGCGGGACGGATTGCGCATCGTAAAATCTAGGCAGGTAAGAGCCGGCGGAAAGCTCGATGCGCACCGGATCCTTGCTCCCGGCTCCCTGGTAATAGGCGAGCAGGCGTTTCCGAACGTCGTTCGCGCGAACCCGGACCGAGGGATCGCTTCCCGTGTCGTAGCCTGGGTCGCGTCCGAACAGGACTGAGCCGATGTTGGTTTCCTTGAGAGCCAGCACGTCTCCCCCTAAAGCGCAATCCACCACGTGATGCAGAAACTGCTGCGAGCGTTTACTGTTTCGAAACTCCCGGCTTTCCAGCATGGTCCGCAACTGGCTCCTGACCTTCTCGTCGCTTGGGGACCGTTCTGCGCCGGCAGCGTTAGGCGAGCGCGAAGCCGGAGCTTCAACCTGGCTGTCGCTCTGCGGGGCGATCTGGGACAATCCTGACTCGATCTTGTCTGGTTTACTGGGCTTCTGTGATAACATCTTGCCGCTGCGTTGAATCCGTGCTAGCGGCTCGTGAGGTAGAGGAGGAAAGAGCGCTTAAGAAGCCGGACCTGGTTAAACAGCCTATTAATCTCAGAATAGCAGGAAATCCCCTTCCGTCCAGCCGATTCAGCCTCCAGGAGCCGCAGACCGGGGTAGGAAGCCCGAATCTGTGTGTAAGTAGATCTTTGTTTACAGACAGTTGTGAGCACGACCACGGTCCCGCGAGGAATGCTCAGGCGGGCAGCGTAAACCGTTAATAACCGTTATGCGGCCGATTGTTCGGCTCGGGGAAGTCCCGGTTGTCCGTTACCCGCCCTGCGTTCCGTTCTCCAGGAACGCGCGCAGGCGATGGCTCCGGCTGGGATGCCGCAGCTTGCGCAGCGCCTTGGCCTCAATCTGCCGGATTCTCTCGCGCGTCACGGCGAAGTTCTGTCCCACTTCCTCCAGCGTATGTTCGCTGCCGTCTTCCAACCCGAACCGCATTTTGATAATCTTCTCTTCGCGCGGCGTGAGCGTCTTCAGCACCTGTGCGGTCTGCTCCTGCAGATTCAGATTGATCACCGCGTCGGAAGGCGAGATGCCGTTCTGGTCGACGATAAAATCTCCCAGGTGCGATTCCTCCTCTTCGCCGATGGGCGTCTCCAGCGAGATCGGCTCCTGCGCCACGCGCAGAACCTTGCGCACCTTGGAAACCGGCAACTGTAGCCGTTTGGCCAGCTCCTCGTTGGTGGGTTCGCGTCCCAGTTCCTGCACCATCTGCCGCGAGGTCCGGATCAGCTTGTTGATCGTCTCGATCATGTGGACCGGAATGCGGATGGTGCGCGCCTGGTCGGCAATGGCGCGCGTAATGGCCTGGCGCACCCACCACGTGGCGTATGTGGAGAACTTATACCCGCGGCGGTACTCGAACTTATCCACCGCCTTCATCAACCCGATGTTGCCTTCCTGGATGAGATCCAGGAATTGCAAACCGCGGTTGGTGTAACGCTTGGCGATGCTCACGACCAGGCGCAGGTTGGCCTCGATCAGTTCCCGCTTGGCCGCCTCGGCCTCATAGTGCGACTGGGTGATGATCTCCAGCGTGCGCCGCAATTCGGCGGCCGACGCCCCAAACTCCTCCTCCAGTTGCTGCAGCCGCTGGCCCTGCAGGCGCTGCTCTTTGCGGAGTTCCTTGATTCCCTCCACCCGTCCGCCAGACCACGTCTCCAGCTTCTTTTGAAGGCGCGTGACTTCGCACTCCAGAGGCTTCAGCTCTTCCACCGCCGCGCGGATGCGGTCGATCAGGTGACGCACCACCGGGCTTTGAAACTTCACCGCGCGCAGCAGCCGCGACGTGCGGATCACCAGCCGGCCCAGATCCCACTGTTGCCGGCGGTACTGTTTGGGCTTCATGGCCCGCGGAATCGCCTGCAGTTTCTGGCGGCACTGCAGAATCTTGCGATAGCAGCGCGCGATCTCTTCGATGGCCAGCGTGAATTCCTGCCGCTTCTCCTCCACCAGCTCGTCGGTCAGGATAGGATCGGCAATCTGGATGACGTCGCGCGCCGAGATGGCATCGCGGGCCACCTCGTCCCCCATGGCGATGACTTCCTGAATCACCAGGGGGGCGCGCGCCAGCGACTTCAGCACGGCCCTCTGCCCGCGCTCGATGCGGCGCGCGATCTCCACCTCGCCTTCGCGGGTGAGCAGCGGCACGGTGCCCATCTCGCGCAGGTACATGCGCACCGGGTCGTTGACTTTTTCGCCTACGCCGGCGGGCAGATCGAGATCGAAAAACTCGTCGCTTTCATCGATCTTTTTATCGAAATCCTTGGGCTCTTCGAGGATCTCGATGCCGGCGGTATCCAGGCCCGCCAGCACGTCCTCGAGTTCGGCGCCGCCCGGCAAATCTCCAGGCAGAACTTCGCTGACCTCGTCGTATAAGACGTAGCCTTTCTCTTTGCCCAGTTGTACGAGCTTATGCAGCCCGTCGTATTTGTCTTCAAGCGCCACTGAAGCCCCGTACTCCCGGTGGGAGAAGAATCCAAATCATTGTACACCACGGCGCACCGCCGGAGTTCGTCAGGAATCGCCAGCAGGACGCCGCTCCAGCTTCTGCAACTCCCCGGCCAGGCGTAGCGCCTCGGCCAAATTGCCGGTCCGCTCCGCTTCTTTGATGCGCGTTTTCATTTCCTGACGCCGCTGCAGGTCGTCGTAGCGCCGCAAACTGTCCACGCACTGCATGCCGTATTCCAGTGTGAAGTCGTGCTTATCCGCGTCGGGCGACAGCAGGGTTGCGGCCAATAGGTTCTGGTCCGTGTCCTCCAGGCGGCTGTTTACGGCGTCATAGGTGAGGGGCAGGCCGGCGCCAGTCACCGCCAGAAGCGCCTGAAAGATCCGCCGCATCGCGACGCGCCGCAGGATTTCGATTTTCTCCAGTTGGGTCACCAACCCGTCACGGCCCTCGATATCGGAGAGCAGAACGTGCAGGAGCCCTGCCTCGTCGGCGCGGATCGCCTCCGCGGGCTGACGCATGGGTTCTTTGCGGTCGGCTACCGACTTCTGGAACGCGTCTAAGACCATCCCCTGGTTGGCCTGATCGACTCCCACGTAGCCTGCCACGTCAATAGCGATCTGCATACGCTCCCACTTGTCCTGAATCCGCTGCACTGCCGGCACCAGGTATTTCAAGACGGCCACCTTGCCTTCGGTGGTGCGCAGGTCGTATTGCGACCGCGCCCGGTCCGCCAGCCAATAGAAGTAACCCTGCGCGCCATCCAGCCGCGCCCGGTAAGCCTCCGCGCCGCGCTCCTTGCAATACTCGTCGGGGTCGAGGCCGCCATCCAGTTCCATGATGCGCACCTGTAAACCCTCTTCCAACAGCAGTTGGATCGACCGCTCCGCTGCCTTAGCACCCGCGGCATCGGGATCGAAATTCACAACGATCTTATCGGTGTGCCGTCTGAGCGCGCGTACCTGGCCGGCAGTCAGCGCCGTCCCACAGCTTGCCACTACGCCGCGGAAACCAGCGGCCGTCACGCCGATGGCGTCCATGTAGCCTTCCACCAGCACCACCCGATCTTCTTTGCGGATTGCCTCCTTTGCGCGATGCAGATTGTAAAGCACCAGGCTCTTCTTATATATCGGCGTTTCGGGCGAATTCAAGTACTTCGGAACGTCTTCGTCCGATAGTCCGCGCCCCCCGAAGCCGATTGTCTTTCCCATTTCGTTGTGGATGGGAAACATCAGGCGGCCGCGAAAGTAGTCGTAGAAGCTGCCGTCGTCGCGCTTGCGCGCCAGGCCCGACGGCTCGATTTGCGCGGCGGTGAAGTTGCGCTGTTCGAGCAGACGCAAAAGCGCGCGGCCGGAGCGGTCGGAGTAGCCCAGTCCGAACTGCTCGATGGTGTCGGGCTTCACTCCGCGGCGAGCCAGGTAGGCGCGCGCGGTGTCGCCCCCCGGCCCCTGGAGATTCGCCCGGAATGCTTCCGCGGCGATTTCGTACATCTGGAAGACCGCCTCGCGCAAGCGCGATTCGTCGTCGGCGTATTGCGCCCGCTTGGGCATGGGGATGCCATGGCGCTCAGCCAGCTCCTTGAGGGCTTCATAGAAGGGGATGCCCTCGATTTCCATGACGAAGCCGATCACATCGCCCTTGGCCTGGCAGCCGAAGCAGTAATACCGCTGGCTCGTGACGGAAACGGAGAAGGAGCCCGTTTTTTCGGTATGAAATGGGCAAAGCCCGGAATACCGGTTGGCGCCGGCCTTCTTCAGGCGCACCCGTTCCCCGATGACGGAGACGATGTCGACGCGGGATTTGAGCTCCTGGGCGAAGTCCATGAGGCGCTTTCGTCCATTATCCCGCATCGCCCGCCATCGACCGAGGTAAACAAGCCGGCCCTAACTCTCGATAGCTTGATCTACGGAAGAGCGCGCGGGGTACACTCTTGACGAATGTTGCCGGGGAGCATTTTCGACGACCTCAGCCCCTACGCCAGGGTAGTCACGGCCATTACGCCCTTCCTGGGAGCCATTGTTTTGCGGCTCATTTTGGGCAAAAATAGCCTCACCCGCGCCCTGTTGTCCCTGAGCACCTTCTGGTTCGCCGCCAACGTCTTGATGGCGCCCTATTCCACCGGCGTGCGGCAGGACCTGGTGAATCTCCGCCGCGCCATGTTCCGCTAGCGCGCACTTCTCACACCAGAGGGAGGTCCCACAAGGGGAAAAGCGTGCGGCAGGGGGGAGCCTGAAGCCCCGATTTGCGGGTCAGCCCCGCCCCCAAAGCGAAGAAGCTCACAAATCCGCTACAATGAACGTTGTAAAGGAGGCCGTATGGAACCCGCTGGCATTCAAGCCGCCGGTATGTTCGGCCTGGGCGGACCCGAAGTGGCCGCGATCCTCGTGCTGGCACTGGTACTGTTCGGCGGCAAGAAGGTCGGGGAACTCGGGAAGGGTCTAGGCGAAGGGATCCGGAACTTCAAGACAGCCTTGAAGGAAGAAGAGAAAAAGCCGGAAGAAGAGAAGAAGTAGGACTAGGCTTCGTGAACAGCCCGCAAGTGGGGCTGGTTCCAGCTCGGC
>Ga0182030_10006878_pt1 | contig 23861 bp, 22 predicted proteins | sample 812S3MmetaG_FD_121299 | JGI IMG/M metagenome (GOLD analysis project Ga0182030, IMG submission 121299) | Permafrost microbial communities from Stordalen Mire, Sweden - 812S3M metaG (Illumina Assembly) | ecosystem: Environmental > Terrestrial > Soil > Wetlands > Permafrost | place: Sweden...
GTGGACGCCGCCACCCGCAAGGCGGCTTTCAGACGCGCTGCATCCTCCGTGAAGTTCTGATCCACCCGCAGGCCGCCGTTGTAGCTGACGATCGCCATCCGGCGGTTTTCACCGGCGCTGTCCCACGCATTGGCATCAATGAATCCGGAGACGGCTTGACGGGCGAGCGCGCGCTCGGCGGGCCCCATGGGCGCGAAGAACACCACCACGCTGTGCGGCCGCGAGGTGACCGCGCCTTTTTCGACGCTGACGCTCCGGATCGTTTGTTCCCTGTTGTCTTCGAAGAGACGAAAATCCTTCGCGGCAAGGCCATGAACCCACGCGCCCTCTTTATCGGTGACGATGGTGTCGACGAGCACGACGCGCGTCTCCGTGCGGATCACCGTGCCCTGCTGCGCGAACGCGGTCGAAACCGCCAGAGAAACCAGCGCCGGGGACAGGGCCTTCATGGACTTCATCCGGTTTTTCTCACTGCACGGGCGCGCGATGAACTGCGCGTTTGCCCCGGATATACGCGGGCTTAGTTCGGAACGGCGTACACAAACAGCTTCGGATTGTTATTGACCACAGGGGCGGCCGGCGGCGGAGGCGCATTGTTTGCACCCTGCGCGGCGGCAGCGGCGGCGGTTGGTTCCTGCGGCGCTGCGCCCGCCGCAGGCGGCGCTCCACGTCCCGGGCCGCCGGGTGCTGCGCCGCGTCCCGGCCCGCGTCCAAATCCGAGAGTGCCGGTTCCCGCAAAAACGGCGATGTATTGTTTGCCGTCCATCACGTAGGTCATCGGCGGGCCGGTACCGGCACTGAGCGGCAATGCGAGGTCGAGGAGCTGTTCACCTTTGTCGGCGGTGAATGCTTTCAGGTGCCCGTTTTGGAGCGTCTGAAGCACGAGGTTCGAAGCCAGGGACAGCGTGCCGCCGCCCGACTGTCCGCCGCCCAGCGCAAACCAGCGTTCCTTTTGCGTGGCCGGATCCCACGCGCTGAGAATGCCGCCGCGCACTTTGCTGCCGTCAGGATTCATGCGATCGGGTCCGTGCGGGGGCGGGGATGCCATCGGTGTGCCGCCCCGCGCGGCGCCCAGATTGAGCCCGAAGTTCTGGCTCCCCGGAGTCGGCGTGTAAGTCTCCGAAGCCACAAAGCTGAAGGTGTTTTCCACCGCGATCGGAACATATACCAGACCCGTGTTCGGATTGAACGACATCTGCGACGTGTTGTGCATCTGCACCGGATAAACCGTCACGCCCTGCTTGGAAGAATAAAGCGCGTCGGGATGAATCGCGGGACGGCCGGTTTTCGGATCGATGCCCGTAGCCCAGCTCACCTTCGACATCTCGGAGGCGGAGATGAATTCGCCGTTGGTGCGGTCGATCACGTAGAAGTAACCGTTCTTGTTCGCCTGCATCACGACCTTGCGGGTTCGATTGCCGATCCGAATATCCGCCAGCAGCAGGTGCTGAATGGCATCGTAGTCCCATTCGTCGCCGGGTGTGCACTGGTAGTGCCACTTCAACTGACCGGTGTCCGCATTGATGGCAAGGATAGACGCGACGTAGAGATTGTCCTGATGCGTTGTTTCCCGGCCGCCGTTACGTACGTCGGATGACCAGACCGTGCCGTTGCCCACCCCGACATACAGCAGGTTCTCGTCGGGATCGTAGGCCATGCCGTCCCACATGGATCCGCCGCCGCCCATCTTCCACCATTCGCCGCCCCACGTTTTTGCGGCGGCTTCCATGGCTTTGTTCTCAAAACCCTTCGACGGATCGCCAGGCGTTGTGTAGAACTTCCAGAGCTCTTTGCCGGTGTTGACGTCGAATGCGGAAACGTACCCGCGGAAAGGAGGAAACTCGGCGCCTGCGTTGCCGATGAATACCTTGCCTTTCGCGACACGCGCCGCCATCGTGAGGGAGTATGAGGAGACCTCGCCCTCCTTCGGCTCCGGGATGGCCCGCGAAGACCACAGCAGCTTCCCGGTCGCTGCATCGAGAGCCTGCATACGCCCGTCGATCACGGGCACCAGCACCTTGCCTTCGTACAGGGCCACGCCCCGGCTGTTCACCCCGCAGCAAAGGCGCGATTTCCCCGGCTGCGTCATGGTTCGATCCGCGTCGGGATCGTAGCGCCAGAGTTCTTTGCCGGTTTTTGCGTCGACCGCGGCGACGATGCTCCAGTTCGTCACGGTGTAGAGCACGCCGTTCGAATAGAGAGGAGTCGCCTGCTGGCTGCCGCCGCCGGAACCAAGTTCGTACGACCATGCGAGGGCGAGTTTGCCGACATTCGCGGGAGTGATCTGCGCTGCCGTGCTGTAGCGCTGCTCGCCCCAATCCATGCCGTTGCTCAGCCACTCCGTGCCTTTGCCGGCAGCCTTCAGCGCCTTGTCGTCAATTTTTTTGACTTGTTGCCCCGGCGCCAGGGTTGCCCCGGCAAAGAGAAGGAGCACGGGGAATCCCGCGCACAGCCACGCCATTCGCTTCGGTGTCATTGTGCTCCAGCATACAACGGTCGCGGCCCGGCGGACTGCGGCAACCCGCGATTGTGCGCGGCCGCCGGCGAGTATATACTTTCCGAGACAGCTGGAGGATCTGATGGGAGCCACAAACAGTTCGCGGTGGGCCGCGGTCGCGGTGTTGTTCTGCGCGTTGCCTCTTTTAGCGCACCATTCTTTTTCCGCGGAGTTCGACTCGAGCAAGACCGTCACGCTGCACGGCGTTGTCTCCAAAGTCGACTGGGTCAATCCGCATATCTTCGTCTATCTCGACGTCAAAGACGACGCCGGAAAGATAACCACCTGGCAGCTGCAGTCACTTCCTCCGCTTTTCTTCAGAGGCAGCGGGCTCACCAAAGATGTACTGCTGAGTAATAAGCAGGAAGTAACCGTCACGGCGAATCCGGCTAAAGACGGCACCAAAGCTTATGGGTTTATGACTAAGCTGGTTTATCCCGACGGCCATGTATTCAGTATGTCGCCGCAGGATGCCGACCCCGGTCTGCGGAAGTAACCGAACACAGGGAGGAGATCATGATTTCCGAACTCGCAAATCACCGAACGCTCACGCTCGCCGCGGTTATTCTGGCCTCGTCCATGTTGGCCCCGGCCCAGACCAACTATGCCGCTGAAGCTGCGAAGAATCCCGGCGCGGCCGCGCGCCCGACACCGCGTATGGCGGACGGTCACCCCGATCTGAACGGGGTCTGGCACCATTTCTTCGGCATCGGCACGATTGAAAAGTTCGGCAACAGCTTTGTGGTCGGCGGCGCCTTCAGTCCTAAGTCGGGCGCGCTGTATAACGCTCCGCTGGGTGATCCAAAGCCGGAGTACAAACCGCAATTCGTGGGTAAAGTGAAATCACTCTACGACAATCAGGTCAGCGAAGACTCGACGCTGCACTGCGTGGAGCCGGGCGTACCGCGCCTGGGGCCGCCGCACCAGATCGTGCAAACACCCAAACAGGTGGTCTTCCTCTATGCCGACAACACCGGCAATCAATGGCGCGTGATTCCGCTCGACGGACGCCCCCACAGCACCGATCCCGAAACAGCGGCCACATATAACGGCGACTCCGTGGGCCGCTGGGACGGCGACACCCTGGTGGTGGATGTCACGCGGCTCACCGACGAGACCTGGATGGGTGACAACGGTTTATTCCACAGCCGGAAGCTGCACGTGACGGAACGGCTGCGCCGCGTGGGAGACACGATTCAGTATCAGGTGACGGCGGACGATCCTGAGGTTCTCCAGAAACCGTGGACACTGTCGCGCACACTGACGCTGCAGCCTGACGCGCTCGAAGAAGCTGCGCCCTGCGTCGACAAGGACGCCGGCCACTACGTCTCGCAGGAGCATCACGACAACACGCGCTAGCCGGCTGTTACTGAACCGCGCGCGTCAGCAAGCGGCAACGAAAAGAGCTTTTAAGCCCACTCGTCGCGCCCTTCGTTGTAGATTCTCCGCTTGGTGAACAGCCATTTCCCGTTGACCTTCACCAGCTCGTCCTCATAGTGTCCGAACCCGTCGAAAGCGTCGTTGGAGTGATGGAACCAGTACGAGCTCGAGAAGGCCTTGCGAAGAGATAGCCCGCCTGCAGGCTGACCGCATTGGACGCCAACCCCGCCACCACAGTGCTGAGCACCGCGGTGACGGCGGCCGGCAATGAAATTCTTCTTCGCAGGGTGACCTCGCTTTCACGGTCACCATGTGGATAGAAGAACGCAGCGCCGAAGTAATTACTTCGGCGTCACGTGAATGAGCGCGCCAGGATTAGCGTCTTCGATCAGCCACAGCGAGCCATCGGGGGCTTCTTCCACGTCGCGGATGCGTTTGCCGAGATTCCAGCGCTCGGCGCTCTTCGCGCCGCCATGGCCGTCCATGACGATGCGGTTGAGCGACGTGGTCCCGAGGCCGCTCACGAAGGCGTTGCCATTCCACTGCGGGAACGTCTGGTTCCCGGTGTAGAACATGATGTTGCCCGGTGCGATCACAGGTACCCAGTAGAGCACGGGCATCGCGAGTTCGGGCCGTGAGTCGGGTTTCGGGATGGGCACGCCGTTATAGTTGTTGCCAAAGGAAACCAGCGGCCAGCCGTAGTTCTTGCCTTTCTGGATCAGGTTGAGTTCGTCGCCGCCGCGCGGACCGTGTTCCACTTCCCACAACTCGCCGGTCGGTGAGAAAGCCAGGCCATAAGGCGTGCGGAGTCCGCTGGCCCATGTTTCAGCCGGCGTCATGTTGGCGACAGGGAAGGTATACGTGCTGACAATCTTCGCGTTCTTGGCCGTCTCTGTGTCGCTGGGCGGATCGATCAGCGGAATAGTCTTCGCGCCGGTCTTGCCGAAATTAGGATTATCGGGCGCGGGCTTTCCGTCGAGCGTCAGGTGAAGAACCTTGCCTTCGGGCAGGTCCGGATCCTGCGCCGGCGTGAAACGCATGCGATCGCCAACCGTCATGAACAGGGAATTGCCATCGGGCGCGAACGCCACCGCGGCGCCTTCCTGTCCCCCCTTGCCCTTGGGCATCTGCCGCCAGATCACTTCGAGGTTCTGCAGTCTGGCCGTTGTCGCGGTGACGTTCAGTTTGGCGCGCGCCAGCACCAGGCCGCCGCCGTAGTCACCCGGCTCGTCGTAAGTCAGATACACATTCCCGTCGGTCGCGTAATGCGGCGAGAGGAAAACCCCAAACATCCCGCTCTGGCCCGACCACCACACGGGAGGCGTGCCGCCCAGCGGCGCGATCTTCTCTCCTGTCTTCGACACCAGCCAGATCGGCCCGACCTTTTCGGTGATCAGCATCCGTCCGTCGGGCAGAAACGCGATCCGCCACGGGAGCTCGAAATTGGCCGTCGCGGTAGTCACGTTGAATGGAATGCTGGCTTCAGGCTTCTGTTCGCCGATATTGACCTGCGCCCAGGCCCCCGCCGACGCGAGGGCGAAGAGCAAAGCTGCTTTCGTCAGTTTCATTTTTATCTCTCCTCGTTACCTTTATTACCGGCCTGGCGCGGCAGGTCCGTGGAACCGGCCCACATAAGCCGCCTTACCAATGATATGGCCGTCCATCGCTTTCACAAGTTCTTCGCGCGTCGTCTTGGCGGGCAAGTCGATTTTCGTGTCGAGCGCATAGAACTCGAAAACGTAATGATGGAACGGTCCGGGTCCCGCACCCGGTCCGAAGTAGCTGCCCTCCGTGGCGTTGGGGCGACCCATTGCGATGCCCGGCCCGTTCACCGTGCCGTCCGGGAGCGTGCCTGCGCCGAGGCCCTCGGGCAGTCCGCTCGCCGTTGCCGGAATGTTGAACGCCGACCAGTGCAGCGTGTCGACGGTGGTCCTGGCCGTCGAGTTCTCGATGTCATGGAAGATCACCGCATAGGTTTTCAGGGCGTCCGGCGCCGTTGTGGGGTTGCCCGCAAGCGTCCAGTGAAACTCGAATGCGGGAGACTTGTTGTCGCCAAAATAGGCGTTGTGCATAGGTACTTCACCACCGTCAGGCCATCCCGGTGAACTCACCGAGAGCACGGGCCGGGGCGCGGGCGCGGCCCCGCGTCCGCCTCCCGGAGGCCCGCCGGCCGGGGCCTGAGCCAGCGACAGAGCGGCCGAAGAAAGCGCAACGAGCGCGGAAAGCGTCCACTTCATTTGTTGTTCTCCTTGATCTTGACCTTGTATTTTATACGAGACACCGCGCGGAGAGCGGGCTGCTGTCTGGACATGAGCTTCCCTCGGGGGGCGGCGTCAGGCCGGCGTCAGGCATTCTTATTCTGCACGAGACGTCTCAGCACAGCGCCGAGCTTGAGGAATTCATCGTAGCTCGGAGGCTTTCGGAAGAATTCCGCACCCAGTTCCTGCGCGCGGACCCGGTCCGCTGGTGCATCTGACGACGTCACGATCACAACCGGCACATCTTTCATCTTTTCGCTGGCCCGAAGCCGGCTGAGAACCTCATGGCCGTCCCTTTTCGGGAGATTGAGATCCAGAATGAGGATGTGAGGCCGCGGCGCCGCGGGGTTCGCATCGGCCGCATCGATGAAGGCGATGGCCGCCTCGCCGTCGCGCACAAGGTAAACCTCGAACGGAAGATTCTCCGTGCTCACGATGTCTTGTATCAGCAGGGCGTCGGGGAGATTATCTTCAGCCACCAGAAGATTCAGCCGTTGCAGCAAGGGCGGGCTCTGCTCTCCGCGGGACAGTGAAGTGGAAAGTGGCCCCTTCTCCGGGTTCGGATTCGACCCAGATTCGTCCGCCATAGCGTTCCACCACGCGCTGGCAGATGGCAAGGCCAATGCCTGTCCCGCTGGACGTTCGGTCATACGAGAGCCGTTTGAATACCCCAAAGATTTTCTCCTTGTATTGTGGATCAATTCCAATCCCGTTGTCTCGTACTGAAAAGCACCACATAGCGCCCATTTGACGCGCGGATATGTGGATGCGGGGTGGTTCCCCGGACCGGTACTTGACGGCATTGCCAATCAGGTTCTGAAAAACCTGCTGCAGGTGGAGGTCCCCCATGTACACTACCGGCAGTTCGTCGGCTGTAACCACGGCGGCTGCTTCCTCGATCGGCTTGGCGAGCACCGCGAGGGAGCTGTTCATCGCCGATTTCGCATCGACAGCGTGCTCGCTGAGTTCCGCCATGCTCGCCCGCGTGTAAGCCAGAAGGTCGTCCACCAGCCGCGCGAGACGATGTCCGCCTTCTCTCAGGAATTCGAGGAATTGCCGGCCGTTCTGATCCAGCGCATGATCGTAGCGGCGGGCTATGATCTCGCTGTAAACCGCCACATTACGGATAGGCTCCTGCAGGTCGTGGCTTGCGGAGTAAGCGAACTGCCGCAGATCCTCGTTGGCGCGCCGCAGTTCCTCTTCCTTTTCCTTTTGCTCGTGGATATCGGTGTTCGAGCCGATCCACATCGTGATGTTGCCGGCCGCATCCCGCATCGCGTGGGCGCGGCTCAGATGCCAGCGGTAAGCGCCGTCCGCGCGGCGAAAGCGCTGCTGAAAATGAAACGGCTCGCCTGTCTGCAGCGCGCGCTTCCACTCGCGAATGTTTCCTTCCAGATCTTCAGGATGAACGCTCTGCGTCCAGCCCCAGGCTTTCATCTGCGCGAACGTCATCCCCGAAAACTCCATCCACTGCGGGTTCAGGTAATCTACTTCGCCGGCAGGCGTTGTCGTGAAGATCTTCTGCGGCATCGATTCCGCGAGGAAGTGGAACCGGGCGCGCTCCGCGTCAACTTCGCGCAGGGCTTTTTTCAGGCCCTCGTCCCGGATCTGAATGCCGTTCAGCATCTCGTTGAAGCGGTCGACCAGAACGCCAAGCTCGTCGCCCGAGAATTTCTCCGCGCGAACAGTGTAGTCCCCGGTCTGCGCCACGCTCGTGGTCGCGCGCACCAGGTGTGTGATTGAAGTCGAGATGACGGCGCGCAGACGGTTTGAGAGCAGGAAAGCCAGGATCAGGGCGAGGAGGAAGACTCCGGCGATCGTGCTGCCATAGAGCCGGATGCGCTCGTTCACTTCGCCCAGATCGTAGAACAATACAATCGTGCCGATCTGGCGTCCGTTAAGCAGAACCGGCTGGATGAGCGATAACTCGTCCACCCTGCCCGTTTGTGAAGTGCCGTCCAGCGTCCCGGGACACGTGAAGGAACGGCTTGCGGAGTATTGAGCGAACAGATTCGCGCCGCTCCGGCTCGCCACTTTGCCCTGGCCGGCGCTTCTGTAAAGACAGGCCGCGGAAACATGCGAGCGCTCTTTCAGTGCGGCCAGGCTTTCCGTGGCGGCCGCCGGATCGTTAAAGGAAAGCGCTGCCGTGCTGTGGTCGGCGATTACCCTCACCAGGACGGTCAGATCCCTGCGCAGGTACCCGCGGAAGAGGAATGAGTCCACCAGGACGTTGCCGGTTCCGGCGAGCAGGAGCGCCGCGCCCGCGGTGACCAGCGTGACGACAATCAGCTTCTGCCGGATCGGAATGTCACGGAAGCTTGTCATGGCTGACCGGTAACCTTCCGCGCGATGCTGAGCAGCTTCGAGCTGATCTTCAGATTTGCGTTCTCGGCTGCGGTCTGATTCACATCGAAACGCACCCGCCGGTTATCGATGACGAGCGCAATCATTCCGCCATCGCGCAGGAAGCGCTCCTCTTCACCCACCGTGAGGACGCCGTGCGCCACGCTACCAAGTAATCTGGCTGGATCCTTCACGTCGGGACCGACGAAAAGCACTTTGCAGGTCGCCGGCGGAGGCGCCTGACCGATCTCCCGGACAGCCAGCGTGTGGCCGTTTACAGCTTCGCCCCGCACCACCTCTTCCAGCGCGGAGCCGAAGGGATTCTTGCCTGATACGCAGATTTCGAGCGCAGCCTGCGGATCCGCGAAGGCCGTCTGCGGCCATTCCACGAACTTCGTGAAATTCAGCAGAAAAGCGGCTTTGACCGAATATTCAAGGTGCGCATCTGCGGCGGCGCATGTCTGCAGGAACATCGGCAGACTGAATGCCGCTAAGAACAGCTGTCTCCACGGCGCGCGAAAACAACCGACCGGGCGTTCCTGCTGCGCGGCCATGGCTCTATTTCGTCCATGAGAGGGTCGCGAAAACGTTGCGCCGGATGGCTACGGGTAGGCCTGGATCCCCCGCATACTCCACGTGCCCCGGCTGGAACAGATTGCGGCCCACCAGAGAAAATTCGACAGGGGGCGTCACGCGCCACGCCAGGCGGGCGTCGCCCGTCGTGTATGCGGGTGCGCTGACCGCGGGCAGCGCGCTTACGTACCGGAAGATCAGATCCACCTTCAGCTTTTTCCCGAGGTCCAGCGAAGACTGCAGGTCGGCTTCATGGCGCGGGCTGGAACGGACCACGCTGGCGGGTGTCTCCCCAAGCGCCACGCCGGGTGCCCGCGACAGATTCATATTGAGATAGGACCAGGACCCTCGCAGGCGCCAATGCTCCGTTGGCCGCCATTCGGGGGCAATCTCGCCACCCGCGGTAGTGCCGTAAAGGCTGTTCCCGAACTCGGCGGATATCAATAGATTCGGCGGTGGCTCCGCGGTATTGATGGGAAACGGCAGTGTGGTTTCGAGCGCTATCGGGCCCGCCAGATCCTGGCTGAAAAGATCGTGATAGTGATTGAAGAAGCCCGCAAAATCGACGTAAACGTTTTTTGCGATCAGTTGCCGGTACCCGATTTCGTAGCCATTCAGCTGCTCCGGCGCAAAAGCCGTATTGGCGTTGAAGCGCGCGAAAATCTCCGTGCCATTCTGCGTGCCCAGGAAACTGGAGAGATAGAAATCCTCCTCCCCGTCGGAGGGCGTTCGCACCGCATGCGTGAAGGCCGCCCAAAAGGTCTGGCGGTTGTTCGGCGTCCACGCGAGCCTTACGCTCGGTTCCGCCTGTACCCCCGTGTAATTCGTATGCAGGATCTTGGTGCCGAGCGACAACACCAGCCTGTTCTCGATCAGCGTGATGTCGTCCTGCAGATAGGCGGAAACGAGATAATCCGTCCGATTGAACGGACTGAAAACCAGCCCCGAGACGACTTCGATAAAGTGGCCGGGATAATCCCGCCCCTCCACGCCGTAGAGCAGTTGCTGCCGGAACGGCAGCTTCCTGCGCCCCTGAAAATCCACATCGAAGGTGTTAAGCCGGTCTCCGAAATTGGGCTCATATCGGTTCGTGCGGTCGTAAAAGACCTGGACCTGAAAATCGCTCTTCTCGTTAACCTTTCGGTTCCAGCGGACGAGAACATTGCCGCCGGACAGTTGTTCGTAGCCATCCAGCGTCAGGTTCATCGGCGGCACGTACGTGGCGCCTCCTACCCGTTCTCCGTCTTCCTGGCGATAGAGATCGCCCTGCACGATGAAGGTGTCGTTATGCTTCGTGGTCCAGTCCAGGCGAAAGCCGCCCTGGCCGCCGCGCCATGCGTCAAAGCTGTCGCCGTCCCGGTGAGTCTCAGAGCCTCGCGTGAAAGCTTTGCCGTAGACCCGCCACGTCAGACCCTGATCGTTGCCCCCGCCGTAACGAAAATTCGCAAAACCCTGCTCCACATTACCGCCGCCGGCTGAGGCAAAGAACCCCTTTGTATCTTTCGTGCTCCTGGTGATGATGTTGATCACGCCATCCACCGCATTGGGTCCCCAGATCGTGCCACCCGGGCCGCGAATCACCTCGATGCGGTCGATATCCTCGAGCAGCGTATCCTGCACTTCCCAATAGGTCCCTGCGAAGAGAGGCGTATAAACGGTTCGCCCATCGATCAGCACGAGTACGTCTCTCGAAAGCCGGGTTCCGAATCCGCGAATCCCGATGGACCACTTACTGCCGTCGATCTGCGCGACTTCCACGCCCGGCGCAAGGCGCAGCGCATCGGGAATCGTGGTTACGCCCGCCCGCCGGATATCCTCGCCCGTGATGACGTAGATGGCCGCCGGTGTCCGCATAGCCGGAACCGGCTCTTTGGAGGGCGTCGTTACGTCGATCTGAGACAGTTCCTCCAGGCTCAGTCGCTTGAGCGAGGAGGTTGTAGGCGTCTGCAGCGCATCGTCGCCATACGCCGCCGTCGCCAGTCCGGCGATGCACAGGCAGGCGAGACATGCTCGGTTGTATTTATGTATCGTCCCAGGCATTGGGGTTAAAAGACTTTTCGCGCAACGGGCAAACCAGGAATTGCGATCTATCTCTTAGCCACGAATATATGTCTTGGCGCCTGCGTCACTTCTTTGGTAGCGCCAAAGCCTCTTTACGACCCTCGCAATCTTTATATAACGATCAGGTCTGTAGTGGAAAGTCCAGGCGCGGCGATCTGCCGCCGGAATTGTACGAAATAACACACTCCACCTGCGAGCCGGCTCGATGGGTTGGTCTCACTGAAACTCAGCGCGACATTGCGAAGATGGACGCCACCCTAGCGAGTTATGACCGTATGTTTGGACCGATCAGCCTGCAAACGCTCTCGCTGGCGGCTCTGCTTGGCCGGTCGAAGCCAGAGCTTGTCTCAGCTCGCTCCTGATGCGCTCGGCTTCCGCGGCGTGCACCGGTCAATTCTCCCCTGGCATTTCTGCGTGATCGATCACGAGAAGCTCCACAGCAGCTTTACCGGATTCGAGCTTCAGGCCCAGTTGTTCCCGCAAAGCGGTAAAGAGGGAAGGCGTATCGGGAGGCAGCGGGATCGCATCGCTCGCCGGAAGTGCCTGCTCCGCGTCCGGTAGCCACTTCAGAGAGATGTTGAACTTTTCCGCCCTGCCCGTCCTGTCGATCACTTTTCTGTCGACCACCCGCGTCAAAGCTTCCGCAAATCGAGCCATGGAAATCTCGTGGGCCTCCAGATGATTGAACCCCATGCCGAGAGAGCCGCACGCGTTGGGGTCCGATGGGGACGCGGCATCCGCGTGGATACAGCCTCCTTCAGTGGAAACCTGCAAGCCTGTTGGGGGCGTTCTTCCTGTCTTGCCCGGCTTCAGCATATACACGGGCCGCTCCGCGGTTTCGAAATGCAGCTTCATCGAGAATCGCTCTTTCAACAATGCCTGCAGCATCGCAAAAAGCTGGTCTTCAGACGGGCTGTCAGCGGCCTTTGTGCGGACGTCGAAGTATTCTGCCCGCACCCAGGCGGGGCCTCCCGCGACCTGAAAAGGCTGAAGGCGCCAGGCGAGCGCGGTGAGCATCTGCAGATTCGCCCGGGAGATCTCAATCCTTCCGCCCGGGTGAGCTTTCAGGAACGTATCGCTGTCGGACACGGATCGTTTTATCGAAGCCGCATCAAACCTCGGGATGGTGCCCGTTTGCGCGATGGTGATTCCGCAGCATAACCCGGCAATCCCCGCGATCGCTGCGACGGAACGCATAATGGCTCGACGCTCCACCCCAGGCGAATGTTCCCGCTGACAGACGTGCCCCGCGGTTATACCTTCGCCGCTTTGAGCGCCGCGAGTACCCGCGCTTCGCGGAAAGGAGCCCGCCGGATGCGCACCCCGGTCGCATCGTGGATCGCGTTGGAGATTACTGCCAGCATGGGCTTCAGCGCGGCTTCGCCGCCCCCATAAGGCGGCAGGTCACCACGGTTCGGATTCGGATCGCCGTTCACCAGCACCACTTCGATGCGCTCCGGCACGTCGGCATGGCGGAGCGTGGGATGCGACATCCAGTCCACGCTCGTGACCTTTTCCGTGTCGAACTGCACCTCTTCATGCAGCGCCCGGCTGAGCCCGTGCAGCATCGCGCACTCAGCCGTGTGGCGCAGAGTTTCAGGGTTGACGACCAGCCCGCAGTCATAGGCGCACGCCAGCCTCTTCGTCCAGACGCGCCCGGTCTGGCGATTCACCTCAACTTCGGCTATCACTGCCACCACCGACTGACCGCGGAACGAGTAGGCGATGGCACGCCCTGTGAGGATGTTTCCAGTGCCGACGGGCTTCGGCGACGGGCGCGCGTCCCAACCGTACAGCTCCGCCACCGCCTTGAGCGCCGCAATCGAGCGTGCGCGTTTGAATCCGCTGTCATCCTTCGTATCGCCCTGCAGCAGCTTCATACGGAATTCAAGTGGATCGGTCTTCGCCGCTGCCGCCAGTTCGTCGATGAACGACTCCGCGGGAAACGTCGACTGCGGGCCGTTCGGATCGCGCAGATTGCCCGTGCGCAGCGGCGTCTCCCATATCAGAGGCAGGCTCACGACCTCGCCCGCCATGCGCCGGTGCGGAATCGCGTACATATCCGAAGGCGTCGCGGAACTGCCCCCGTTCGGGCGGGCAATTCTTACTCCCTGCAGTTGGGCGATCAGTACGGTGTCGGGCTCGTTGTAGCCGACGTGGTTGTAATCGCACGAGCGCGCGTTATAGTCGTAGGCCACCAGGTTGCCCGCGGCATCGAGGCCGCCGCGCATCTTCACGAGGAACGCCGGACCCTTCGTGTCCCAGGCCGTCTCTTCATTCCGCATCCACTGAATGCGGACCGGACGCCCGATCTGGCTGGCGATCCACGCGGCTTCAAACCCCGCGTCATCCGCGGCTGTGCGTCCGAAGCCCTGCGGGCCTTCCATCCAGACCACGCGGACCTTCTCCCGCGGCATGCCGAGAAAAGCCGCCACGCCGTTGCGCATGCCATACGACTTCATGTCGTTGGTGTAGATCGTCATCAGGCCGTTCGACGGATCGGCGGTGGCGTGCGCACCGGCGATGCACGTGTGGCCCTGGAACGGGATCGCATATTCGGCTTCCAGAATTTTTGCCGCGCCGCTGAATGCCGCCTCTGGATTGCCGGTCACGTTCGGACGCGGCGTCGACGTGGGCGTTGCGGCGCGCATGTAGTCGAACAGTCCTTCCGACGTCGGGAAAGGCGCAGTCGCAGGTTTTTCCCAGGTGGCCTTAAGCTGCCGCGCGGCGGCGATGGCCTGTTCCTCGCGTTCGCACACCACCGCGACGTAGTTGCCCTTGCTCACCACTTTGACAAAGCCCGGCAGCTTGTTCACCGACGCTTCATCGATGCTCATCAGCTTCGCGCCTGCGAAGGGAGGCTTGACGTTGCGCGCATGAACCATCCCGGGCAGTTTGACGTCAACCGCCCACTTGAGCGAACCGTCCACCTTCGCGGGTATGTCATACCGCTGCGGAGACTGCCCGGTGGCTTTCAGTTCCTGCACCGGTTTGACTTTTGCGATCCCGGTGACCGCATTGACATTGGTCCCGGTCAGTGTGACGTTGAATTTCTTTCCTGCAATCAGGTCCCCGTATGTGACGCGCTTCGACGCATCGCTCTTCGCGGTAATCACGGCATTGCTCACCGTGAGTTGATCGACGGGAACTCCAAGGCGCGCCGAACCCAGTTCGAGCAGCACGCGGCGGGCTTCGGCGGCAGCGCGGCGCATTGGCCAGGAGTCTCTCTCCATCGCTGTGGAACCGCCCGAGCCGCCCTGGTCCACTGTGTTATCCGTGCTGCCCATGATGCACGTGGTCTGGTCGTAGGCGATATCCAGTTCGTCGGACATCAGCTGACGGAATCCGGTGCCGGTGCCCTGGCCGCAATCCGTTTTGCCGACATAAAACGTCGCCGTGTTGTTCTGGTGAATCACCACCCAGGAGTCGAGTTGATGGTAGTCGGGATCGATGTAGGGGCCCGGCGCAGCGGTCTGGGCCGTCAGGAGCGCCGCGCCATCCACGGCGAAGCCCACGGCGAAGAGACCCGCGCTCTTCAGAAACGATCGGCGGTTGGCTTTCAGAATTTCCGCGATGTGTCTGGGAACTCCCGAAGTGACTTTGGGCGTCATGCGGCCACCTCTTTCTTCGCCCGCCGTCCGTCTGCAATCGTCTTCGCGGCGCGCTTGATCGCGGCCTGCACGCGATAGTACGTCATGCATCGGCACAGTGTTGTGTTCATCGCTTCGCGGATCTGTGCATCGGTCGGATGCGGGATTTTATCCAGCATCGCCTTGGCGGTCATGATCTGGCCGTTCTGACAAAAGCCGCATTGAGGAACCTGTTCATCGATCCACGCCTGCTGCAGCGGGTGCAGCCTGCCTGGCGCGGAGAGCCCCTCGAGCGTAGTGATTTCGCTCTTGACCCCGGACACCGGAGTGATGCAGGAACGGGTCGCCACGCCGTTGATGATCACGGTACAGGCTCCGCATTGTCCCAGTCCGCATCCGAACCGCGGCCCCTGCAGGCCAATGTCGTTACGCAGGATATAGAGGAGAGGCGTAGCCGGTTCCACGTCCACCGTGTGCGTGCTGCCGTTGACTTTCAGTGTGATTTTGCTCATTCGTTGTGCTCTCGCCGACCGCCCGTGTGATTGACGGGTCTATTTTACCGGGTTTCGCGATTCTGCGTTCAGGCCCGCCGGTGCTGCGCTGTCATCTTTCCTGAGAGTGACGTGGTAAGTCACCGCATCCCAGGCATTATGAATGCCGATCAGCAGCAGCAGGAGCACGGCCGCTCCAACGCCAAACAGAGCTTCGTTCCAATACGAACCCGCGGCGAGTGCCGATGCCGCCAGCGCGCCGTAGGCGGCGAAGGGGAGCAGCGCGTGGAACAACCAGTCCTCAAATTCGGGCTGGTATTTCGCTTGCCTGCGCATCCGGCGGGTGACGATGGCCGTGTAAGCCACGCCGGCCAGACCCGCTACGCCAAAAACAAGGGTGACAGCTTCGACAGTCTGCCAGGGAGCGCAGAGAAGCGCAGCGAATGTGAGCACGGCCGAAAAATGGATGATCGTCGGTGTCGCATAAGTGCCGGCAGCCAGCGGGTCAACCTGCACATTTGGCCGGTTCGCCACCAGACTCATGACGACGAACTGTAAGCCCAGCAGAGCTCCGGCGGACGACCCCACGATCACGTAGAAGTTCTGCCACGCCGCCAGCACTTTCATGTCTTCGCTTATACGTACGGTATCCCCTTGCCGGCGATGCCGATGCCGGCCCAGAGGATGATCGAGACCGCGGCGGCCAGTTTGCTGCCGCTCCAGCGGCGCCGGGCCGCGAAATGCCAGAGAACAGCCACCACCAGCAGCATCATCTTGATCGGAAACGAGTAGCTTTCGTAGCACTTCATCGGTTCCGACATCGCCATCGGAATACCGGTCGCAATCAGAACGAACAGGCTCACGCGCAGCCAGGGCTCCAGATCGTCTGACAGGGACGTGCGCGCCGCCCCAAGCCCGAAAACCCGCAGGTTGATAATCAGAACACTTCCCAGCAGGATGGCAAGCGCCAGCAGATGGAAAGTCTCGATGACAGGGAATGCCCAGACGTTATCGCGTACGGCCGTGCCGAGCCACGTCTTACCGCACCATTCAAAGAAGGGCAGAAACGAATCGCTAAGCATAGGCCAGCGCCCGACCCATGGCGACCACCCCGATCCAGACGGCCAGCGAGCATCCGCCGGTCAGTCTGGCGCGCCACGGCAGATTCGTCTGCTCGTCCCACGAAGCCATACCCTGAAAGACGGTCTTATGAAAGATCAGCGCGTTCAGTCCGGCAAAAGCGATCAGCACAAGCTTTATGCGGAAGAACGGGCTGCGGTAACACTTGACCGCTTCGGCCGCAAATAGCGGGACGCCACTCAGAACCATTACTGCGAAGCCGACCCAGACCCAGGGGAGAAACTGCGCGGCCACCGACGAAACGGTCCTGCGGCGCATGATCAGACCGAGCAGGCGAAGATCAAGAATCGCGGCCGGCCACAACATCACGCTGATGGCAAGCGAATGCGTGCTTTCGATGACCGGAAACTGCCAGGAAGACTCCTTGATGCCGCTTGCCCAGGGCAGACTTTGAAGCCATTGACAGGCGTCGACGAGGGTCACAGAGCTTCACTAAGACTTGATCTGCCGGCCGTCCGGCAGCTTAATCAGCGAACTGAGCATGGCGGGATCACCGCTCTTGGCGGCGCCGCCCGTGCAGGTGATCACGTCCCCGGGTTTCACGGTGTCGTGCAGCCATCCATAAGACTTAAGATGGTTCAGGCTCATCATCTCGATGGCCCACTCCACCTTGTTGCCCTTCTCGTCCGTGACCTCGAGATAGATGAAGGCATGAGGATTGACCCACTCAAACCGTTTCACGACGCCCGTCACCGTGGTCGGATTGCCCATGTTGTACATGGCGGTCGAATGGTGCGCAAACGAAGGGGTGACGCCGCCGATCATGCTCAGCCCCAGCCACACTGTCAGTATTCGTAGTTTCATTTCCTGCGATCTCCGCCTCTACTTCTTCTCAAAATACTTACTGTAATCCGTATTGGCCTCGCAGACGAACTCGTCGACTTTCGACAAGTCCGTCCGCAGCGCGAAAGACCTGCTGACCTTCCATGGCTTCACCCATACATTCGGATCCTCGAGCGTCGCCTCGTACTGCAGGACGCCGAATTCCGGACGGCTGAACCGCTCCACGATGTGAAGTTTATCGGTATGGCGATAGCCGCTGATCTCGGTCTTCTCATTAAACCCGACGGTGTCGACAACCAGCGTGTCGCCTTCCCAGTGACCGATCGATTCCCCCATCCAGGTGGGATCGGGATCGGCCGAATGCGGCCCGCCGTCGGTGGGAATGCTGCGAAATGTGCCGGGATAACCATGCAGGATAGCAACGAAATGCGGACTCTCGACAAGCTGGAACTGATACGGCACGCCGAATGCCTGGGGTCCGGCGAGAGGCATGCAGTCAGAAGTTCCACCGGAATCGTTGGGGCCGCGCACCACGCGGAATTTTTCGGCGCCTTCTTTCAGGACCGGGCCATCCGCGGCATTGCCGCCACGTCCGCCCCCGCGTCCGCCGCCCATGCTGAAGTCATAAACGCCGGACAGGTCAGGCTTGCCGGCCGCGGTGCGGGGCACTTCGTTCTTTACCGCGCCGGTTGCCGGAGCGGCCTCGCGCGCTGTGGTGCCTGCCACCTTGACGGTCACTGCTTTCGTCAGGACCTGGTTGTTAGGACCCCGCACGGTCAAGGTGTACGTGGTCGTGCTCGCGGGAGTCACCTGGCGGACGCCGCGCGGTGTGACCCGCCCCAGATCGGGGTCAATCGCGGCGCCTGTCGGATTCTCCGTAGCCCACGTAAGAGTCACCGGCTGGCCCGGCTGAATCGACTCCGGCTCGGCTTTGAAGTCCATGATGCGGGCCGGAAGCTGTCCCGCGCGCTGATAAGCGGGACTCCCGCCCGTGGGGGCGGCGGCCGGGGGAGGCGCCTGTGCCGCCGCCAGTCCTGCACTGAAGAACACCGTGGCTACAGCCTGAATTTTCATGATTGATCCTGGGGAGATTGTATAACTGCACTGCGCACGCCGCCGTTCCCTCAGCACGCCGCCGTTCGCCCGGCACGCCGCCGTTGCCCGGCACGCCGCCGTTGCCCGGCACGCCGCCCTTCGCCCGGCAAGCCGCCGTTGCCCGGCACGCCGCCGTTCAGAACCGTGACCGTAAGGGAGCGGCGCCACTACGGCGTTCGCGAAGCCGCATACGCCGCGATATCGAGCATGTCGTCCGTGCTCAGGCGCTCCACCACCGGCTTCATAAGTTCGGTCCACGATCCTTTTCGGAATCCCTGCTGCATATCGAACATCTGGCGCGTCAGGTAGCTGGGCGAACGGCCGGCGAGCGGAGGCACCGGGCCGATGCCTTTCAGATCGGCGCCGTGGCAGGTGCCGCAGGCGATGGTTTTTCCTCCGCCTTTGGTAACCAGCAGCTCTCCTTTCTTCACCGAACCAACCGGCACGTAAGCGATGAACGGCGAATGCGGATCGCGCAGCACCTCGGTGGCCTCCCCATTGACCGGCGTTTCCACAATACGGTCTCCGAGGGGCTCCATTTCATTCCCTTCGACGATGAAGAGTCCGTTCGACGGCTTGACCTTCGGCGCCGTTTTGGACTCGACCACCTTGATCCACGGGGTCCACTTCATAGCGCCGAAGTATTCGGCAGCGGCTTTGATTTCGTCGTCGGTCATGTTCTGCGCGAACTGGTGCATCAGGTTCGTATTGTTCTTGCGCGGATCGGCGCTCTTGCGGTTGCCGTCTTTGAAGTCATGCATCGTGTGGATGAAGTATTCGTCGGAAAGGCCGCTGACGCCGGCATTCTCGGCCCGGCCTTTGCCGTTGGGATAGTGACAGAGACCACAGGCCCATACGTCCGGCTGCTTGCCGCGCGCGACGACGGGGGGCATCTGCGGATGTTCAGAGGGGAACCAGTCGGCCGGGCCGAAGCGGTTGGCGATCTGGGCGCGCGAATATTGCGCGGTGGCCCCGGGAATGGTGCGCGGCGTCTGGTCCGTGTTGGCCGGACCCGGCGGCGGGGGCGTGGCGCCCGGCGGCGGCGGCGTTTCGAAGCCATAGGCCCATGGCGGCGGGACCGCTTTGCCGGGGTCGGCGGCAAACATGCCGCCCGCGAGGGTTAACGTGACTGCGAGTGTCGCAAGTGTGAACTTCATTCGTGCCTCCTGTTTCGGACGCGAGAGCCGCTAAGCTCTGTCGTGCGAGATTGTATCGAACGAGAACACACCGGTGGGGAACGCCTGTGAGCCATCCTCCCGGAGCGCGGCTTATCCGAAATGAGATTCGGCATCCAGGTTGCAAATGCGGACCCCGATGACGAATATACGAGTTCGCACTTTCCTGGTTGTAGTTGCAGGCCTGGCGCTTGCTGTACCGGCATTTAGCGATCCCGAACTGCTCACCTGGGACGAACTGGTGACCTTGTATCAGCAGGATCAGCCGCCCGCCCCGCTTGCGCAAAAGCTGCACACCCTGCTGACAACGCCGTTCGTGAACAACTGGGCCTCGGAGGCGGGCAAGCTGCCGAAGAAACCCTCCACGCCGCGGCTGGGCCCGGTGCTTCGCGTAGTGCAGTGGAACATTGAACGCGGCCTTGAATATGACGCGGTGCGGCTGGCGCTCAGCGATCCGAAAGGCTTCAGCGCGCTGATGGAGGACAAGGGATCGAAATTCGACGAAAAAGAACGCGCCCGCGCGATGGAAGAAATTTCGGTTCTGGCGGATGCCGATCTGATCGTCCTGAACGAGGTCGACTGGGGCATGAACCGCACCCGCTTTCGCAATGTGGCCAAAGAGCTGGCCGAGGCCCTCGGTATGAACTATGCGTGGGGCGCCGAATTCGTGGAGGTGGACCCGCTCACGATGGGGATCGATCAGCATCTCGTCATTCAGGAGGTGGAGGACACGTACAAGGACCAGGTGAAGGAAAAGCAGGATGTGCTCGATTACATTCGCGGCGTGATGAAGCCGGATCCGGAGCGTTACAAGGGGCTGCATGGCAGTGCGATTCTCAGCCGGTATCCGCTGACGAACGTGAAACTCGTGCCCTACCAGTTTCAGGGTCACGACTGGTTCCTCGACGAAAAGAAGCGCAAAGGGCCGCTGGCTAAAGGGGAAGGCAAAGCGAGTATGGAGGTTTTTAAGGAGCAGTTCATTCGTCAGGTGCGGCGCGGCGGACGCATGATGCTGATTGCCGATATCGCCGACCCGGCCATGCCGACGGGCTCCGCCACAGTGGTGGCGACGCATCTCGAAGATGAAACCCAGCCGAAGAACCGGCGCCGGCAACTCGAGGAACTGCTCGCACAGATTCGCGATGACCGGCATCCGGTGATCGTAGCCGGCGATATGAACACGTCCGTGCACGACGGCGAGCCGATTACCGTAGGCAGGCTCTTCAAAGAGCATTTCGGGAGCGCGAAATGGTGGGAGTCGGAAGGCGTAACGGAAGCGGTCACTTATACGACGCCGTTCGGATTGTTATATGAAGCGACTGTCGGCGCGACCGGATTCGCGCGGCAGATCGAAGACCCGACCGAGCGCAGCGTTCCGATTGTAGGCGTGAATCCCGAAGCGAAATTCTTCGAGACGCTGGAGAATTTCCGCTTCGCCGACGGCACGGCTTTCGATTTTCGCGGTGAGAAGTACCGCACCGCCAATGGGCACGCCGGCAAGCTGGCGGATTCCAATGAGCGCGCCCTCAAAGGCTTTGAGCCTACCGAAGAACTGGGCCGCCACTATGGTCCGATCGGAAAATACAAGCTCGACTGGATATTCATCAAGCCAGGCGGGCTGGAAAAGCCGGACGACCATAATGGGCCGCTGCGTTTCGCGCCGTTCTATGGGCGCACCATGCAGACGGTGAACCGGGCGATTCCCGAGCATATCTCGGATCACAACCCGATCACGGTGGATCTGCCGCTCGGTGAGCCCGGACAGGCGCCGGAGCGGGCGGACGAGAGTGTCTCCGAGAAGCAAAGCGGCGGCGCCCCGGTCGGGTTTCAGTAACGCGGCGGTCTTCGCAGCCTGAGTAGTGCGCCGCCCTGCGCTGTGACCCGCACATAAGAAGCGCCCTCAACGCGCTCAATGCGAAGTAATTTCCGATCATTTGCGTCTTCCCACACCGGTAGACGCGGACAGGAAGTGCGCCACGCTTCGATCGTCTCTTCATAGGTCCGCCCCTGCGCGCCGACCCATTCCAGCAGATCGAGAATCAGGCTTTCAACGGTATCGCTTGTGGCAGTCATAGACTTCTCTTCATCAGATTACCGCCTGAAAGCAAAAAAGCGCGAAGCCCTTTCGGACTCCGCGCCTGTTTGGGTAAAGCGGTAAGGAAATTAGACCGCCAGATACCACTTGTTGCCGTCGCGATTCACCAGCAGCAGCGATTCTCCGCCGCCGTGGCGCAGCGCGCTGGTCACATCGCTCGCGCTCGCCACCGGGTGATGATTCACTTCCTGAATCACGTCGCCCTGTTTCAGTCCGGCAGCGGCCGCCGGGCTTGCCGCATCCACATCGGTCACGATGACCCCGTGGGTACCCGCCGGCAGACCGGCTTGGCGAGCGGTGCGCGCATCGAGCGGTTCTACCGAGACGCCTTCCAGCGCCTGGTCGCCGCTGCTGTTGTTGTCGCGGCTCGCACGCTCCACCTTCTTGCCTGGCAGCGTCTCCACCGTCGCGGTGACTTCCCGCGTCTGTCCTTCGTGGAAGACCTTCAGGTGAACCGTCTGGCCCGGATTCATCATCGACACGTTCATCCGCAGCTGATTGCTCTCGTTGACCGGCGTGCCGTTGATCGAGAGAATCACATCGCCCGACTGCAGTCCGGCCTTCGAAGCAGGGCTGTTCGGTGTCACATCATTCACCAGCGCGCCTTCGGGCGAGCCGAGCCCGATCGCCTTCGCGATCCCCGGCGTCACTTCCTGAATGGTCACGCCAAGGTACGCGCGCTCCACGGATCCGTGCGACACAATCTGATCCATCACGTTCCGCGCCAGATTCACCGGCACGGCGAAACCGATACCCTGATTCCCGCCCGAGCCCGGCGCCAGAATCGCGGTGTTGATGCCGATCAGTTCGCCCCGATCGTTCACCAGCGCGCCGCCCGAGTTGCCGGGGTTAATCGAAGCGTCGGTCTGAATGAAGTCTTCGTAATCTTCAATACCGAGTCCGGTGCGCCCCGTGGCGCTCACGATACCCATCGTCACCGTTTGTCCGACACCGTACGGATTGCCGATCGCAAGCACGGCATCGCCGATCTGAATTTTCGAAGAATTGCCGACTGTGATGATCGGCAGGTTCGAAGCGTCGATCTTGATCACCGCGATGTCGGTCTTCGCATCCGTGCCGATGACCTTGGCTTTGAATTCGCGTCGGTCGGGCAGCGTGACCAGAAGATCGGTCGCGCCATCGACCACATGATTGTTTGTCAGGATATATCCGTCGGGGCTGACAACCACGCCGGAGCCGAGTCCGCCTTCTTTATGCGAACGCGGCGCCTGGCCGAATCCGTTGCCGAATTGCTGGAGGCCTTCGTTTCCATCCCCGCCGAAGAACTGTCGGAAAGGATCGAACTGGCGCCCGGAGAAACCTTCCGGCGTCTTGACTACTTTGGATGCCGAGATCTTGACCACCGCGGGCATAGCGGCTTTGGCCGCCGGCGCCATGGTGATCCGGCTGGGTGGTTCATTGGGGTCGGCAAGCTTGAGCGCGATGTGGGCGCGAGACTCGATGACGGCAGCCGCCATCAGACCTCCGCCGATCAATATGGCGCCTGCCGCCGCGAACAGTTTTTTGTGCACGTCGATTAGTTTCAAGGTGGAAACTCCTGAATGTTGTGGCGTCTGGTTAGCCGCCTGCTGGTATCGACGCGGAAGTCCAAAAAAGGTTAGATCGGGATAGAATGGGCGGTTTGAGACCCCTGATCGCCCTCGCCTTAATCGCCTCATCCGCCTTCGCCGCCGGTAAATCCGACGAGTTGCCGAACGGCCTCTATGCCGTCTTCACAACCTCCGAAGGCGAGTTCATGACAAAGCTCCAGGAGAAATACACGCCGAAATCGGTGGCGAATTTCGTCGGCCTCGCCACCGGAACCAAGGCGTGGAAAGACCCGCAGACGGGAGCCATGGTGCGGCGGCCGATGTACGACAACATCACTTTTCACCGCATCATCCGCGACGAAATGATCCAGTCGGGCGATCCGACCGGCACCAGCTCGCACAACTGCGGCATCACCATCCCCGACGAATTTTTGCCCGGCCTCAACTTCGACAGACCCGGTAAGCTGGCTGTCGCCAACACCGGCCAGCCCGATTCAGGCGCTTGCCAGTTTTTCATCACCGCCGGTCCCGTGACGCGCTGGAACGGCAAGTACACCATCTTCGGCGAAGTGGTGAAGGGCCTCGACGTAGTCACGGCGATTAACCATCAGCAGCTCATCGGCGACAAGCCGGAGAAGCCCGTGAAGCTGATCAGCGTGCGTATTCAGCGCATAGGGCCGGAACCGAAAAGCAAAACGAAGTAGGGCCAGGCACCGGCCCCGCGCCGCGCGTGCCGATTACTTGCTGCCGCCCACCAGATGCTTCAGGTCGCGATTATTTTCCTGGCAGATATACTCGAGGATTTCCTGATTCGGATACCAGGTCGCGAA
>Ga0182030_10006880_pt1 | contig 23857 bp, 22 predicted proteins | sample 812S3MmetaG_FD_121299 | JGI IMG/M metagenome (GOLD analysis project Ga0182030, IMG submission 121299) | Permafrost microbial communities from Stordalen Mire, Sweden - 812S3M metaG (Illumina Assembly) | ecosystem: Environmental > Terrestrial > Soil > Wetlands > Permafrost | place: Sweden...
CAACTGCTCCTCGTGGTGAACGGCAAGGCGAAAACCCTGTTCTCATCCCCCTCGGTGCTAGTGGAGCCTTCCGCCGGGGTGGGCATTCTGATGGCCGCCGGCGAGCGCTGCCAGATCTCATTCCGCACGGGTGCCATCCTCCTGAACCTGGAGGCGGCTCAACTCGAGGCCGATGCGTGTGGGATTTCCCATCCGGAGCGAGTCGTGGGTCAGCAGTGGCCGATATTCGAGAGCAATTAGTTGAGATTAGCGCGAGCTATGGCCACGAGGAGGTCGAACCGATATCGAAGCACTGGGATGCGGGGATGAGACCAACGGCCGGTCCATGACCGACAAGCTCGCCGCGTAGCAGCGCGAGGGCGTGCCGCTTCACATCTGGCTCACGATATCGGTGAGCGAGATTCTGTATGTGACTTTCGGTTTGAACAACGGCTGGGCCAAGAACCGCGATCAGTGCGCTAGACTCATCTCTAGAAGACCCCGTGCTTTTTCTGCCTACACTGTATAGTGTACCATAAAATCCACCTATGGGTGCGATCTATTGTTCGGAGACTGCAGTGAACACAACTGCTCATCGTTTACGAATTAGCAGTTCCGTAACGCTCGATGAAGTAGCTCGATTCTGTGAGAATTGAAGTAATCCAAAGAAGCGGCGCCGAATCGACCATCGAGGCGACCGACGGACAATCCTTGATGGAGGCAATCCGCGACAGCGGTATCGAGGGAATCTTCGCCCTATGCGGGGGCGTGTGCGCGTGCGGCACCTGCCATGTCTACATCATGTCCATGTCAGACAGCCTGCCGCCAATGTCCCAAGAGGAAAGTGATGTCTTAAGCTGTTCTGCAGCCAGAACCAGTATTTCGCGCTTATCCTGTCAGATACCACTCGAGCCTGGGTTAGGCGAACTTCGGGTTCAGATTGCGCCCGAGGATTAAATCCAGGCCGAAGGTGTTCGTGCACCGTATTGGACAAACGCCTTAATGTTACCCTACACTGCTCGGTATAGTTTATACGGAGAGGCCGACCGACCGGCCTTGCATACGTGCTGATCACTTAATGGAACCCGTTCCGTAGTGAAAAGCCTATGCAAGTGCAGTCGCGCGGCAATTGTCGACGCAACTATGCTGGGTTTGAATCGACCCATAGCAGGGACTCACAGATGACGATTCTAGTAAGCGGAAGCACAGGAGCCATCGGGTCGCAAGTTGTGGCTGGGCTTTGCGGCAAAGGAGTCGAAGTCCGGGCGCTCGCTCGTACCCCGGATAAGGCGAAATTGCCTCCCGAAGTGACCGTAGTAAAGGGCGACCTGCTTGATGTTGATTCCATGCGCGCTGCATTGATGGGTGTCACGACCCTGTTTCTTCTCAACGCTGTGGCGCCGGATGAGCTCAACCAAGCGCTCATTACCCTGAATCTTGCTCGTGAAATGAATGTTAAGCAGTACGTGTATTTTTCTGTGATGCATAGTGACCTTTATGTCGAAGTCCCGCACTTTGCGAGTAAGTGTGCGGTTGAACGGGCATTCGAACATTTTGGTCTGTCAGCTACAGTGCTGCGTCCCGCCTATTTCATGCAGAACGATCTTGGACTTAAGAGCCCCCTGCTTGGCCCGGGGGTCTATCCAACGCCGATCGGTAATGTGGGACTGTCGATGATTGATACTCGAGATATTGTGGAGATCGCAGTACACCATCTAATAAAGCGGGAGAAGGCCCTGCGCTCGCTGGAGCGAGAGACGATCAATCTCGTGGGTCCGGACAATTTGACCGGCGTTGAGATCGCCCGCATTTGGAGCGCTGCACTGCAACGGCAGATTCAGTTCGCCGGCCATGACATAGATGCATTCGAGAAGAATCTTCGCAGCTTCGCCCCGGCTTGGTTCGCATACGATATTCGGCTGATGTTTAATCGGTTTCAGCGCGATGGCATGATCGCTAGTCAATCGGATCGCGCTCTGCTGGTTGAAGAACTCGGTCATCCGTTAAGATCATACCAAGCGTTCGCAGCCGAATCGGCGCGCCAATGGGCGGTGTCGTAGCGTAGCCGGGATTGTTGCGTGTCCTTCATTGAGTGTGAGGCGCGAGATTGACCCCGACATCCCCATCTATCAGTCGTGTTCCGCTGCAGCACGATCGCCCGCTCATCATCAAACAGGGTTGCGTCCTGAGCCTCGACCCAGTTGTCGGAGATCTTGATATGGGCGACGTCCTGGTACGTGACGGGCGCGTCGCGGCGATTGAACGGAATTTAAGTCTCGAGGAGGCCGACGTCATAGACGCGCGCGGCGCGATTGTCATGCCCGGATTTGTGGATTCTCATCGACACTTGTGGGAAGGGGTGATTCGCAACGCACTACCAGACGCCACGCTGGTTGACTATCTGGTAGAGGTGAACGGCCGCCTAGGCACCGTGTACAGGCCGCAAGACGCCTACATTGGTACGTTGATCAGTGCGCTGGGCGCACTCAATGCGGGGGTTACCTCGATCCTCGACTGGTCTCATATCCAGAATACGCCCGCGCATACTGAGGCTGTCATCGCAGCGCTAACGGAGTCGGGGATCAGAGCCGTATTCGCCTACGGGCCGCCAAGCAATGGCAAAGGGCCATGGTGGCTGCAGCACGGCCATGAATACCCGCAGGCTGTGCGTCAGCTGCGCTCGAGCCACTTTAACTCGCAAGATCAACGGCTGACGCTGGCCGTGGCTGCCGCGGGGCCGGAGATAGCACCGGTGGAATTTGCGGCGCAGGAATGGCGCGTAGCTCGGGATATAGGTGCGCGAATCGCCGTGCATGTTGGCACCGGTCCGATGGGCAGGCTGGGAAAACTCGAGGCATTCGGCCGAACAGAAACACTCGGTCCGGATACGACCTACATCCACTGCAGTGGCCTCAATGCCCATGAGTGGCAAATGATCGCTGATACAGGTGGGTCGGTGTCCTTATCGGGGGCCATCGAAATGCAGATGGGCCATGGCTCGCCCCCGGTCCAGGCGGCATTGGATTACGGGCTTGCTCCCAGCCTGAGTGTCGATGTTGAATGCAGTCAACCTGGTGACATGTTCGGTCAAATGCGCATGGCCTTTGCGTTGCAGCGCATGACCGCCCACGAACTGACTCTCGCCGGTAAGACTGCACCTCGGCTGATGACCACACGTGACGTACTCAGTTGGGCCACAATCAATGGCGCTGTAGCCAATGGACTGGCGTCCCAGGTCGGGCGGCTAAGCCCGGGAATGCAAGCCGATGTCATCATTCTTCGCGCGGATTGCATCAACGTTATGCCGTTGAACAATGCTTATGGGGCTATTGTTCTTGCCATGGACACCAGCAATGTCGACACGGTGATCGTCGGGGGGCAAATGCTCAAGCGCGGCGGCCAGCTACTCGGCATAGACATGCAACGCATCAAACGAGAGCTGAATAGTTCCCGCGACCATGTCATGACGACGGCCGGTTACGAGTTGTCGCCAACCGCAGCAACAATCTGTAACAAACACACCTATGCGAGTTTGGCGAGGCCAAAATAGCCTATCAAGAGCGGCTAATGGTCTAGGTAAAGCGCATACTCTGATCGGAGAAGTCGATTGAGAACGTGACTCTGCCCGCGCCAAGTCTGAGTCGTTCAATATAGAACGAGTCCGCCCCGGCCACTATCACGGGATCGGATGCCGCCAGTGCCTCCGCCGCTTCCCAGTTGTCCGCGCGAAGTATGGTGAGGCCCTCAGATTGTGTGCCATCGCGCAAGAAAATTCCGCCGGTTAGCAGAATGTGGTCCTCCTTCTCGAGTCGGACCAGCCACTGAAAATGTTCAAGCAGCACCGCGGCCTTGCGCTCAGGGGCAATCGACCGGCGATGCATGATGAAGAACTCCGTCTTGATCATGCGTGACCGGATCCTATCGACCTCTGCCGCCCGTTGTTCCGGGGTCATCGAATTAGTTTCAAGCACTCTGACCTCCGATAGCCGACACTCTACCGAGTAGTTTACAATGCAGTACACAGAGGAATACACTAGCTCGTATAGGCACACCACAATTTCAAGTTCAATTCAAGTCGGGGGTCGAACAATCTGCCTGCACCCGGAAACCAAAATCCCGCTAGGCGCGGCATGCTGATCTGCGCGCCATGACATTCTGACCTCTGGGCGGGAAAAAGGAGAGACGAATGCAAAACCTTCTGGGCGGAAAGACTGTGATCGTTACCGGAGCAGCCGGGGACGTCGGCCGCACGATTGTCAAACGCTGCGTGGAAGAGGGGGCCTCTGTCGTAGCGACCGACTACGATATCGGAAGTCTGGATTCAATAGTGGCGGACCTCTCCGCGGATGGCGCTCACATCGTAGCGGTCAAACACGATGTCACCTCGGAAGCCGAATGGAGGCATGTCGTCGACACTGCCGTCACCAGATTTGGCCGTCTTGATTCTCTGGTGAACTGTGCGGGTATCACCGTGGTGTTCTTTATCGAGAACGCAACGTTGGCGGATTGGAATCGGATCTTTGCCGTAAATACAACCGGTCCATTTCTCGGGATGCGTGCTGCACTGCCGGCACTGAGGGATGCGGCAAAGCAGACCGATGGCGGATCCTCAATCGTCAATATCGCATCGGCGCAAGGTCTACTGGCTGGCCAACCCGGCCTGGCAACTTATGCCGCCTCAAAAGGGGCGCTCAGATTGCTCACCCGTACGGCGGCGGTCGAATTCGGCCGTTTGGGATACAACATCCGCTGCAACTGCGTAGTGCCTTCGGCCCTGGGCGGTACGTCGCTGATGAATAGCCAAATTGCTTCGCAAGTAGAACGCGGCGTGTTTGCGAATCTGGAACAGGGAATGAAGGCCATCAATGCCAATTTCCCCCTGGGCCATACCGCAGCGCCAATCGATGTCGCCGAGGCGGTCGTATTCCTGGCCAGTGACCGATCGAGGAGCATCACGGGAATAGACCTGCCGGTTGATGGCGGCCGCTGCGCTTGATATGGCGCCGTGATGCAGTGCCGATTTAAGTCGGATCTGAACATTCGAAAGGAACGCTTATGCCTCATGCCAGCTTCAAGGTTACCGTAAACGCCCCCTATGACCGCGTATCGGAATTGCTCGTCGATAAAATGGAAAACCCGAAGAAATACGTCGGTACGATCCAACAAAGCAAAGTGCTTGAGCGGGGCGATGGCTTCATCATTCGCGAGATGTATGAGCCGAAACCAACGGATCTGACCATTCGCGAGAAAATCTTCAGGCGTGAAATTCGCGGCGGGGAGGAATTTGTCTACCAACATATCAACAACGCCCGCTACACCGGAGAGTTTCACAATCTGCTGACGCGCATTCCAGGGCGTGCGGACGCCTGCGAACTCGAATACATCATGGATTGGACGCCGCATCCAGGCACAAAGGACAGCATCGATGCGGAGACGGCGAGCCGCATGGTGATGATGGGTGTCAACCACTTCAAGGAACTCGCCGAGCATCCACCGCAAGTGCCCGCATTCGTGAGCGCTTTCTACGCTGCGGTGGACTCCCTCAAGGCTGAGGCGATGGAGCCGCTGCTCTCGGATAACATTCGGTTCCGAATTGCCAGTCACAGTGATCTCGTGGGCAAGCAGCGGGTGATCGAGCTGAATCGCATTGTTATGGCGGGCTGGACGTCCATCAAGCATCACTTCCTCGGCGTCTATCAGGACAAGGGAAAGACCTTTGTCGAATGCTTTGTGGAATACAAGCTGAAGGACGGCTCAGAGTATATGCTGCCGTTTCTATCGGTATTTGAACGCGAAGGGGAAAAGATCTCGAACGTCAAAATATTCGGTGACTTGTCACCCCTGAAGCACGGTTGGGAATAGATTTGGGGAGGAATTCGCATGAGCTTTCTACGAAACTATTGGTATTGCGCGGCATGGGCGGACGAATTATCGCGCACGCCGTTGGCCCGGACCATTCTCGGCGAGAAACTGGTGCTGTTCCGAAAAATCGACGGCTCTGTGACGGCACTGGGGGCTGTTTGCCCGCATCGGTTTGCGCCCCTGTCTGAAGGGAAGCTGCACAACGACAATCTGGCGTGTCGATATCATGGCCTTCAGTTTGGCTCCGACGGCCGCTGCGTCCACAATCCGCACGGCGACACCATCCCGCCGGCCTTAAGGGTCCCTGCCTATACGGTCGTGGAGCGGTACGGGGCAGCCTGGATCTGGATGGGCGATCCAAAGATTGCTGACCAGACGGGCATCCCGGAGTTGTGGGGTCACGGAGACGATGGATTCAGAACCATCCACGGATACCTTTCGGTCAAATGTGGCTACGAACTGATATCCGACAATCTGCTGGATCTGTCGCACACGCAGTTTCTGCACAGCTTTCTGACTATGGAAGAAGATGCCGACAAGAAGTATGTTTTTGAAATCCAGCAGAACGGCGAGGACCTGACAACGCTCAGCAATCACCTCAACGCCAAGCCCTTCGGATTTGCCAGATTCGTATGGCCAGACTGTCCAGAGAGGATCAATTCGTACGCCGGCATTCGTTGGGAAGCACCGGCGAACATGCTGCTGAAGGTGCATTTGAGTGGTGCCAGTCAATCGGAGGCTGAGGGCCTTCACTCATGGGGCGCTGAGCTGGTCACGCCAGAAACTGAGACGACCTGTCACTATTTCTGGTCGAACGCGCGAGACTTTCGACTGGATGACGCGCCCTTCGAGCAAGCCCTGCAGGCTGCGATCAGTGGTGTGTTTACCAACGAAGATGCCTGGATCCTGGCCCTTGTGCAGCAAAACATGGGATCGGCTACCGATCTGATCAGTCTGAAGCCAGTCATTCTGGCAAGCGACAATGCGGCTATCCGCGCTCGGCGTATCATCCGTAAACTGTTGCGCGAGGAGGTGCCTGCCGGTCGAATCGCGGAGCCCGCGGCGGGACAGCCGGAAGTGCAAAGAGCCTAGCCGTTCAAGCAATGGACCGCTTCAAACTTGCCGAGCGCACGGCCGTGATCACTGGTGCGGGCAGTGGCCTTGGCCGTTCGTTTGCATTGGCCTTGGGAGAGGCGGGCGCCAGGCTCGTTTGCCTGGACCTGGATGCCAAAAGTCTCGAGCAAACCAAGTCATTAGCGCAATCCAGAAACATGGAGATCTCCTGCATCGTGGCCGATGTGGCCAACTCCGAGCAGGTTGACGCGGCGGCGAGGACAATTGGCGACCGATCGGCCGGCGTCGACATCCTGATTAATAACGCAGGAATTGCCACATTGCCGGGGCGCACGCATGAGGTATCGGTCGGCGACTGGGACCGCGCAGTGACCTGCAATCTGCGTAGCATGTTCCTGGTCACCCGCGCCCTTCTGCCGGGCATGCTGCGGCGGCGTTCGGGGAGCATCATCAACCTCAGCTCCTTCCTCGGATTGGTCGGCGTCTATCCGGGGTTCCCGATCACTGCCATTCCGTACGCGTCATCCAAGGCCGGGGTGGTTGGGTTCACACGTCAGCTTGCTATTGAATACGCGGCAGACGGTATTCGTGCGAACGCCGTTGCTCCGGGCTGGCACGGCGGGACAAATTTAGGGCGAGAAAAGCGGGCGGTGGCCACCGCCGATGAGACGCGGCGATTCGAGGATTTCATTGTCGCCTCGGTGCCGATGGGACGACGCGGCACACCGGAGGACCTTAATGGATTGCTCTTATACCTCGCCAGCGATGCGTCGCTTTATATGACCGGTCAGGTTTTCGCCCACGATGGGGGTCTGACGGCCGCGTGAGCTGCGACTACAGCAATCAAAGGATTCATTGCATGACAATCGCATTTTCCGACTTTGAACACGGCAAGGCAAACGTCAACGGCAAACAGCTGCATTTCAGGCTAGCCGGAAGCGGGGACACGGTCATCCTGCTGCACGGCTGGCCACAGCACTCCCTGCAGTGGCACACCGTCGCGCCGATGCTCGCCGAGAAGTATCGGGTGATTGCGCCTGATCTTCCTGGCTGCGGGGGCTCCTCAATACCGCGAGCGGGCTTCGACAAGCGCACCCTGGCGCTCGACGTCAAAGCGTTAGCGGACCAACTTAAACTGGGTCCGGTCAAACTCGTCGGTTATGATCATGGAGCAGGGGTCGCCTACAACTATGCCTGCCTCCACCCCGATCTGGTCAGCCACCTGGTATTCGTCGAGTACGTGTTGCCCGGATGCGGGTACGAACGTGTACTGCAGCCCTCCGCCGACTGGCACACCGGCAGCAACTGGCAGTTGGCGCTGTTCACGGTGCCCGACGTCGCGGAGTTCGCGTTTCGAGGGCGCGAGCGGGAGTTGCTGACATGGTTCTTCTGGCACGGGTCGTGTAATCCGACTGCAGTGTCCGAAGCCCACGTGAATGAATATGTCAGCCAAGTAGCGAAGCCAGGCGCGCTGCGCGCGGGAATCGAGTACTACGCAAGCGTCTGGCAGGATTTGGAAATCAATAAAGAGAATATGAAGAACAAGCTCGCGATGCCGGCCCTCGGAATCGGCGGACGTTGCAACGCTGCCGAAATGGTGGCCAAGGCCATGGCACCGATCGCAAACAATGTGGCCAGTGCAGTCATCGAAGGGGCAGGCCATTGGGTGAGCGATGAGAATCCCCGCGGATTGGCTGACGCCCTGATGCGTTTTTTTGCGGACGAGCTTCACTAGCGTCGTCCATCTTTCTCCCTTATGTCGATTGAGCGCCACGCTGACTCGTGATGCTCTTTAGGACCGCGCGCGATCGACTCGGTAACCGGCACGCACGAGCGGTCAAACTATTGACATAGGTAAACCAACCCGAGTAGTGTACGTTGGAAGGTAGGAAATGATGGGTCGCATTGTTGCGAAATCATGGCGCTCATCAACGAATACACAAAGATTGGGGGGTCTCGTGAAAGTATCTGCAGCAGTCAGAGATGTCGTCATTGCGAGCCGGCAAGGATCAGTCGCATTTGCAGTGTTACTCGGTGCGGGCTTGCTCTCCCCGGCGCTGAGCCGCGCGGACGCAGCGACAGCCGACACGGTCCAGACATCCAAGGCGAGCGCCGGCGACGAGGAGGGCAGCCTGCAGGAGATCGTCGTCACAGCTAACAGGCGCGCGGAGACCATCCAGAGGTCCTCACTGGAAATCCAGGCCATCTCGGGCGCTGAGGCGGCCAGTGCCGTGTCCCAAATCACGGACTTGAGCGAACTGGTCACCGGAATGCAGGTGTCGATGAGCGGTGGCACCTCCCAGATCTATATTCGCGGTGTCGGCGACTATTCGGCGAATCCGCTGTCAAACCCCGGGGTGGCTTTCAACGTCGACGGTGTCTATGTCGGCCGACCGGAAGCCGTCAACTCCAATTTCTACGATATCGAGCGGGTCGAGGTACTGAAGGGTCCGCAGGGAACGCTCTACGGTCGCAATTCCTCCGGTGGCGCGATCAATCTGATAACCAACTCCCCGACCCTGGATGGGGATAAGGGCACTCTCAATCTCGAAGTCGGTGACTACGGCCTCGTCCACACGGACGGGGCGGTCAATGTACCGCTCAGCGATACGTTCGCGCTTCGCGGTGCATTCAATGTGGTAAGCCGCAACGGCTACCTAAGTGACGGTACCGACGACGATCAGGAACACGGCGTACGGCTGAAGGGGCTTTGGAAGCCCAATGAAGATCTCTCGGTACTCTTCAGCATCGATAACGAAGGCATCGGTGGCAAGGGAACTGGCTACGTATATCTGCCCAGACGCCCGGGAGCCGATCCGTGGGAGGCCGTCTCGAGCGCGCAGGCCAACGCCTATCTTTTCAGCTTCCCGGGAAGTACAGGCATCATCACTCAGCAGACCGACTCACGTATCGACAACAGCTTTACCAACGTGTCGATGCAGCTTGACTGGAATCTCGGTTTCGCAACCCTGACGGTCATTCCCGCGTACCGCCATTCAGACACGTACGATCGAGAATACAACGCAGAACGCATCGACCTGTTCGACAAAGCGCAGCAGGAGACTTTCGAGGCTCGGCTGAGTCACAGTGGCGACAAACTCAAGTGGGTGACGGGCGTTTACTATTTCAATGAAAAGGATCCCGGTCAGATCGAAGTCGATGTCGGCCCGGCGATCCTGTTCTCCAAAATCCCCTACAATCCGACCGGCATCAGTTATGCGGCGTTTGGCGAAACCACCTTTAGCGTCACTGACTCCCTCAGGCTGATCGCCGGTGCGCGTGGGACGACGGAAAAGCGGGAGCTGAATGGCATCTTCTATCTGACGCCCGACAATGGCGCGACCTTCCTAACACATGAAGTGTTCAACGGAGATAAGACATTCAACTCCTTCACTTGGAAGTTGGGAACGGAATACGACCTGACGCCACAGAATATGCTCTATTTCACCGCGAGTACGGGTTTCAAGGCCGGCGGATTGGATCAGACCATCTCTCCCGGTAACATCTATGAGCCCGAAAAAGTGCTGGCGTTCGAGTTGGGATCCCGCAATCGATTTCTGGAGAATCGATTGCAACTTAATCTGGAGGCGTTCTACTGGAAGTACAAGGATCAGCAAAACAATCACCTCACGTTCGATACCACGGGCAGCATCAACTTCCTGACCCAGAACGCAGGCGATGCGACCCTCTACGGATTCAACGCGGACCTGGTTGCAAAACTGACCCGCAACGACACGCTTCATGTCGCCGCGGAATACGACCACACCAAGTATTCAACATTCACATATGGCATTCCGGACTTCCTGTACAACCCGGCAGCTACAGGCTGTCGTAATGCGGGGCTAGCCCCCGGGCCGTTCGCGCCGCTCACGCAGCTGGACTGCAGCGGCTATGCGTTACCGCACGCGCCCGAATGGACGGGGATCATTGATTTAAGCCATGACTTCGATCTCGCCTCTGGTGCGGCAGTTGAGCTCGGCGCCAGCGAGCGCCTCTCGTCATGGACTTGGCTTGCCGTCGACTTTACGCCGGAAGAGCGCGCACCTGGATTTGCAATGTCGAACGCCAGGGTTAGCTATCTGTCGCCCAAGCGGAATTGGACGGCGACTGCGTACGTCAGAAACATTACCAATGCGACGGAGTACACTGGCGGGCAGGAGGTGCAGGAGGTGCCACAGCTGATACCCGTCACCATCAGCCCGCCGCGGACGTTTGGACTTCAGGTGCACTGGGACTGGTAGGGCGCTGCAAGGACGTCGGGCATGCGGAAAGTGATCTGGCTGACTCTGCTGGGGCTCGCCGGCGGGGCCGGTGCAGCAGCTCCCGTGCCGCCAGCGCCGCTGCAGCAAGCTCCTGCGTCCGGTGACAGTGATGGGGCGGACTGGCTGGGCTACAACAATACGCTCGACGGACAGCGGTTCTCGTTGCTGCGAGAGCTCAACGTCGGCAACGCCGCCTCGCTCAAGGAAGCCTGTCGGGTCCGAGTCGCCGACCGAGGATCATTTCAGGCGGGGCTGGTTGTCATCGAAGGCACGATCTACGCGACCACAGCCACGGACACGATCGCGCTGGATGCGACCACGTGCGCGATCAAGTGGCGTCATGTGTATCGCCGACAACAGAAGCCGAACTTTCCTGTCAATCGTGGTGTCGCCTATCTGAACGGGCGCCTGTTTCGGGGGACAGACGATGGTCGACTGATTGCTATCGATGCCAGGACAGGGTCCGAAATCTGGAGGGACGATGTAGCCGACGTTCGGCTGGGCGAATCCAGCCCAGGGGCTCCGGTGGCGTGGAATGGGATCGTGATTACCGGGATATCGGGCTCGGAATTCGGTGTCCGTGGCCGCGTCATGGCGTTCGATGCTGCGACTGGGCGCGAGCTGTGGCGATTCCACACCATCCCTACGGGTGACGAGACTGGAGCCGATACCTGGCAGGATACAAAGTGGAATGAGCACGGCGGCGGTTCGACCTGGTCGACACTCACTCTGGATGTCGTTGAAGGAGAGGTCTTCATTCCGGTCGGCAATCCTGCGCCGGATTTCTTTCCAGCGGATCGGCCGGGCAGCAACCTGTTCACGAACTGCGTCGTGGTTCTGGATGCGCGGACCGGCGCCCTCAAGTGGTGGTACCAGACCGCACCGAATGATCCGTTCGATTACGATCTCGCCGCCGCGCCGGTACTTTTCCCCGCCAAAGACGGACATGGCTTGCTGGCATTGGGAGGTAAGGACGGATACCTGCACGTCGTGGATCGGACCAATCATCAATTGATCGCAAAGACCGCAGTGACGACCGTCGATGCCCTATTGCCGACGCCGAGCCCAAACGGCGTAAAGGTCTGTCCTGGAATCGCAGGGGGCGTGGAGTGGAACGGCCCGGCATTTGATCCTGATCGGCATCTGCTGTTCGTGGGAGCGGTGGATTATTGCTCGATCGTTCGCAGCGGCCCCTCGTCGCGATGGGCCATGGGCGGAATATTCTTTGGCGGTGTATGGTCGCCGACCCCTGAGCCGGGAACCGGCTGGATAACCGCGGTCGACGCAGACACTGGGACGGTCAAATGGCGCTATCACGCGCCGGCTCCCGTGGTCGGCGCCGTTACACCCACCGCGGGTGGTGTGCTGATCGCCGGCGACAACGCGGGGACGCTCTACATATTCAATAGCGACAGCGGCGCGATCCTCAAGCAATACGCTACCGGCGGCTCGCTATCCGGCGGCATCGTCACCTACGAGCAGAACGGCAAGCAGTACCTGGCCTTCACTTCCGGCAATATTTCCAAGACTGTGTACGGTGCCACGGGCCGTCCGACAATTGTGATCATGACATTGCCGGCAAGCTTACATCCCGTAGACCGGTCGGCCAATCCGCCAGACGTGGCCCACGGGCAGCAAGTCTACTTTAGTCTGTGCGCGGCCTGTCACGGCGCGGATGGAAAGAGCATCAGCTTCGGCGGTGGTGACCTGACGAACATCAAGAGCCGCATGACATCCGAACAGTTGATGTCGTGGATCCAGCATCCAGCGCCTCCTATGCCCCAGGTCTTTCCGCAGCCGTTACTGAAGGGCGAGTACGAGGATCTGCGTGACCTCGCCGCGTTTGTGCTCGCGTGGCCCTGAATCAGCGCTACACCGCGCTAGCGTTTAGCCGATCGGCCGCGTCGGCGCTTCTGGTAATGGGGTAACGGTGTACCAATCGGCCCGCGTTGCAATGCTCCGTGAAGAAACAGATGTATCGACGACCGTGCAATCTCCTCAATCGCCCGTTTCGATGTATCGGCCGGTTGATTAAACATCAGGCGCAGATGCAGATCCGTCTTGAGCAACGCGACGAATTGCGCGGCGGCAAGGTCAAGGTTCGGAAACCTCATGAGATCCTTGTGAGCCTGTTTGCGGAAGTACGCATCAAACACGCTCTGCGACCTCATGATAGGGCCGTTGAACAACATTTCGCCAACATCCGGAAACTGCCGCGAATCGGCGACGACCGTCTGGTAAAAAGCGACCTGCTCCGGGGCATAGATCCCTTGCAGAAAAGCGACCGATATCTTGAGCAGCGTCTCCTCCGGATCGGCATCGATGAGCTCAGCATCAATCTCCGCGGGGACAACGTGAGCCGCACGCTTTCGGATCACCTCGGCGTACAGGACCTGTTTGGTCTTGAAATTACTGTAGACCGTTCTTTTCGAAACGCCCGCCATTTCCGCAATCGCATCGACGCTCGTACCAGCGTACCCATCTTTGACGAAGGCCTTTTCCGCTGCGGCCAGAACGATCGCATTTTTTCGCGTGGACTTGCGCACGCGCGGCTTGCGAATGATAGCTGCCGAACTGTGATGTTCCATGATGTCATGCATCCTAGCACTGAATCGGCTGATTATTTCGTTCTATGCACCCGGAATGCAACTGGGTTGCCGATGGGGAGCCTGCTATGACGCCAGCACGCCGAATTGCAGTCGAAGAGGCGTTCGTCACCGAGGATATCGTAAAGGAGTGGGCACGGGCTCTAGCCGCACCGAGAGTCGAACCAGGCTTCAAGATGATGGGCCAAACGATGCTCGGAGATTCTCCGGGCGCATTGGAGGTAAAAGGGAGACTGCTGGACATCGGTGACGGCCGCATCGCGTACATGGATCAGCACGGCATCGATGTTCAGATTTTATCGATGACAGCTCCAGGAGTACAGGTGTTCGACGCCGCGACAGGAAGCAGCCTGGCAACCAGCGCGAATGACCAACTGATCAGTGCCATCGCGAAGCACCCAGACCGCCTCGCCGGATTGGCCACAGTTGCTCCTCAGTCTCCGGCGAAGGCGGCGAATGAGCTTTCGCGTATCGCCGGACAGGCTGGTATGAAAGGTCTGATCATCAATTCTCATACGCGAGGACAGTATCTGGATGACAGAAAATTCTGGCCAATCCTGGAGGCGGCCCAAGCACTGAAGCTGCCACTGTACCTGCACCCGCGAGAGCCTTCGCCCGCGATGGTGAGGCCCTATCTTCAGTACGGTTTGTACTTCGCCGGATGGGGTTTTGCCGCTGAAGCGGGATTGCACGCGATGCGGCTGATCATGAGCGGGACATTCGACAGATTTCCGCGGCTCAAAGTCGTTCTGGGCCATATGGGTGAGGCCATCCCATTCTGGCTGCAGCGTATCGACAACAGATACCTGCTGCAGGTCAAGATCGGCGCGGTGTCCAAACTGCAAAGGCTGCCGAGCGAATATTTTCTGGAAAACTTTGTGATCACGACCAGCGGCGTGACGTCGGCGCCGGCGCTCAAACTGAGCATCGAGAATCTGGGTGTCGAACGCGTCCTGTTTGCAGCCGATTACCCCTACGAATCCATCGCCGAAGCGGTCGACTTTCTCGACCATGTCGAGCTGGAGGCCGAAGCGAGAGCCATCATCTACTCAAGAAACGCGGAGCGCGTATTCGGGCTGGCGGGGATGGAGCGATCGAGTACGTCAGAGAATGGGTAATCGCTTCACCAGTCCCTGGTGGATCGTGTTTGGCTCGGTACTGGGGCTGCTGTTGAGCGTAGGGCCCGTGATTCAGTTCTCCTTCGGCGCCTTTCTGCTGCCTGTTGCCAAAAGTCTCAACGTCGACCGGGCCACACTCTCCTTCGCGCTACTACTCTCGCTGTGCGCATCGGGGCTCGCGGTGCCACTGGTCGGGCACCTGGTCGATCGGATCGGTATCAGCAAAGTGGGTGCCCCGTTGGTTGCGTTGTTCGCACTATCGATCGTGGCCATCGGCGTGTGTTCCCGCTCGCCAGCAACTTATCTGGCCAGTTACGCCGTGGCGGGATTCTTTGGCGCGGGGCAGACGCCGATGATCTATGCGAAATCCATTGCAGGGGCCTTCGACAGCAATCGGGGCAAGGCGCTGGGCATTGCCATGGCGGGGGTCGGAGTTGGTGCGGCAGTGGTGCCGAAACTCGCGCAGGTTTTGGTTCTACAGCTTGGCTGGCAACATGCCTACATCGCTTTGGGTGTCATTACGTTTCTGGTAACCGCTCCACCTGTGGCTCTGTTCCTGCGGGATGCACCGGTCAGCTCCAAAAGAATAAATGGGAGCGGTGCGGCGATTCCGGCAGACGGTGAGCGGATCGTTGCGACTGTCCTGTTCTGGAAGTTGGCCATCGCAGTCTTCCTGATCGCGCTCGCGGCGTCCGGGGTAGTCGCGCATCTGATACCGATGATGATTGACCATGGGGTGTCGCCGCAGACCGCGGCGCTCGCGGTGAGCGCGGGGGGCGGGGCACTGGTCGCAGGCCGGTTGCTCGCAGGCTATTGCCTTGATGTGCTGTTCGCACCCTACGTTGCGGGGCTGTTCCTGATGATGCCCCTGGCGGGAACCCTGATGTTGCTGAGTGCAGCTGTTCCAAGCCAATTCATCGTGGCCGGAGTACTGGTAGGCATGGGGCTGGGAGCGGAGATTGATTTGATGGCCTACCTGCAGTCCCGATATCTCGGAGTCAGCAGATTCGGGGAGATCTACGGCTATCTGCTCATGATCTTCATGTTTGGATCGGGCGTGGGTCCTTTCGCGATGGGCCTGAGCTTCAGACATTTCGGCAGTTACTCGGCGGCCCTTGGTTCGTTCGCCGTGGGTCTGGTGATCGCGATCGCAATTCTGCTGACCCTCGGCAGCTATCGATTCGGCAAGACACCTTGGCGGCTCTTGTCAGAGGTTTCGTAGCCGTCGCGCGGGATGCTTGCCCCGCGCACGGCCACGGAGTGACTTGATCGTGTTGTACTTATGCAATGAACGGGCGACCTGGCGCATTGCGGATCTGCCGATAATCTCGGTCATCTGACGCTCCATGTACGAGACGGCCTTATGCAGGGTCTCCAGCAGCCGGATGCCTTCTGTGCTGAAGGCCACCACTTTTGCACGCTTATCATGCGGATCAGGACGCCGCTCGACATAGCCAAGCGCCTGCACACGATCGACGAGTTCCTGCATGCTTTGTTTGGTGATATTGGCGCGCTCTGCGAGTTCCGTCAGGCGCGTGCCCCTCAGATCGAGATTACGCAGCAGATTCAGATGGACCATGCGGATCTTTGGAAATCCTTCCCGTCCCACCACGGCGAGCACATCCTGCTCAAAAGTCCGGGTTGCATCCACAATCGCGCGTCCAACGTTTTCCCGGCGCCAAGCCTCCTGAGGAGTCGAGAAAGCATCAGGGCGACGACGCGACTTAGCCATTGGTGAAAGCTGGCTTAACGTCCAAGCAGCAACATACCCAGCGCCTTTAAAACGATGCGCACGCTGAGCAAGCCCAAAGCCCGGCGCAACTCCGGTGCCGTCAGCAGGGCCTGCATCGGCAGCGTCCCCATGATCTTTCCCTCGATCAATAGCCCCTCGGCATGCGTTTCGATGACCGAAATGTCGATCAGCTCGGTCCGCTCCGGAGTATAGAGTTTCACGAGGAAGAACCGCAGACCCGTTTGAAGTCCAGTTTCAGATCATTGAATATGCGGACTGCCGTGGCGCGGCCTCCGCCCGTGATGCCGCCGGGTGGGTGCATGAATGTCCCGGCAAGATACAGTTGGCCTGCCCCGGGCACGGCGTACTGCGCAAGAGCGGGCGTGGGGCGATGGCCGCCAATCTGGAAAAAGAACTTGCCGATGCCGCCCACGTCACCATTCTGAAACGTCGGGGAATAGCGGGCCATATCCAGCGGTGTGTGGAACGCGGAGCCCACGATGTTTTGACTATTGAGGTTGGAGCAGAATCGGGAGAACATGGTTTCAACGTAGTGTTGAAACTCGGGCTTCCGTGAATCCCACGCTGCGCTACCGCCTTCCCGCAAGTGGAAGGGTCCAAACGCAAAAATTGTGAGCGCCGCCCCGCCGGCCGGGGCTCGCGATGGATCCCACTGCGCGTTGTTGTGCGCTGCCATGATCGGTCGGCTAGGCAGATCGCCGTAGCGTACGTCGTCGAAAATCCTCAGGAACCCCTCCAGCGACGCGGGAGCGAAGTTCATGAGGGCCACCTGCCCAGGAGCCGGGCTCGCTAGAAAGGAGGGCGACTGCTTCAGCGCGTAATGAGCTGCCATCACCGCGAGCGTCGAGCTCTTGGTCGCGCTTGCGCCGCGCACCAGCTCGCTATCAAGACCATCTACCATCTCGCCGAGCTTCCACGGATGGATTTGCGCTATGACGGCACTCCGCGCCCTGATGATTTCACCGTCCGCCAGGCGAACTGCGCTTGCGCGGCCGCCCTCCAGCAGAATCTTCTCGACCGATGCGTCCGTTCGAAGCTCCGCGCCATAGTGCTTCAGACAGCGCTCCAGGGCATCGACGAGAGCCACACTGCCTCCTATGGGTACGCCGGGTTTGTAGGTGTGCACGAAACCGGGCATGTTGAAGATGAATGCGCCGGTGCCTTTCTCGTCCGGCCCTATGAGCATCTCGGCTGCGAACTTGAGCAGATGCACCTTGACCTTCTCGTGTGAGAAATGCTCATTGACGACGTCGAGCATGCTCCTTTGCATGACCTGCATCAGCGCCCGACCTTCCGCGCTCTGATCAAGCAGCGCCCAAAAAGCACCCTGGGGCGGCGGCGGTACAAACATGCCCTGGACCATTACCGGGAGCAAAGACGCGCCCTTGCGGGCGAAACTGCGATAGGCCTCGGCGTCCGGCGGTGAGATACGGGCGATCGATTCGCAGGTGCGATCCAGATCGGCGTAGGTGACGATGTAGTCCTGGTCGTCAAAGATTGTGGAAAAGATGGCGTCCGGATGAGCATAGCGAAGCCCGAACATGGACTTCAATCCAAGTTCGTCATTCAGCAGTAATGGATTGGCCTGGATAACGATATGGGTGGCGGAATGCCAATCGTGTTTAAACCCCGGCGCCACGAACTCGCTGGTCATCACACCACCGCCCAGGTTGGCATTTCGTTCCAATACGAGCACGCGTTTGCCTGCCTTGGCCAGATACGCGCCGGCGATCAGACCGTTGTGGCCGGACCCCACGACAATGACATCGAATTGCGCGGGCATCGGTGCGTGCTCTCCAGGAAGTGGTTTGGTAGATCGTCCGGAACCCTGACGATATAGAATGTAGATGGCTTCTTGGCTGAGCGCAATGCTCAAAGAGCGATGACTTTTGCGTTCGCTCTCGTGTAACATAGTCCGGGAGCCTGACTAGACGCCGGACGCTGATGGGACTAGTTGGCATCGCAACATCGGCTGGAAGTCCCGCAAATCTTGAGTCTGCTGGAGGAGCAATGCCACCGACTGCCTCAGATCCACAGCCGGAAGTTGTCGAGATTCCGGCGCGCGACGGCATCACGCTGGCCGCTGCCGTGTACCGGCCAAAGGACGGCGGCCCGCATCCGATACTGTTTGCGGCCTCACCTTATCGATTCGACAACAATGCCTTGCCGGCCAGCCCACAATTCCTTTGGCGAGAGACCGGTCCCATCGGCTTCTATGTCAACCAAGGCTACGCGTACGTCCACCTTGATCTGCGAGGCTGTGGTCGTTCCGGTGGCTCGTTTGGCTTTCTCGACCGCACCGAAAGGGAGGATCTGTACGATGCCATCGAGTGGTTGGCAGCGCAGCAATGGTCTAACGGCAGAGTGGGGAGTATCGGTCAGTCATACTACTGCATGGTTCAATGGTTCCTGGGTGACCTGCACCCTCCGTCCCTCAAATGTATTGGTGCGCACGATGGTCTTGCCGATGTGTACCGCGCGGGGGCCTATCATGGCGGCATCCCCTGCGACTTTTTCCCGGGTTACTGGTGGTATCAGAATAGATTCATTAACCGCTTTCCGGTCCAGGGGCCCGGTCGAGAGCAGGACACGGATCTCACACGACTGATCGCGGAACACCCTCTACGGGACGAGTTCTGGAAACGGCGATCGGCATTCGAGCTGCTGGACCAGATCAAGGTTCCGCTTTTTTCCAGCGGCGTCTGGGGCAAAATGCAGCTCCATACCCGCGGTAACATCGACGGGTTTCTGCACGCGACGGGTCCGAAGAAGCTGAGGATGTCGGCCGCGCCCAATGCATGGGCCGCCGCCGCCGAGTACGCCAGTGAGGATTTCCATCGCTCGGTCATGCTGCCCTTTTACGATCACTATCTAAAGGATCGGCCTACCTCGTGGGCCCAGCGGCCGGCGGTCGAATACCAGGTCCGCGGATCCTCCCGGGTTCGCAAGGCGACTCAGTGGCCACCGGCGGGCGTACAGTACCGAAGTTTCTACCTGAGCCCATCTAAATCCGGCGCTGTGTTTTCCTTGAACGACGGTTCGCTGGGAGCAAGTCCCCCCGACAGCGCCAGCGCAACGCACTGCTCCTATCCCAATCCCGGTTGGGTGTCCGGAGTGGTGGGCTTCGCGCCCGGGGGTCCAGTTTCTGGGTTTGACGCAGTCCGGCGAATATTGACCTTCACCACCGCGTCATTGGAGACCGAGCTGGAAATCGCCGGCCCGCTACGGGTGGTGCTGTATGCGTCCTCTTCGGCGAGCGACACGGACTTCTTCGTCAAGCTCTCGGATCAATATCCGCAGACAGCCGCTGAAGCCTCCAGTTCGGGCAATGCGCGCTTTGAAGTAGTCAGCCGCGGTTGGTTGCGAGCATCGCACCGGGCACTTGATCCCAAGCGGAGCACTACCGAAGTCCCGTTGCACTCCCACGAGTTCGAGGAACCGCTGGTGGCAGGAGAGATCTACAAATTCGAGCTAAGCCTGGAACCCCAGGCCTATCTGTTCCAGTCCGGGCACCGGATCCGGCTGGAAATCTCTAACGGTGATTCACCAGTCACCGAGGCGTTGTGGCCCCACTTCTACAGGCCCGATCGAATCGGTGTCGACACGTTCCATCACGGGCCCGATCATCCGTCTTGTCTGGTGCTTCCCGTCCATGAGGCCCGAGACGGGACGGGCCCCTGACCATAACTCGCCGTGGCTTTTCAATGCATCGCACTGCCGCCGTCCACATTGATAATTTGGCCTGTAATGAAGTCGGCATCCGGCGAGGCCAGGAAGAACACCGCGCCCACCAGATCCTCCGCAACCTCGGCGCGTTTCAACGGCCGTTCCGTCCGACGTTGAGCCAGAAACTCCGCCGTCATGGTGCGCTTAACGGCTTCGGTTTCCGTGAGACCGGGGGTCACGACGTTAACCGTAATATTGTCGGAGCCGAGTTCGCTTGCCAGCGATCGGGAAAGGCCGATCACACCCGCCTTGGCTGCAACGTAGTGCGACTGGAAGGGCGTCCCCTTGAAGACGCTGCCCGAGCTGAAATTGATGATGCGACCCCATCGGCGTCCGGCCATCAGCGGCAAGGTATTGCGAATCATCAGGAAGGCCCCCGTGAGGTTGATGTCGATAACTCGCCGCCATTCCTGTAGCTCTATCTTCACGAACGGCTGCACCGGGAAGTATCCGGCGCAGTTGATCAGAATATCCACTTTCCCGGCGCGTGCGCGCGCAAAGGCTGCGATGGCCTGTACGTCGGTTTCGCTTGAGACATCGCCGCATACTGTCAATAACTCGGGCCGCGCCCGGTGGGTGGCCACCAGGGAATGCAGTCGCTCCTCGGAAGAGTCTGTCGCGATGACGGTGTCGCCATTGTCAAGAAAGCGGGCTGTAACCACAGCGCCGATGCCGCCGGCGGCGCCCGTCAGCAGAATGACTCGTCCGGTTCTCATCTGGCAGTACTCCCCCAAAACCCGAGCAGCGGGACTCAGAAGCGGGATATCAAAGTCCCAATGCGATCGATCTCGACTTCCAGAGTATCCCCCTTCTTTATGAATACCGGAGGCTTTCTGCCGATGCCAACCCCGGACGGCGTACCGGTCAGGATCACATCGCCGGGAAGGAAGGTATACCACCGCGAGAGATATGAAATCAGTTCGGCGATGGAAAAAATCAAATCACTGACCGGTGAGGACTGCATGACGGCTCCATTCAACCGCGTGCGCAAATGCAGGGCCGCCGGATCCGGAATCTCGTCGATCGTGGTTAATACCGGTCCAAGGGCGGTGAATCCGGGTAGTTGCTTACCCATGATGTTCACCTCCCAGGTTATCCTGGCCTGCCATGGCTCGGTCGCGGCCCACACCGCCTTCGCCCAGTCGCGCGCCGAGAAGTCATTCGCGGCCGTGTACCCTGCCACATACGACAGCGCCTCGGACACAGCAACGTTGTGGCAGCGACGCCCAAAAATGCAAGCGAGTTCACCTTCGAAGTCAACCGCGTCGCTCGCCTGTGCAGGGATCGATATGGAGTCGCCCGGCCCAGAGAGCGAAGTCGGGCTCTTCATGAACGCGGTGGGGTGAGGAGGCACGGGTGTATTTTTCATCTCGGCCAGATGAGCTTTGTATGCCAGCCCTGCCGCGACAATCAGTCCCGGCCGCGGCACGGGCGCCATCAGCCGCGGCGCCTGCAATAAGACTCCATCGGCAAGCAACGCCTGCCGCCGTTCAGGAGACGAAGGCTCCACGTGCGAAATCATCTTTCGCACAACATCCAGTGCCTCCGGCCCCCCCTCGAGGATTCCGGCAAGGCTGGATGGGAGCCAGGCCTCGATGGTTCCAGGCGTAGCGGCGCGGAGCAAATGCACGACTTCCCCGGTGCTTAGTTGGACGCCAGGGGAGCCCCGCGGAACGTCGGAGATGGTGACAAGTTTCATGTCAGTCGGCTCGTGTTATCAACAAATTCGCGCCAGCACCCGCGTGTTAGTGGAGTCAAACCCCTATATTTTGCCAGGTTGCGCTTTCGTGTATACTACCCCGGATAGTATACACAACTAAGTCCGGGTTCCAAGCTTTACATTCAATCGACACTTCCAGATGTTCGATGGGGGTTGCATCGTCCTCAATCTGTGTCGCCTGGAGCGTAGAACCGGCAGGAGAGCGTGGTGGTCGAACCAACCGTTAAGCTGAAGTTTCTGTCACACGGAACTCTTGAATGCCGTGATCTCGCCTTCACAAGAAAATTCTATGAAGAGTTCTTGGGCTTTGAAGTCGTACAGACCAGTGACGTATCCATCTGGCTCCGATTGGGGGGTGCTCATAGTTACGCCTGCATCCAAACGGGACGCAAAGACGCCATGGGAATGTTCGGTCATAACGGCATCGATGTTGAGACTGACGAGCAGGTCGACGAGGTCCACCGGCTCGTGGTCCGAGACGCCGCCATTTGGAAGCTGCACAAAATAACCAAGCCGAGACTTCAGCATGGCGCATACAGCTTCTATTTCTGGGATGCCGATGACAACTGTTGGGAGATTCTCTCCAATCCGCCCGGGGGCTACACCTGGATGTTTGAGCGTGGCGACCAGACGGGGCGGGGACATCTCAACAAGGATTTCGAGAGACCGACGCTGACCAAAGGCGAAGAAACTGCGACAAAGCCAGAGCCGTCCCAGTGACTATGTGGAGGGTGAGCATTCTCTGTCGCGAAGTTCTTCGAAGTACGCACGCAGTGTCCGCGGTGGACGCTCCAGAATTGCACGTAAGGTCAGCGAATTGCCAGAAATACCGTGATGATCGTAGTGCCCGAACATCGTCAACATGCCATGCGGAAGGCCTTCCAGAGAGCGTGGATCCACTCGCTTTGCCGCCATGGGTCTATTGAGAACTGTACTGATCAGGTCCGCAACCTCAGTGAGACACAGTCGTCCGTCCGCACACAGTTCGAAAGTGCCGTAGAGCAAACGGTCGTCCGTCAGCGCGATTGCGGCGCACTCCGCCACATCGCGAAAGTCGACGCGAGTGAAGCGCGTATCAATGGACCACGGTTGAGATATCACCCCAGTTTGGCTGGTCCTATGCCAACCGAACTCAAAATTCTGGTAGAACACGGCGGGATGGAGGAAGGTGTACTCCATACCACTCAGCAACACAGCTTGCTCCACAGGCGGTTTGGCGGCGTGATTCACCAGAATGCTCAGCACCGGGTGTATGACGGATGAGAATACAAACCGCCTGACGCCGGCCCTCTGTGATGCAGACACCAGACTCACACCAACTTCTGCTTCGTCGGCCATGAACGCCGGCGCGATATAAAATACGTAGTCAATGCCAGTGAGGGCTACTGCGATGCTTCTGGGATCGCGCAGATCACCGACTGCTATTTCCGTGGCGCCATTTCGTCGCGCGCTGACGGCGTGTTCCGGGCTGTGAATGAGTCCTCTAACCTTTGCACCACGTTCCGCAAGCGCTCTTACAACAAGGCCAGCAAAGTTGCCCGCGGCGCCCACAGCCAAGATCGATTGGCCCATTTGAGAGACCTACTTATAAGTGTTAGAACAAGCATACCCCAAGAAGTCCCAACCAATTGAAGTGAGGAACAAGTTCATATCGGGATGAATGTGACCCCGCAACCACATTTGATTGAATATAAATACTGCGCATAATAGCTAAGCTAGTGAGGCAAGCTAGCGCTGAATGCCGCCCGCGGCGGGCG
>Ga0182030_10006881_pt1 | contig 23856 bp, 27 predicted proteins | sample 812S3MmetaG_FD_121299 | JGI IMG/M metagenome (GOLD analysis project Ga0182030, IMG submission 121299) | Permafrost microbial communities from Stordalen Mire, Sweden - 812S3M metaG (Illumina Assembly) | ecosystem: Environmental > Terrestrial > Soil > Wetlands > Permafrost | place: Sweden...
CACTAGTTCCGTGAGCGCGAGATTCGGTTCCAACGCGCAACCCGCCGCTAACGCTCCGGGCTCCGATCGGAGGCGCGACGGGGTGCCCGCTGGGCCGGGAGGGGTTGCTCCGAACAGCACGGTATCAGGCGGTCAAACAACTAGCGTGATCTTCCAGGTAGAATCCGCGGACGCGGGCCAACGCCTCGACAACTGGCTGAACGCGCGCCTGCCCGGTACCAGCCGCTCGCGCATACAGGATTGGATCAAGCGCGGCCACGTGCGGGTGAACGGCGCCGAATCGCGGCCTTCCTACACGCTGCGCGGCGGCGAAACCATCGACGTGCAACCCGTGGAACCGGCTACCCTGCGCGCGGCGGCGGAAGCAATTCCCCTGACCACGCTCTACGAAGACGCGGACCTGGTGGCCATCGATAAACCGGCGGGCATGGTGGTGCACGCCGGCGCGGGGGTGCATTCGGGGACGCTGGTGAACGCCCTGCTGCACCGGTTTGCCGAGCTTTCCGGCGTGGGCGGCGCGATGCGGCCGGGAATCGTGCACCGGCTGGACCGCTTCACCAGCGGAGTCCTGCTGGTGGCCAAGAACGACGCGGCGCATCGCCGGCTGGCCGAACAGTTCGCCGGGCGGGAGGTACGGAAGACGTACCTGGCGCTGGTCGAAGGTGAAGTGAAAACGGAGAGCGGGCGCGTCGAGCGGCCGATCGCGCGCGACCCCGTGCATCGCACCCGCATGACGGCGCGCCTGGCGGAAGGCCGCGCGGCGTGGAGCGAGTATGGCGTGCGGCGGCGCTTTGCGGGCTTCACCCTGCTCGAAGTGCGCATCGGGACGGGCCGCACGCACCAGATCCGCGTGCACCTGGCGAGCATCAAGCATCCGGTGGTGGGGGACACGCTCTACGGGGCGGCGGCGCAGCCGGAATTGGGACGCTACTTCCTGCACGCGCACCGGATTGAGTTCCGGCAGCCCACGACGGGGGAGGCGATTGTGGTGGTGTCGCCGCTCGCGCCAGAGCTGGAGGCGTGGCTGGAGAAATTGTAGGGGAAGGCGGGCGGGCCAGACCTTTTGGGCGTATCGCAGGCGTATGGGCGCATCAATGAGCCAGAACATATTCCCAAGGGCTGGCTGGGGGGCAGTCTACGGTAACGCATTTTTGCCCACGATGCGCATCAAGACCTTGGGAAGCTTTTATTTTCTGTTGTATAGCGCGGTATATTGCGTCCGAAAGCGGAACATCTTGCGAGCGCCACTAGGGACGCCTACAAGCTCCCGCTCGGGGATCGCGGTTGGCGAACTGACTCCCTGACGCCAATGCCGCTCAGCGGCACAGCGGCAAACGGGTGCGCCAAATGACTGAGGTTTGCGCGATAATCTAAGCATGCTGTCGGTTCACCCGCGTATCACAATCGAGTCCGACAAGCGCGACGGCAGACCCTGCATTCGCGGGATGCGGATTACGGTGAATGACGTTCTGGGCTGGTTGGCCCATGGCATGACGGAAGAAGAGATCCTGGAAGAACACCCGGGCCTGGAGAAAGAAGACTTTGCGGCCGTGTATGGTTTCGCATCCGATGTGGCGGATACCGCCTACGGCGGTCGTTGACCAGTGCGGGTCCTCCTTGATCAGAACCTCTCGCCAAAACTGATTCGAAAGCTCGCCGACATTTTTCCGGGCTTGGAGAGCGTCTACGATCACGACCTGACCGGCTCATCCGATCCGTTCATTTTCGAGTGGGCTCGGCGAGCGGAGTTTACCGCACTGGTTAGCACGGATCGGGACTTCGTTGACTTGGCTGAGCGTCTCGGACCCCCTCCCAAGGTCGTTCGGATCGAACGATGCGATTTTCCATCCCGGACAATCGAACTCCTTCTCCGGCGCGAGGCGGTTCGAATCTATTCTTTCCTGGAATCGAATCGAGCCGTCCTGTTGCTGAACCTGTGAGGGGGCCCTCGATGGCTCAACGTTCGGCCAAGGCCGCCCGCTCCGTCTCGGTTGGGCCGGTTCCCCAACTGCCGTGACGGGCGTTTAACCGGGGTAATCGCGGCGAACGTCCCGTCCCCGTCTTCCCCGTCCCCGTCTTCCCAAAGGCATTCTCCGGCTTGACGTTCGGCGGTCAGTTCTTTAGAGTGGAAACCGCGGGCGGGTTTTCGCTCCGCCTGCGGGAGGTAACCGTGAGCGCTGAATCATTGTTGAGGTCCATCGCTGTCATACTCGTTGCGGCTGGCCCGCCAGTCATGGCTGGCGCACCACCTCATGCGCAGCCCCCTATACCATCACCAAAGTGGGAGTCCCTTTCTACCCCCCTCTTGCTCGCGCGGCAATGGTCCAGGGCATCGTCGTAGCGGAGGTCACAACCAGCGGCGAAGCGTTTGGTTCGATCAAGATCCTAAGTGGACATCCATTGTTGTCTGTCGCCGTAACCCAAAATCTCCGAACTTAGGTTCTGGTGAATTCGCCAACTGCCACGTTCAAGGTGACCTTCCACTACAAAATCGCCGACTCCTGCAAAGGGAGGCCATCCGTCACGATGGAGTTGCCGACCGACGTTTCCATCTGCTCACCACCGAACCCGCTAATGTATTAAGCCTCTTCAATGTTGCACAAAGGGCAACTCTCGGGACGCCCGCGCTGTGCTCCGAAAGCTTCTGTCCAGATCGGGATTGATATGTGGCGATATCGTCCATTGGCCACCAAACGGGAACGAGGTCGTCCACTTTCCAGAAACGTCTATCGTCCGGCGCATAATTTCTCCGAGGGGAGAGAAGTTGCCCGGTTCGGGAACAGAGTAACAGAAATCAGGGCCAGCAGCCGCCAGCACGCCAGCCGCGCGCCCTTCGCTCTATAAGATCAACGCCGGTATACAATGGCTCAAGGGGGCACACATGCCGGCAACCCACGGTTCACTCCTGGAACGGATCACGGTCGATTCTGACGTACGGTTCGGGAAGCCGTGCATTCGCGGTCACCGGATCACCGTTCAGGAGATTCTGGAGTGGCTCTCCAGCGGAGCATCCCACCAGCAAATCCTGGCAGATTATCCCCAGCTCGAACCGGATGACTTCCTTGCCGTGTATGCTTACGCCGCCGAATTGGCGGCGGGGAGCAAAGTCTCCAGAGGATGAAGCTCCTCTTCGACGAAAGCCTATCGCCGAGGCGGGTTCTGTTATTGGGCGACCTGTTCCCTGAGTCCGAAAGCGCGCTCCGAAACGGGCTTGCTCGTGCCGGAGATCGGAGGATTCTGGACTACGCCGCCGCTCACGACTTTATCCTGATCTCGACAGACAGCGATTTCGAACGTCTGTTGAGGCAAGTCCCTGGCGCCAAGGTTGTCATTCTTCGATCCTGCGATTATCCCACCGATGTCGCGGCCGAGGTCCTTCGGCGCAATGCGATCCGTATCGCCGAGTTGCCCAACTCCCAGGATCATTTGATCATTCTCGAGCGGTAGCTTCTATCCGCGAAGTCGTTTGGCGCACCCCGATACAGTCCCCTTGGAAAACCTGGCGCCCTCCCGGATGAGTCCCGCCAAACGCTGTTCCCTGAAAACAGTTGTGACTGGCAGGTGATGGCAGCATTGGACAGGGCGGCGAAGGCGGCGGCGCCGGCGGTCAGGCCTTGCCGCCGCGTTCTCCGGCCTCGTCCTCGCCCGCGCCTTGCACGCTGTCTTGCGCTTCGAGCTCTGCCAGAAGTTCCCTGGCTTCCGCCTCGCGATCGCGCGGCACCTGGATCCGGACCCACTTATGGAGAAACCCGTCCACGTCCTGAATTAGAGTGGCGATCTGGCCCAGGACGAAGAAGGGAATGCCCGCATCCTGCAGCAAGCCTTTGGCGAAGGCAAGCTGGAAGCGATCGTTCGTCTCCAGCACCACGACCAGGCCGAGAGTGGGGTCGAAGGCTCCGGCCGGCTCCGCCGGGGGCGCGCCGGCCAGCAGGGGAACGTGGCAGTCCGGGCATTCGCTGAAACCGTCCCGGTACTCGGATCGGCATTGGGGACAATACACGATTCACCTCTCGCCCAAGCATACCGCCGCGCGCGAGGGAGCGGGAATTTTGGCAAGGGTACCGTAACTTTTTTTCGACCGGGATCGAATAGACAGGTGAAGTTCGCACACAGAGGAGCGATGCATGTTCAAAACGAATAACTACCTGGGCCGAGTGCCCGCCCTGATGACGATGATGTGCGCCTTGGCGGCCGCAACCGCTTTCGGCGCCGGCGAGACACTGGCCCAAGCCAAACAGGGTCCCAGCCACGACCCGCTGTTCCTGACTGCCACCAACGGAGCCAACAACTTTCTGGCGGTAGTCAATACCCGAACCAAAGAGACGGATTACGTGCCCACCGGCGGCTTCGGCGGGGTAAGCGGTAACGCGGGCGGAGTAGCCGTAAGCGGCCCGATCGCGGCCGTGGTCAACTTCGGCTCTACCAACGTCACCATCTTCGTCCGCCAGGGCAACGCCATGCAGCCCACGCAGACGATCAAGACATCTTCCCAGCCGGTGTCCGTCGCCTTCGGGCACGACCACCTGGTGGTCCTGGAGCTCACCGCCGCGGAATCCTTTCCGGTGTACGGAAATATGGTGCAGGCAACGAGCGATGGCGTGGTGCAACTGGCCCGAGGGGACAAGAGCGCGGGGCAGATTGTCACTTACGACGGCGGCGCGGTGTACACGGAAAAGAGCGGATCGGTAGCCGAATTGGGTTTATCGACGAACGGGATGGCGGGCCTTTCGGGGCCGAATAACTCCATTCTGCTGCCCACCGCGCCCAATAACGATACGCCCTTCGGCATCGTCGCCCGGGGCGCCAACGTGTACCTGGCCATCGCCCACTCGGATCTGGAGGTGCTGATTGCGAACGGTCAAATCGTTTCCACCGCCAGCGGCCCGACGCCATTCAAGAATGCCTTGGGCGGCCTTACGCACGCGCCCTGCTGGAACGCTCTATCGGGACATTTCCTGTACGCGGCCGACAGCCCGGGCATGCAGTTGCTGCGCTATCTGGTCAGCGACAACAGCATCTTTTTCGACAAGCCGGGTGTGGCCGCGCTGAACGGATCGCCGACGGACCTGGCGGTGGCGGACGGCATGCTCGGCGTCATCGACGGGGGCGATGGGGTCACCTCCAATGCGTCGCTGTTCGACATCGATTCGGAGGGCGAACTCAGCCTGCGCTTCGCGGTAAAGATCGCCGGCCCCATCAACGGCGCGGCCATCATCGATTGACGGCCGGCTGAAAAGGCTAAGACCGGGGACCGCGGCGCGATCGCGGTTCCCGGCGGGCGCCGGACGCCACCCGGGATCGATCTCAGCCATAATTGGAGAGCACTCCTCCCCCATGGGTTCGGAACTCGATCTGCAAGGTCTGATGGCGCGCTATCAACAGGGCGATCGCGACGCAGCCACGGCCCTTGTCCATCGCCTGAGCCCGCAGTTGTATCGTTTTTTCCTGGTCAAAGTGGTGAGCCGGAGGCACGCCGACGATCTGCTGCAGGAAACCTGGATGCGGATACACGAAGTGCGGCACACCTACCGCTGTGGCGAGCCGGTGCTGCCATGGCTCTACGCGATCGCGCGCCACATTCGCGTGGACCACTACCGCAAGGCGTTTCGCTCGGAAGGCCGCGAACAGCCCCTGGAGGCGGGTGACGATATCGGGGCGCCGCCGCCCGGCCGCCCGGCCCCCACCGCGGATCTGCAAGCGCTGCTTGCTACACTGCCCGATAGCCAGCGCGAAGTGATCGCCATGCTAAAGGTCTCCGGCATGTCGCTGGAAGAGGTGGCGCGCGCCACCCGGAGCAGCGTGGGGAGCGTCAAGCAGAAAGCCCATCGCGCCTACGAGAAATTGAGGAAAGGGCTGGCCGGCATGGGGATGCCGAACGTCCGCGGAAGAGGAATTTCGTGAAGGATAGAGACATCGACGAGATTCTGCGGCGGGCGGCCGATGGCGCGCCGGAGATCGATCCGGCCCTCCTGGACCGTGTCTCCCAGTCGATTGGATCCTCCCTGCGGCCGGTCCGTCCGCCGCCGCCCGCATGGGTTTTGAGGGCCGGCCTGGCTTTGATTTGCGGAGCCGTGGCGGCCGCCGGCGCGCTGCTTTTGAGACCGTATGGAATTTTGAAAATGAGCGGGTGGGAAATCGCGCCGATTTTTTCCGTTCTCGCCACGCTGATCTGGATTGCGGCCGTGCTGAGTGTCGCCGAAACGATTCCGGGGAGCCGGCGGCCCATGGCTCCCTGGATCCTGTTGCCGGCCGGCTGCATCGGGCTCGCCCTGGTGTTCGCCCTGCTGTTTCACGATTATGGAACCGAGCGATTCGTCTCGCAAGGGGTGAAGTGTTTGACGGCGGGCCTGGCGCTGGCGCTGCCCGCATCCATCGCCGCCGGGCTGGTGCTGCGGCGGGGGTTCGCGGTGAGTCCCGCCGCAGCCGGGTTGGCGATTGGCACGCTCGCCGGCCTGGCGGGTGTGACCATGCTGGAACTGCACTGTCCCAACTTCGAAGCGCCGCACGTGATGGTGTGGCATATCGCGGTGCTGGCAACCAGCGCCGCGGTGGGAGCGCTGGTGGCGTGGACGACTGGCGCGAAGCGCCCGCCCCACCCAGGGTTATAATGAGGCCATATGAAATTCAGGGCTCTCCTCGCGGCCTTTGCCGCCATTGGCGCCGGCATATGGGCCGCCGAGCAGAAACCCGTCGTTCCGCAGGGTGTCCAGCAGGGCGTGCAGCAGGGCGTTCAGCAACCCGCGCAGCCGCCGGTCGTCCAGGCGGATGAGCCGACGCGCATCCAGGTGGACGTCACGCGGGTCAGCCTGCTGTACACGGTCACCGATCGCCGGGGACGCTTCGTCACCAACCTGACCAAGGACGATTTCGAGGTGATCGACAGCAAGAAGCCGCAGAGCATTCTGGAGTTCAACGCGGAAAGCGATCTGCCGCTGCGCCTGGGGATACTGATCGATACCTCGAACAGCATCCGCGACCGGTTCAAGTTCGAGCAGGACGCCGCCATCGAGTTTCTCAATAACACCATCCACGCCAATCAGGATCGCGCCATGCTGGTGAGCTTCGACACCAAGGCGGAACTGGTCAGCGACCTGGTCAGCGACACGGAGCGGCTGGCCACGGCGATCCGGCAGTTGCGGCCGGGCGGCGGCACCTCGCTCTACGACGCCATTTTTTTCGCCTGCCGCGACAAGCTTTCGCAAGATCAGCCCAAGCACAAGTTCCGGCGCGCGATCGTCATTGTGACCGATGGCGACGACAACCAGAGCCAGTACTCGCGCGACCAGGCGCTCGAAATGGCGCAGAAGGCCGACGTCGTGGTCTATGCCATCTCCACCAACATCAGCAGAACGGAAACCGACGGCGATAAGGTGTTGAAGTATTTCGCCTCGGAGACCGGCGGAAAAGCGTTCTTCCCCTTCAAGGTGGAAGACCTGGAGCAATCGTTCGAAAACATCGCCAACGAACTGCGCCACCAGTACAACATCGCCTACCGGCCCGATCCGTTGAAGACGGACGGCCTGTTCCACCTGGTCGAGTTACGGGTGAAGGACCGGAAGGATCTGGTGGTACACGTTCGCAAGGGCTACTACGCGCTCAAGATGTAGCAATACGGTTCCGCTGCCGGCATCAGAAAGGCAAACCGGGCCACAGATGAACACGGATAAACGCGGATAAGACCAAGACGTTTTATCGGCGTTCATCGATGGCCGGAGATTTGCTTTCGGCGCGATCCCACGGCAAGCCCCAGCGCGCCGAGGATGCCGAGCAGGGTTAGCGCCGCGCCCAGGTACACGCTGAGGGGACGATAGCGCATGGTAACGGTGTGCGTGCCGCGCGGGACGGCGACGCCGCGCATGGCGCCGTTCACCTCGTAGATTTCGGCGGAGCGGTGATCGACGCGCGCGCGCCATCCGGGGTAGAAGGTGTCGGAGAGGACGACCATGCCGTCGCAGGCCATCTCGGCGCGGATGGCGAGGCGGTCGGCGGCGTGTTCGACGAGTTGGACGTTGTCGGGCGTGGCGCAGGTTTCGACGGGCGGGGGCGGCCCCACCATGTGGGCCTTGCGGCGGAAGGATTCCGGGTCGCGGCCCAACACAATGTTGCCCTCGGTTTGGTTGGGCACGCGCACCAGTTCGTGAACGGCCCAGGCGCGCGGGAAGGCGTCGCGGCGATAGACCTTCATGCCGCCAGCGCCGGCGAAGACTTCGTCGCCGGCGCCGGGTTGGGGGGCGGCGGCGATGGTATAGGCGACGCCGTACATGCGGCGCCCGGTGAGGCTGAAGATCTCCGATTCCAGCACGTTGGTGGAGACACTGGCGCCCATACCGCCGTGCATTTCGACGCCGTGGAGGGCGCCCCAATTGGCCTTAAAAGCGTCGGCGGCAACCTCGGTGCGCTGGAATCCGGGCTGCTTGCGGAGGTAATCGGCGATATCGGCGTGGGCGTTCATTTTGTCGAGCCACTGCATCTGGTTGCGGTCCGAGCGGTCGGCGAGCGAGTACTGGCCGGTGTTGCCGAGTTCCAGAAGGAGGAGGAGCACCACGAGGACATGCGCCTGCGGGGGCGCGAGCGACTGACGGCACCAGGCGGCGAAGAGCGCGGCGGCCAGCAGGGCGATGACGGCGGTCAGGATGACGCGGTCGTCGGCAGGGAAGGTGAGCTTGTTGGCGAAGATCATGGCTTCGGCGATGACGAGGGTCAAGGCGCCGAATCCGGCGAGGATCCAGGTGCCGCGGGCGGTCCAGGAGACGGCAAGCTCGTCGATGCCGAAGGCTGCCAGCGCGGCGCAGGCAAACTGAAAGAGGACCACGATCGACGATGGCGTGCGCGCCTTGTCCAGTCCCGGGACTAGGCCGTAGAGCGCTCCCTGAAAGACGCTGTTGTGGCCCAGGGCGTAAAGGATGGCGGCGAGAGCCAGGGCGGCCAGCAGGCGCACGCGGGCGTCGCGCCACAGGGCGGAGACGGCGAAGAGCGCGAGCGAGAAGGCGACCACCCCGAGGAAGGGATCGAAATGCACCTTCACGCCGGGAAAGACGATGCCGAAGAGGCTGAACGCCTTGAGATCGTACTGGGCGTGGATGGAGTAGGGGACGGGCTGATCCCAGGTGAGGGGTTCGGGCGCGCCCACCCAGCGTTTGGCGAGGCGGCCGTACTCGTAGGCGGGGAGGGTTTGCATGGCGCCGCTCAATCCGGCGAAGAGGAGTGCGAGGGCGGCGGCCGCCAGAAGGCGGCGATTACGCGCCAGCAGGTAAATCCAGACCCCGATCCAGGCGAGGCCGGTGAAGATGGGGATCTGGTGATGGCCGCTCAGAAAGGCGACGCCCAGGAACATGCCGGAGAGGGCGGCGTTGGCGGCGGGGCGCGGGCCGCGGGCGGCGCGCAACTGGAACAGGAACACCAGCGGGATCCAGACGGCGCCGTTCATCATGACGGGCCAGGGAGTGTTGGCGAGGAAGCCGGAGAGGCTGAAGACGAGGCCGCCGGCGAGAGAAGCGGCGCGGGAGCGCCCGAGGCTGCGGCAGAAGAGATAGCAGAAGGCGGCCGCCATCAGGTGAATCGCCACGTAATACCAGGCGAGGGCCCAGCCGGCGATGTGGCCGTTTTCGAGCGGCAGCAGGAAGAGAATCCAGTTCAACGGATAGGCGGCGCCGGGGATGGCCTGTCCGAAGAGCGGCTGACCGGCCCAGAGATAAGGATCCCAGAGCGGGAAGCGGCCGGCGTGCCACTCCTGGGCCTGTATGTGGAACCAGGGCAGGACCTGTTCGGCCAGGTCGGGGCCGCTCATCCACTCGAACTGGCGGGTGAGGGTGAGCTTCCAGTAGAAGCCGGCCATGATGACGAACAGCAGCGCGGCGATACCGATGCGTTTACGTAATTCGGAACGATCCATATTGGTGGACAGCCGCCTCCTGTTCCTCGACGCCGCGGACGTCGGCCCAGCGCGGGCCGCGGTAGAGTATGCCGGCCAGTTGGGAAAGCTTGTCGGCGGGGCCGGCGGCGTAGACTTCCACGCGCCCGTCGTCGAGATTGCGGGTGTAGCCGGTGAGGCCGAGCTCCACGGCGGCGCGCTGGGCGAAGTAGCGATAGCCGACGCCTTGCACGCGCCCGCGGACGATCCATCGCTTTGCGTCGGTGGGTTTACCGGCCGATTTGCTCATAGCGACAAATCATAGTGTAGCGGGGAAGGCGGGTTCCTTTGTACACCGCTTCACAACGGTGCCTTATCGCGTCTGACTTACGCAAATCAGACAGGGAGCCAGCGTTGCCGGATTTTTTCACGGTCGACCACACCGATGGACTTGGGTAATTCTGCCTGCGCAACCGACATCAGGACACGCCGCACACAATCCCGGCTCTCGGCTTCGCTGTAGTTCCCGCCACGCGGCAGGATCAGCCCCGGTCCAGCCGAACCAAGCTGGGCGAGCAGCCTCGGGAAGTCCAGGTCTGCCGTGATAGCGACGCGACCAGTGTGTGTCGCGGCCTGAAGGATCTCCGCGTCCGGACTCGTACTCATCGAGAGCTCATTTGCATGGACAGCGTCATGACCTTCGGTACGAAGCCACCGCGCCAGTTCCGGCGACAGCGGCATATCCACCAAAAACCTCACCGTCTCAACTCAATCGTCTCGTCTTCCGAAAGGCAGGCCGCATAGTGCAGGGCTTCATCGATATCCGCCTCCTCCAGGTAAGGGTAGGCGGTCAAAATCGATTCCCTGGACTCACGGGCAGCCAACAGACCGAGTAGCCGCGACACGGGGAATCGCAGATGGCGTATGCAAGGCTTGCCGGTAGCCACGGCCGGGTCGATAGTGATTCGCTCGAACAGCATGTCCACTCCAATCATACCAACGGCGTTACTTTCGTGACGTCCCGTGCGCGTCATCTGGCCAAGACCCTTGTGTCCCCACGTCAAGGGCGGGTCTCACGCCGCCGGCGGCCGCCGCTTGTGCCAATCGGTGTGGGACTGGAATTCGCGGCCGATGGCGAGCAGGGTGTTTTCGGCGAACGGGACGCCCACCACCTGGAGCGCGACGGGCATATTCTCGGCGAATCCGCAGGGCAGCACCAGGGCGGGAAGTCCGGCGAGATTGCCCATCGGAATGATGGCGCGGAAGCCCGGATCCTTGGGCGGAGTGCCGCCGGCGCCGCGGTCGAGGGGCTGATCGATTTTGGAGGCGATGCCGGCGCGGCCGGGGGCGATCAGGACGTCCACCGAGGCGAAGATCCTGCCGACCTCTTTTTGCATCACACGGCGCAGCCGCATGGCCTTCAGGTAATCCTTGGCGGGAAGTTCCAGGCTGGCTTTGAGGCCGGCGATCTGCGCCTTATCGGCCAATTCATCGACCTTGCCGCTGGAAATGAGCGGCTCGAAAATCGATCCCATTTCGCCGGCCAGGATGGTGGAGAGCGCCGCGCCGTAGGGGAAGTCGGGCAGTTTGGTCTCCATCAACTGCATGCCGGACGCTTTGAGGACGGCGAGGGCGGCGTCGAAGGCTGCGCGCGTCGAGGGTTCGGCCCACTCGGCGAAATCGGCGGGCGCATATCCCACGCGTAGATCCTTCATGGGGCGGGCGTATTGGGGCGTGTAGTAAAAGCTCTTGCCGGCGGAACCGGGATCCTTGGAATCCCCGCCGGCGATCTCGTGCAGGATGAGACCGCAATCCTCGGCGGAGTGCGCGAAGGGGCCGAGTTTATCCAGCGTCCAGGAAAGCGCCATGGCGCCGTGGCGGCTCACCAGCCCATAAGTGGGGCGCAGGGCGGTGATGCCGCAGAAGGAGGCCGGCGTGACGATGGACCCGGAGGTCTCCGAGCCGATGGCGAAGGGCACCAGGCCGGCGGCGACGGCGGCGGCCGATCCGCTGGAGGAGCCACCGCTCCAGCGCGTGCGATCCCAGGGATTGAGCCCGGGTCCGGTGAGCGAGGCGGAGGGGAGACGGTAGCCGCCGCCGCCGGCGAGTTCCACCATGGAGAGCTTGCCGGCGAGCACGGCTCCCACGGCGGAAAGCTTCTCAATGACCGTGGCGTTGTAATCGAAGACCTGGCCGGCGTAGGGCTTGGCGCCCCAGGTAGTGGGCTGCCCGGCGAAGGCGAGCAGATCTTTAACGCCGTATGGGATGCCTTGCAGCGGGCCGCGGTAACGTTCGCGCTTGAGTTCCTTATCGACCTCTTTGGCCTGCCGGAGGGCTTCCTGATGCAGCGGCAAGGCCAGCGCGTTATAGCGCGGACCGAGTTGCTGGAGCCGTTGGGAGACGGCGCGGGCCAGGTCTTCGGCGGAGAATTCCCGGGCTTTGAGGCTGGCGTTCAGCTCGGAAAGCGATGCGAAGAAGGTGTCGGTGCCGATGGAGGCCATGGGTGCTCCTCAGGCCTTGAACTGGAAGGCCGGCTCGGTGGCCATGGGGATGGGGACGCGGGAGAGGGCGGCGGCGTTGGCCTGCTGGCGGCCGCGGGCCGTCTGCAGATCGCTGTCCGGCGCGGGAGCGGGAGCGGATTGCGGTGGCTGCGCGGCCAAGGCGGTGGCGGATACCAACACGGTGGCCAGTTTGCGGCGGGTCAGTTTCATGTTTCACCTCGACGGGGGCGCGGCGGCGTGGCCGTCGGTGGAGAGCGCCTCCAACGCGGCCTTCTGCATGACGGAGCGGGGAGCGGTTTCGCCGGTCCAGATTTCGAACTGGCGCACGGCCTGTTCGATGAACATGTCCAGGCCCGGCACCACGGTCTTGCCCTGCTCCCTGGCGTGCTTGACCAGCACGGTTTCAAGCGGGTTGTAGACCATGTCGAAAACGATGTCGGCCGGGATCTTGTCTTCGAAGAAGCACTCGTTGACGTGGGGGAACATGCCCAGTGGGGTGGCGTGCACCACCACGTCGAAGTGGCGGGCAACGAGCTGCTCTTTGACCAGCGCTTCGGCGCCGCAGACCTTGCCGAGGGCGCGGACGCGGTCGGCATTGCGGCCCACCAGGGTGATTTTGGCGCCGGCGTCGGAAAGCGCGCACGCCGCGCCGCGGGCAGCGCCGCCGTTGCCGACGATGAGCACGCTCGCGTCGGCGATTTTGAGCAGGCGCGAAAGCGGAACGGTGACGCCGGCGGCGTCGGTATTGGTGCCGCGCCACTTGCCCGCCTTGCGCCAGACGGTGTTGACGGCGCCGATGCGCCGCGCCAGCGGGTCCACCACGTCCAGGTAGCGGATGATCTTCTGCTTGTGGGGGATGGTGACGCTGAAACCGGCGAGCGGAAGCTTGGCGGCCAGCGAGAAAAAATCGCGCAGGCATGCCGGGGACACCAGGAACGGCAGATATACCGCATCCACGCGTTTGGATTGAAAGGCGCGGTTGTGCACGGCGGGCGAGATGGAGTGGCGCACCGGGTCGGCAATCACGCCGTAGATCCTGGCGGATTTGGTCAGCTTTTCGACGCGGTAGAGATGGCGCAGGAAGCGCGAGCTCACCTGTCCGGCGGCGGTGCCTTCGGCGTACATGGGGGCGGCATAGGTATACACGCCGCCGAATACCGGCGAGAGCACGCGCGTCGGAAACCCGAGTTCGCCCATGGCCAGGACGATCAGGCGGTGTTTGGGGAGCGCTTTGGCGGCGGAGAGGACGCGCACATTGTCGCTCGGCTTGCGCGCCGTGGTGACGATTTTGTAGGCATCCGCCTGCACCTTCATGACCCGGTTGACCACCGTGTCCATGGGCGGCGTGGCTTCGAAATTGTGATAGGAAACGATGACGAAAGTGCGGCCGCGGAACTGGCTCAGGCGTTCCTGCGCCACCTCGGCGGTTTCGATCTCCACGTCGATGGCATGCGCGCCGTTGCGCACCGCCAGGTCCAGCACGGCGAGCTGTCCTTCAATGCTGCCGTTGAACTTGCCGTGGTTCTGGTGGCGCCGGCAGGTGGCCAGGAGGATGCAGTCCGGGTACTGTTCGAGGAACTGCGGGATGGCCTCCGCGCCGCTGCGCGGATTGCTCAGGTAGTCCAGGCGGAATTCCAGGAAGATCTCGCCGGCCTCGGCTTCGCGCCGGGCGTGTTCGAGCAGTGTCGGAACGTCCGGCAGGCCCAACGCAATACATATGCGGGGGAGCGATCTGGTCTGCGACATTGGATCGTAAGAGACCTTAAGGATAGCACTAGTGCGCAGGGTCTCCCGGGGACGTCTCGCCGGTTGGAGGCGCGCTCAGTCTGGCTTTCCACTCGTCCAGGATGGCGGCTGTCGAGGCGGTGCCGATGCGGGTGCAGCCGGCCTGGTAAACTTCCAGCGCCTGGTCGAGCGTGCGGATGCCCCCGGCAGCTTTGACGCCGATTTCCTCGGGGAGATGTTTGCGCATCAGGGCGATGTCCGGCAGGGTATAGCCGGAGGGGGCAAACCCGGTGGAGGTCTTGACGAAATCGACTTCGGCGCGTTCACAACAGCGGCAGGCGATGATCTTCAATTCGTCGCTGAGGTAGGCATTTTCCAGGATCACCTTCAGCAGCGCGCCTTCCTTGTGGCAGAGCTCCGACATCTGGAGAAGTTCCATCTGCACGTACTGAAACTCGCGGGAGAGCATCTTCGAGATGGCGATCACCATATCGATTTCCCGGGCGCCGCGGCGCACCAGATCGCGCGCTTCGTAGAGCTTGGTGGCGGTGCCCTGGGAACCGTGCGGGAAGCCGCAGACGGCGCCCGGCTTAACGCCGCTGCCCTGGAGCGTGCGCACGGCCAGATCGATATCGCAGGGACGAACGCTGACGCAGGCGATGTGGTACCGCTTGGCAAGCTCCAGCCCCGCGATCACCTGTTCATCGGTAAGTTCCGGCTTGACCAGCGGATGGTCGATGAGTTTGGCGAGCGCTTCCGGGGTGGCGAGCGGAAGCATCACTTCTTTTTCTTGGCGGCGGTGTGCGCGGGGGCGGCCGGCGCTCCGCAGTTCAGGCCGAGCGCTTTGCGCTCGGTGCAAGCCTGCACGCTCTGGTCGCTCTTGGGGTAGCGCTTGATCACTTCCATGAATTCGTTGGCGCCTTCGGTCTTGTGTCCCGGCATTTTGACCAGGGCGCGGCCCTTGTAGAGCAGGGAATCGGCCGTCTTGTTGTTATCGGGATACTTCTCCAGCACCATGTCGAATTCCTTGACGGCGGTATCGTAGCTGTTCTGCACGAAGTGAACCATGGCGATGTAGAACTGCGCGTTGGGGGCGTAGCCGGTGTTGCCGTAATACTTGAGATAGTCGCCGAACTCCTGCACGGCCAGATCGTACTTGCCGCTGACGTAGTCCTGGCGCGCCGCGTTGTACATGGTTTCGGCCGACACGGGTGGCACATCGGGCACGGCATTGGGTTGACCGGGTTGAGCGGGCTGGCCGGGTTGGTTGGGCGGCGGGGCCGGGGGCGCCTGCAGCACTTTGATGGCGTTATTGATATCGGTCAACTGGGCCTGCAGGCGGTTCATCAGGGCGGCCAGATCGCCGACCGCCTGGCTGAGGGTGCGCAGGTCGCCGCTCATTTCGTTGAGGCGCGTCGAAAGGCCCACCACCGGAGTGGCGATCTTCTCGGTCTGGTCGCGCAGGTTCTTGTCGAGGTTGCTGGAAATGACGGCGACGCCGGTATTGGCGCGGTTGGCGGCCTCGATGGCCTGGCGGGCAAGCTCCGTGACGGCGGCGAACTTCTCGTCCTGCGACCGCTGCAGGTCTTTGATCTGCTGCTGCAACAAGGCCACGTCGCGCTGTAATTCCTGGATTTCCTTGCTGGCGGCGGGCGCGAGGGCGGGAAGCGCCACTAAGAGGCAAACCAAAAGGCTTCGGGATTTCATACAACTCTCCTGACTGCGTGAGGGGCAGCGGTGAAGCTGCCCCATCTTTTCGACAGGCCGGGAGGCCTGTCCCACGCGGCGATGGACTTTGACTTTACCCTACTGCCCGGCCGCAAAGTGGACGCGCCGGTTCTTCTGCCAGCAGGATTCGTTCTGCTCGGTGCACTGCGGGCGCTCCTTGCCGTAGCTGATGGTCTTCAGCCGGTCGGCAGAGACGCCGAGTCCCTGGAGAAACTCCTTGGCGGCGCTGGCGCGGCGGTCGCCCAGTCCGAGGTTGTACTCGGCGGAGCCGCGCTCGTCGCAATGGCCCTCAATGACGATGGACGCATTGGGGAAATCGCTCAGAATGCTCTTCAGGGCCGCGGCATCCCTGGTGAGAGTGTCGCGGGAGTCGCTGCGAATGTCGGTCTTATCGTAGTCGAAGTAGGCGTCCAGGACGTCCGACGCGAGGCGCTGGTCGATGGTGACGACCGGCGGCGGCGGGGGCGGCGGCGGCGGCGGCGGCGGAGCCGACACGTTGACCGTGGCCGTGCGCGTATTGCTTCCACCCGGACCGGTGGCGGTCAAGGTGTAGGTGGTGGAATCGCTCGGATTGACGCGACTGCTGCCAGTGCTCTGTACGGTGCCGATGCCCTGGTTGATGGACACGCTGGTAACGGTGCCTGTGACTTCCCAGCGCAAGGTGGACGTCTGGCCACGCTGAATCGAGGTGGGCTCCGCCGTGAACTGCGCCACGGTGGGAGCGGCCGGCGGCGCCGGCGGCGGTTGCACCACCGGAGGTGGAGGAGGAGGTGGGGCCGGGGCCGGCACCTTCTTCTTACATCCCGACGCGAACAACGCCAGCGCGAGCGCCAGACAGATGATTGAGAACTTCCGTTTGCTGAACATGAACATCGCCTCCTAAACTCGTTACCTTCCCCACACGGGTCTTTCATTCTGCCCGGTTGTGGTCAATGGTTGCAACTGGGTGCCATCGGCCAGCATGGTGTAAATCTGGCTGGAATTGCCGCGCGTCTTGGCAAACACGATGTGGACGCCATCGGGCGCCCAACTGGGATTTTCGTTCTTACCATCGCCATGCGTCAACTGCACGTACTCCTTAGTTGCAACATTCATGGTGAATATGTTGAAAGCGCCGGTGGCGTAACCCTGGGTCCAGGCAAATGCGATGCGCTGGCCATCGGGGTGCCACGACGCGTTGGACGCTTCGCCGATGCCCGGTGTCAATCGCTCTAAATCGGCTCCATCCATACTCATGCGGTAAACCTGCTGCGGACCGGAACGGCCCGAAGAAAATACCACATCGGCCCCGGTCTTGGGATTGACTTTCGGCTCCACTTCGATGGTGTTCGAAGAAGATATCGGCCGAAAGCCCGTCCCATCCAAATTCGCGGCGAAGATCCGGCAGCACCTTCCCGTACCCGCGGAAGACGCATAGACTATCTGCTTCCCGTCGGGCGTAAACGAGCCGGCCTGATTCACAGACGCGGTCTGATTGTAATAGCGCAAATCGCGAACCGGATCCACTGAAAAGATAAATATAGCAGGTTGCCCCTTCACCCAGCTAGTGAACGCTACTTTCGATCCGTCGGGAGAAACCGTCGGGTAGGTGGAGATATTGTTGAAGCGCGTGATTTGACGCTGGTTCCTGCCGTCCGGATCCATCACCCAGATTTCCTTGTGGCCGGTCCGGTTGCTGGAAAAATAAATATGCGTGCCGAACAGGGACTGGCCGCCGAACAAAGTAATAATGTCGGCGGCGAATTCGTGGGCGATTTTGCGGGCGCCGGTTTCATCCACGGTCCCCAGATAGCGCTTGCCGACAAGCTGCGCATTGGCGGGGGTATCCTTGCTCAGATCGTAGAGCCAGCCCTGCAGCACCAGCACCCCGTTCTGCGCGGCGGTGTAGCCGAAGGCGAGGTAGTTGGCCTGTGCCGGAGGGCTCGACCAATCGCGCATCCAGCGGCCACCGCCGGTGGGCGGGGCGACCGGCTGCGGCGGCTGCCGGCGCCCGCGAGCGGGCGGCGCGGCGGGCGGTGGCGCGGGCTGCTGGAAATCGGAGGGCTGCTGCGGCACGAAGGTGGGCAGCGAGGTCTTGGCGACGATCTTCATACGGCCGGAGGACCGGACATCGGCGGTAAGGGTTTCATTGAAGGCCGCCATGAGCTTCTGGGCGTCGCCGCCTCCGCGGAAATCGGGTATGGCGATGGCCGGTATCCCGCCATCCTTGGGCACCCAGATGGTGGCATCCTGTCCCGCCAGGATAGACACGGCTCCCGACAAAGCGATGGCGAAACAGACGAATTTTTTCATGCGTGAGTCCTCTACTCCTTCAACTGGAACAAGAATTCGATATCCGCTTCGTTCTTGGGAAACTGCGGCGGCAGCGCGGGAAACGGCGCCGCGTCCATGACGGCGCGCTGCGCGGAAATATCCAGCGCGGAGATGCCGCTTCTTTGCGTGATGTGGATGGCGGTGACATGGCCGTCGCGGTGGAGCGTGAAGGTCACACCGACCACGGGCGCGTGGTTGGCGCGAATGTCCGTGGTCTTCCAGTACTGCGCCACGCGGTTGCGCAAGAGGTCGGCATAAGCGCCGAATTGATTGCCGAACGGGGAATTGTTGCCCACGCCCACGCCGCCGCCGCCGGCCAGCGCAAAGTCCGACGTGCTGACCCGCGTGCCGGCGGTGCTATAGAGCTGGTTGGCCAGATCTTTTTGGGTGGCGCGCCACTTGTCGGGCGGCGCCGCGGCCGGCGTGGGCCGCGACTTGGCGCTGCGGCTCTGGATGGGGATGGCTTTTTCGTCGGCCGCCGTCACTTTCGGCGTGGGCTTGGATTTGGAGACCGGAACGGGCACGGCGGAATCGGTATCGCTGGCCACCGGATTCTTGGCGCCGGCATGCGGCGGCAGCGGGATGCTGGAAACGGGGGTCACGGCCACCGAGCCAAAACGGCCGCCGTTGGGGTCGCCCATGGAGATAGTGTTGCGGCTCTGCACCCAGCCGGCGCCGATGACGGCACCCAAGAGCAGCACGTGAAAGCCGATGGAGCCGAAGAACGAAGGGGCGAGGCGATCGGGTTGATCCAAAATGTCGACGTGCGGCGACATTACCTGCGGACCTTGGAGGACGAGTCCTCGGGTTGCGTGACCATGTTGACCTGGAAGCCGGCGGCGCCGAGTTCGGCGGTGACCTGCGCGATCGGGTCCCAGATGGTTTCCTTGTCGGCGCGCACGTAGACGCCCTTCGCCTTGCCGTACTTCTGCCGGATGGTGGCCGGGAGATCGTTGATGTTCACGTCGTCGGCATTCAGCTTGATGATGCCATCCTTGGTGATGGTGACCACCGGCATCTCCTGCTGGCCGCTTTCCTTAACGGGGCGCACCTTGGGAACATCCACCTCGATGCCGAATTCCAGGACGTGCGCGGTCAGCATGAAGATGATGAGCAGCACCAGGACGACGTCGACGAAGGGCGTGACGTTGATCTCCGAGATGGAGGCGCTGCCGCGCCTGCCCGACCGGTATCCGCCGCCGTTGGTGGAGAAGGCCATGGGCTACTCTCCGAAACTGCGCTCGGCCATATTGAGGAACTCGAGCGAAAAATCGTCCATGCGCGCTTCCAGTTCGCGGATCAGGTGGCCGAAGTAGTTATAGAAGATGGCCGCGGGGATGGCGGCGAACAAGCCGACGGCGGTGGTGATGAGCGCCTCGGAGATGCCGGGTCCGACGGCCTTGAGGCTGGTGGAGCCCATCTGCGAGAGGTCCTGGAAGGCGCGGATGATGCCCATCACGGTGCCCATCAGCCCGATAAACGGGGTGACGGAAGCGGTGGTGGCCAGCCAGCTCATGTTGCGTTCGAGCTTGGCGATCTCCTCGCTGATGCCCAGTTGCAGGGTGCGCTCCAGGGCTGGGCGGTTGGTGACGCTGCCGCGCAGTTTGACCTGCCGTTCCAGCTCTTCATAGCCGAAATCGAAGACGGCGACCAGCGGCGAGGGGCGGAACTGCTCGCTCGCCACCATCACGGCTTCCATGCCGCTGGCCTTGCGGAAAGCGCGCAAAAAACGGGAATTCGCCTTGGCGGCGCCGCGCAGGGTGCCCATCTTGGAGAAAATAATGGTCCACGAATAGACCGAAAAACAGATCAAGACGCCCAGCACGGCCATCAGGGCGGGGCCAGAGTGCTGGACCATTTCCCAGAGATCTGTCTGCAGGAGGAAGGCTACCGGAGTCTCGAAGAGCAAATCGTCTCCTAAGTTCAAATCTATCATAGAGACGCCCGCGCGCCGCAAAAAGTCGGTGGGGTTCCGTACGTGGGGGCAACTCCACCTGATTCCCCCCCACCCGTTATAATCGCACTTGGCATGCTGCTCGAACTGGTAGTGGAAAACTATGCGGTGGTGGAGCGGTTGCGCGTCCATTTTCATGCCGGCCTCAACCTGCTGACCGGAGAGACCGGCAGCGGGAAGTCCATCGTGGTGGACGCGTTGGGACTGCTGCTGGGCGGACGGGCTTCGGCGGACATGATTCGCACCGGGGAAGCGCGGGCGCGCGTCGCCGGGATCTTTGAAGTGCGCGACCAGGCGGCCGTGCGGCGCCTGCTGGAGCCGGCCGGGTTGGAAGTGGAGGACGGGGAACTGCTGATCGAACGCGAGATCCTCTCCGGCGGAAAATCGCGGGCGTTCGTGGGCAGCCGTCCCGTGGCGGTGGCGCTCCTCAAGGATCTGGCGCCCTTCCTGGGCGATATTCACGGACAACACGATCAGCAGCTTTTGTTCTCCAGCGAGGCGCAGCGCGACATGCTGGACGCCTTCGCCGGAAATCGCGGCCTGCTCGATGGCGCGGCGCGGCTTCATCACGAATGGCGCTCGGCGGCGGCGGAGTTGGAGGCGCTGGAGCGCAACGAGCAGGAGAAGCTGCGGCTGCTGGATTTGTGGAGCTTCCAACGCCAGGAAATCGAGAACGCCGCCCTCGTGCCGGATGAGGATACGCAACTGGAGAACGAGCGCAGGGTGCTGCAAAACGTCCAGAAATTACAGGAAAGCGCGAGCACGGCCTACGATGCGCTCTACGAGAGCCCGGAATCGGCCGTGGCGCTGGCGCGCATCGCCTCCAAGCGGGTGGAGGAGTTGTACCGCATCGATGCCACGCTCGATGGACTGCGCGAGCACCTGAAATCGGCCGAATTGAGCTTGCAGGAAGCCTCCTACGCGCTGCGCGATTATTTGTCGCGCCTGGAGGCGAATCCGGGGCGGTTGGAAGAGGTGGAGACGCGCCTGGAAGCGATGGCGCGGTTGAAGCGGAAGTACGGGCACTCGATTGCCGAGATCCTGGCGTTCCTCGGGGAAGTGCGCGCCCAGATCGCGGGCGTGGAATCGGCCGGCGAGCGCATGGAGGCGCTGCGCCAGGAACGGAAGCGCCTGGCGGCGGAGTTCGAGAAGTTGGCGGGCGCGTTGACGGAAGCGCGGCAGGCGGCGGCGCGGCGGCTGGAGAAACGCGTCGAGGCGGAACTGGCGCAACTGGCCATGGAGCGCACGGTGTTCCGCGTGGCGATAGCGGCGGCGCCGTGGTCGGCCGCCGGGGCGGACCGGGTGGATTTTCTGGTGTCGCCGAATGTGGGCGAAGAGCCGCGGGCGCTGGAGAAGGTCGCCTCGGGCGGCGAAATCTCGCGGATCGCGCTGGCCCTGAAGACGTGCCTCGCAGGACCCAGGACCAGCGTCGTGCGCACCCTGGTGTTCGACGAAGTGGACGCGGGCATTGGCGGCGGCAGCGCGGCGGAGGGCGTCGGGCGGCGCCTGAAGAAACTGGCGGCCGCCAACCAGGTGCTGTGCGTGACCCATCTGCCGCAGATCGCGTCGTTCGCCGACCATCATTACCGGGTCGAGAAGCTGGAATCGGGCGGCCGGACCGTGGCGGCGATCCAAGAACTGGACGCGGCGGCGCGGACCCGCGAGGTGGGACGCATGTTGAGCGGGCAAAAGCTCACCCCGGAAGCGCTCCGGAATGCGGAGCAGTTGATCAAGATGAGCGTGGCGTAGAGCGAGGGGCAACGGGACAGTGACAGTTTCCGGCAAGAGGCGTAGAATTGTCTTCAAGACCACAAAACACAGGACGCTTCCTCATGAACGTAACGCTTGCCCCCGAATTTGAGCGTCTGGTGAACGAGAAACTCCAGGCGGGAGAGTACCATTCCGCCGCCGACGTTCTCAATGCCGCGATGGAGCTCTTCAAGGAGCGCGAAGAGGACCGCGCCGTGCTTCGTGGGGTCGTTGCGGGCGAAGCTCTTCCCATCGATGGACGCTTCGACGCTCGTCTGGCGACGCTCCTGGAAGAGGCCGGGGAAGGGGGCGAGGCGACCGAGATGACGGCCCAGGATTGGGATGACATCGAACGGGAGGCGCTCGCCGTCTTGGGATCCCGAAAGACCGCCTGATCGTGCATGGCTCGGGTGCTCAAGCGCGAGGCTGCGAAGCGCGACCTCATGCAACATTTTGTGTACCTCGCCGACAGTGCCGGTTTAGAGGTTGCGCGCCATTTCAAGGACGCGGCCCGGGTTGCATTCGCCGAGCTTTCCAGTACGCCGGAGATGGGCGCGCAGGGAAAAGTTCGTCAAGGAAAGTTCGCCGGCGTCCGCTTGTGGCGAGTTGGTGGCTTCGAACGATACCTGATCGCGTATCGCCCTCTGAAAGATGGAGTAGTGATTGAGCGCGTCTTCCACGCCGCCCAGGACTACCAGCGTGTTCTGAAGTGACAAGCAGGCGGCGCGGACCCGCGAGGTGGGACGCATGTTGAGCGGGCAGAAGCTCACCCCGGAAGCGCTCCGGAATACGGAGCAGTTGATCAAGATGAGCGTGGCGTAGAATCATATGCCGAAATGGACCCCTCCCGACGGCCTCGGATGCTCCCTCCCGCGCCCGGTAAGCCTGACCTGGCGGGGCAATACCCTGATCGCTTTGATTCTGGTCTTCGTGATCGGCGCCCCGGTGCTCGGCATCTATCTGAGCGGTGCCGGCCGGCGGCAGACGGAGGAGCAGCGCCGGCTGCGCGACGAAGGACGCCCCGCCGATGCGACCGTGACGCGCGCCTGGATCGCCACCACCAAAGACCGGCGGCACTGGATCGCCTACCGCTTCGAGTACGGCGGCCGCATCTACACCCACAGCGTGTTGGCGTCGACGAAGATCTGGCAGAACTTCCCGAAGGGCTCCACCATCGCCGTGCGCTTCGTCCCATCCCAGCCAACCATCAGCCACCCGATTGCCTGGGACGCGCGGCCGCTGCCGCTCTGGCTTGCCTATTCGATCACCTCGATCGTGGCCGCTCCCGCGCTGCTCCTGCCGATCCCGCTGCGCCGCCAGATCCGCCTGCTGGCCGAAGGGCAACCCGCTCCCGCCCGCGTCACCCGCGTCAACAGAACCAACACGGCCATCCTGGTCCGATACGAATTCAGCCTTCCGTCCAGCGCCATGGTGCAAGGCAGGGCCAATGCATCCAAGCCCCCGGCCGATGGAGCGCCGCTGTGCGTCCTCTACGACCCGGAGAATCCCCGGCGCAACACCATCTATCCGCTGTCGCTCGTCCGCCTGGAAAGCGCGGCCTCGCCGCCCCGCCAGATTCCTTAAATTGTTAAATTGCGATCAATTGTGTTTCGCCCGCCGCCTGTGTTATGTATTGGTACCTGGGAAAAAACGCCAATGGCATACGTAATCGCTGAACCTTGTATTGGAACCAAAGATACCGCCTGCGTCGACGCCTGCCCGGTCGATTGCATTCACCCGAAGAAGGACGAGCCCGCCTACGCGGACGCCGAACTGCTCTACATCGATCCGGTAGAGTGTATCGACTGCGGCGCCTGCGTACCGGTATGCCCCGTGTCGGCCATCTTCGCGCTCGACGATCTGCCCGAGAAATGGACGGAGTTCACCGCCAAGAACGCGGCGTATTACGGAAAGTAGGACAGGACAAGCGGTTTTTGTGGCCTGTTGGGATGGGCCTTCGGCCCGCGAAATTTCATGAAAAATGGTGGACCAGGCAAGGTGGGGCAGGCGCTTCCGCCTGCCAACTCCTGATCGAG
>Ga0182030_10006884_pt1 | contig 23838 bp, 25 predicted proteins | sample 812S3MmetaG_FD_121299 | JGI IMG/M metagenome (GOLD analysis project Ga0182030, IMG submission 121299) | Permafrost microbial communities from Stordalen Mire, Sweden - 812S3M metaG (Illumina Assembly) | ecosystem: Environmental > Terrestrial > Soil > Wetlands > Permafrost | place: Sweden...
CGCGGATCACCCGCACCGCGATCTCCCCGCGATTCGCCACCAGTACTTTGTCGAACATGAGCTTCGATTTTAGCAGGACGCGATTTTCCCCGGATTTAGTGGGCTGTCCCTGGGATATCGATAGCTATCCCCTGGCTCACGCCGGGAGTTACAGCCCCGTCCCGTAAGGGCAGGGACGCGCGGTTCAATTCAATTTCAATTCAATTACGATAGCGATCTCGTGGCGACAACCTACTAATCCTAACCCGTCCGCTTTCCGGGATCCGGCAAGCTTGGCCCGCAGCTTGACGCCCGTAACGTAACGACGGTTGCGCCCCACCCGCCCGCCTCCACGGGAGCGTCGCCGAACGATTCCACGAAATCCAGCCCTGTCAATACCTTGCGGACCATCTCGCGCTGAAATCCTATTCCTTTTCCGTGGATCACTCGAATTTCTCGCACGTTCTGCCGATAGCACTCCTGAAGATATTCCTCTACGATCGCCTTGGCGTCTCGCGGAGGAACGGAATGGAGATCGAGAACCCCGGCTATTGGGATCACGACGGGTTCGCCGAAAGGTGAATCGGAGGTACCGTCGGGAGCTTGACGAGCGGGGTTCCGTTCTTCGTCCCGCGCTTGGCGGTGATGGGGAGGTATTTGGCTCACTCGGTTTCCACAAGAACTCAGCTACGGCGGATCGTTATGCCCGGCGCGAGATCCACACGATGAATCGGGCCTCGGCATTTTCAGGCTAGAGCAATAGCCTTAGATGGGAGTCGGGAATTCAGTCACTACCTTACTCTAAATCTACTTAGCCGGGCCAAGAATAGGGAAACCGCTGATAGAATTGGGGTTGAAGTTGGCAGAGCGAGATTTTTGAATGCAGTGCTATTTATGCGGGAGGCAAATCGGTGTGCTGCGGTCCATCGTGGACCAGCAATATTGCACGTCCGCGCATCGCCGCGAAGCTCGCATGGCGTCTGCCCGAGTTCTGCGCGAAGAGGACGAAGAGCAGGAGATTTGGTCGGTCTCTCGAAAAAGCAACAAGAAGGAGGTTCCCCGCACGGGAGGGCCCTCCGGTCAAACCTCGGCAGTGGCGGTTCTGACGCTGGCTGCCCTGGTCGTGGCGATGGTCATGCTCGCCGGTGGAAAAAGCAGCGGTGGAGGGAGTGCGGCCGCGGTTCCCGCTAATCCTTCGCCCGAGGGCGGCCTGTTCGCGCGCACCGGCGACGCCATCAGCAGTTTCGTCAGAGAACGCGCCCCCGTTACCCTGCATCACGATTTTCAGACCGGCCTCGGTGATTGGGTCAGCGTTGCCTTGAATAATACGACCAGGGTCGATGATCCCCACGATTGGAAAACGCCCTCGAGGCCGTCCATTGTGGTTCCAGGCACCCTGCGTCTGTGGGCGAAGTCGACGTCTCTTCGCAACTATCAAATGGATTTCGCGGGACAGATCGAACGCAAGAGCCTCAGCTGGGCGTTCCGCGCGAGCAATCCGCTGAATTATTACGCGGCCAAGATCGAGATTACCAAGCCCGGTCCCCAGCCCAATGCCGACTTGATTCATTTCGTGATGCTGGATGGCCATGAGCGCGACCGCGTCCAACTGCCCTTGCCTCTCACGCTCGAAAAAGGCAGCGATTACCTGGTGCGCGTTTCGGTGGAGGACGACCGCTTCGTCACTTACCTGAACGGCCAGGTGATCAGCTCCTGGACCGATAAGCGCCTCTCTCGCGGAGGCATCGGATTCTTCTCGGATGCCGACGACGAGCAGCAAGTCTCCTGGGTCAGCCTCTCGGAACGCGATAGCGTGATGGGCCGCATGCTGGCGCACTTCGGCTTCTATCTGCTGCCCACAAACCTAGAACCGTAATCCGTCATCGAGAGCGGCGTGAAGGGGCGCTACCGCGCTTTGTTCACGCACGCCTGAGGAATCTAAAGTAGAAGGCTCCGAACACTAGGACAATGCCAATATTCACGGTCAGCCGTTCCCAGAATCGGTTTCTGAAGAACATCACATCTATTCCGATGATGACGGCTGCCATCGCCACCCCGTAAAGTACGACAGCGAGTTGTTTGCTCATGTCAGTTCCCCATTTTCTTGATGGCGCCGAGCTCGGTCTGCAACGTTCCGTCGTTGTTGATTTCGAGCGGCTCATTGAACGGCATGAACGAGCCTGCTTTGTAGAGATAAATCTTACCGGCACTCATATAGCAATCGAATTCGCCAAGCTTCTGCACTCCTTCGGTGACCGAAACCTTGCCGGACCTGAAAATGAACTGGTTGCCGGCCATCCCGCTGGTGCTCTCCCAGCGTCCTTCGTATTTTCCGGCGCAGCTCGCGAATCCCGGCTTGGGCGGTTGTCCCGCCGCGCGTTGTGCGGGAGCAGCAGGCGCAGGCGTGGTCGACACACGAATATTTTCCGGCGTCGTATCCACGATGTCGGAACCAAAGCCCGTGTCCACTCCGGGCACTCTGATGTGATACATGTTGAGCGTCTGCCCGCGTACCTCGCCCTCCATCCATCGTCCGTTGACTAAAACTTGTACCCGATCGTGGAGGTCGTACTGCCCGGCGGCGTGATCCTGCGCCGTGAGCGCCCCAATGCGGCGTACCTCCGAGGGCCAGATCTTTGAAACCTGGACACCGTTTGCGAGCTGGACGAAGTAGGCGTTGCCGCGCACTTGCAAAACTTGCGCGTCTTGCCAGCCGTCGGCGAGAATGCGAACGCGATCGCCCGCCTTGAATCCGCCGGGCCCGGTTCCGTTTTGTGTTCCCACGGGAGCCGGGGCCGCAGCTCCGCTCGCTTCCGCCTTCGCCTCCGCGGGAGTCTGTAGGTGGCACTTCGGAAGGACTCCCATCACCTGCGCGTACGTCGATTTGCCGCGCTGCATGGGCCGTCCTGCGTTGAGAGATTGCACTTCGCACAGATCGTTGGGACTGGTGCCGGTGCACGAGAGAAATTTGAAACCGAGCGGCGCAGGCTGGCATTCGTAAACCACGCCCATTTGTAACGGCGGTGTCTGCGCCAGCACGCTGGCCACGGGCACGACGAACAGAAGATGTCTAATGGCGGAAATGCGCCGAATCGCGGTAACTCGCATGACGGAAATTCGCATCACGGAAATTCGCATAGATTGGCCTCCTTCGCAAAGTCGGTCACCAGCGACGGAAAGGACATCGGGGTCGCGCTCGCGGCCGTCGCCAGCAGCCGTTGAGATGTTAGCCGGAGGATATCACACGGCGCATTTCGTTTCTATGACGCCGATTTCAGTCGCAGCCGCAAGAATACGTTCGCTCCCACCGGATGATTGCCGTAATACGGCTTGATCGCTTCCGGCAACGAATAGGCACTGAAGTTCGCGCCAAGTCCCGTTTCCAAATAGCGAAATAGTTTGACATCGTGCGTATAGCCGATGGTATAAGCGCCAATGCGAAACGTGCTGCCTGCGGTACGTTCTAGCTCCTCTTCGAGCACAGGCTGTGCGGAAAAGAGCTCGTCTTTATCGACCAGTTCGATTCTTCCCGTGATGAAGTTCCCGTGCGGCACCGGCGCCACGGATTCGAGCAGATACGAATTGAGATTCCTTTGCGACGCCGTGTTGTGCGCGCGTCCCCAAATCAAGCTCGACGACCAGCTTGATCCGAGCATCGGTCTCGCGTAATGTAACGACGCCGTGGTGCGAACCTGATCGCCCGGCTCCAAGGCTTCCGGATGCGCGAGTCTTCCCATCGATACCTGCGCCGCCCAATTGGCCGCCGGAAGCCACCCCAGCCGTCCCGACCACGAATCGATCGCGCCTTGTTCGATGGTCCATCGATTTTCTCCGGGCTCGCCGCCGTGAAATCCGCTAGCCTCGAGTTTGATCTTTCCCATTGCGACGCGGCGCGTCATGCCCAGCGTCACCACGTCATCCGACACGTGCGTGGAATCCTGCAGGTGATGCGATAAGGTGGCCTCCGGCAATTCCGCCGCCGACCCTCGATGCGGATAAGCTTCGGGCCCCAGTGCCGGATCGCCCACCGGCGCGGCGTAAATGTCGACGAACGTCCCGTCGTTCACTTGGTACGTGTAGTGGAATCCAAGTTCCATGACGAAGTTGTGAGGATGCTGGCCATCGGCGATCGGAACGCCATAAGCCGTCTCTCCTGTTTGAAACAATAATGGATACCGGCGATTCGTAATCGTCGCCGGTTCGAGACTCAGCATCAGGTCCGCTTGAAAGGTTCCGTTCACGCCCGCCGGATGTTGCGCCGTCGTCATGAACCAGTTCGGGCCGTACAGTTTGTCGCCGCCGCGCGGGCCGGATTGCTGCGTATCGACGATGTATCCGGTGCCCATGAACATGGTGCTCCACTTCGCGAAATGCATCACGATCATGGGCATCGGCCACGAAGCGGGATGGGCCGACGTGCCCGCTCCTAAACCCATCAGGAACATTCCCGAAGCGTTCATCGGTCCCATGCCGCTGTGATCGGGCGGGGGATCCTGAGCCGCCAATGTCAGTGAGAACAAGGCCAGCGCGAACCATCGCGCCGGAATGCGAACACGATGATGTCTAATCATTTCTGCTCCCAATGCAACGCAACAGCAGATCCTTCGGCTTCGCTCGCTAGCGAAACGGGATCGGGAAAAGGCCTTGGTGCGAAGGAGATTTCAGATACGAAGAACGGTAGTGGTGCCGCTGGAGAAGCCGGGCGGGGAAGCAATGAAAAACGGCGTGGTAACGCCGGCGAGATCGCGGGATGATGTCGAGAACCGATGCGTGGGAAATACGGCAAGAACGGGCGCCGACGCAGAGCGTAAAGGAGAAATCAAAGCCGCCGTCGTCGCATCGTGCGCGCAAACATTCATGGGCGCGTGCGAATGTGACGACGAATCCTGCTGGGATTGACGACGGTTTTCCGCATGCGAGCGATGACACGGCGGCAGATTCTGCGCGCTCGTATTCTGCTCGCTCGTATTCTGCTCTGTGCTCGGCGGCTCGAAGCTCTCGAGCACGCATCGCGACGCGGCGCACCACGTGGTTTGCACCTGGCCAATCACCAAGGCCATCACCAGCGCCGCCGCTACTTTTCCCGCAAGCATTTGACTACCTGGTTTGAGCATAACATCGCTTGACCATGCCATCGCGAGAAAGACAAAGGCAGGCGCCGCTCATAAAGCCGGCGCCCGGCCATAGCGTTGAACGTTGGTCGAACGCCAGAGGTGCGCGTTATTTTCCGCCGCCGTTTTACAGCGACCGCAGGAAGGTCAGCAGATCCTGCACGGACTGCGCCGGTAGAGTCTGGTAGGCTCCCACCACGCCCGTCGCTTCCGAGCCCGTGCTCGCATGCGCGCCAATCGCCTGTGTCAGGTCCGTGGTGCGACCGTCGTGCAGGAAGTAAATCCGCTGCCCCAGCCCCCACAACGGTGCCGAGCGGAACTCGTCGCCCGTGGCCAGTCCCTGCGTGATGCCGTCCGCCAATCCCGTGCCCATGTGATGGACGAGAAGATCCGAATACAACGCCACCGGTTGATGGTTGAGTGCCGCGCTCGTCGTGGCGCCTGTGGCCATCACCGGCGTATGGCACAGCGCGCAGCCGATTTGGTTGAACACTTGTTGCCCGCGCGCGACCGCTGGATTTTGCGGAGGCGGCGGTGCAGGAGGCCCACCTGGTGCGGGAGACGGCGGCGGAGCTTGCGCGGACGCGGACGGCGCGAGCCAGCGCATGAATTCGCTGAAGCCGAGGATATCGCTCATCGCGGCAACCGGAGAAGCTTGCGTAAAATCCGTTTGATCTTCGGGCAGAGGGTTTAGCTGGCAGGAGGGCGTCACGTCGCGCTCCGTCGGAAACAGTTCGTTCGTCACGCCGATCTCCACGTTGTACGCCTCACCTGCGAACACCAGCAGGCTCTTGTTCTGGGCTTTCCATCCGAAGCGCGTGATGGTGCCATCGTTGGCGCTTCGATTGGCGTGCCCGGAGATCCCCAGCGCCGCTTTCTGCGCGGCGTTCGCGGTTTGATTCGCCAGGATCGCCCCGTCCGGGATCGCCTCCATCAGGCCCGCTCCGAACAGAGGCGTCGGAATGCGGAGGATCAAATTGTTCGCGGCCAGCGCACCCGCGAAATCCGGCTGTATGATGTTGCAAGTTCCGGCGTCCGTGCGGCCGCTAATCACGAATAGATCGTGGACGCCCCCGTCGGGCGTGCCATCGGAATTGTTGACGAAGCGCACGGCGACCACCGGTCCGTCCGGCTGCACAAAGGAAGGTATGGTATTCGTCGCGCCTGCCAGCGTCGCGACCGCGATCTGCGGATTCACCTGCGGATTCTGCGGCGAATGCAGAGAAGGACTGCTTCCGCCCGCGATGGGCTGCGAGTGACAGCTCACGCAACTGTTCGAATTGAAGCGCGGGCCGAGCCCCGTGCTTACCGTATCCACTCTCGTGAAGCGCTGCAGCCCGGCTTGGAACGTCGCCAGTTCCGTCGGCGTGAGTCCGGGTAGAGGTCTCCCGGCCGCGGGAGGTCCCGGTCTCGGTCCCGGGTCCGATTGCCCGAAAAGTAATACGCCGGGCGTGATGGCAAACCATATCACTGACGACATTACGAACGACTGGGCACACCTCGCCCCTGATGCAATTCGATGACGATGCATTTGATCCTTTCTATTTGTTACTGTTTTTGTCGCTACTGTTTCGATTTGTGGAGTTACTGCCGCCGTGGCTCCGGCGGTTCAAGCTCGGACTGTAAGAGCTTCCATTGGTCCGCGGTCAGGACGTGGCGCAGTCCTAGGACCAGGCGGGCTTCCATTTTTTCCAAATCGCCGCGCGCTTGCGCGATGCGGTCGATCTGCGGAAGAATTTTGGAGTCGTCCAGCGGCGAGGCCTCCATCAATGGCTCCAGCGCCGCTTCTTCCCGATCCACAGACATGTTCAATTCCATGAGCCTTCCGCGCATTTCCTGGAACACTTGGTCCATTTGCTTCCGCTGGTCCGCCTTCAGCTTCAACTTCTTGATCACGTCGGACCGGTCCCACCACTTGCCGGGAGGCATGGATGCTCCGCGCCCTCGGCCCGGTGCTCCGGGAGGCGGCGGAGGAGGCGCGCCCATTCCTGGACCACCACCTCCGGGTCCACCTCCAGGACCTCCGCGCTGGCCTGCGGCAAAACTCGTCGTTGTTAGAAACGCCATTAGAAACGCCGAAACAATTACTGCCAGTAGTGCCGCCCGACAAACGAAGCGCAACACTTTAATTCCGAACCCCGCAATTTCGAACCCCCGTTTCATTTCGCGCCTTCGTCTTTCACGCTTCCTTGCACGCCGCCTTGCGCCATCAGGTTGTAAACCGGCTGCATCGTCGCGGGAACCGGGCGCATCACTTGGGCTTGAATGTTTCCCAGTAACGCCTCGTCTTCCTGGGCGCGTTCCTGTTCCACGCGCGCGACTCCTGCCTGCCGCCAGTTACTTCCGCCGATGCCCAGCGCGATCGCGAGGGCCAGCGCCGCTCCCGCCGTCGCAAATCGTACCCACAGCGGACTGTGATGAGATGCGCGGTGAGGAACGCGCGCGACGTCTGCCGCGTTCCGTTTGATTTGTTCGGCCACGAGGTTGGTGCGTTCCTCGGCGCTCCACTCGCGCACCGCGCCACGAAACAGCGCGATCGGCGCTTGGATATTTTCGAGTTCGGCCGCGCAATCGGCGCAGGAGCGCAAGTGCTCTTCGTGCTCCGGCGTCCGTACACCAATCATCCATTGTGAAAATTCTTCGGACGTCAAATGCCGTTTCATAATCTTTCCTCAACCCGCGCTCTCACCGTCTGCAGGGCCCGGAACAAATGCGTCTTGACCGTGCCTTCCTTCATTCCCGTTGCCGCCGCGATCTCCAAAAGTTCCATGTCTTCGACGAAGCGCAGCAGAAACACGGTGCGCTGCCGTTCCGGCAGACTGTGCGCCGCCTCCCACACCGCTTTCAGTTGTTGCCGAGCGACCAGCGCCGCTTCGGGCGACGTTTGTCCATCTGCCAGCCAGCTGCTTGCCACTGTGAAATCCACCGAGGACCGCTGCGTGCGCCTCCAAAACTTCAGCCGCGCATTCCTGAGTTCATTCCGCAGTACGTTCACCGCGATCTGCATCAGCCAGGTTTTCACGCTGGCCGCGCCGCGAAATCCGTCGCGCGCTTGATACGCCCGCAGCAGGCAGTCCTGGGTCATGTTCTCCGCCGCATGAGGATCCCTGAGCGATGCCACCAGAAACCGGAAAATCCCCGGGCGATGCAGACGTACGACGGCATCGAAGTCCGCAAGCGTCGTTCGGGCGTCGGCGATCTCCGCGGCCATTTCGGGTGGCAGAACCCTTTCCATTCGCCCAGTGTAGACAAGATTCCGGTTGCGAGGTTTACCGGCGTCCGAAATATTTTCCCTTTGGGCCTCGGGCGGATGAGAGTCCGCGACATCTGCCGTGGATTGGGTTAGATTGTAAGGAGTCGCCGAGGCCGCCGCTGCAGTGTCGCAGTCCGAGCCGGTCTTCGCGCATGAGAAAAAGGAGGGGAAAGATGAAATTTATTTCGGGATTGGTGCTGGGGTGTATGCTGACCGGAGGCGCCTGGACGCTGGCCGCGCAAAACGAGCGCGCCATGCATCCGCGCCTTGTCCGCGCGATCGAATCATTGAGGGATGCCCGCGCCTATTTGGCCGAAGCGCCCCACGATTTCGGAGGCCACAAGGCTGACGCCATCCGCGCGACCGATGAAGCCATCCGCCAGCTGAATTTCGCGCTTGCCTACCGGGGGGGTGAAGATCGGCGGCGCTAGCCGATCGATTCAACGAGACCGGCGCGAACGTCGTCGCCAGACCCTCCCGTCCCCCCGACGGGAGGGCTTTATATTTTGTAACGTTTTAATCTGACGATGGCTCTTACAATGGAGGACTGTCATGAGCAAAGCAAGCCCGAACCAACACAACAACCAAACTGGCAAGCAGAACGAGGAACCCAAGCGCGGGACCGGTGCTCCACCAGCGCCTATTGACCACATCAACAAGGTGCCGCAGCACCAACAGGCAACCGGCGAAGAGAAGCCCGATAAGGAAAAAAAGAAGAAGTAGCTTTGCTTGGCAAAGTTCCGAAACCGAACGCGAGCACTGGCCTCCCGCGCCGCGATTCGTGCCCCTATTCAACTGGACGCCACGGAAGGGATGAGATGCTCCCAACACTCCCTCAGTCTCTCTGCGGTAATATAAGTCGATGCAAAAAGCACTCTTCTTAACCGCATTCCTACTTCTGGGAGCCAGTTCCCAAGCGCAATGGCTGAACTATCGTGCGGCGGGAACTCCCACCACCAAGGACGGCAAGGTGGACCTCGCCGCGCCCACGCCTCGCACGGCCGAAGGCAAGCCCGATCTCACCGGCGTTTGGCATGTTAATAACCGTCCGCAGGCGGAACTCACGCCCTCGGTCGTTCCCGGCGAACAGGTTCGCCTCGCGGGACAGCCCGGCGGGCCCGGCTACTCCGGCAACATCCTCCGCGACGTCAAGCCCGGCGAATCGATCGAAAAGCCGATCGCCGTCAGGGTGCGCGAGGCGCGCCTAGCGGACGGCACGCGTCCCGACCCCACCTTGTTCTGCCTGCCCTGGGGCATGCCGGTGAACAACATGGTCGTCGAAGTCGTGAAGTTCGTCCAGGCGCCCAAGGAATTGATCGCCATCTACGAAGTGGACAATAGTTACCGCCAGATCTATCTCGATGGACGTCCTCTGCCCAAGGACCCGAATCCTTCGTGGCTCGGCTATTCCACGGGGCATTGGGATGGCGACACATTGGTGGTGGAAACCGAAGGCTTCAACGATCGCACGTGGCTCGATATGAGCGGCCACTCGCATGGCGAACAACTGCATTTGACGGAGCGCTACCATCGCCGCGATTACGGCCACATGGACGTGGAGATGACCTTCAACGATCCCGAGTTTTACACCAAACCGTTCACCATCAAGTTCCAGCATGCGCTCGTCCCTGATTCGGACATCCTCGAGGCGTATTGCAACGAGAACAATAAGGATCTCCAGCACATTCAGGGCGCGCACGAAATACCCGCGCACTAGGAAGACAATTCCGGCTCCTGACCGCCGATTGCGATTACCTTCGCAACTAGCGCGCCTGCTTCAGCTCTACGCGGAGCAACTCCACGGGAGCAGCGCTTAAGTTTTCCTCTTGATGCGCTCCGGTGGCGTCGGAAAAGCGCACCTGCTTGGCCTCGTAGGCAGCTTGGCTGGATTTGCCCGCGGCGTCCGTGACCTTCACGTTGTAATCCGTAAAGTACACCGTCACGGATTTCGTATCCGGGTGCTTGTGCATCGCTAACTTTTCGTGCGGACTCACGTGCACGCGAATCACGCGCACGTACTGGTTTTCCAACTCCACTTTGTAGTGAGCCGGATCGATCAACACTGGGTCGAGCTTTTCCGCCGGAGCCGGCGTAAACGACCCGCCTTTCGGCACGCGCGGCTCAATTTGCAGGGCCTCAAAGTTGATCGCGTCCAGATTTTCGCTTTGGTGCGCGCTCGCATCGGACCACATCACGTAGCCCGCTTTATTCTGAAACTCGCGAAACATGCCGTCCGGAGCGGTCAGGCGGTTGTGGCGATCCGTCAGCATTACGATAACCGCGCCCGGCAGAGGATGCCGGTGCATGATCATGGTATCGCGCGGTCCCATGTGCTCGCGAAATACGCGGGTCCACTGGTTTTCGATCTCCAGCGTGTAGTGCGGAGGATCGGCCGTCAGAGGGTCCTGTATCTCCGCGGCTGCGACTGGCGTTGCGATCCACGGCGCAGCCATCAGAAAGAGAACGGTAGAGGAGAGTATTGAGGCGGTGGGAAAGCGAAGCATAAGTGATTTTTCGAGCGGCATCGGCTAACCCGGCTTGCGGAACCACAGCCAATAGAATTGCGTCGTGGCTCCTTCGCTGCGTTCGAGGAGAAAGCCGGAATCGCGGCACAGCTGGCGCGCGTCGTCCTCCGAGAAAGAAACGCCATGCCAGGTGTCGGGCGGCTGATCGCGCTGCCACTGGGCGCCTTGCAGTTGAAACTTGAAAAGCGCTCCGGGACGCAGGACGCGGCGCACTTCGCGGCAATAGGAAGTGATGACGTCGGCGCTGGGGATATGTTGGAAAACAATAAACGAGAACGCGAAATCCTGTGACGCGTCGGGCACGGCGGAGAGCGTCGCTCCGTCGCCGGTAACGAGCGTGACGTTATCGAGCGAGGCGAGATTGGCCGCGGCGCGGACGATCATTTCGGAGCTCACGTCGACCCCAGTGACGTGTCCGAAGATCCGCGCGATGAACTTGGTCATGCGGCCGACGCCACAGCCGATTTCGAGCATGCTAAGATCGCGGGGAGAACGCGTGCCCCCGCAGATCGAGTGCATATCGGGCATGATTTCGTTGGCGACGTTGATTTCGCCGGAGCGGAAGAACTCGCGCTCGTCCCACTTTTCATTGGCGTTTTGGATGTAGTGTTCGGCGTTCTCGACGGCGCGTTTGTTCCAATCCTCGCGCATGACGCGCAGCGTCGATTCGCCTACTCCACTCGTTCCGGCCTTCCCCAGGGGTTGCATCATTGCGAGTATAACATTCGACATTTCATCAATCCCTATTTCGCGGCACGTTATTGCGCGGCCAGTGCGGCTTCCACCGCGCTCACCAGTTCCTTCGATTCCGGCTCCACCGGGGAATCGAAACGCGCGAGTATTTTGCCGTTGCGATCCACCAGATACTTCGTGAAATTCCAGGGAATCTCGCCGCCGGTCTTCGGATGGACGGTCTTATCGGTCAGGAATTTGTAGAGCGGAGCCTTGTCGCCGCCCGCCACCGAGATCTTGGCGAACATCGGGAACGTGACGCCGAACTTCGACTTGCAGAAGGCCCCGATTTCCGCATTGGTGCCGGGCTCCTGCTGGCCGAAATTATTGGCGGGGAAGCCGGCGACGACGAGTCCTTTATCCTTATATTTAACGTACAGCGCCTGCAGTCCTTCGTACTGATAGGTGTAGCCGCACTGGCTGGCGACGTTGACGATCAGCATCACTTTCCCTTTGTAGTTGGCCAGCGGCGTGGGCGTTCCGTTGATCGCGTTCGGCGTGAAATCGTAGACACTAGCGGCAAAGGCCGTGGTGGTCATCAGCAATGCTCCCAGAAGGTATTTCATGCCTCGATCTTACTATGACGCCGCACTCGCTGTGACGGCGGTTGCAGCGCCTGTGCGAGAATCCTCCATATGCCTAATATTTCCGGAGGACCGCAACTAACCCTCGAAACGGAGCTCATCGGCGACAAGGCGATCATCCGCTGCCGCGGCCGTCTCGTCATAGGCACCGGAGGAATTCTTCACGCCGAGGTCACCCGGGTCCTCCCCGATGTGAAGAAGATCGTGCTGGATCTCACGGACCTGACGTTCATGGACAGCATAGGCGTGGGTACGTTGATGCGGGTTTACGTTTCCACCAAAGCGGCCGGCTGCGAGTTGGAACTCATCAACGTCGGCAAAAGAATTATGGAACTGCTCGGCATCACGCACCTGTTGTCCATCCTCACCGTGATTGGCGAGAACGATCTCAGAATGTCGTGAGCCCGGCCCTTGGTCGTCGGCGCCGATGTGTCCAGAGCCGACGCTCGCGCTTATTGATCTTCGGAATCTGTTTCGGCCGATCCAGCGGCTTCGGCCTGTGCGAGCAGCTCTTCGTCGGAGATTTGCGAAGCGAGAATTTCTTCCGCTTGCTCCACGTAGGACGCGGGAACCAATAGACGGATGCCGCCCCCGGAAAAAGAGGAAGCGAACTCGTTGTGCACCTGTACGGGAATCTCCGCGCTGCGCAGCAGCGTGAGCGCCATATCCGCTTCATGCATGGAAAGGAACGTCCCAATCTCGACGAGCTCGTCTTCCGGCTTCAGATCGGGCTCGGGAGTTTCGACGGGCGGCGCCGGATCCTCATGCAGGCCGCGCGCGCGCAACTCGGCGTCGTAGTATTGCTGAGCGAGTTCGGTGAGATCGTCGCGCTGGATTTCGAGCAACCCTTCATCGGAGAGCTCGGCGTAGCGATGCTGAATTTCCTGGGGGTTGATATCCATATTAAAGGTCCGCAGTGAGGATGGTTCATTATACTCGCGGCGAGATATATTTGAGAAGAATGCGAAACAAGCTTCACAGTTCGCGCGTGGCCGTCATGTTTGCGACGTTGCTTGTCGCGGCGGCGCGGCATGCCGCGCCGCAAATGGCGGCGAATCCCATGGGCTGCGAGCGCGCTACGGCCTGGTCGGCGTGCGACATCTCGTTCGATCTCGCGGCTCAGGAGAACACCGCGCAAGCAACACTGCGTGCCGAGTTCCGCTCGCCGCATTACAAAACGATTTTGATCAACGCCTTCCGCACGGGATCGAAATTCGTATTGCGCGTGGCGCCCACCGAGGCGGGTGCGTGGACGTATCGCATCACGAGTAGCATTTCCAGGCTCGATGGGCAGACAGGACAGTTCGGAGCGTCGGCGTCCAATTCCCCTGGATATGTGCTGACGGCGAACATCCATCATTTTCAGACCGGCAATTTTCAAACCGCGGATATTCATTCCGAAGAGCGCAAGCCGCATTTGTGGATGGGCGCGGCGGTACCGCATTTCACCACCATGCCTCGCGCCGATTTCGATCGCGTCCTCGAACAACGCGCCAAGGATCGTTTCACGCATCTGCAAGTGACGCTCGATGGCGAATCTGACTTGGGCGAAGCCGCCGAGCGCATTCGCGCGATCAACGCGAAGGGGATGGTCGCGGATCTCGCCTTCGCGTCGCTGCCCGCGGATGCGGCGGCGATGCAGCTTCATGTCGCAGACATCGTCGCACGCTTCGGCGCATTCAACATCACGTGGGCAGGCCTCGCGGCGTTTGAGAATACTCCTCATGCTCGAGCGATTCTCAAGGACGCGGGGATGCTGATCCAAAAGCTCGATCCTTACGCGCATCCAAGAATGACGCTGGCGACATCGACCTCGGGTGCGGTGGCGAGTGACGGATGGGCGAACGTGTTGAGCTACGGGACGGCGAATCCGGAAATCGGCGGCGTGGAGCATCAGTTTTACGCGCTGCCCGCGGTGAACGCGGGGATCCAGTCGCGCGCGGATTTGTGGAACGCGACCATGAACGGACAATACCCAGAATCTGGCGATGGCACGTATATGAAACCATGGTTCGATTTCCTCTCGTCCAGCCGCTACTGGGAGCTGGAACCGTACTTTGACGTCGAAGGCGGACGTGCGATGGCGCTCGAAGGCGTCGAGTATTTGGTTTATGTGGAAAAGCCGGGTATGGTTACGCTGAATGTGGAGAGCCACAACTACGATGTGGCGTGGATGAATCCCGCAACTGGTGAGATCGTCAAAGAGAAGAAGGAGCACAAGGGGGAGCACTTCATGGGCGCGCCTCCCGATGCGTCGCACGATTGGGTGCTGCGCGTCTCGCGCGAAGGGCACAAAGAAGGAATGCTGAAGTCGTATCGCTTCGAATCGTCGGCGGTGGTGATGCAGGAGGTGGAGATCGCGCCCGCGAAAATTCCCTTCGAAATCGCGGCGCCGCAGGGCGAGGAACTAGCGATGTCGAAAACGGCGCAGTTCGCGTTGAAGGTGAAGCGTGACACCAAAGCCAATCGCACGCCGCTGGTGGAATGGACGCTGGAACAACCGGGCGGCACCGAAGGATATCGCGTGGTCGGAACGGGCAGGGAAGGGACGTTCACTTTTCCCGCATCGATATTGGACAAGCTCACGGGAGTCGTCAGCTTGCGCGCGAACATCGTGAATGGCCTGGGCAAGGCGTACACGCTCGACAAAGTGTACAGGCTGGTTCCGTGAACACTTCATCGCAACGACGCCTGATTCTAGCGATCGACACGACGGGAAATCCGGGAAGCATCGCGCTGGTTTCCGAAAACGGCGGCTCCGCATATACGGTGATCGAGCAAGTTCAACTGGATTCGCACGAGGGCTTCGGGCAAGGCTTGTTTGGCGAGATCGATGCGATGCTCGCGCGGGCAGGCGTCGCTGTGCGCGATCTTGCGGCGTTCGCCGCGGCTTCGGGTCCCGGAACGTTTACCGGCGTCCGCATCGGACTGGCCGCGGTGAAAGGATTCAGCGAGGCCACCGGCCGTCCGGCGATCGTGATTTCGAATTTACAAGCGTTGGCGTCTTATGGGTCTGCTTCGTTGCGCGCAGTGGTGCTGGACGCGCGCCGCGGCGAAATTTACGGAGCGGTTTACAACTCGGATCTCGAACTGGTGCAAGATGAGGTCGTGAGCCAGTTAGACGCGTGGCTCAAGTCGCTTCCGACAAACGTCGAATTTGTGATTCGCACCATTGTGGGTGAGGCGGAACAGCGCATTGCGGATGCGTTATCGCAAGGCCTTCCGGCTCATCAGTTGACGCATGCTCCGCGCGCGATTGCGGGAACGATCGGGAAAATCGCACTGGATCGCTTGCTCCACCATTCGCCGCTCGGACTCGAGCAGGATCCGGCGGAGATCGATGCCAACTACGTGCGGCGATCCGATGCCGAGTCGTTGTGGAGCGATCCTCACGCGGTCAAGCTTACGCTTTAGTCCGGCTGTTGAAAAACTCGATAGTTCCCCGCTCCATCACTGTCGCGGCTCCGTAAGGCACTGAAAACGGTGAAGCCTCACACAGAGCCGCGAGAGTCATCGAGCGGGGTGCCTTGTCTTTCAACAGTTTGTTAATCCGGCATCCGGTAAATCGCGGGCTGCACGTATTCCAGAGGGTGGTTCAACGCGGTCAGACTTTCCGAATGGCCGATGAAGAGGTGACCGCCGGGCTCCAGGCGGCTGGCTAATTGCCGGACCACTTTTTCTTGCGTCGGCGTGTCGAAATAAATCAGCAGATTGCGGCAGAAGACCAGAGGATAGAGGCGAGAGTCGGACAGAGGCTCAACCAGATTGACGCGCTCGAATTCCACGGCTTGGCGGAGCACGGGGGAGACGGTGAAGTGGCCGACCGACGTCTGGCGAAAGAAGCGTAGAATTTGTGCGCCGGAAAGTCCGGCCAGGCGATGCGTTTGATAGACGCCCGCGCGAGCCTTGTCCAGCGCTTTGGTCGAAATATCGACGGAGCGAATCGTGAAAGCCGGCGCCGGAGGCACTCCGAGCTCCGCGAAAAGAACCATCGCGATGGAGTAAGGCTCTTCGCCGGTGGCGCACGGGGCGCTCCAAATATCGATGCGCGGACGCCTGCGCAGGGTGGGCAACAGCACGTTCCGCAGGTACTCGAAATGCGCGGGTTCGCGCATGAATTGCGTGTGATTGGTGGTGAGCGCGTCGATCATCGCGGCGAGCGCCACACCCGTTTTATCGGCGCTCACGAAGTCGTAATATGCGCGGTAAGAAGGGAGCCGCAAGTCCGTCAGCATGCGCCCCAGCCGGGCTGCCACCAAGCGATGTTTGCTGGGAGTGAGGTTGAGGCCGCAGGTTTTATACGCCAGTCTGCGGATTTTTTCGAATTCGTTTTCGTGAAGGATCGGCTCGCGGGCGCTCGAGATGAGGCCGCTAGGCACGCACGGGCTCCCGCAGCACGCCGTTCACGTCCAGGATCAAACCCACACGGCCGTCTCCGAGAATCGCTCCGCCCGAGATACCGGTCACGTGGCGGAACGTTTCCCCCAGGGTCTTGATCACTACTTCCTGTTTGCCGATCAGGGAATCGACCAGCAGGCAAAAGCAGCGGCCTTCGTTCTCGACGATGACAAACAATCCTTCGCACGGATTCTGCACGCCGCCGGGAATTCCGAAGCGCCGCTCCAGGCGCACGATGGGGAGCAGTTCGCCGCGAATCATCGCCATCTCGGCGCGGTTTTCGATAGTGAACAGCATCTCCGGCGTGGGGCGAAGCATTTCGCGCACCGCGGAGATCGGAAAGATATAGCGGCCGCCGCCGATTTGCACAATCAGGCCGTCGATGATCGCGAGCGTCAGCGGCAGCTTCAACAGGAACGTGCTGCCGGCGTCCTTGGCGGAGTGAACTTCAATATGGCCGCGCAGAATTTGAATCTGCTTGCGCACCACATCCATGCCGACGCCGCGCCCGCTGACGTCGGTCACTTGATCCGCGGTGGAGAAGCCGGGCTCAAAAATCAGGTGATGGATTTCGCTTTCGCTCGGATGGTGGCCCTCCGGGACCAGCCCTTTTTCGCGCGCCTTGCGCAAGATCTTCTCGGTGTTGAGGCCGCGTCCGTCGTCGGAAACTTCGACGACGATGTGCCCGGCTTGATGCGATGCCGCCAGGCGCAGCACTCCTTCGGCCGGCTTGCCTTTGGCGATGCGCTCGGCGGGCATCTCCAGACCGTGGTCCAGGGAATTGCGCACCATATGCATGAGGGGATCGGCCAAGTGCTCGACGATGGTCTTGTCGAGCTCGGTGTCTTCGCCGGAAAGCTCCAGGCGCACGGCTTTTCCCGTTTTCCGCGAGAGGTCGCGCACCAGACGAGTCATCTTGGCGTACAGTTGGTTGACGGGCGTCAGGCGCAGGCTCATCGCCATGCGTTGCACGTCGCCGGTGATGCGTGCCAGCTGTTGCAGGTTGCGCTGCACGCCGCTGCCCTCCAATCGCGCCAGCTCCGGGCTGTGCGTCAGCAGCGACTGCGCGATCACTAACTCCCCGACCATATCCATCATGGAGTCGAGTTTCGCCGCGTCGACGCGCAGGGTGAACGTCGTCTCTCCTGATTTTTCGCCTGATTTCTCGGCCGCCGGTTTTTCAGACGAAAGTTTATCCGCCGCCGACGGTTCGGCCGCCCCCGCGTTTTCCGCGGCTACCGCCGGAGCGGAGGGCTCCAGTTTGCCGTCAAGCGCGCGGCGAACTCTCGCCAGGATCGTCGCCGTTTCCGGGGGATTTCCGTGGGTTCCGCGCAGTGCGGCCGCCACCCACGCCACGGCGCGTTTCAGGTAGTCCGCCGCTTCCAGGACGACGTCGGTGATGGCGGGCGTCACCGCGAGTTGCGCGTTGCGGGCGCGATCGAGCAGTGTCTCGACGTCGTGCGAGACCTGGCGAACATCGTGGAGCTCGAGAAATCCGGCCAGTCCTTTGATGGTGTGGAAGCTGCGAAAAGCCGCATGCAGAGGAGCGTTGGCCGACGGATCGCGCTCCAGGGCGAGTATTTCGCTCTCGATCGTCGCCAGATGCTCGCCGGCTTCGTTGATAAAATCGCCAATCAGCTCCGGATCCTGCGCGATGGAGGACGGCATCGAAATCGCACTCGCCGCCGCGGGCGGGGCAGCGCGTTCCGCAGGCGGACGCGGCGGTTCCTGTGGCTCCGGCGTTTCCTCTTCTGCACCGGACGATGATTCGTTTAGCACGTCGAGTAGCAGTTCGAGTCCCACGCGCACGATTCGCTGCAGCTTGTCGCCGTCCGCGCGCTCGGTGCGCTGGGCCAAGTCGTGGGCAAAGTCGGCCGCCGGAGCTTTCCCCGCGGCTCTCGACAATGTTTCGATCGTGCTGAGAGCGTGCAACATTTCCAGAACGCTCGCGCCGGAGGAAACTTGTTTGTTCAGCTCTTCGATTTTTTTGTTCAGATCTTCGATCTGCGTTAAAACGTGCTCGATCATCGAGTTCTCCGATGATAATGCGTCAATGCGAAAAGGCGTCGAAATCCAAACGTGCGAGCTCGCCCGTCGTCAGTACCTGGGTGATATCCAGCAAGATTTTCACTTTGCCCTTGATCTTGGCTAGGCCCATGACATAAGGTACGGCGACTTCCTGGCCGAAGCTCGGGGTGTCTTCGATGTCGGCGGCGGCCACGGCCAGCACCTCGGCGACCGCGTCGACGATGACGCCCATCAGCAATGGAGTGCGAGGTCCATTTTCCTGCGCTCCCTGCGCTTGCACGACCTGTACTTGAACTACGATGATGCTGGTGCTACGCGTCGACGCGGCGGCTTCCATGCCGAACTTTAGACGGAGATCCACCACAGGAATCACTTTTCCCCGCAGGTTAATCACGCCTTTCACGAAATTCGGAGTTTGCGGTACGTGGGTAATTTCCAACATCCCGAGAATCTCGCGGACGCTCTGTACCGGTATGGCAAACTCCTCACGATCCAGTTGAAAGACGAGATATTTACCTGCTCGTGCGTCGGTCTTTACGGTGCTATCGGTCGGGGCGGACTTGAGAGTAAGAGCGGCGGCCATTCATGATCCTTTCGTGCAGGCAAACTCGTTCAGGAAAAAGCCTTGCGGCGTAGGGAAATCCCTCACGCCACATACGACTTAACGGCGGCGAGTTTCACAATGTTAGGAGTTCCGGACGACCGAACGGAGAATCGCGGGTCGGATTTCCTATTCCCGAACCTTAGGCCGGTACACTGTCCGCTCCCGAGATTGTTCGTTGCTTATTCCGTGGGATTGTTCTGATGGGCCGCGAACCAATTTTGTTCCATGGCGCCGTTAGCGATACAATAATCTATCGGTACATCACTTTCACTCGCTTTGTGATTCCCAGCAGGAGGACGTTTGCAGAGGACGAATACGGACGACCCGAGTTACTTTCACAAGGTCGTCGATTGCCAATGGGCATGCCCTGCCCACACGAACGTACCGGAATATATTCGGCTGATCGCACAGGGCCAATACACGGAAGCCTACATGGTCAACCGGGAGTCGAACGTATTTCCCGGCATCCTGGGCCGCACGTGTGATCGTCCTTGCGAACCGGCCTGCCGGCGCACGCGCGTCGACGAAAAACCGGTCGCGATTTGCCGCCTGAAACGCGTGGCGGCGGATCTCAAGGGCGATATCGCTCACCTGTTGCCGCACATCCCGCAGAAGAAGAACGGCAAGCGCGTGGCCTGCGTGGGCGCGGGTCCTGCGTCGCTCGCGGTGGCCAACGATCTGATGCCGCTGGGCTACGAAGTGGTGATGTTCGAAAAGTTCGGCAAGCCCGGCGGACTGACGCGGACTAATATTCCTTCGTTCCGTCTTCCGGCAACGGTGCTGGATGGCGAAATCAATACGATTCTCGACATGGGCGTGGATATCCGTTATAACTCGCCGGTCGAGAGCATGCGCGATTTACTGGCGGAAAATTTCGACGCCGTGTTTGTGGGCAGCGGAGCCCCTCGCGGCAAAGATCTGGAAATCCCCGGCCGTCACGATTCGAATCGCATTCACCTGGGCATCGACTGGCTGGAGTCGATCACCTTCGGCCATACCGATTCGATCGGCGAAAACGTGCTGATCATCGGCGTCGGCAACACGGCCATGGATTGCTGCCGTTCGTCGGCGCGCCTGGGCGGCAAGAATATAAAGGTGATGGCTCGCCGCCCACGCGGCTATTTCAAGGCTTCTCCCTGGGAATTGGAAGATGCCGAGGAAGAAGGCATTGAGATCGTCATCAATCACGCGCCCAAGCGTTTTGTGATTGAGGACGGCGTCCTCAAGGGCATGGAGTTTGAGCGCCTGGAATGGGACGCCGACGCCAGGAAGTCGAACGTCGTCGAGACGATTTTCCTCCCGGCAGACGATGTGATTCTGGCCATAGGCCAGGAAAACGCGTTCCCGTGGATTGAGCGCGACCTCGGCATCGAGTTCGATAAATGGGGCTTGCCCGTGGTCGACGAGAAGACGCTGCAGTGCACGCGTCCCGGAGTTTTCTTCGGCGGCGACGCGGCGTTCGGACCGAAGAACATCATCTGGGCCGTAGCGCACGCGCATCAAGCGGCGATCTCGATTCACAACCACTGTGAGGGAGTTCCTGTAGCGGATCGTCCACAAGACGGCGCCAAGCTGGTCACCACCAAGATGGGCTTGAGCGAGTGGGCCTATCACAACGATTACAATCCATCGCCGCGCCAGAAGATGAAGCACGTCGATCTGACGAAGCGCTTCCAGGAACTCAGCATCGAAGTGGAGCTGGGATTCAGCGCGGAGCAGACGGCGCGCGAAGTGCAGCGCTGTTTGAACTGCGATATCGAGACGGTGTTCACTCCGAAGCTGTGCATCGAATGCGACGCGTGCATCGATATTTGTCCCATGCTGTGCCTGACGATCACGCGCGACGGCGAAGAAGACGAAGTCAAGAAGCGGCTCTCGGCTCCGGCCGTGAATCCGGATCAGGCATTGTACGCGTCGGCTCCGTTGCCGCAGACCGGGCGCCTGATGATGAAGGATGAAGATCTGTGCGTGCATTGCGGCTTGTGCGCGGAGCGTTGCCCCACCGCGGCTTGGGACATGGAGAAGTTTGAACTTCTCATAAATTATGCAGGGAGAGAAGCGTGCAGCACGGTACCCGCGTAAACGATTTTGCCTTTAAGCTGGCGAATGTAAACGGCACGGGCTCCGCCAGCGCCAACGGCTTGCTCATGCAGGCGATTTTCCGCATGGGGATTCCCGTCAGCGGAAAGAACCTGTTCCCGTCGAACATTCAGGGCCTTCCCACGTGGTATGAAATCCGCGTTAATAAGCACGGGTATGTCGCCCGTTCGCTGGATTACGATTTGATGGTCGCCATGAACTCGCAAACCTACGCGCGCGATGTGCGCGAGGTTCGCCAGGGAGGCTATCTTCTCTACGATTCCACCTGGCCGCTGGATCCCAGCCTGCTTCGCGATGATGTGACCTTCCTCGGCGTGCCGCTTTCGCGCATGTGCAACGAGGCGTTCAGCAATTCGCGCGAACGCATTCTGCTGAAGAACATCGCCTACGCCGGTGCGCTGGTGGCGATCCTCAACGTCGACATGGCGATTGTCGAGCAGTTGCTCGATGAGAAATTCTCCGCGAAGCCCGCCCTGCGCGCTGCCAACACGACCGCCTTGAAACTGGGCTACGACTACGCGCAGTCGCACTTCAAATGTCCTCTGCCGTTCCATCTGGAAAAGATGAACGAGAACGCCGACAAGATCCTGATCGACGGCAACACCGCGACCGCGCTCGGTTGCGTGTACGCCGGAGCGACGGTGGCAGCGTGGTATCCCATTACGCCGTCGACGTCGGTCATGGACGCGTTCAAGGATTTTTGCGAGCAGTATCGCAAAGATCCCGAGACGGGCAAAAACAATTTCTGCATCATCCAGGCGGAAGACGAGCTTTCGGCGATCGGCATGGTAATCGGCGCGTCGTGGAACGGCGCTCGCGCGTTTACGTCAACGTCTGGTCCCGGCATTTCGCTGATGAATGAGTTGCTCGGCTTAGCGTATTACGCGGAAATTCCGGCGGTGATTGTCGATGTCCAACGCGTCGGCCCCTCCACCGGAATGCCCACGCGCACCCAGCAAGGCGATCTGTTTGAAGCCGCCTACGCGTCGCATGGCGATACGAAACATATTCTGCTATTCCCGTCGAATCCCGCGGAGTGCTTCGATTTCGCGCGCAACGCGTTCGATCTCGCCGAACGCTTTCAGACTCCGGTGATGATGCTGTCCGATCTCGACATCGGCATGAACGATTGGGTGGTGCCGCGCCTCACTTGGGATGAGCAGTACAAACCGGACCGCGGGCGCGTCCTCACGGCCGAGGATCTGGCGAAGATTCCGAAATTCCAGCGCTACTATCCCGAGGATGAAAATCACATCGCCGCGCGCACTCTGCCGGGCATCGATTCCAAGGGAGCGTTCTTCACGCGCGGATCGGGCCACAACAAGTTCGGCGGCTACACGGAAATCCCGGACGAATATCAAGAGGTCGTCGATCGCCTGCTGAAGAAGCACAAGTCGGCGGCCCGCTTTATCCCGGCGCCCATTGTCAAAAATCGCAAGGGTGCGAAAATTGGGCTCGTCACCATCGGCGGATGCGACGCGGCGGTGCGCGAAGCGGGCGACCTCCTTTCCGAGCGCGGCATCGAAACCGATTTCATGCGCATTCGCGGTTTCCCGTTCGACGAAACCGTGGAGAAGTTCCTGACCTCGCACGATTTCAGCTTCGTCATCGAGCAGAATCGCGACGCGCAACTGCGCGCCATGCTGCTTCTCGAAACGAAGGTTACGAAGGACGAACTGCGCTCCATCCGCGTCTATGGCGGTTTCCCGCTGAGCGCCAAGCACGTGGTGGATGAGGTGGTCCGGCAGATCAAGCTGCGCGCCGTGGAAGTGCAGCGCGAGGCAGTTGTCGAATCGGGATCCTGGGAGGAATAGTTCATGCCGTCCATTACCAAACCAATCGCGACCCATCCCAGCCTGCATCGCAACCATATCGGCCTCACGCTGCGCGATTACGAAGGCGCGATGTCCACGTTGTGCGCCGGATGCGGACACGATTCCATCACCGCGGCCATCACGCGCGCGCTGTGGGAGCTATCCATCGCTCCGCACATGATCGCCAAGCTCAGCGGCATCGGCTGTTCGTCGAAGACCCCGACTTATTTCGTCAGCGGAGCGCACGGATTCAACTCCGCGCACGGACGCATGGCGGCGATCGCGACCGGCGCTTCTGCCGCGAATCCCGAGCTCACCTATATTGGCGTTTCGGGCGACGGCGATTCGCTCTCCATCGGCCTCGGCCACATGTGCCATGCGATTCGACGCAACGTGAAGATGCTGTACGTGATCGAAAATAACGGCGTCTATGGATTGACGAAGGGGCAGTTTTCGGCATCGGCCGACGTCGGTTCCAAGAGCAAGAAGGGCGAGGCGAACCGCATGGCGCCCATCGATCCCGCGATGCTCGCGCTCAGCATCGGAGCGACGTTTGTGGCGCGCAGCTTCTCTGGCGATAAAGAACAACTGGTGCCGATCCTGAAGGCGGCCATTGCGCATCGCGGGTTCGCGCTGGTGGACGTGATCTCGCCGTGCGTGACGTTTAACGATCACAACGGATCGACGAAGAGTTACATGTACACGCGCAA
>Ga0182030_10006886_pt1 | contig 23832 bp, 15 predicted proteins | sample 812S3MmetaG_FD_121299 | JGI IMG/M metagenome (GOLD analysis project Ga0182030, IMG submission 121299) | Permafrost microbial communities from Stordalen Mire, Sweden - 812S3M metaG (Illumina Assembly) | ecosystem: Environmental > Terrestrial > Soil > Wetlands > Permafrost | place: Sweden...
CCCCTCTCCGGTTCCGGGAGCGCTCACCTTGGAATCGCCCGCCGCCAGGATCTGCCAACCCCGATCAGGCCCGAGTGCGCTTTGGATGTCCTCTAACGCCAGAGTCAATTGCACCGTGAACTCGTCCACGGCCGCCCCCTCGTTGCCTTTTTGGGGCGGGGTGATCGTGATTTCGGGCGTGCCAATCATGGTCCTGACGGCCTTGACCTTGAGCAGACGACGCAGGACGTCAAAGCGCGATGCCAACAGCAAGAGCACTGCAAGCAGGCAGCCGATCAGAATATCCCGCCACCACCGCAGCCAGAACTGCGCGAGTAACGTCCCTTCCCACGTCCGATCCTTCGCCAGTTTGACCGCGCGTTCGAAGCGGGACTCTGCCTGCCCGCGGACCCAGTCGTCGTTGGAGGAAAGAGCCTGCTGGTAGGCCGCTGACGCCCTGTCGTAGTCCTTGTCCTTCTCGTACGCATTTCCTTCGGCGAGTTTGTCGTTTTTGTCGGCGGGTTCGGTCCCCACGGCGGGCGGGAACCAATTCGTGGCGACTGAGACCTCGCCACTATGTGCGACCGTACCGATGCAAAAACCACGGAGAAATGGCTCGGGGCGGGCGGAGGGTGCCGTCAACGGAGGACATACCCATGTCTTTAGCGCCGCTGCCGGTCCAGGTTGATTTAAGGTCCACGAATAGTCCCGCGAGTAGACGCCGCGCGTGGACGAACGCAAGTGACCCGAAAATACCGCCAGGATCTCAGATTGATCCAGTAGACCGTTCCACGCAAGCCTCACGGTGTCGTCAATGTGCCAACTCCCCGCTGCCGACTTTCCGAGCTTCAGCAATGTTGGGTCGTCCAAGTCCGGAACTGGCACAAAAACGATGCTTGGGCGACCCGCCGTCGCCCGGCGCAAGCGATCCATTTCTCGCAGTTCAGCCTCGCGGTTGCTCTGCGCCAGCTTGCCGCCGTCATTACCGAATGACGCGCTATTCAGGCCCACAATCTGAATTCCCAAGACTGCAGGCGAATCGGTCGCGAGGTCCCGGACGTCTTTATCCTGAAGAGCCTGCTTCAGGTGGGAGACGAAATCTTCGTAGGACTTGTTATCAATTCCGCCCGTGGCCTCTAAGTCGTCCTCGCCAGGCAGTACATAAACGGCCGGAACCATCGCTGCGCTGAGCGCTCGCACTCGCTCCGGGATTAGCTGTGCTACAGAAGCGGGGTCGCCGTCCTTTAGCCCAAAACCTCCAGTGATTACTATGAAATCGAGCTTCTTTCCGCTCCGCACCGAGCGATTGATCACTTCCACAGCCCAAGCCAAGGCGTACTGAGCTTCCAGCCACTCGGAGGGTGTCTGCCGGCGCGGCGACTTCAGCAACGCCGGATCGTTCAGTTGCGCGAACCTCACGGGCTGCGCCGTCAACTGGCTGCAGGCCAACAGGCCCAGCAGCGGCAGAATTCCCGCCATTTTCGATGCGGAACTCATCTCCCGGGCTCTATTATTACATATAGCGCCCAATGTCTAGCCGTGTTACATTTCGCCACCTCGCGGTCGCGGAAAAAGCCCTCTTGCACTTCGCATCGAAGCAGACGACGCAGGGGACTACAGGCGGAGAGGCTCCTCAGATTCGCCTGGTAGAAGCTTGCCTTCGGATTTGCCGCGAAGAGCTCAACCACGGGTTCGAAGCCGAAGAGCAGGTCGAGGGTGAGATCTGCGGGGTACTGCGTAAAGCGGCGGACGCGAGGGCCGATGGGAAGCCGCTCTGGGCTGGGTACGCGGAGGCCGCGCTTCACTTTGCGGAGAGGACGCTCGGCATGTACTCCTCGCGCCTGAAAGGCAGAGAATCCGCCTTGATCAATCCCGAGCGCACCCGGGGACTTAACTGCGGAACGTATTCAACTCCTGCGTTCATTGGCGACACGATGGTCAAAGAGTTACTAGAGCACCTTGAGCGCTCCTCCTTATCCAGCCTTGATATCGTGGACCTCTCCCTGGAAGCCGGGCAATTCCCCTTGACTCTCCTGATCCAGGGCTCCACTCGACGTATCCACTTCTACGGGATAGACCAAGACCCGGTTCCCCTTGCCATGGCTACGCGGCTCTGCCAATTTGGAGCCTGGTTTTCCGGTCCTGGAAAGCTCCGGTTGAACGTCGCCAACCAAGATAGCCTTGTAGACTCACTACCGGGAAGCTGGCCCCGCCGGTATTCCGCAGTGATTGGAAACCCCCCTTGGAAGGGAGGCCATTCAGTCTACAACGAAACAATCCGCGGTCATTTTCAGCCCGCATTGAGGGGTAAGTTCGACCTTTACTTGGCGTTTATTCTTCGCGCTCATGATTTGGTGCGTCCTGGTGGGTTTCTCAGCTTTGTTGTCCCGAGCACTTTCCTGTTCAACCAGAACGCGAGCGAAGTGAGAAGGCTGTTGTTGGATTCCTACGATATTCTATCTCTCAACATCTATCCGCAGCGTAGTTTTATCGAGGTCCCCTGTTTGATCCCGATCTCTTTCCTGGCCAGGAAGCGCGCCTCCGTGAATTCAGAGTCTACTACACTCATCTCATACCACCCAACCGAATTGGGCGGTGTGCGACGTCCCCGGCATTCCGAGGGCGTCGCGGTGGCCGCACTCTGGCGCCAACTCCCCGGGTACGTGTTTCACCCGCTCATCCGCGAGAACTGCGCCTTTCTCCTGAATATGACGGGCCCGCGTACGCTTAAAGATTTTGGGGACGTCGGTTGCGGTGCACGACTGAGCCGCCTGGAAGCAATCAAGCCCAAGAGGTCTTTTTGGGGAATCCACGCCCGCCACATTCGCCCGTTCCATGCCTGCTCCCGTACCGCTCTGAGATATAGACGAGGTGATGGCGTCTTTTCACGGCCGCCATCCCCGGAATTGATCGCCGCGTCAAAAGTCGTGTTTCAGGACCTGCGATACATGACCCACGGAACGCGTCTCGTCGCCGCCGTCGCTGAAGCGGGAATGGCTCCCGTAAGCACCGCGTCCATGTTTTGCCCCAAAGACGCACGGCAAGTGCACTTCTACGCCGCACTGCTGAATTCCACTTTGGTGAATGGCTGGTATAAGTTGAGAGACGTCAATCGGAGCATCAAATTGTTCCACATTCGCGAGCTGCCCATCGTGTATGACGAGGCTGTTTGGAGCCGAGTCGGGAAAATGGCCCAGGAATGTTCGCTTGTGTGGAAGAAGTCCCATGAGCACTCCCACGATGATTTGGCTGCGGAGGAGAGGTTCGTCACCGGCAACCCGGATATCTGTTCCGAATGGAATCACCTGCGATCCCAGATCGACCGCGAGATCTTCGATTTGTATGGAGTGTCCACCAGCGAGCGTCAGATCGTAGTTCGACTCGTTGGTGCTCGCGCATTTTGAGGTGTTCTGCGATTCTTAGCCCAGCTTCCGATGGATGTTTCGAGAACTACGGCGACGGGTCGCGCTAGAGCTGGTGCGTGGCAATCGGGCGGTCGCGTCCCAGCATGATAGTATTTTGCTGATGGTCGCTATTGATAGTCCAGGTTCGCCGATCGAGGTAGATACTCGTTACGGGCAGTTTTTTGCGAGTCTGCTCGGCTCTTGCACGCGCTGGCCCTCCATGGCAGACGGGTCAAATTCGGCACTCCAAGAAAGAGGCGGACCGGTATTGACCTTGGGTTCCGAGAAAACGACTTAAGGGCGGAGGTCAGAGGTATTCACAGGACCTCAGCAGACGGAGCCATTCTTCTCGTGGAACAGATCCTGTCTGGCGACGTGTTCCTCGGTGGGGAGGCCGTTGGCGGCGCAGATTACGTCTTGGTTGCACCGGGGACGCAGATGCCTCCCCCTCTGCTGAATGTGTTATCCACGTGCGAAGTCAAGGGACCAACTCGCGCGGCCTTTCTGGACCCCACTCGTTTTGGCCATAATTGGGCGCGGCGGGCGCTGGTCGACCTCGACAAGCAGACCAGCAGGGCACTCGCGGCACCTGCCGCCGAGCACCACATGGCGTTCTTGATTCCGTTCGAGGAGATCCATGTTCTTGATCGCATCAATCTGGCTTTCGTGCTGCCGGCGCTGCGGATGCTACCGAGTGCGAGGATGAAGCGTAGCGGCTTCGCTTCGGTGAGCTTGGCAGATGGACACGATTTGACTGTTATTGTCTATTGCATCACTTGCGAGCCGCCGACGGTGCTTTGATGAATGCCGACGTTGACGGCCAACCGTGGCGGTCGCCCTGGTTGCGTTGACCAGGCGGATGATTGCTGGTGATAACAGCCCTACCATCCAGCAATCGGGCACGAATACGCCGGCATTGAAGGGGATCCCGCTGCTCAGAGTGGATGGTCGGCCACTCGTACAGAGGTAGATTAAAGACCGCCGTGTACTCCACGAGAACGTACAGTATCGAGATCGACCGGTTTGACGCCAGCCCCTTGTAACGCCATTTGGGAGTCGGATCTTCTCTAAAGCGCCCGGTTTCCAATCGCGCTGACAGTCGCGGCCCAGACACAACCCGGAAATGTATGAAAAGCCTGCCGTTGACGTATCCTTCGCGGAACCCACGTAAGCGTCCGGCCGAGGGTCACCAGACGCTTACGAACCCACTAACGGAGCACGGTGCGATATGAACAGGACGCTCATTTTCAGTCTGTTAGCGGCAATCGACAAGTTTACGGAGCACAAACGGAGCACAGACTGGGGACTGTCTGTAAGGTACTGATTCTATGGAGCGGGAGACGGGCTCGAACCCGCGACGTCCAGCTTGGGTATACGACTGTAAATTGGAAACAAAGAACATTGCGTTTCCTGGCACCTCGTTCTGGCGATTGAGAATACCGCGTTTTCACTCTGTGCTCTCTTCACGACTCAAACGAAGCACAAATGGAGCACACCCGCTTGAGCGAACTGCGACGCCCTTGGCGTGATCGACGACCAGAAGCGGGAATCGATCACGAATTGAAGTGTACTTCTACTGGCCGGTCGGCCAGAAGGGAACGTCGTGCTCTCCCCGAGCAGTGCGCAAGATTCCCGCAGTCTCATTGGCTTTCTGGAAACTGAACAGCCACGGTTCATGAAAGGGCAGACAACCAGAACCTGAGTTGCGCTACCTTTATGTTGCCTTCGTCGTCGAAATACTTGTCCTGCCAAACGTTCGGATCGGTTGCGAGCGACTGGTCTGCTGCCTCTTCGCCACGCGTCTTTACCATATAGCGCCACGCAAAGTGATCATACACATCCAGAACGTGGGAGGCATAGGCCTCGGCCAGCCGCCGATTGCCGCGAACAATTGCCAGATTCTCATCATTGTTGTAGGACGCCTTGTAGCCGAGATTATGGCTACCCGTGATGACCACGCAGTCGTCGGAGAATGGATCTACAACAACAGTTTTGTCGTGAACAATGGCAAAGCCGGCGTTGAGAAGTTCCTTCGTCCATCCTTTGGGAATCGTTTTGTCCAAGGCCGTCGCGGCGAAGACCGGCGCGTCCTGTTTGGGAGGAGGCCGTTTCTCCCCCTTCTTTTTTGCTGGCGGCGTCATTCCGCGCAATTCGTAATAGAAGGACTCCGCGGCAGAGGGATTCGTCACGCAGCCACGGACAAACAAATTCTTATTCGCCTTCTGTGCGTCTGCGGCCCAGTTGGCGACGCTTGGCGTGCCGGGATAGAAAACTAAAAATAGCACCGCGTGCTTGGCCCCATTGACAATGTCAATGACATCGTTCATGTCGGGTGGCGTTTTCTCCTTAGCCTTGGCTTTGCCCGTGAGTCGCAGCCTGGCGGTGTTGGGCGAGGACCAACTGGTCAGCGTCCCCTGACCGCCTAGGTCGATGGTGTCGCCCTCGGCGTCCCACGACCGCAGATCTTGCCCTTGCAACTCCTTCGGGTCGTCACCAGCCTGTTTGGTATCTTGTGCGAGTTGTTTCCAGTAGTTGAAAAGACGTTTCGCAACTTTAGGGTCGTCGATGATGACGGTATTGTTCGTCTGTGTACACAATCCGGTGGAGGTCCAATTGGTTGAGCCGAACAAAGCAGCCTCCGGGTCGCCATTTCGGTCAACGTAGACCAAGAATTTATTGTGTCCGATCTGGTTGTTCGGCAGTATCCGGTTCCATTCCTCCTTTGTTGTAGGGGGACTCCGAGATATTCGGCGAGATCTCGACTTCATTTGAGATCACAAAGGGAATGTGCATGGGCACCAATTTGCCCGGTGCACCCGTCAAGGGCACGATCTTATACCGAAACTTTCGCTTTCCGGTCTTATCGTCTTATCCGCCTCAAGCCTGGCATAGACGTCCTTCCAGTAGAACTTCTGAATCGGAGCATCCAAGCAGGTCTGCCCGGGTTTACGCTTCATCCCTGGGAATACGGCGAAAGCAGGCAGAGGAGTCTCCTGTCCCGCTTCGCTGATGCGGTAAACGGCAAAGCCAATGCAACCGGTCAGTTTTCGGCCAACGTCCAAGCGATTGTGATGACGTCGTTGTTGGCAAACGCAATGACGTTTTGCATTATTCAGATTCCTCACCAGTCTTCAACCGAGGCGACCCCGAAACCTGCATATCCATACGACTGAACAATCGCGAGCATCTTAGACTCCTGTGCCGTCACCAAGTTACATGGACTGAACAGGTTCTCTAGATTCGGTAAGCCCGATTCATGCCACCGGCGGCGGCACATTGATCGCGATCACCACCTTGAACTTCCAGCCGCTCGGACGCTTGTGTAATACGTGAATTCCCTCTAGCGTCATATGGTTCGGCTCGCCACCGTTCTTTGGAGTCAGGGTCAAATTGGTGCCGAAGCGGCTATATGCCAAATCACCGCTGATTTCGATCTCATAGCGGTGGAAAATCTCCTCAGCGGTCCACTGAGCAAAAAACGCCTCATAGGACGCCCGAATGGCAGCTTTGCCGATAGAAGGCGGCACTGCTGGCCAAAGGTAAGCACCGTCGTCCTCCCAATGACCAAGAACAGCCTCAAGATCACCTTTCCTGAAGGCGACCAAAGCTTCGTCGTACATTTGCTTGATCGCCTCAGCTTCTGGTCCGTCCGTAACTATAGTCAACTGGCCCTCCTGCTTCCTTGTCATATGACGCGCCAACCTTTCGATTGCGGAGGTCGAGAACGCGGTTTGTGCGACGACTGTTGGTTTGGGTGACCCTGCTGGGGCGGGTGACCCAGGTGTTGACTGCGTGACCGCGTAGCCGGCCGAAATGAGGCTCTCGGCGGCCCCAGGTTCAACTTGATGGCCCTCGAAATACCCGGCGATCTGAGAACCCATGCCAAAGTGATCCCTTTCATCGCCGCGAACTCGAAGTTCGTTCAAAAGCTGCCAGATGTTCCACTCATCATGTGATCCCTTGCTATAGTACGCGCTGGCTCGAATTGTGTAGAAGCGAAAGAAGTCCTGCTTTCTTTGTTCGAGCTTCTTCGCCTGCACCGCCGCCGGTTCGGTTGAGGCCTTGCCATGTTCGTCCTTAAAGGGTAGGGAATAGAATTCGTGGAAGGCTGGATCTGCTGTAAATTTGTCGGCGAAGTAAGACTCAACACCCGCAGTAATGTCCTTCGCGCCTGTGCGAGCGAAGAACGCTTTGACATCAGACGGACTCAAAAAACAGAACGCGCCAAAGCGATCGCCCCAGTCCCTGGCCCCATCCTCAGCAAGCACCCGCGTCCACATTCGCATGTAATCGCCGCCAACCGTCGGCTCGGTCTTCATCAGCTGATCAACATCAATCGTGGTCCCCTTCTCTAGACCCAACTGGTAGGCGTGCATTCGGATCAAACCTAGGCCTTGGCTGGATTCCATTTGATACTGGGCTGGGTTAAGGAACCAAAAGCGCGGGCCCCACTCAGATACGAGCCGCTGTGCAGTAAAATTCGCGATTTCGACATTCGTGGCAAAGTAGCTGCCGGCTCGACTACTGATCGGACAACTAAGATACACCGCGAGTTTGTTGTCTGCGAGCGCACGCAAGATGTCCTGTTGGATGAATTGGACATGCTTATCAAACAATTCCTTCCACACACCCCCGTGCCATTGGAATTCAATCGGCAGACTTGGAACTGGACGCCCAGTTATGAGTGTCGTCGGGTTGTTGCTAGTCGTTGTTCCCACATCATTCTCCTGATTTAACCGATCCGGGTCGAAGTAGCGCCTTTGGCCACGAACTACCACAACCGCGAGTCCCGCATTTAGAACTCCGAGGTTGCTGCTGCCGCTCTCGCGCTAATGTGAATCGCAGCCGTTCCGTCCTTCCCGAGCGCGTTGCGTACTCGTGTATTCACTGCCGGATTGGCCAGCAGTTCGTTAAATGTGAGTACGCTGTCGGGGACCTGGGCATATCTCAACGCATCGAAGAGGCCAGGTCGATTGTTCATGGCACCGGTAAGACGCAATTCCATTGAATTACTTGGGCTCGTTGTCGGCTGAACGATGCTGACAGGCAGTTCGGATTCGAGTTGCAGAATCGTCAAAAACCTGCCGAGTCCGTCCATGTGTCCTGTAATCATCGCGAGTTCGGCAATTTGGTGGTCGACCAATCGCTTCATGGCTGCCTTGTCGTCGCTGACTCCAGCGCGATCAAGCTGCCGCAACTTGGCCGAAATCTCTTCTTGGTTGGCAGTGGTTAGACTTTCGCGCAGCGAAGCTTCAAACTTGTGGGCTGTGTGAGGAGCCGTCATGATTGCCTCGACCCAGTCCAAAATCGCGATTTGAACCGGCGAAAAGGTGCCGTCGGGAGCGTTCCCATGGGAATCAAGATGCAGCACCATTGCTTCGGCCTTGCTCACGGCCATTGCCAGGGATCGTGCGTGATCATCGTTACTCAATCCGGGAAGTCGAAATGGGCCAACGCCGTAATACTGCATGATGGCGTTGAAGAAGAACATCGTATGATGCTCAAGTCCGTAGCGCGATCTGCTCAGATGATAGACCTTCTGAATGACGAGTTCCTTAACAGGCGGACGATTATATCCGGCCGTTTGCGTGCCGTTGCGCCATTCGTCTTCGTTGAACAGCAGGGGGAGTGAGTAAGGTGCCTCGAATCGGGCGAGTTCGCCGTGATGCATGAGGGCGTAAGTGAGACTACCTGGAAAATACGACCCAAACGACCAACCATAGACACCTACCTGAATGCCGCCCAGGGCTAGGCCCTTGTCGCGGGTGCCCTGCGCAGGATCGAACTCCCAAGACACGAGAGGAATGCGCGTTCCGCGCGGTGTTGTCGGCTCGACGACAACTTGTCCAGATGCAATTTCCTTCGCTGGTGGCGTAATGCAAGGTGAAACCAAGGTTGGCATCCCCGCGGTCGTGCCATCTAAGATCCCGTTGATGACGTCCCGCACGGGCTTCGGAACCACTTGGTCAAATACGCCAGGCAGGAAGTCTTCATCGGGAACGTTAAGCGAAGAGAACACGTCGGTGAGTGCAACAAATTGTAGTGCCAAAAAGCCCAGCTCAACGATTTGTGCATCCACTTTCTTTTCGTTGTCCGCGTCTGCGATAATCAGTGAGACATTGGCGGCCGCCAAACGAGCAGTAGAATAAGCCTCGGCAAGGCTCTTCCCGGCGCGCAACGCGATGGAAAGGCCGTCTCTCGCCGCGCGGGTTTGAGCAAGCCACCCGGCTTCTCTCGCAAAAACTCGTCCGTTCTCCTCGGCGAGGGCGGCGCGAAGTTCCAAGTAATCCTCATCGCCGTAAGTCTTGGGGTCAGTCGCGAAGCACTTTGCGAACCTCAGTGCAGCCAGTTCGGCCCGGGTGTAGACGGCAGGGTGACTGTCAGCGTTGAGGAGGTAGGACCACTTGTTTGAAATGTCGGTGTCATTCAAGCCGTGCTTGCGCGCCGTCAGCGTACCAAGCACAGCGTGGTGTGTGAGCGAATACTGGCACCGACGGAGCTGGGCAATCAAACTTATAACGAGCTCGCGCGTGACGCGCGGCAGGTAACCCGAGACTTGGACGCCGTTTCGGAAAGAAGGCTCGTCGAAAATAAGAGTCGTCGAGTAGTTGAGCTGCTGTTCGAAAACGCCAGGGATATGCAGGAAGTATCGGGCAAGATTATTGGGAAAAGCCTCGGGGTTTACATTGCCGCTCCAAATCCAGTCCGACTCGGCTTGAAGCCCCTTGGTCCAGTTAAAATTGTTGAGTGCCTTATCAGCATCGATCATTGGTACCGAACAGGCTGGCCGATTGCGCAATTGCTCGCTCACCGTATTACCTCCGCATTGCCAAATTTGTCTACCCAGAACACCTGTAGCGCGGGCAAGCTCTGTTCAGTGCGCTTCGCTTGAATAACTGCGACAAGGTTCTTCACGGCAGCGACCGCGTCCGGATTGTTCTTCATCGCCTCCGGGATATTGAGAACGCCTCCTTGCTCAGGCGCAACAAGGCCAGCAACCAGTAGTCGCTTGATGATGCGTTGTTGACGGGTATCCTCGCCTGCGGGTTTGCCCGTATGCGGATCAAGCTCAACAGCCGAACTGCCCCCGCGCGTGGAGACTTGGTCGAGTTGCGGAATCAAGACCCAAACCTGCTGCGCCTGAAAGCTCTGTAGCGAACCCGCAAGGTTTGCTTCGATGCCTGAGAAGTGGGCGTATTCGACGAAGAATCGCAACTCGTCGAGCGTCAGGATTCCCTTCGTAGGCAACCCTCCAGTGCCTACATCGTACTGATTGAGGTCAACGAATTCTGGCGACGAACCTGTATCGATCAGGCAGATATTGGCTACCTTGGTCTGGATCTGAGTGTCGAGCATCATGGATGTCGCACCTGCACCCGCCGCCGCATCCACCATGAGCTTGATTACTTCCTTGTTCGTTCGTGGCCCCTTTGTCGCCGTCGGATAGTAGGTTGAGTGCGGGAATAGCTCGTTGAGGGCGACCCAAGGCGTGTGTGCATCATCGGGCAGAACGCCTTTTTCATGCAATGCGTATAGATCTACTGTGTCCCCCGGGAGGAAGAGGATCTTGCCGGTTTGATCGCGGACGGTGTTGATGACCCATTTCCCGCCGTCAGCCGCGAGGTCGAATGCGTTGGACGTATCGTCCGAAGCCGGATGGAATTCCCGAAGTTCGATAAGATTCTTTCGCACGTCGTCATTTGTCTTGCGTTTGTTCCAGAGGTCGAGGTCCTGCGCGAACAGAACCCCCATGACCTGGCAGTGGGAAAATTCTTCCGTTCGCTTAAGCGTCAGAGCGACTTCAGTTAGAACCTCGCTAACAAGTTCGACATTCATGCCATCGACGCCGACCTTGACGATGTTCGAAGGGTGAACCCGAACCCCCATTGCGTTCGCAACTCCCAATGCGGCTTGCGAGGCTTTGCCGGCGATCTCATAGGGTGACTTCTGAATCGCCTGGCCGTTCTCACTTCGGCGATACAAAAGCTGGTCCTCGCCGATGTTCGTGCTGAGTTGGACATCGAGATCCCGTTTGGCAGCGAGCACAGCATCACTGACATCCATAATCCGCTGCGGCTTGATGTTGCCGAGAGCGCTTCGGGGATCTTCGCTGTCTACAATGCGGGCGCCGCCCAGGACTGCTTCTCGTGCTTCCTGCGGGCCAAAAACGCTCACCAGGAGCTTCCGATTGCGTGATCTGTCCACAAGTCCACCTCAGAATGTTTTGGCTCGGGAAGTTCTAGTACCCGAGTGCCAAAATATTATACATCAACTGGAGACCCGAGAAAGATGCAGATTGTAAAGCAGATTGTAAAGCAATCTTGTCTTGTCCTGGACGGAATTTAGCCTGTTCTGAACGCCCTGCTTCTCTCTGCGGCAAGAGTGACAGAGCCACGCCGGACCTTATCGACCGGTCTTACGGGTTCGCTTCGTCCGCCACGTTTGGTCGCATTGCCTACTCCCAGAATCGTTCTGTCGGCGCTACCGCGTCTCTCCAAGCCAGAATTGCCCCGACCTGCTTCAGAAAATTCGGAAGGTTTGGGTCATCGGGCCGGTGCTCGATCATGCTCGTCGATGGTCTGGACACCGCAAGTGCGGCCTTTGAGGTCGGATACGAAAGCGCCAGCCAATTCAATCGCGAATACAGCCGTCTCTTCGGCCAACCACCGATGCGAGATATTCGGACCCTTCGCTCGCCAGGCGCTCCGCCGTTTGAGTCGGTCACTAATCGGTAACGTTTCTTGATCGTGCCGCTAACAGGCTCAGCATTGCCCGCAGCGGGGCGCACCCGCATCGCTCGCTCCGGCCGCGAGTCGCAACAACGAAGACGTCTGGCACACCGGATCGCAGTTTGCTCTGTAGCTTCCGCATTTGTCAATTGTCCCATGTGACTTTGCGTTGTCGATAGCGCTTTGGCCGACGCCAGTCTTTTCAGGGTTGCATTCGACCAGGCCTAGCACTATCAAAACAAAGGATGAAAGACGCCTCAGTGTCCCGAGAACAGCCTATTTATTGGGATAAGAATTGGGACAAGATTCTGGCCGGTCAAGGTTTGCCCTCGCCCATGCTGTTAACGACGTTGGCGTTTCCGGGGCCATTCGCAGAATTCATCTGAAACGGCCCGCAATAGCCCCGCTATGAGAAATCGCTGGGCGGGCGCCCTGCGGAGTGGAGACGGTTCCGGCCCGGACCGCAGCAAAGAGTGCTATTGGTGGTGTTACCTCGCACTTCAGTGGCATTGGAGTATCGAGGATACAGAAGCGAGGCTTCTCGAAGTCAGCGAGAAAGCCCGCGACCGCGTGAGGCTCGGCGATCCGCGGTACGTCCACCAGACGGTGCTTAACGCCGCCGCCGCGCTTGCCCGCAATCCGCAGAGGGGCAGGGGGTCTGATTCCCGACTGGAGACGGGACGTGGCAGCGAAGAGGACCAATGGAAACGCCCCTTGCTCCATGCACCGCGACGATGTACTGTGGTGCAGTAGAATTGAGGATAATCAGATGACGGCGAGGAAACAGAACCCGAAGGTGGCTACCGGTGTTCAACCGCGCGCTTCTGTGACGTTTCTGCCCAAATTATACAGTAACCTAGTAGACCTTGCGAAGAGAAAGAAGGTTTCGCTTGCCTGGGTTGTGCGGGAAGCCGCCGAAAAATACGTCGCCGATCAGTGGCCTTTATTCAGCAAGAGCGAGGGAAGCGGGAAGCCGTGAATAGCAGGAAGGCCAGTGCAGCAAACCGGGAGACGGAGGCAGGCACGACCCTCTCGGCGCGCCTCCGAGTCGCCCTGAAACTCCCGAATGGCGCCCGCTTCTACCGGTGTGCCCTACAGGTGAACCCCTTTGCCTACCTTACCAGGCATAGCAAGCAAACCGATTTCAGGACTGAAGAGGAGTACAACAATGCGATAATCGCGGCTTGCCAGGAAACCGGAGTCGAGGTCATCGGCGTCACCGACCATTACCGCGTCCAGGAATCCATCGGCTTGCTTAAGGCTGCCCGTGCGGCAGGCATGTTTGCATTTGGCGGCTTCGAAGCCGTTGCCAAGGACGGCGTCCATTTTCTGTGCCTGTTCGATCCCGACAAGGATTCTATCCTGGAGCGATTTATCGGCGATTGCGGCATTCGCGATCAAAAGGATCTGTCGCCGATCGGAGACAAGGATAGCCTTGAACTTCTGGATTGCGCCAAGAGGTGGGGTGGCATCTGCATAGCGGCCCACGTCGCTGCCGAACAGGGGGGGCTTCTCAAGAAACTCTCGGGTCAGACACGTATCAACGTATGGACCGCACGGGAACTTCTTGCGTGCGCACTTGCCGGTCCGATCAATCAGGCGCCGGAAGCTCTCCGGCCCATCCTGGAAAACAAGCGTGGAGAATATTACCGCAACCGTCCAGTCGCGGTGATCAACGCTTCAGATATATACGACCCAGACGACGTGAAGAAGGACGGTGCGTCGTGCTTCATCAAAATGTCGAATGTTTCGGTTGAAGCATTGCGACAAGCGTTCTTAGATTCGCAGTCCCGTATCCGGCTGAATAGCGATCCTCAGCCAGAGCCGCATGCGGAGTTCTTGGCCGTAACCTGGGAAGGCGGGTTTCTGGGAGACACCTCAATCCATTTCAACGGAAACCTGAATGTGCTCGTCGGCGGGCGAGGCACCGGCAAATCCACCGTGATCGAAAGCATGCGCTACGCGCTTGGTCTCGATCCGCTTAGCGAAGATGCGCGGAAAGCCCATGAGGGCGTCGTCCGGCACGTGCTGCGCCCCGGCACCAAGGTATCCCTGCTGGTACGCTCCCACAAGCCGTCCCAGCGTTGCTACACCATCGAGCGCTCGGTGCCGAATCCGCCGACCGTAAAGGACGAGTCTGGCGAGGTGCTGACGCTGTCGCCAAGGGATGTCATGCCCGGCGTCGAGGTTTTCGGACAGCACGAAATATCCGAACTTACCAAGAGTCGCGAGAAGCTTACTCTATTGCTGGAGCGCTTTGTAGAACACGACCCGAATCTTTCCGGCCGCAAATCCAAGCTAAAGCTCGACCTGGAGCGCTCTCGCAGCCGCATGGTTGATATTCGCCGGGAGATGAAGGCGCTCGATGAGCGGCTCGCGGCACTGCCAGGCTTGGAGGAAACGCAAAAGCGCTTTCAGGAGGCAGGACTGGAAGACCGCCTTAAAGAGCGCACGCAACTCATCCGTGAAGAGCGCGTCTTCACGAATGTCTCTGAGCGGCTGGAACCTATCCGAACGCTTCATAGCGATTTGGTGGAGGGGCTTCCCATTGACTCTGCGTTCGTTTCTCCAAAGGCGCTCGAAGGACTTCCCAACGGCGCTATTCTGTCCGAGATCAAGGGCACTCTAGACAATCTCAGCACAAGACTTCAGGCGTTGGCCTCGCAGATAGTCAAGCTGCTCGCCGAAGCGGACAAGGCCATTGCTGACACTAAGGGCCGCTGGAGCCAGCGCCGTAAGGCCATTGAGGAGACTTACGAGAAACTCTTGCGTGAACTTCAAAAGTCAAAGATCGATGGGACCGAGTTTATTCGTTTGCGGCAGCAGATTGAGGAGCTTCGCCCGCTCCGGGACAAGAAGGACGCGCTGAATCGTGATTTGAGCACGCATGAAGCTCGTCGCCGTAAGCTGCTTTCAGAGTGGGAAGACATTAAGGCCGGTGAGTACAGGGAAATTCAGAATGCGGCGAAGAAAGTCTCCCGATACCTTCGAGATCGTGTCCGGGTCGAGGTCACGATGGCCGGCAACCGTGATCCGCTGGAGCAACTCCTGCGAGAGGTTGGCGGAAATCTTTCTGCAGCCCTGGAAAAGCTTCGCTCTCTGGAGCAGATATCCCTGCCGGATTTCGCGCAGCGTTGCCGCGAGGGAAAGGACGCGCTGATGCGGCAGTATGGGCTGCCATCAGGATCGGCCGAACGGATCGCCCAGGCTCCCCTTGACCTGTTTATGAAGATCGAGGAACTTGACCTCCCGGCAACGACCAAGATCGAGTTAAACACGGCCCCGGATGGAGAGCCTGCGACTTGGCAGACACTTGAGGGTCTTTCCACGGGACAGAAGGCAACGGCCGTGCTACTCTTGCTGCTGCTTGAATCCGAGGCTCCGTTGGTCATTGATCAGCCAGAAGATGACCTCGATAACCGCTTCATCACGGAGGGAGTTGTGCCTATCATGCGGCAGGAGAAACGGAAACGGCAGTTCGTGTTCTCTACGCACAACGCGAATATCCCAGTCCTGGGTGATGCCGAGTTGATTTTGGGATTGGCCGCTTCGGGCGAGGGGAAAGAAGGCCACGCAAAGATTGCACCGGAGCACATGGGCTCAATCGACTCGAAGCCCGTCCGCGAGCTGGTTGAAGAGATTCTCGAAGGCGGAAAGGATGCCTTCGAGATGCGCCGCTCCAAGTATGGATTCTGAGGCATGACCACACACACTGAGCTGCTCGAAACCATTAGCAACGGAGAGAACTCCGGTGTCGAGTTCAAGCGTGATGTCCTGCAAAACCACGACCTGGCAAAGGAGCTTGTTGCCTTCTCGAACCTCAGTGGTGGCATGGTGCTTCTGGGTGTAGATGACGACGGCACGATCATCGGGCTGGCTAGGGCTGATCTCGAAGAATGGGTGATGACGACGTGTCGCGATAAGATCAGGCCCGCAATAATTCCGTTTTTTGAGATCGTTCGCGACGCTGAACCCGGAAAAGATGTCGCCATCGTAAGTGTCACACGAGGCTATGATGTCCACAGCCTTTGGCACAACAACAGCAATAAGTATTACATCCGCGTTGGAACGCAGAGCAGAGAAGCCACTCCGGAAGAACTTGCCCGACTGTTCCAACAGCGGGGCTCTATTCGGGCCGAACTACGACCAGTTTCAGGAGCCACTCTCGCCGATCTCGATCGGCGAAGACTGCGGGACTATTTCGGTCGCATCCGACGCCAGGCCGTGCCTTCCGAGGACGATGATGCAGGTTGGCGAACCTTGCTCATCAACACCGAGATCATGACCGAAGAAGGCGTGACTGTCGGCGGTTTGCTTCTATTTGGCAAAACGCCAAGCCGCTTTCTTCCCCATAGTGGCATTGATGGTGCGGCCTTTCCTGGAGTGGAAAAGGACTACGCCGCGCGTGAGCGGGCACGGCTGCGGGGTCCTATGACACCATTGCTCGGCTCCGACGGCACAGTGGTCGAGAACGGCCTCGTCGAACAGGCATTAGAATTTGTGCGGCGAAACACTCCCGTGACTGCCACTCTTGAGAATGACGCCAGAAGAGTCGAGAGGCAGACCTATCCGTCTGAGGTGATCCGCGAAGCAATTGTGAACGCGCTCATCCACCGTGATTATCTTCTCACCAGCACGGATATAGAGCTAGCCATCTATAGTGATCGCCTAGAGGTCATCTCGCCCGGACGGCTTCCCAACGGCATCACGCCGAATCGGATGCGCACCGGATGCCGAGCGGCTCGGAATCAACTCCTCAAAGATGTAATGCGGGACTACGGCTACCTGGAGCACATGGGCATGGGCGTGCCGCGCAAGATCATCCAGGGCATGAGAATTCACAATGATACGGAGCCAGGACTCATTGAGGACCAGGAACAATTCACAGTCCGCTTGTCTGCATAGGGCACGTGAACAATCGAAATAGGCAATTCAGTCAATTCGATGAGAAGAACTTCAACCGTAGCGGAAGATTAGATGCGCCTCAGTTGGAATAGAGTCAGGCCACGCGCGGCACGTTCCTCCGAGGAGTGGAAGCCAGCCGCAGCGAAGTACCCTCGTCCCGATGCTGGATCAGTGGAATTCGTCAATGGTGACCAGCGATGGATTGTTTGCCTAGGAGATGTTTCCCCGAACGAGCTTGGGGCGATGCCAGCGGTACACGAGCGCGTCGGCGCGGTAAGGGCATCTCGGCTCGGAAGCAAAAACGCCGTCACCCGCAATTTAGCTGAGATTTCAACCCGTTATCATGTCGCCGCTGCTCCGAACCGGCCGTTTCTTGTAATACCGGGGTCCAGTTCAGAAAAGCGCGATTACGTACCCATTGGCTGGCTTAGACCACCGACCATTCCCAGAAATTGCTGGGGACGGAGGCGAGCTGATGGCTGAATACTCCATCGAAATTCAACCTGACTTTCTCCAGCGGCAGGCGGCGGCACAGCCCGTTGCGGCGGTTTCGCAGCTCATTTGGAACGGCCTTGATGCAGACGCCACGACAGTTTCCGTCGATTTTGAGGACGATCCGCTTGGTGGCATGGCCAAAATCATCGTGGCAGACAATGGACATGGGATTCCACATATTGAGGCTCCCACCCTATTTCGCTATCTTGGAGGCTCCTGGAAAAAGCACGCTACCCACACCAAGACGTTGAACCGGATGCTACACGGGCAGGAGGGTAGGGGGCGATTTAAGGCTTTTGCGCTTGGCAACGTTGTCGATTGGAATGTTACCTATTTGAAAGATGGCACCCCGGAGCGTTACAAGATTTCCATCATTCAACGCGACATCCGGCATGTTCGGATTTCCGACGAGGCGCCGGTCACGAAAGGCTCGCAGACTGGGGTTAGAGTCGTTGTTAGCGAGCTCAAGCGTAGCTTCGTGTCGCTTCTACCAGAGGATTCGATTCAAGACTTTTCTGAGCTGTTCGCTCTTTATCTCAAACACTATCGCAATGTAGCTATCACCATTGCCGGCGAACGCATTGATCCGGCGATTGCTGTCGCGAACTCTTGGGAGATCGCACTCACCCCAATCACAGACGATCAAGGTAAGAGTCACTCAGTCTCGCTAGAGATTATTGAGTGGAAACGTCAGACGAACCGGGCGCTGTACTTGTGCAATGAATGGGGTTGCCCTTTGTCACAAGTGGATACCCGCTTTCATGTCGGCGACTTCCACTTCTCGGCGTATCTCAAATCCACCTATGTGAGTGACCTCCATCAGGAAAATATGCTCGACTTGGCGGAGATGGCGCCCACGCTCACCGGGGCCGTCGAGGAAGCCCGAAACAAGATCAAGGAACTTTTTCGCGAGCGGGCCTCGGAGCGCGCCAAGGTCTTCGTCGAAGACTGGAAGGCACAGAAAATCTATCCTTACGAGGGCGAGGCCATCACCCACATCGAGCAAGCGGAACGCCAAATTTTTGACATCGTCGCAGTTACCGTGCAGGAGGCTGCACCTGCGTTCGCCGAAATCCCACGCCCTCAAATGGCTTTGCATTTGCGCATGTTACGCCATGCGATAAAGCGCAGCCCAGCAGAGCTGCAACGCATCCTTGATGAGGTGCTTAAGCTGCCGAAACGCAAGCAAAAGGAGCTGGCGCAGTTGCTTGATGAGGCCGACCTGTCCGGGATCATCAGCGCCGCGACGTTGGTGGCCGACCGCCTGAAATTCCTCCAAGGTCTCGGTATCATTCTTTTTGACTACGAGGCTAAGGCTCGTCTAAAAGAGCGAACACAGCTTCACAAAATCCTCGAATCGAACACCTGGATATTCGGCGAGGAGTTCAATCTCTGGGCCAGTGATCGCGAACTCACCACGGTACTGAAAGCCCACAAGGAAAAGCTGGACCCAGACCTCGTAATTGATGAGCCAGTCAAGCTCCTTATACGAAAGCGTGGCATCGTGGACTTGATGTTATCTCGTGCGCAGAAGCGACATCGCGCAAACGACTACGAGCACCTAGTGGTCGAACTCAAGGCTCCCAAGGTAAAACTCACAGCCAAGGAGCTGACGCAGATCAAAGATTACGCTCTCTCAGTCGCGCGCGACTCTCGATTCCATCGCGTTGACGGTGTCCGGTGGCACTTCTGGCTTGTTTCCGATGAGTACGACGAATTCGTGGCATCGGAGATTGAGTCTGGCCCCGATCCGTTGCGGCGACTTATTAATCGCGGTGCAAACTTCTCAATTGGCATCAAGACGTGGGGTGAGATTCTCGACGAGAACAATGCCAGACTGCAATTCGTCAAGGAGAAGCTGGAACACAGGGCCGATGAGGGCCAGGCACTGGCATTCCTTCAGGAGCGGCATCGGGAGTTTCTTGAAGGGGTCATAATCGCGGATGCGGAAACTGAGGAAACTAGCGCCGAGGACGGCTCTTAGCGCCGAAGTCTGCTACCACATAGAATGAGGCGGTCCCAGGCAGCATCATGAGCATCTTCGATCTGCACTCGAACGTCGTGCAGGACTATCAACGATACGTCCAGAGCTTTCTGTCCATCTCAGATGATCGCCTGCGCGGGTTCGTCGAGAAGCAGCTCGTTGACGAGGCCGTATTCTGGCCGGATGCGCTAGTTCAACTGAACCCCGCTTACAAGCTGGCCGACGATGTCGCGGCGGTCGCTTCGACTGGCCTGCTCACCAAGGTGACTGCCGACATCTTTCGGGAACGCGCCGGGAAGCCCATCCAGCTTTACCAACACCAACTGGACGCGGTGCGCGTTGCGGCGAAGAAGCAGTCCTACGTCGTCACCAGCGGAACCGGGTCCGGCAAGAGCCTGACGTATTTCATCCCGATCTTCGATGCCATTCTCCGGGGCAACCACGCCGAGAAGCGGGTTTGGGCTATCGTCATCTACCCGATGAACGCGCTGGTGAACAGCCAGTTCGAGGCGTTGAAGGCGTTGGGCGACAGCTATGAGGCGCGGACAGGGCAATCCATGCCCGTTCGTTTCGAGAAGTACACCGGACAGGAAAATGACGTTGACAAGCAGCGCATCCAGAGTGAACGTCCCCACATCCTGCTCACCAACTTCATGATGCTGGAGATGATGCTGCTTCGCCCCAAGGAGTCTGCATTCGTCGACAAGGCACATTCGAACATACAGTTCTTGGTCCTTGATGAACTTCACATGTACCGGGGACGTCAAGGCGCTGACGTGGCCATGCTGATTCGCCGCCTGAAGGAGCGCTGCGGCAACCAACAGGTCCAACACATTGGCACCAGCGCGACGATGGTCGCGGACCGAACGGCGACTGGCTCACAACGTCGTCAGGCCGTAGCCGTCTTCGCTTCCCCGCTTTTTGGAACCGGGATACCAGAGCAGTGCATCATCGAGGAGTCGCTTGTTTCCATCGCACCGGCGTCCCCACCCCCAACATCGGCGCAACTTCAACCACAGATCGCCGCTGCAACACCAACGACCGCCTCCGAACTTCTCCAGAATCCACTCACGAACTGGCTTGAGACCGCAGTGGGCATCGAAAGGGATGGCGAAGGCGTTTTCCGGCGCAAGGTGCCCCGGAGCTTAAGAGATATCGCCTCCGACCTGGCGAAGATCACCGAGGCCCCCGTCGACACGTGTACTGGCAAGCTCCAGGAGATGTTCCTGTCGGGCAGCCGGACCCAGCATCCGAATGGGGGCGCAGTCTTCGCCTTCAAGCTGCACCAGTTCATCTCGCAGGGTCGCTCAGTTTACGCAACGCTGGAGGCTCCATCCAAGCGCGAGTTGACTTTGGACGGTCAGTACTATGCGAAGTCCAAGGAAGGCGGCGAAGAGCAGCGGCTCCTGTTCCCGCTCGTGTTTTGCCGTGTATGCGGCCAAGAATACTACAAGGTTCTTCTTGACCAGTCCAGCAGCCAAGTCACCCCGTGGGACAACACGTCCGAAGATCCCGAACAGCAGGGGTGGCGTGGTTATCTCCTCCTCCCTCAAGACGGCTTCACGTGGTCGAATGACGACCTCCCCCCGGACTGGGTCGATACAAACGGGAAGGTGAAACGCGACTACCGGCCGTTCGTTCCGAGGGAGTTCTACATTCAACCCGATGGTTGCGTGCTCGGCGGCGAATCGCAGGAAGCCGTACGAACCTACTACCAACCGAGTCCATTCCTCATCTGCCAAGCCTGCGGCGAATACTACACGCGCCGGGACAAGGACTTCCGCAAGCTGACTGGTTTGTCGAATGAGGGCCGAAGTTCGGCCACGACCACGCTCGGGATCTCGGCATTGGACCACGCCAAAGAAGCTGGCATCACCGGAGCGTCCCGGAAGCTGCTGAGTTTCACCGACAATCGGCAGGACGCGTCCCTCCAAGCGGGTCACTTCAATGACTTCGTCCTGGTGGCGGTTCTGCGTGCGGCTATTTTCAAGGCCCTCGAAACCCACGCGGAACTGCGTCATTTCGACATGGCCGACAAGTCCGTCGCCGCCCTCGGGCTGAGCCTGAAGGAGTTTGCCGCGAACAAGGACCTGGACCCCACCTCCCCCCAAGCCGACAAGGTGCGCAAGGAGTTCCGGGACCTCATTCAATACCGCATCTACGAAGACCTCCGCCGCGCCTGGCGCGTCATCCACCCGAATCTGGAGCAATGCGGCCTCCTCAAGATCGTCTTCGAGGGGCTGGAGGGTGCCTGCCAGCGTGACGACCTCTGGACTGAACTCCCACCGTTGGCCAAGCTGACGCCCGATGAACGCTGCGGCGTGCTGAAACCGTTCCTTGATTTCGCCAGGAAGAAGCTGGCCATTCATGCCGAGTGCCTGCGCGAAACCTACCAGCAGCAGTTGCGGCAGCGGGTGAATCAGGTTATCAACGAGCGGTGGTGCTTCGATGAATCCGAAGAGCGCCTCCGAAGTGCGGATCGCTTGCTCCTCCCGAACCAGAAGGGGAACCTGCCGGGCATCAGCCTTGGAAACCGCAGTCTGGTTGGCCGCTACTTTCGTCGGCAGCTTCCGGACATCAACGATTACACGGTCTTCATCGAGAAGTTGGTCGCGATCCTGATCGGGCAAGGCCTCCTTCGGTCAGAGGTGGAGAAGGGCGTCCGCTACGTGCAACTCGAATCCGCCGCGTTGATCTGGAAGAAGGGTGACGGCAACCCGCCGCTTCCAGACCCCATTTACTCGCGGCGCGCGCCGAGTCCGGTCTACGTGAAGGTCCAGCAGAAAGCCAACGAGTTCTTCGCCAGCCTGTACCGGAAACGGGCGCGGTCACTCGGTGATGTGGAAGGCCTGGAGCACACCGCGCAGATCAACTACGAAAACCGCGAGCTTCGCGAACAGCGGTTCCGAAACGGCGACCTGAAGGTTCTCTTCTGCTCGCCAACAATGGAGCTGGGTATCGACATCTCTGATCTCCAGTTGGTGCACATGCGGAATGTTCCGCCATCACCTGCCAGCTACGCGCAACGCAGTGGCCGGGCTGGGAGGAAACCGTCGAAATCCCGGAGCCGAATGTTGTTGAACCGGAAATTGTACTCTTGAGCCAGCCGCGCCGCGCGTTCGCGGTCTTCCCAGACCCAATCGCGAAAGCGATTCTTCAACTGCTGCTGCTTTTCGCGCGCGGCAACCGATTCCGGTTGATTTACGATGCGATTTCCGTCCGCGTCCTCATCGTAGGCCGTCGGCGTCCGCCCGTTCAGTGACTGCTCGATCAACTCAGACGCCCGAAAGCGGGCGGTGCCGTGAGTCGTGGTGTTGTTGACGACGTACCTTGCGCCGTAGTCCAGCTCGATTGTCCAGGTCGCGATAATCTCGGCGTATCCGATTTTCACGTTGGCGCAGGGCACATCCAATAAGTCGGCAACGAAGTCTCGGATGTCTGACGGCGGTATCCACGACGAGCCGAGGCGCGCTTCGATGTCGCCCGGTTCCAGGTCTTTAGGTTGCACTGCCCGGAGAGCTTCCACATTCCGAGGATAGGCCGGATCGATTTGCTCCGAAGCCTGTGCGACGGCAAGTTTGGCGCGCACATTGCCGCTGAGATACCGGTCGGCAGTCTCCCACGCCCCGCCCTCCGGGTTTCGGTAGACGAGTGATCCGAGTTCGTCCTGTAACTCAGCGGCGCGACGCCCGGTAAGCGACTCCATGCGCGGCCAACTGATCTGGCTGGTTTCGTTGAGCGAAACGAGTAACGCCTCGGACGCGGCTTCGACCCGATCCACCGGGCGATAGCGCTCCAGAGTGCGCCGATCAAAGATCGCGGTCTTGGTCGCCCGCTTCGTCTCAGGATCGAATTCTTCGAGCGACACCAGAAGGGGTAGGTCCGGATCGTCGGCAAATGCCTTCACGTTTTCCCTTGCGTTGAAGCGCACACACTGCTCAAAGCCTGGAATACGGGGCATCCCGGAGGCGCGGCGACAGTCCACGCGAACGATGCCCTTAGTGGATTGATCCGGCTCGAAAGCCTCGTCGCAGAGGCCACGAGCGCGCCTCAACAAACGCTCATCGCAGAGGCTGTGGATCTGGTGGTCTTCGTTGACGAAGAATCCGGCATCAAGGCCGGGCGCAAAGTCAGGGAGGTCTTGCTCGTAACCGGATATTCCAACGGGAATTATCAGGTCGAGCGTGTCTAAGGGGAGTAACCGTTGGGAGGATTTTCGAAACATGAACATTATTCGTAGATCGATCATAGGCTCCAGACTTGGGGCTCTATTCGCTTTAGCGGCGACGTTTAGCCTGCGGATGCAAGCTGCTGCAGCTACCGGACTGCCGTGGGA
>Ga0182030_10006887_pt1 | contig 23832 bp, 19 predicted proteins | sample 812S3MmetaG_FD_121299 | JGI IMG/M metagenome (GOLD analysis project Ga0182030, IMG submission 121299) | Permafrost microbial communities from Stordalen Mire, Sweden - 812S3M metaG (Illumina Assembly) | ecosystem: Environmental > Terrestrial > Soil > Wetlands > Permafrost | place: Sweden...
ATTCGGGTTTGTCGTGCCCGAGCCATCGCAGGCAGGCGTTGGCGTTGGTCATAGCGCCACCGATCGGTTGAGCGAGTTCATGAGCCAGGGAGGCCGCCAACTCCCCCATGGTTGTCACCCGGTTGATGCGTGCGAGATCGGCTTGCACCTGGCGTAGCGCGTCTTCGATACGCTTCTGGTCGTCGATGTCCGTGGTCGTACCGACGAATTTGATGACTTTTCCCCCTGGGTCGCGCAAGGGCACAGCCTGCTGGAGATGCCAGCGGTAGGTTCCGTCCTCAGCGCGGAGGGACCGGGTCTCGAACGAAAAACCCTTTCCCGAGCGCACTCCGTCCCAAAACATCTCCGATGCTCTTTCCCGATCCTCTGGATGGACGGCGGTCATCCAGGCCTCGGGATGCGATCGGACAAAATCGAGGGTCTGACCGGCGAATTCAAGCCAGACTTGATTCACGAAATCCGGTGTCCCATCGGGCTTGAGCGTCCAGGCGGAGACAGGAAGATGCTGCAGCAGCCCAGCCTGGAGTTGAAGCTCCTTGTTGGCTTCGGCAAGTTCTCTTACTCGTTCCGCGACCCGCCGATCAACCTCATGTTCAATCCGTTTTTTCTCACCGAGACGCGGTACCTGCTGCAGCCCGATCGCTGGCTGGTTCGCAGCTTCTGCAAGCTCCAGGCCCACATTCTCGTGCTTGTTGCGATCATTCAAGCGCTTGCCCCGGCGTTCAACGTACTGACCGCGGATGCGATTTCGCACCGTTCGTTGAAATTCTGATTGCTTCTTCGCAATCGCCAGTTCGAATTTCGCCGGCATGGCTTCCTCGGAAGGGCCGATTAGACTCGAATCAAGCATATTGACCTCCGGTGGATGGTAGGGGCAATTGGCCGACGACTCGTGTATTGGACCCGTTTTGAATCAACGATTAAGTGTTCGCCGTGCCATTTGGCTCTCATGCGAATGCGGATCGCAGCGCGGCGACGGTCTGCCCAACCGCACCACGCGTGGCCGGAGTGTCCGCCAGCGCATTGAGCAGCACAAAATCGTGTGTCGTGCCAATGTATCGGGTGCACGTCGTGCGTACGTACGCGTCCTGAAGCTTGCGCGCATAAGATTCGCCCTCGTCCCGAAGCACATCGAGCTCGGCCGTTATAAGTAGCGCGTCAGGCAGCCCTCGCAGCTGGTCGATGGTGGCGTTGAGCGGTGTGGCAAGCGCGTCCGCCCGCTCACTGCGGAGCGGAAGGTACATATCCCAGAACCATTCCATGTCTTGTTTGGTCAACCACGGACCATTGCGCCACGCTCGGTATGACCCGGTCTCGAAGTTGGCCGCGGTCGACGGATAGAGCAGGACCTGAAAGAGAATCTTGGGTCCTCGCCGTTGTTTACACATGAGGGTGAGAGCCGCGGCGATGTTCCCGCCGGTTCCATCACCTACGACGGCGAGGCGCGTGCCATCGAGATTCAAGCTGCTGGCGTTATTCACCACGTATGTAGTCGCTGCGTAGGCCTCTTCAACCGGGATTGGAAACTGCACCTCCGGCGAACGGCCAAATCCAACGAAGACCACCGCTGCTTGCACTGCAACAGCGATTTCGCGTACCAGACGATCGTGTGTATCCGTGTCGCCTGCGACCCAGCCGCCGCCGTGAAAAAACATCACCACGGGTATGATCCCGACCGAGTTCATTGGTCGAACTATGCGCACAGGGACAGCGCCCATCGGGCCTAGCGGCCATGTCATGTCCTCGATATTCGCGTTCGGTTTTCCTATGGGCTTGGATTGGAGATCCACGAGTGCGGCGCGGATGCGGGCGACCGATCGACCGGAGAGCGGGAAAGCACCGGATGACCCGAGACCATCGAGGAAATGCTGCGTGGTTGGCTCGAGGCTCGGCAGGTAGAATTGGTGCTCGCTCATCCGCCCCTCGTGGCGTGTCTTCCACTAAGGCGATTGTGCCCAGTGTTGCGGAGAGAACCCTAGTCATTCGTTATCAATAATTGTCAATTCACAGGCAGGCCATGGGTTGTGGCGCCGCAATAGCGGTCTTTGCCCAGACAACCAGGATGCAGGCAAAGATCAAGATAGCTGATCGAGAAACTGCCTCGCCATCACGAGGTCGGTGGTTTCGAAGCCTTCGCGAAACCGTGCAAGTGTGCGAGCTACCAGCTCACGCGCCTCTGCGGTGCGCCTTTGTTCCACAATCAAGCGTGCGAGACTCATCGCTGCTCGCAGTTCCCATGAAAGCACGCCCTGCCGCCGCGCCCACTCCAGTGATTGATGAAAGCTTTCCTCTGCTGCCTCGACCGCGGAGGGACCACGCTGAAGCAAAAATAACTCGCCCCTTATTCGAAGAAACTCGGCAATGTGCCAGCGCTCCTCGTCTTGCTCGCTCCGCCCGATCGCCTCCTGGATAACCGACAGGCCGGCTGAAATCTGTCCCGTTGCACCTAGCGCCTCGGCCAGATAAGCGTAGGAGCCGCCGTAGCGCATGTTGTGTTGGGGTATCTTATTTATTCCCGCTCGGAGAAGGCGTAAGCCGGGAAGATAGTCGCGCCGCGCGATCAGCAGCATGCCCTCGAAGCAATGTCCCCAAGCGTTCCAGAGGTCCAAGGAGTGCTTCGTGGTATGCTCCAGCAAAATCGCAATAAATGATTCCGCGGCGGCATGATCCCCCCTCCATAGCGTGATGGGGCACGCGGCCTGAGCCAATCCCAGAGAAAGCGACATTGCGTGGCCGGTTGTTTTCGCCTCAGCGATTAATTCATGGACCTTGCTCATGGCCTGATCAGGCTCTCCCAGGGCCCAAAGAATTCTCGCCAATATTGTTTTCGCCACGATCACTTGCTGAAATTGGAAGCGGATGACGTGAGTGTTCTCCGTCAAGTTATTGTAGCCATTCAACATCAGCTCGATGAACCGTCGCCCGCTGATATGATCTCCCAGATAGAAATGCGCGAGTCCGATGAGGCGATCCCCCAGAAGCGAATCCCCGGGATCTTTCGAGCCCGCCGCCAGAAGCCGCAATCGGTTGGCGACATCGAGGGCGTGCCGAAACTCACCTGTGTTGAATCGCACCTGGAACAAGCCCCACAGTGCTCGCAATTGATAATCGGTGTCGCCCAAGTGCTCTGCGTACCTTAGACAATTTTCGAATGCGAATTTCGCCTTTGGTCCTGGACCCTCGGTGTAAATCAAAGTGGTGCCCAAAGCGGCGAAAAGCCTCATCTCGCGAGCGACGTTCGCATGGCCGCCGGTTCGTTCAGGCGGCAGCGCGCGCTCAACGTACCTACGACATTCCGAGTTCAGCGATAGATGTGTCCAAAGAGGAATGGCCGCGGCAGTGAGTTCTGCTGCAATGTCGAAGCTGGCGTCGGAGGAGAAGGCCCAATTCAATGCGGAACGGATATCGTCGATCAGAGGCGTTGCCCTGGTCAAGAATATGGTTGTCGACGAGGTTGCCGTGCCCGTGTCAGCCTTGAGAAAATCCAAACAATGCTTGGCATGTCGTTGAGCCATGCGTTCCGCCTCATCGCTTTCGATGAGTTTCTTGCTTGCATACGCGCGCGTCGTATCAAGCAATCGATACGCCCACTCTGCACCTCCCCCCACGGCGGTGCTGACCAGGGACTTCGACACAAGCTCTTCAACGACATCCAGCGCGTCGTCCGGGCTGTCGTCGCTATCGGCTCCGACCGCACGTGCGCCTTGCAGCGAAAAATTGCCGGGAAAAATCGCCAGGCGCCGCAAGGTCGCTCGTTCGCGTTCTGACAGCAGGTCGTAACTCCAATCGAGGGCGGCCTCTAGAGTCTGGTGCCGCGGCAGCGCCGTTCGCCTGCCGCGCGTCAGAAGTCGCAAACGGTCCTTCAGATAGGAGGCGATACCCATTACGCCCAGCGTGCTGACGCGGACCGCGGCCAGCTCGATTGCGAGTGCGATTCCGTCCAATTGCCGGCAGATATCCGCAACCATGGGCGCGTTCTCATCGATAAGTGTGAATGCGTCAACATTTGAGGCGCGCTCGACGAACAGCGCGATGGCCGAGAAGGTAATCGCTTCCTTGGCGCTCAATCGATCGGACGTGTCGGGGGTCGACAAGGGAGATAAACGATAGATTGCCTCACCCTCGGCCCGCAGCGGCTCACGACTTGTGGCCAATATATGCAACGCGGGCGCTTGCTTGAGAAGCTTCTCTGCCATAACGGCGGCTGCTTCGACAAATTTCTCGCAGCTATCCAGCACCAGAAGCAGGTGCTTATCCTGCAGATGAGCGGCTAGTTCCGCCATGACATCCGGCGAGGCGATTGAGAGACCTAGCTTCGAGGCTAGCGTGCCTGGCAGGGTCAGCGGGTCAATCAGAGCGGCCAGATCAATAAAGCAAATCCCGTCTTCGTACGAGCTGGATTGCTGTTCCGCCACCGCCAACGCAACGGTGGTCTTGCCAATCCCGCCGGGCCCAACGACCGTCGTAAAGCGTTGCCGTGACAGCCGATTCCTAATTTCGTTGATGTTCTCCTCGCGCCCGATCACCGGTGTCAGTCGAATGGGTATATGAGTTGCGGGCGGCGACGCGAGTGCGTTCACGGCCGACGGTGTGCGTCCGGCTGAACGAGATACCGGCGAGACAAAGCGATAACCCCTGCCGGGAACCGTTACGATGTAGCGAGCCCCGGCCTCGCCGTCGCGCAGTGCCTTTCTAATAATCCCCATTTGGGTGCGGAGGCTGCCCTCTTCGACGAAGACCGTCGGCCAAGCTCGACGGATCAGCTCGTCTTTGGAGACGACATCTCCCGCACGTTCAACCAGTGCCGTGAGAATATCGAGCGCCCGAGCTCCGATCGCGACTGGCTTGTCGCCGTCAAGCAGAAGCTGTTGCGTTGGCACCAGGCGGAACGGGCCAAAGGAGACTTCGCTATCCGCCGGTGCACTCACGTTGACGCGTTACGATATCGGCTTGCAGACTAGCGTCAACAGAACATTGCAGCGCGTCACTCCGAGAGAAGAATGCCCGAACCGCCGAGCGCCGTCGGAAAATCTCTTTGCTTTGGCAGTCCATCCTTCATTGGCAAGACGGTTTCTTGATAGTGCACGTGAACGGCAGGAATGAATGCCAACGTCGGCAAAACGGCGGCGTAAACGTCTACCATATTCAATGGATGGATGTCGGTAAGAAGATGGCCCCCACAAACCGTACACCATTTACGTTCGATTAGAGGCGTCTTGCGATAACCACCCACATGTTCGGCGCCTTTCGAAATTCGAACTTTATCGCTGTGCCAAAGCGTGAATGCGTTTACCGGAGCGGCTCCCCACTCGCGACATGAGCTGCAATGGCAGTAACCCATAACCTCGGGGCTTCCAGTCGCATTGAACTCGACCGCGCCGCAGAAGCACCTTCCGGTGTGAGTTGGATGGTCGTTCACGACACTCTCCATTCGGCCGGAAGTTCCCTGGCGCTGCTTCCAAGGCCGTGATTTTTATCCTCGAGTATCCTAGCTGCTTACATTCCCCAAGGAAAGCAAAGATTTTGACAACGCCGGCAACCGTCGCGGCCGACGCGGCGACATCGGCTGACATGAGCGGATACCGCTCCGGAATATCCACCCGAGACGATTCCCTGAAGTCCCATGGCGCCAAAATACCCAATCGACGGTTACCGTTGTCACCACACCCTACTTCTCCATTCGACGCATCATCGGTCTCGAAGGCTCTGTGATAGTTCTCGACGCAATGTCGGCAGATGACAGCAGCGGTTCCCTCGACGTAGCCACCCGGGCATAGAACGCCTGCTGCTGTGGTTTTGTCCGGGCTTCGGGCAGTCCTGTGAAATAATGGGCGTGCATAAAAAAGCATTGGTTCGGACGCGACGGGAGGGCTTTATGAGCAGGTCTCCGATTGATTCGGGTGCGCGCCGCGATTTTCTCACGGGTGCGGGAGCGACAGTCGTTGCGTCGACGCTGGGTTTCGCGCCAAGGGCATCAGCAGCGCAGAACGCCCCAGCGGTTGGCAGCGGAGCGTCCGATATCGCCGTCATCGGCGCGGGTGCGTTTGGCGCATGGACAGCTCTTACTTTGCGCGAACGAGGCGCCAAAGTCACGATGATCGATGCCTATGGTCCTGGTAATCCTAGAGCTACCTCTTCCGGCGAAGGCAGATTGATCCGCTACGGCTATGGAGATCAAGAGGTTTACACGCGGTGGGCCGTCAAAGCGATGAGTATTTGGAAGGCACGCGAAAAAGAGTGGGGTGTGAAGCTGCTATTTCCAGGAACGCGTCTGCTATTAGCGGAGCGGTGGGATCGCAGCCTCGAGGCGCAAAAGAGCATCTTTGGTCGTCTCTCTCTTCCCTATGAGATCGTGAGGCACGACGAACTCCGTCATCGCTACCCCCAAATCGGATTCGAGGGCATCGAGGCTGCGTTCGTGGAGCCCGATTCGGCGATGATCAAAGCGCAAAATGCGATTCTGAAGATCGCGGAGATCTTTGAGCGGCGCGGAGGAGTTAGCCGGATCGGTCAGGCTAGACCGGGGCGGGCCTCCGGACGTCGACTGGATGCCTTGAGCCTCAACAACAACGAGACGCTGCGTGCGGATACATTCGTTTTTTCCTGCGGTCCCTGGCTTCGGAAAATGTTTCCCACTGCAATCGGCAAGAAGATCGCAACGCCTCGATGCGAAGTTGCATTTTTCGGCCAGCCCGCCGGTGACACGCGCTTTTCGTGGCCCAATTTTCCGTATGTTAACGACGGAATGTCCACTTATCCTGTCTTGGATGGGAGTGGATTCAAGGTGGTAATTCCCGTCGGCCGAGGAGAAGTTGACCCCGACAACCAGGAACGCACTCCAACTGATGAGCAAGTGAGCCGCGCACGGAAATGGTTAGGGGTACGAGTCCCCGCTATGAAGGAGCAGCCGATAGTGGATTATCGTGTCTGCCAGTTCGAAATGACCTCCGACGAGAATTTTATAATCGACAAGCATCCCGACTACGACAATGTATGGATTGCAGGCGGTGGCTCAGGCCATGGATTCAAGCATGGCCCGGTGATCGGAGAGTATGTTGCCGGCCGTGTTTCAGGTGATCCGGGTGATCCGGAACTGCAGAGGATCTTTGCCCTGGCGGGACGGAGCGACGCGGAAACCAATTCGGCGCCGAGGTAAAGAGAATGGGCTAAAAGAATCCCTTTTCACGGCCGCTCAACTTCCGCCTCGGAGAAGCATCGCATCTACTAGAGTAGTATCCGGCATTATGTTGTCCCTCCGCGTGCTGCGTACCGCCGTCTGGGCGATGGCCACCGTTACTGCCGGCGCCGCCGCTTTCCACGCAGCCCTCGCCGCGCCGACGGATGGTCTCCAGCCTTTGCGCCCTGGGACTCACAAGGTACTGGTCGACCAGCGGGTGAGCGGCGTCAGGCGCAGCTATTACGTGCACGTGCCCGCGGGAGACGCCGGCACCACACCGCTTCCCGTGGTGGTTGCGCTTCACGGGGCGTTCAGCACCGCACGCGAATTCGAGCGAGAAAGCGGTTTCAGCCTGCTGGCAGATCGCGAGAGATTCCTCGTGGTGTACCCCCAAGGCATCGGCTTGGGCGACTTGTTCCGCCACTGGAACTCGGGGCATTGCTGCGGCAAGGCAAGAAAAATCAATATTGACGACGTAGGTTTCGCGCTCGGCGCGGTCGACGATGTGGAAAGGCGCAACCCGGTGGATCGCGCACGGCTCTACGTGATGGGATTTTCAAACGGCGGGATGCTGGCGTATCGCATCGCCGGCGAGCACCCTGAAGCCGTGGCCGCGGTGGCCGTGGTTTCGGCTACTATCGGTGGGGTTCCCGCGGCGAATGAGCCGGAATGGTCGGTCGCGCGGCCAAAGCAGCCGGTGCCCGTGCTCGCACTGCACGGACGCGCCGACACAAACGTTCCCTACGATGGCGGGCGCGCAGCACGGAGCCGGGGCAAGAGCAGCGCGATCTCGGTCGCGCGCTCGATTAGATTCTGGGTTGACGCCGACGACTGCGACCCCGAGCCGCAGGTCGAGTCGATGGGCGGCGGTCGAGTGGAGAGGCAGGCGTGGTCCCGCTGTCGTGATGACGCGGAGGTGGTGCTCTATAGTCTCAATGGTTGGGGGCACGAATGGCCGAAGCAGAATTCGCTTGGCGGATTCGACGCCGGTGCCACCATCTGGCGGTTCTTTGAGCGGCATCGCATCACTCCATGACGTCACGCTCAGCGAGCGGCCGCATGTTGCAGTCCGCGGATCTGGTTCACGGGCGACCCTCGGTGGTTCCGCGCGGACCCTCACGGTCCGAGGGCTGTGTGACCGGAATGTTCTTGTTTGGTCGGGTCTCCCCCGCAGGAGGTGTTCGCGCGAGTTCTCATAGACGCCTGAGTTTGCCGTCCAGCCGCCGCCCTTCGGGTCGGGGGCTCTCTGCACAACGCCGGGCGTCAGCGCGCGGCTTGAAGCGCCGCCAGCAACAGCGGAGTCGTCAATGCTGCGAGCACATTGGAGAGGACGATCCCGCTTGCGATCGTGCCCTGCCGAGTCTCAAAGCGGGCGGCCATCAAGTAGACATTTACTCCGATCGCCATCGAGGACACGAGCACGACCGCGCGCAACTCGAGCGCGGACAACCCGAGCAGGCTCGCCAGCGCCCAAACGATGAGCGGCTGCAGCAAGAGCTTGACCGCGCACAGGGTCGCCGTCGCCGCCCATTCCCGCCGCAGAGGGAATTCGGCGAGCTCCAGCCCTAGCACGACCAGCGCGGTTGGGCCGGCTGCGGCGCCGATGAGCCCGAGCCCGTAGTCGAGGGGCATCGGAAGCACGTAACCCAGGTGTCCGAAGAGTGTCCCCGCTACGATCGCAAGGACGATGGGGTTGCGCAACACGTTAAATGCTGTTTTGGCCAGCCCGCGCGGATTGAATGCACCATGCCGCGACCACTCGACCGAGACACTGACTAGCATCCACAGGGTGAGAGCGTTGAACACCAGAAGCAGGGCGACCACCGGAACGGCGGCATCGCCGAGAGTAACCCGCGCGATCGGCAGGCCGGTGAGAACGATATTCGAAAAGATGCCGCCGAGCGCGTATACCGACTGCGCGACTCCGTCCATCTTGAAGCACCACCGTGCAATCGCACGGCCGAGGAAAAACACGATCAGGCAGCTGCCAAAGTACGCGACCAGCACACGCGGGTTGGCGCGAGGCAGCGAGGCCTGATGGCTCATCAACTGAAAGAGCATCGTCGGAAGGGCGATCGCGAACACCGCCCGCACCGCGTAGGTCGACCACTCTCGCCGCCAACCTGGAACCGACGCGACCACGAAGCCGGCAGCCACCAGACCGTAAAGAGGCAAGGAGAGTCGTACGAAGTGCCAGACGGTACCCATGAAGTAGATCCTACCGAATTCCCGGATCGCCGAGCGCTCCCACAAGATGGCTGCGGGGCTTGCCGGCAGCGGTGTCTGCTTACTTCGGCAACGACGTGTATCCGCGAGGCTTCTGCGGCGGAAACGCGCGCAGCGTGCGAGCTGTCTTGGCGTTGCATCGCATTCGAGCACGTTTGGTGAAATAGAAGTTGCAGGTCACCAACCAGTTGCGCGGTCTGATTGGGGAGTTCGCAGTGACCTTGCCTCACAGGTCAGTCACGGGTCATATCCCCCGGCTTGCCCACCATCAAATAAAAAATGACCAATACGCCAATAAACGCCGGCCACCCGAGCGCGAACCACCGACGATAGTAAAGCTGGTAGAACGCCGGCGGCACCACCCTATGGTGGGCGGCCTCAATCGCGAGATCTCGCATCCGGATCTGCAGCCACAGCACGGGCAGCCAACAACATCCAACTAGAATGTAAAGCGCGATCGACACTGCCATCCACGGGGTCGAAAGCGGATAGCCCGTCATGAGCGCCAGCGCGATTCCCGTCACGGGTTGCAGGACCACCGCCGTTGCCGTGAATACAAAGTCCGCCAAGACGACGTCCCGGCCCACGGCCGCCATGATCCTCGGGTCTCCGGTCCGTTGCGCCCGTACAAAAAAGAAGGCAATCCCGGCCCCGGTACCAAAGAGCACGGTCGAGGAAATAATGTGCAACCACTTGATCGGAAGGTACCAATTCACCGATGCCTCGAGACAACGCCCCTACCCGCGTCAGTCACAAAGTGGAGTCCTTTATTTGAGCCGATATTTTCCATCGAGCGAATTCCGGCTCGAACTCGGACAACTCGAGAAGGCCCATACAGACTTTCGCGCCTGGCACAAACGCATTTCCGTGCCGAAATCTGTGGGCTAGAACGATGGCGGCCATGCACGGGATTTCTGGCCCATGATTGGCTTCTGCGAGCAGTTCCCAGGATCGACATTGGCTCTCCCCTAAGGCATTGGTTCCGATGACCTGAACCGTCATGCCGCCCCTGTCGCTGCCGAAGCGATTGAGCCATGTGCCGATACGATCCAAGCCGGAGCCCCACTTCGCAACGGGAAGCGGCAATCGCATTCGTCGACAGGCGGCGATCGTCCACAGACCAATATGCGCAAGCGATACCTCAAGTGCCGCTCGGAAAGTGACCGTTTCAACGCCCGGGTAGCGCCCCGGCAACAACTCGAGATCCGGCACATCGCAGGCAGCGGCTAGTCGGTTGCCGAATGAGAACTGTTTGCGCTTGAGTTCCTGCCATCCATAAGCCGTGTTCCAGGCACCGCTTTGCCACCAGCGAAACGGGCGTCCGGCATACCCCAATACGGCGGCCATCGTGGCTGCACCGCGTGGGGTACGTTGGCCCGGGGCGATCACGATATCTATCGTGTTCATGGATTCGAAGGTTTCCTTGAGAGAATCGACTACGGCGGAGGAAAGCGCCGGTAGAGTGCTCGCGCCGGTGATCGCTACACGCCCAGCGGCTACTGCCGCCGGTTCCACTGCCCTGACGAACCCCGCCACAAAATCCCGACCGTCCGCCAGGTCTATATAGTTTGCCTTGCAGGCCATGCTTGCCAAAGCCACTCGATAGTGTTGGCCCTGGAACGGCCCCGCACAGTGAATTACCAGCTCGGGAGAAAGAGCCTTGAGGTCTGCCGTAAGATTGGGGTCGTCGATATCCAGCGCCGCCGTTCTGACGGGTCCCGATTGCCTCGGAGGACGGCGGCTCGTGGCGATAATCTCAAGTGCGGATTCCTGCGCGAGTCTCTTGCAGATTCGTGCGCCGAAGTTGCCCAGGCCGCCAATCACGACGACGCGCATGTCTACCCTTTGAGGTAGCAACTGCCGCGGCGCCCGAACCACCGGTACCTATTTCGTGCTACAACGCCATAGATCCCATCTCGCCATCGTCTCGGGATGATTCGGACCGCGTGGATCAGACTCCACAGACCGCCCGATGCTGCGATTACGTGAATCGTCGCGTCGGACGCGGTGAAGTGCTCTCCCCCATCCACGACGAGGAAGGTGGTGGGATCTTCTGGATCGATGCCATGTCCGATAAGTAGGGTCTTCCCTTCCTCGCTCTGCATAGGGATTACCTTGAACGGTGGGCAAGTGGGATGCCGCTCAACATACTGGGCCCAGCCGGAGCAAAGATGGCAATGGCCATCAAATACGATTATCCGTGCGTCGGGATCAGAACCTCGCATCGATTAGCGCAGCACTGTGCGTGCCTGAGAAATCTGATAGCCCACGACCAGCAGTGCGGCGAACGATCCGAGGAGCGATGAAGCGAGCCCCGTTCGTACAACATTAACCAAATCGGGAACGATGATGGTGCTTTCAAACAATAACGTGAACAGCAGCGGTGCGATGTAGAACATCACGGTGGTGAACGACATCCAGAAGGTTATTCCATCGCTCCGGGGGCATAGCTGCTGCAGCACGGCGCGCAGCGGTTTGATCATGACGACGACGATCACGGTGCTCAAGGTCAGGCTGATGAGAACTGCGAGTGCCAAAGCGTACAGTTGACTCACGATAATTTCCTTCCCGTTTATAAAAGATCTCGATTCTTCTTTCCTCTGCGATCAAGTAAGCGTGTGATGCCACCCCCTAATTTCATGAGCGTCGCGATCGTGGATCGCGGGAGAGCGATCATTTGGTCGTACCATCGGCTGATGCGTTCGATAAACTCGAGCATCTCTCTCAATCGGAGCTGGACGACCGGATCCACACTCTTGTCGTCCCGTGACAGTTCAACACACTCGCGAAGAGCCGCTGCGGCCGGATCCAATTCACGAGCCTTGCGGCCCGCCGCGATTCGCGACACCAGTATCCAAAGGTCGGTTTCGGCAGCGTAAAACGTACGTCGGTCGCCAAGAATCGGTACCGAACGAATGATGTTCCAGGTTTGTAGTTCACGAAGGGAGTTCGACACGTTAGAGCGGGCGATCCCGAGCGTGTCCGCTATGTCCTCTGCCGCGAGGGGATGCTTCGACGCGTACAGCAAGGCATGAATCTGGCTTACCGAGCGGTTTACACCCCAGCGCTCGCCCAGGTTCCCCCACTCCAAAACGAACCGACGCACCGCTTCTGGTACGCTATCTCGAGTATCTGTTGTTTCTGTCATTACAGATATTACAGATCACAAGAGAGCAATTGTCAAGCCAGACGGGATGATGCGTCGCCCCTCAAAGCTTAGACGATGCCGCAGCGGCCGACGCCCACAAGCACCCGATCGTGCGCTCCGATTGCTCGGCCATCTGCTAGCATTGCGTCTGCAATTGGACGAGGTCTCGCCATGCGCTGGTACCACTACATCGCCTACTTCTTCGGGGGCGCATTCCTAGCCAACATGGTGCCCCATTTCGTGAATGGAATATCCGGCAATGCCTTCCAAAGCCCGTTCGCATCGCCGCCCGGCGAGGGCCTGTCCTCCTCAACGATCAATGTGCTGTGGGGCATGTTCAACCTAGCCCTCGCCTATCTGCTCATCTTTCGCGTCGGTAGCTTTGACTTGCGGAAGAACGCGCACGTGCTCACGCTCGGAGTAGGCATTCTGCTCGTGTCGCTACTGAGCGCGCGTGCCTTCGGGCGCTTCCACGGCGGACTGTAACCCGGCTGTCGAAATCGGAGGCTCGCTCTACGCACCGGCCCGAAACTATGCGAAACGAGCACAAATGGACGCATTGGGCAGCGCATGCAAACCGCTTAGAATCATGTGCCGATTCAACTCACTGCTGCGCTGGCAACCGCCCGGCCGGCGGGCGACCGGGAAGCGCGGCGGTCGGCAACGAGAACGGGTGGCAAAGCCGCTACCAACCCCAGGCAGACAAAGGCCGTGCCCAACACGATCAAGGCTTGATAGCGAGCGGACGTGTTCAGCACGAACGAACCTAGCAACGGACCGGTGGCGAGGCCAAGCTTCGACATGAAGCCACTCCACACCGCGCTTTGGCCGCTGTAGTCGAAACTAGCGCACATCCCTAACAGCAGCGAAAGCACCAAGGCCCAAGCCACACCGTTAGCCATCGTGGCCATCAACCAAACGGTGCGGTCGCCCACATGGAACAGTGCAGCCAGAGATCCGGCTGCCAGCACCATGCTCGCGATCAACGGTCTGGTGAGGCCCCAGCGAGTGGGCATGAACATGGTCATCACGCCCCCCAGCAGACCCGCAAAGCCCGAAGCGCTCAGCGACTTGCTCACGTAATCCAGCGACAGTCCTCCTGCCTGGCCCAGGCTCACGCTGAATGCATTGACGCTCATATTGCCGACCTGGAATAGCAGCACCGCCGCCAGAGCGCACAGGCGCAATCCATGCATGCGGGTATCAGGGAGAGCCTTCTCGGTCGTTCGCGCCGGGTACTCGGGCAGCAGCAGTACAAACACCAAGGTCAGGGCGGAAAAGCTCACCAGCAGCCAGAACATGGGCGCAATGCCGGTCCGGCGCACGAGGGCTGGCATCACTGCGATCGTGACCATGTAAAGCGTGTACTGCAACACCATCAAAATGCCGAAGGTTCGGCTGGGATTCTGATTGCGCGCGATGATGAGATAGGCCATGCCCACCATGGCCCCGCCGACCAAGCCGTGCATGAATCGCATGACCATCATCATGGAACTGCTGCGCAGCAGCAAGCAGCCAGCATCGAAGGTCATCAATGCCACTGACAAGACCACCAAGGTGCGTCGCCAATGCAGGCGCGGTGCGATGAAGGCCATGGTGAAGGCGCCCAGGGCGCCTCCATAAGTGTTGGCGCTGCCAATGCGGCCGGATTCCTGAATGCTGAAACCCAGACCGGCCTGCAGAGCGTCCACCAAGGCCGGCATGATATTGACGTACATGATGCCGGCCGTGGCAGCGAAGCACAGGAAAATACGCGCTATCCAACCGTTCGGGTCGAGCGCGACCTTCACTCCGGCCGCCAATCAAAATGGCGGTCCAGCGGGAACAATGGGCGTCGCATGTGTCGGATGGGGAACAGACTGATCTGGGAACTGGTGGGCCCACCCCGGTCCGAATCGCACAGTATCAGGCCGCGCGCCAGAGGCATGAAAATTGGCCTGCAGTGCATGCGTGATTTGATCAGCAAAAATCGCTGCGCACGGGGGTCGATGCCGAGGTCAGAAAAAAGTTTGGGGTCGCAAGGCTCATTGCGTTTTTCGCTGACGATGAGCTTGACCGCACCCGTGTCCAACACCGCAGTGCGGCCGAGCGACTGATGGTAAGGCCCGTAAATGCTCTTGGGCATCGGAATCTCACCGTCATGCACGCAAGTGACCCGGCCCCTGATGCGCATGGGGTTGCGTCCGCGGCCCAGCAGAGGTTGCGGCACTTTGTTGCCGACCTCCACCTCGAGCTCGGCACCGACACCAGCGGCACAGATCTCCACCACGGCCTCGGGATCGCAAATCGGGCTGGTAGCGATCCCTGTCAAACCCGCGGCTAGGGCCCCCTGAAGCACATCCATGGTATCCGCCGTGCCCCCGGAGTAGACGTTGTCGCCATGATCGAATAAGAGCACCGGGCCCAGGCCCGGCCGGTCGGCCAGAGCCCTCGCCTCGGCCAGTGATACCGCCAGCGGCGGGCTGGTATAAATCAATCCTTCACGCTCGGCCCAAAGCTGGGCGCCGATGCGGTCTGCCACGCGCTGGGCCAGCGCCGCGTCACCATCGGCCGTGACGACTACGGATACTCCCGCATCGGCAATATCGGCTAGCGGAAAGCCACCAAAGATCGAGACCGCCAGTACGCCGGCCTCGCGCTCAGCTTCTTGTGCTGCGATCACAGCTCGAGCCACGGGCCCGCTATCCGTGCCCATTGCGAGGGTATAGGCCAAGATAGGCACCGGGCACCAACGAGTCACCGGTCGGATTTCTCCGATCAGGGTACGGCGGACCAACTCGGCAGCGTGCTCGCCGGTTTGCCGGTAATCCACGTGGGGGTAGGTTTTGTAGCCGACCACCACATCGACGTTGTCCATCATGCGTTGGGTGATGTTCCCGTGCAAATCCAGCGTAACGCAGATCGGTACTTGGGGCGCGGCTCGGCGAATACGCGCGAGCAATTCCCCCTCAGCATCATCATGACTTTGGGTGACCATGGCACCATGCAGCTCCAACAGCACCGCGTCGCAGCCCTGTTCCACCGCACCCACAATGGCTGAAGCCACGCGCTCGAACATCGTATCGGCTACACGGTTGCTCGGATCGGCTTCCGCCGCCACTGGCGTCGTGGCCGTAGCACCCAAGCGTTCGGCCAGCTCCACCAATGGCGCCATGGGCCAGTCCGTACCCCTTATGCTGGCCCGAGCGTCCTCACCCCAATAGGTCGCGAAAGCTTCCGGCGGCGTCGGGGTGGCCGCGAACGTATTGGTTTCATGCTGGAATCGAGCGATGACGAAATGCGTCATGTGACAAGGCTCGAAATCACGATGTGCCCGCGCCGGGCATTGCATCGTCGGCGCGAAATAGACCGCGACCGCTAAAGTCCACGCGACAACCGCAGACAGGATCCGTGCACCCGACCGTCCACTGAAACCGCCCCTTCATCCGGCTGTACTCCCCGAAAGCCTTCACTCTGCCCCGCCGTGGGAACCTACCCAGAGAGTACTATCGGAGTTATATTAAAATTCGCCCAAAAAAATTATTCTATGATGCGGTGAGGTTATAGTTTGCTTCGACTTCCTTCGTTCTCGAATTTGATTGCATTCGATGCCATTGCGCGTCATGGTACCCTGACGCGGGCGGCCGAAGAACTCAATGTCTCGCAGCCCGCGGTCAGCCGGCGGTTGGCCGCGCTCGAGGCTGACCTCGGCCATCCCTTATTCGATCGCCGCAACAAACCATTGGCGCTGACCAGGAGTGGCGCGGAGCTCTTCGATGTGCTTCGAGCCGGATTGAGCCGGTTGGAAACCGTCATCCATCGACTTCGCAGCTCCAGCGACTCTGAATCAGTGACAATAAGTGCCGGCTCAGGACTGGCCGCTTACTGGCTGATACCGAGATTGCCGGGGATGCAGGCGGCCTTCCCCACGCTCAGGCTTAAAATCGTAAGTCAGTCGCATCACCACGAGGACGATGGCACGGGCGACCTTCAAATTCGGTTCGGGCAGGGCAGCTGGACGGGCGCCGAGGCAACCAAGATGTTTGGGGAAGAAGTATTTCCCGTGTGCAGCCCCTTGCACCTGGGCCGTCGCAAGGCTCCCTTTTCCCTCGATCAACTGAAGGTCGCAAACCTGTTGGATATGAAAGTGGAAAATCAACCTTGGTATGATTGGAACTCTTGGTTCGAGGCCGCCGGTACGGCAGTCAGCCGCGCACAGAGAATACTTTATTTCGATAGTTATCCATTGGTGGTCAGTGCCGCCCTTGCCGGTCAGGGAATCTGTCTCTGCTGGGCAGGTCTCCTCGATGGTTTCCTCGGGTCGGGCGCTCTCGTGCGTGTGAGCCCCCTCTCCATGCCTTCGCCGCGGGGGTACTTCGTGACACACGAGGTCGGCTTGCCGCCCAATGCGCATGTGCGCGCAATTGCCGGTTGGCTGCTCGACAGCGCGATGAGTCGGGGCGACGTGTAATCAATCGTGCCCGCCAAGGAATAACCTGCACGCATCGTAGTATGAGATTTTTGCCTGCCTCACAAGGTCGAGATTCGTCAGACTGAAGCTGCGTTAGGATTGTCCTGCGCCGACATTTTCAACTGGGCTGCCAATATTGTAGGAACCGATGAATATCGATGGGCAAAGCCCTTGGAAAGACGGTGACGATGAGGCAGTGAGACCCTTCTCGATCAGTATCGGACAGGCCCCCTTGGAGGGGGCAGGCGACGTTCAGTCAGGTAACCTGACTTGGAGAACTTTGATCTCCGGCGATCGAACGCCGTCGGACCAGATCACTCTGGGGGTTGCCGACTTTCCGCCGCATGGAACGCTCAACGTGCATCGACACCAGCCGGCCGAGTTCTATTTTGGTCTGGCGGGTGAAGGCACCGTGCTCGCCAACGGCCTGTGTTTCAGGATCGCGCAGGGCATCGCGGTCTTCATACCCGGAAACACGGACCACGGCGTGGTTGCAGGCGATCGAGGCCTGTCTATCCTTTACGGATTTGCCCAAGGCGCATTCGATGGCGTCATCTACGATTTCAAGGATGGAACTCAACCGCGCAGCCTTACACCCCTCGGTGCGTCTCTTCCAAAGAAATGAGGACCGGCGCTTAGCCGCGATCGGCGCGTCGCGGCGACGCTAGCGATCCTGCGCCCATTCGTACATTTCTCGCACTGACTGCGGTCAACGGTCATCGAATTTATAGGCGATGCGTACGCCTATCTGTCGCGGTGGATTGACGATCGTGTCGTTGGTCAGGTTGCCGACCTGGTTCAGCTGCGCCGGGGGTACCAATACGTTTTGCTTGTCCAACAGATTCGTGACATATGCGGTGAAGCGCCACGGCTTGTGCGCAAGCGTTGTCGAGGCGTTGAATACTTGAAAACTGGAGGATGTCGGTACAGCGGTATAGCCGTTGACGAAGACCGGTCCTCCTTGGAGTGCAAAGCGCACGGCGGAGCGGTATGCGCCGTTGACCGAGAGCGCGAGATCATAGCCGGGCTGGAGCGGCACGGTGTAGGTCAGGGTCGCCGCGACACTCGTCTTTGGGCTTCCGGGCAGCTGTGTCCCTGATTTTCCAGTAAGTTCTCCGGGCACGATTTGACCCAAGCCATTGTTCGCCGGCAGAGAGAAATCGCTCGCAAGATACGCATCGGCGTAGGCAAAGCTCGCGGCGTAGGTCAGGCTCTGTAGCAACAACGGACCGGTGGATTCGAGCTCGAACCCCCTGGATTCGGCCGTGTTGCCGTTGTAGACGGCGAGATTCCCGGAGGGTAGCGTCGCGGAGATCTGCGGCTTGTCCCACTTGATGTCGAAGACATCCGCGGTGTAGTACACGCCGTTGCCAAACCGCCCCTTGAAGCCGATTTCATAATTGTTCGTCGTATCCGGCTGATAGTAACGCAGCAGCGGACTCTCCTTGTAAATCCCGGCGTACGGCACTGAATTCGCGCCGCCGCGGCGAAAACCCTGGGACCACTCGGCGTATACGAATTGGTGGGATGCGTACTCGTACGACGGATTTACCTTGCCGACCGTCTTCGAGGCCGGTGAAGAATGCGGCACCGGTGGGACGAAGGTGGCGAACGTGTAGTCCTCGTAGATCTGGGCGTCGGTGAATTCCTGCGAAAAGTGGCGCGCGCCGACGGTCATCTGCGCCTTCGAGAACACATGCCAAGTCGCTTCGCCGAAAACCGAGGCGTCGCGAAAGCTCTGATGATCGATCTGGTAGAAGTCGAGGTCGTTCGGCGCAGCGATGAGGCAAGGCACCGTTGCAGGGCAACCTTGCGAGACCGAGCGCTCGGGACTGCCCGGATTCGCCACGTACCAGGAGCCATTCGACTGGGAGCGCTCATAATAGGCACCGACCACATAGTCGATCGGCCGTTCCAGTGCGGCATTGGACACTAGCCTCACTTCCTCAGTGAAGGAGTGCGAAGAGTCGGCCCATAGAAAAGGCCATATGAAGCGCGGGCTAGCCGGCGTACCGGAATAATAGGGCACGAAAAGCCCCTGATCGACGCCGACCCCATTATAGGTCTCGTCCTGGAGCGTCGATCCCGTCGTGGCGTGATACGAGGTGGTCGATGACAGGGTCGCGAAGCCCGCATCGTAGCTCATGTCCAAACTCGAGAGATTCGTGTAGCGCGACCACGGTTGGTCGATCTGCGAAAAGTCTTGATAATGTCCGCCGGCCGGCGCGGTGATGCGTGGGTCAATCGGGAACGGACCGCCGGCGAAGGTGTAGTTGACCTGGGGTGATCCATCCCCGCGCACGTCTGCGTACAAGTCCGCGAGCTCGGCACTGAACAGACCGGTCGGCTTCCACAACAATGCGGCGCGTCCGGTGAAGCTGCGCTGCCAATTCCAATCGGGCTGGCTGTGATAGACCGCGGGGCTGTTCACGGGATCGCTCGGGTCGGCCAGAATCGGCGTCCCGTACATCCCCTCATTGGTTCGTGACAGCAGTCCGAAGACATCGATGAAGCCCGGATCGTACGCGTACTTGCTCGATGCGCGGAAGGCGACCGAGTCGCCAATCGGAAGATTTGCAATGCCCAAAACCGAGAAGCCGGTACCGTCCGAGTGAGCATCGCGCGAGCCGGAGGATTCAATTTCCACGGAGGTCTTACCGAGCTCGGGTGAGTTAGGTACCAGTCGGATGGCCCCACCCAGCGCACCGGCGCCATAGAGTGTGCCCTGAGGCCCCCGCAACACCTCCACTCGCTGGATATCCTCGAGCTGATAGTAGCCCGAGATTGGGGAGTTGCCGACGTAAGTGCCGACGGGATCCTGCTCGAAGGACCGAAACCCGCGCGGCTCGCTCGTGGCATTGATACCACGAATGATCGGCGGCGTGGTGGCAGCGAAGCGCGCTCCGAGGTCATAGAGGCTGAGCCCAGGCACTTGGGACGCAAGAGATGCCAGATCGGTCACCGCCGCCTTGTCGAGCTGGTCAGCGCTCACCACCGAGATGCTATAGGGAACGGACTCGAGCGTTTCGGTGCGGTGCGTCGCCGTGACGACAATCTCTCCGAGCTCGCCAGTCGCGGACTGCCCACTCGGCGGAGCCTGTTGCGCAAACAGGTCGATGGGGAGGCTATACAGGGCTGCCGCGACCGCGATGCCGATCATGCTCCGAGATGAGCACGTGGGTCGTACGTGGCGAGTCTTTGACATTCGCCTTCTCCCTTGCTGATTCGTCCTACTAGGTAACCTGCATGCAAAGGATAGCGGGCACGTTCCGCAACGAACCTCGCAAAAAGCTGATCCTAATATGATCCAGCGTCATAGTTCGCATCGGATCAGATCGCAGAATGTCTTGGCGCGTGTCGATGCGCTCCGTGCAGGTTGGAATTCCCCCTGCAGGCGCCTCATACGCCAATGACCGACGATGAATAGACGCAACCAACAACCACACCGCGTCCCCGTTCAGCAATCCCTCCCGGCGCCCGCCACTAGTCACCTGAATGTATTTATGGTCGAGGAATACGAAGCCAACGGTAAGACCGGAAAACGCCGGACGAAAGTCGGTGCGGCATTTGCGCATAAGGACGGGTTGGCTTCAGCATCGAGCTCGCGCGCAATCCCGCTCGACGGCCGACTGGTCGTCATTGGCATCTCCTAGGTCGCCAAGCAATTGATTCGCTTTCATCGTCGTGGTATGAACCAAGGCTGCTTTGAGTCGAGTATCTTTGGCCTTGAAGTCACTTCAATCGAGAGTTGCGAGTTGCACGCCAGGAGTCTATGAAGCTACGCAGCCTATTTGTCATCCTCGCGTTCATCGGCTGGTGTCAATCGGCCGCTAGTGCAGAATCCGATCCATCGCCCGCGGATTATGCCGCAGCGGCAAAATTGCTATATCCAAACTTGAAGGGGTTGGTCCGCAACGAGGCAGTGTCACCGCATTGGATCAGCGATCACCGGTTCTGGTATCGGCGCGATGGGCAGGATGGTCAAGAATTCGTGATCGTGACGAGCAAAGGCGTGAAGTCGCCTGCATTCGACCACGAAGGGCTCGCGCGGGCCCTATATAGGGCGATGGGGCAACAGCCAGCCGGCAAGGAGTTGCCCGCATCATTGACCGACGCACGCCTCAGCGACGACCTCACTAGACTCTCGGGAAAGCTCGCAGAGAAAGTCGTCGACTGTGATCTGAAGGCGCAAGAATGCCGTTTGTCTGACGCAGCTCCCGCAACGCCTGAGCTGCTGCCATCACCGGACGGAAGCGAAGCCCTGCTGACACGCGACAATAATCTGTTCGTACGAAACATGCGCACGGGCGAGGACCGCGCGCTCACGACCGATGGCGTACCGTCGTACTCGTGGGCGAACGAGCCGTATTTTTCATCATTTATCACGATTGCGTCATTGAAGGCAGGTGTCAACTCTCCTCCCTTTCAAACATATTGGTCGCCCGACGGGCGGTATGTGATTGCCCCGCGCGTCGATGAGCGCGGTGTCGAACTCTGGCCTTATGTGGAATGGGTGCCGACCGACGGCTCGCGGCGTCCCATCGTCCACAACGTGCGCATGCCGTTGCCTGGTGATCGTGCCACCGTGAGGATCGAGTATTTCCTGTTCGATCTTAAGACCGGCCGGCGCATGGCCATCCAGCTGCCGGATGGCTATCCGGAGTTGAGCTGGCCCTCCGGGTGGGCGCCAGTTCTGGGCTGGAGCCAAAGTCGTGGACAGGCCTTCATCTTGTCGCGCACCCCTGGCTGGAAGTCGGCAGCGGTATTTCGAGTCGACTTGGCGACTGGGAATGTGACCAGAGTTGTCGAAGAATCCTCGGCGACCCGGTTCGAGTTCCACACGTTCTGGGATCCAGCCAATGTTCGTTTACTGGGAGATGGCGCGGAACTAGTCTGGTACTCGGATCGCACGGGGTGGGCACAGATCTATCTGTACGACGCACAAACGGGACGTCTGAAGAATGCCATCACTCGCGGCGATGGGGCTGTGCTGGACATACAAGCAATCGACGAAGCGCGCCGTGAGATCTATTTCACCGCCGTAGGGCGAGAGATCGGCCGCGATCCTTATTTTCGTCACCTCTACCGCGCGCGTCTGGACGGGGGCGGGCAAATTAGCCGACTGACCGAAGCCGATGCCGATCATCATTTTGATCTCGACCAAGCTGAGCTTTCGCACTACCACTTTCTCGCGGCCAGACCCTCGGCGTTGATCGAACCGGGTGCTGGCGTGTTTGTGGATACCTGGTCAACTGTCAACCAGCCGGCCGCGAGCGAGCTGCGCTCGACGCGCGATGGCCATCTTATCGCAGAGCTCGAGCACGCGGATGCGTCGCGTCTGTTCGCGGCGGGCTGGGTTCCTCCGGTTCGCGAACGTGTCAAGGCCGCCGACGGCAAGACGGATCTGTATGCAGCTTACTTTGCGCCACGAGGCCGAGCCGATGGTCCAAAATATCCGGTGATTGATTGCGCTTACAATGGCGCTTCGAGCGCCGAGACGCCGCGCGACTTCACTCACGCCTACCTCCTAGGTGGTCGTTGCGGGGGCAGTGCGCTAACCCGTCTCGGCTTTGCAATGGTGTTCGTCGATGGCCGTGGTACGGCGATGCGATCCAGCGCGTTTCGCGACGCCGGCTATCCCGAATTTACGCAGGTCGGTATCGACGATCATGTCGCGGCGATCGGCCAGCTTGCTCAGCGACACATGGAGATGGATGTCGCGAGGGTAGGTGTTTCTGGGCAATCTTGGGGCGGCACGTTTGCAGCGCAGGCGATCCTCAGCCGGCCTGAATTCTATAAGGTCGCTGCCTCGTCGGCGGGCGGATATGACTATGCGGCTCTGTACTCAGGTTATGAACCTTATATCGGCTTACCGGTGTACGCGGATGGCACGCAATATCGAGGGCGCACGGACGAGGTACCCATGAACTGGGACAAACTCGACATCACCCGTATGGCCGGCCGTTTGACAGGACACTTACTGATTACCTACGGAGACAGTGACGAGGAGTCTCTACCAAGCCAACCGCTATTGCTGATCGCGGCACTGACCCGGGCAAATAAGCCCTATGATCTCATCTATTACCCGAATGGGAATCACCACAATTTGTACACATCCTATGTGATGAAGCGCACCTGGGACTATTTCATCCAATATTTGCGGGGCGCCGCGCCGCTGCAGGACTTCAGCATCGGGCTGGAACCATGGTTGCAACCTGACTAGTCCGCTCTTTCGTACCTCCACACTGAGCGAGCGCAACTCGTCAAAGGGTGCGGTGTACTCGATCGGGGGCGCAATTGATCCATTGCGGAGGTCGACATGAAATCGGCGCCGCGACCTGTCAGGGCTTCACGAACCGATAGACGAAGCGATCGGTCCCGCCCTTGATCGAGGGATCGAACACCTTGATCGAGAGCGGATCGTCCTTGTTCGCGAGCATGGTGCTTTCCGCGTCCAGTACGAAGCCGGCCGCCTCCACCTCCTCGCGAGCCGATGCAGGCTCAATCCGATGCAGCGACTGGGCGTCGCTCGTGCCCGCCCCGAAGGCGGCGGCGTGGTCTACGATGACGTAGGACCCACCGGGCTTCAGCCGTTCGTAGACAGCTCGATTGAAGCGGGCCGCCGTCGCCCCCCTTGCCTGGATCAGCGCGGTGTGGAGATCATGGTAGAACAGGTGCAGCCACAGGACATCCGCTGGTTGCGTGGCCTCCGGCATCGCCATCAGGTCCGCCGAGACGGCTTCGACGTTCTCTCGGCCCGGCTCCTTCGCAAGCGTCCGCATGCGGCCGACCGGATCGTTCTTGAAGTGGGCGACTTCGGCCGGCACGAAG
>Ga0182030_10006888_pt1 | contig 23831 bp, 26 predicted proteins | sample 812S3MmetaG_FD_121299 | JGI IMG/M metagenome (GOLD analysis project Ga0182030, IMG submission 121299) | Permafrost microbial communities from Stordalen Mire, Sweden - 812S3M metaG (Illumina Assembly) | ecosystem: Environmental > Terrestrial > Soil > Wetlands > Permafrost | place: Sweden...
GGTGTCCCGGTGAATCCTGAGCAATTGAATTGTCTTCCCTGCCACTTCCGGGCAGTCGATGAAATCTGTGTTCACAGATTCTCCCTCCTCTCCTTTGAATCGTACCCCTTCCACTTCAATGCTGGCTCAATCCAGTGAATTTCCCGTCAATGGGGCAGTTTTCGGCAACGCACAGGGCGAGAGCGGGCATGGATGCAATTCTGACCAGAACATTATCACACTCATCGTGTGTAGACGCATAGTGGTCAGCCTCCGAGCATGGAGATGTGGCCCCACGCTCCGTTAAGTCTCGATTTGGCACAAGGTTGCGGCAGCTCCGCGACGAGCGGGGCTATTCCCAGGAAGAACTGGCCGAGCGCGCCGGTCTGCACCGCAACTATGTCGGCGGGGTCGAGCGCGGCGAAAGGAACGTGGCCCTGGAGAACATCGTCAAACTGGCAAAGGCGCTTTCGGTTCCGCCGGGTGACCTGTTCACGGATTTTTATTGATAGTGTAAAAACGCGATTTGTATACATACTGCGCCGCAGGCTACGGGTTCACATAGATTGAAAGTGTTTACAGCCCCAACAGACCCGGATTATGATGAAGAGCTAACGGTTGGAATTTCAGATTGATGTCCCTGTTTATCAGCGATTTGCCGATGGGCTTGGGGACTGCCTGTTTTTTCACGGGCGTATTGCGTCTATGCGCAGTATTGTCGGGGGTAATCAACAGCTTCTCTTTGTGGATGCCGCGAAATGGATGCCATCTCTACCGAAATTCCGGTTGCGGCACTTGAGCACAATGCCTTCTTGGCGTTGTCGCTCCCCGCTGACGCTACTTCGAAGGAAATTTACCGACAGCAACGAAGAATCGAAAATGCGCTCGAACTAGGCGAAGAAGCGCCTTCGTCTGGATTTCACTTCATACCGAGAGAGCCACTAAGCCACGAGGCCGTTGGCGATGCAATTCATCGGCTTGAGCGTCAGCGCAATCTTGAAGAACTCTTCTGGGTCCATGAACTGAATGGAAAACTCAGTCTTGAAACTTCCTCAGTTGATTCCATTATCGCCGCCCTGCGAGCATCTGCATTTCCCAACACAACAAAGGGAGTCGTTGCGCAGCACAACCTTGCTGTGATTCAGATTTGCCTCGCCCAGAGGGCAGAAGGGACACGCCAACTTGAATACTGGCGAGATGGTATTGGCAATTGGAATGCGATTCTCTCCAGTGATCTGTTCTGGCAATTCCTTGAAGACAGGGACGAACTATCGAGGGAGAGCGGTGAATGCTTCCCCGCTCCTGATCTTCGTGCCATTGCACGGGAAACATTACAAAAGGCGATCAAGGCAAGACTCTATGAAGCTATCAGGATACGAGACTTTTCAGCCATATCATTCCTGAGAGACGCGCTGCTATTTGGAGGCAAAGCACTCGACCCGAAGCAACTCTTGGAATCCATTCAGACCGAACCCTCGGCGCAGCTCATCCGATCGATACAACGCGCTCTTGATGAAGTCAACACGCTTAACAAGGAAACGAGCAAAGAGTCGGCTCTGGCCACCTTGACTTCAGCCGAAAAGGAAATCAACAATATCGACGGCACTTTTGCGACGATTACGGAGCATCTAGGCGGCGGGGATAACCATGATTCATTTCATGATGAGGTAGCGGAAGCGCTACGGCAACTTTCCATAAAGTACTTCAATCTACTGGACAACCATAGCGAAGCGCTTAGGCTGGCAGAAGCTGCGCTTTCATCAGTTCGCGATCCACATCGCCGAACTGACCTTATTGCAGACTGTAACCACATCCGAAGAGCGGCGCACATTGCCCGATGCTTTGCGCTGCTCGAAGCTAAGAACTTTTCGGGCGCGCAGGCAGAACTTTGTAAGGCGCTGGAATTTTCAACACACGAGCAAATAGACGAGATTTCTGAAATGCAGGCCGCGGTTCGGCGGGCTAGCGTCTTTGGGGAAGTTGACGATAAACATACAAGCCCCTCCCTTAGTACTATCAATGGAATCGGAACAACTTTTTATGGAAGCCGGGACGCTGATCCCGCGACTCAGAGCTATATCACAACGCACTGGTTCGTAGTGCTCATGCTGCCTATCCTTCCTTTGGCTTGCTATCGAGTCAAGAGAACTGGCGACAAAAGCTACATCATCTACGGCCGCGTTCCCCTATCCACTGGTCTTCGCAAGTATCGTTGGGCTGTGCTGGCCGTCATTGGGATTATCATCCTGGCGATCATCATCAACACAAACTCTGGAGGGACGAGCAGTTCCAGCACATACTCGCCAACATATACACCTCCACAAACAGAAACATCTGCTCCAAGCAGCCCCATTCCTGCTTCCGGCGCCTCATCTTCCGAAAAAGAACAGATCGAAGAGGAGCGAACGTCACTCCACGGTTTGGCTGATTCGATTGATGAGCAAAGGCGCAACCTTGATAAGGACTTGACTGAGTTAGATCGCCTTAAATCTCAACTCGCTTCGATCAAGGGAACCTATTCGGATGGAACTGCTCCAGAGTTCATACGTCAGCAGTACAACGATACGGTAGACGAATACGAGACCAAGAAGCGCGCCTACAACAGTGCGGTGGAGTCCTACAATAGCGGTCTCAACGAGTACAAGGGAAGGCTTGCGGCATTCAATCAACGAGTGGACCGCTACAATGCAAATCAATGAAAGCTCGGATCAAAAAGAAACTTGCGAAGAAGCAGGTTCAATCACAAGGGACACAGCCTGCGCAGCCGAAGTCGGCGGTACAGCCTCTTGCACAATTTGCCGCAGAGTGCTGGCGTATTCAAAAGCTCCTACCGGAGTTTGACGGCAATAAGAAAGCGCTGCTTCTGAAAAGCAGCGTTGAGAAAATGATCGCCATGTTGGCTGAAGCAGACATTGAGATTGATGACCCCGAGGGGGTAGATTACCGTGATGGAATGACGGTTAAAGTCACTCTTTTTGAGGACTCTATCACTCTGCCAAGTGGAAAAACGATAATTACGGAAACCCTGGAGCCTGGAATCTATGTAGGCGGACGCCTTGCAAGCCAGGCAAAGGTAATTGTGACTGTTGGGAAAGGGCCGGTCAAATGACTCGAAACACAATTGACTTTGGAATCGACTTGGGAACAACCAACAGCGTGATCGCATGCATGGATCGCGGCGAACTTGCAGTGGTAAAGAACGCAGTAACAGGCAGTGAGATAACGCCGTCTGCGGTCAAAGTGAATGCCAAGGGCACAATCATTGTCGGCCAGAATGCATATGACGAGGCGGAATCTGACGCAAGTAACATAGCCACCGAATTTAAGCGCTGGATTGGCAATGGAGGGCACTCCGAATTTCATTTTGAGAAGTCTGGAAAGCGCATGACAGCGGCAGGCCTATCGAGCGAAGTCCTCAAGGTGCTCAAAGCGAGCGCTTCCTCAAGATTTCAGGATGAGGACATTCGGGCCTCTGTAATCACGATTCCAGCAATGTTCCCGATCCCCGCTTGTGAGGAGACCGTCGCGGCAGCGAAACTTGCGGGGATCGAGATTTGCCCCTTGCTTCAAGAACCAATTGCGGCTGCAATCGCTTACGGCTATCAGGCAGAGACGCTGAACGGAAATCTTCTTGTTTTCGACCTCGGGGGCGGCACTTTTGACACCAGCATTTTGACTGCGAAGGATGGAAGACTGGTGGTTGTCGGACACGATGGGGACGACAAACTCGGCGGCAAGGACTACGACTGGGCACTGGTTGAGGTAATCCTACAGAAGCTTCGAAAGGAATACGGAAACATTCCGTTCAGTCGAGACGGCTCGATGCGGGGAACGGCAGCACGATTGAAATACCTTGCGGAAAAGGCTAAGAAAGATCTATCGATTTCCCCGACTGCTCCCGTTGAGGTGAAGCGTCTAGATGGAGAGTGGAGCGAAGTTGACACTGAGATTGAGTTAACTAGGGCGGATTTGCAAAAAGCCACAGAGGGGCTGACGCGTCGATGCCTCGATATATGCCAGAGAGCATTACGGAGTGCCCGATTGTCGAAGTCCGATCTGAGCGCCGTCATTGATGTAGGTGGACAGACGATGACGCCGTATATCCGCGAAATGGTAAATGCGGAGCTTGGCAAGGCAGATTCCCGACTTGACCCGCTTACTGTCGTGGCGAAGGGAGCAGCCCTTTTTGCCTCTACCAGGAAAATACCGTCAAGGTCATCTGGAAAGATCACGGCAGGAATGGTTGAGGTAAAGGTCGCTTACAGTCCTGTATCGCCCGATCTCGATGCCGAAGTTGGTTTTGCAGTGCAACCCCAAATTCAGGGAGCGAGGCTAACCGTTACTCGTTCAGACGGAGGATGGTCTAGCGGGGCTATTGCTATTCCATCAAACGGACGAGTCGATGCTACGATTGTCCTCCGCGCGAAGAAAGCAAACGCATTTCAGGTTGAAATCCGTGATGCTGCCGGGACGCTGGTTAGCACTGTGAATGACTGCGGCTTTACCATCACTCACGGACTCGCGGTAGCTAAAGCGACCACGTCACAAGCGTTTAGCGTTGCTCTCGAAGACAACGCAATCCAGGTCATTATTCCGCGGGGCACCCCTCTCCCAGCAAAGGGAACGCAGACATTTCACACCAATCGAGAGATAGTTGCCGGGAACCCTAAGAGCGTTCTGCCAATTTATGTTGTTGAAGGAGATAATCCACGAGCTGACCGCAACAGAAAGATTGGCGAAGTCATAGTTCGGGGCAATGAAATCAAACGATCGCTGCCCCCAGGCGAGACAGTCGAAATCACGTACAGGCTTGATGAATCCAAGAATCTATCAGTTGAAGCTGTATTTTCAGTGCTTCGTGAGCCTATCGCAGCACACTTCGACGGGGAACGTATTGAGCTTGATACTGAAGAGATCGAGATTGAGCTTCAAAAGGAAAGGACGCGCCTTGAAAGAATTGAGCAGGCTGCGCCCGATAAGATCAACACTGAGGCTGCACAGCAGATCGTAGCAATCGAGCGCGTAAAGGACGCCGCAGCAGCGGTTGGTGAGCACGATGCAAAACAGGCAGCTATGGATAGATTGATCGAATTGAAGAAGGTTCTTGACGCGCTGGAGCGATCATCGAGTTGGGAGATTGTGGTCGCCAAGTTTGAGTCGTATCGATACGACGGCGATTATATTCAGGCGTTTGGGAAACCGAAACAGCACGCTGACTTTCTTGCGGCTCTTGAGAATGCTGAATCGGCACTCTCATCCCATGACGAAAATGCGCTCAGAGACAGTCTGGAACGAATGACGGACATCTATTGGGACATAACGCGCGAGCGGGATGACTTTTGGAAGATGCAATTCACGATGCTGAATGACGAGGGCCAGTTTGTAGATCCCTTACGGTCTGAGCAACTGAAGGAAGAGGGTTTTAGGGCACTCAAGCGGGAAGACATTGGCACACTACGTACAATCGTAATCGAATTGATGGATCTCCAGCCTTCCTGGCAAAAAGGAAAGCTTGACATGCGATTTTCTGACGCTGGGCTGCGCAAACTGTGAGGGGAAGCATTGTGAACATCGAGCAACTCCCGGCTGGACTGGTACTGCGCGACACTTACACAATAGTCCGCCATCTAGGCAGTGGAGCCTTTGGCGATGTCTACTTGGCGCGGCACCGCTTTATGGGATTGCAAGCACTTAAAGTGTTCTCTCTCAATAATGGCCTGAATGCTCTAGAAGAAGCGTTTCTTTTGTCGAAGCTCGGGCATCCCAATATTGTCAGAATGTTTGAAGCGAACGAATTCACCCATGATGGTGCGAATTACGGATACTTCAGCATGGAGTATGTGGAAGGCGGTACGCTGCATGACATTCTTGGCAATAACGTTCCCATTGCCGAGCGCATTTGCTTAGGGAACAATATATTATCTGGGCTTGCGTTTGCACACCTTCAGACGCCGCCTATCATTCATAGGGATATTAGCCCAACCAATATCCTGATAGACAATTGGAACGGTTCTCTTCGGGCAAAGATTGCGGATTTTGGCTTAGCCAAGCATGTCGATCCTGAGTCCCTGGCTGCTAGTGCCGGTGGAAAGTACGTTTACATGGCCCCAGAGAGCTTTCTTGGGAAGCACTCAACAGCGACAGATGTTTACTCTGCTGGAATTGTGCTGTTTGAACTACTGACGGGACGGCACCCATTTCAGATTGCACTGTCTGTGTCCGCGACATCGACTGAACTGGCAGCCGTTGTTAGGAAGTCCAGGTCGCAGTCAATCCCGAATGCGGCGGACGTTTGTCCCGATCTCGATCTTCGGTGGAATGGGTTTTTCCAGGATGCGCTGGCGCATGAATTTGAGAGTAGGCCCTCTAATGCCCAGGAACTTCTGAAGAGATTTTTAGCAACCGCATCACCACCTCCTCCTGATTCGAAAGAGAATCAGGTTGGGAATGTGTTAGCCCTAGTTGCAGAAGCAAAGCAACTCGCAGAGGATTCTGATTGCCTGCAAGAGGCTATTGCGACACTCGATAAGGCATGTCGCCTTGATCCAGGAATCAGTAGTCGCTACTCAGATTTACTCTCATTGTGGAAGCGAGGAATTGTTCTGTGAATGACCAGATACTTAAGCTGGCAAACAAGGTTGATCGGCTTGCGCGTACAGCTCGCGCCCAGGATTTGTCACTTTTATTGTCCCAGTCAGATACAGAGCGGATTGAGCGTATAGCTCTGGTCATCGATGGGCTCGATTCAGGTGTGTATTTGATTGGCTCCGGGCCATACACACAAGGGGTGTACTCAATAATGGCGGATGAAACAGTCTTGGGCAGGATGGCAACCCCGTTGGAAGAGCCTTCGGGAAAGCCGGTCGATATATTCTGCCAGGATGTGCCTTGTCTAACCCCGAGAGAGGTATCGAGGTATCACGCTATTGTGTTCAGGCTCGGAGATGTTCTCAAACGTTACTTCATTCGTGATCTGGAAAGCACTTGCGGAACATATGTCAACGGTGAACGTCTCCAATCAGTCTCGGACAGAGAACCAGTATCAGAACTCAAGAATGGCGATGTAATATCACTTGGGCCATCCCATATCAACACGTTTGTATTTGTGTCTTTGTGAGGCACCCCGTGAGGAGAATGGGGGCGTTTCCCAGTAGGGGCAAGACTCTTAAGTCCGGGCTGTGTATTACTCTTGCCGCATAGGTACTGGTACAGAGTCTCGCGGCTGATTCCAAATTCGTCGGCGAGTAGCGTCTCTCGTTGAAGCCAATCATAGCCATTTGAAATATAAGCGCACTGCTGCTTTGCGGCCTCACTTTTGTTGGCGGCCATCCTGGGCGGTTTCGGAACACTCTAGGAACCCCAACGGACCGCACCTATGTTCACTTCCGGGAATGCGCTGACCGGGAGGAACGTTCAACGTACGCATACACACCGCCTTCGCATCTTCGGTCAAATCTATTCTGTTGTCGTGGCAAGTAAGGAAGCGGCCTCTATCGCTCATATGTTCCAAAATATAGCCATTGGCATAGTGATGCTTAATTGCCTCACCGCGCCCTGCATCGAAATCACTCGCGAATCCATTCCACGCACCCGGTACAGCAGCGACATACAGGAGGACTGGAACCATAACCCATAGCATCGGTTTTGCAATGCGCTGAATAAGCAAGAGAATGCAGTATGAAATCGCAACAGTTCCAAAAAAGAGAAGATCGGTCACGAATCCTGCTTGGCCTCTTTCCGCGATAAACTCTGCTCCACTCCATCCTGCTTGACTTGCAGAAAAGCACCCCACCACCAAGGCTCCGATGACGACTGCGGTCTTCCAAATAACCCTCAGGACGGACATGACTTGAATCCTTCGATTACGTCTTTAATAGACAGATGATGCGAAAATGAAGATTCATGGTTCTGCTTCGAACGAGGTTTCTTCTTCTAGCAAAGTTTGAGATGACTTGTACGTCTGATGCTTCTCATCCAGCCATATCGAGAAAAACCGACAGCCAAACGTAAGCACAATGAGGATAAGTAACTCGAAGAATTGCTCCCACTGCCCATGAAACAGAGCGGCTAGTATTCCGATTGGAACTACACCTACCCCTCCCAACAACAGGCCAATAATAACTGCCACAAGCCCCCATGTAGACAGCGTGACTAGAAGTCCATACATCCAAGCGGAGATACCGAAAACAAAGGAAATAATGAGAATCGCCACGGCAGTAAAGCCACGAGCCTTTTTGATTGCAGAAATCGGCAGAAGCACCAATAGAATTGTTGTGGAAATCACACAGGCGTGCATCAACCAAGGGAGCACGTGGGCGCTAACCCACCCGGCTCCCAAGAAGAAGAGGACTGTCAAGGCGAGAATTGCGGTGCAAACCACAAGGGAGAGGAGACACCCACCAACGGTCTTAAGTGTTTCCATGTTCGAATCCTTGGGGGATACTATACTGCATTGGGGGTGGTTCGTGATGTGCTCGATTGTTAAGCCGGTGCAATTGTGAATCGGAAGCGGCTATGGGAAGTACTTCTCACTGTGTTCGGAGCCGCTCTGTTGCTCAGCGCAGCCTTCGGCAGACATCCCTATGGCTTCTACATTGTGCTCAGGCTTCTCATTACAGTCGGAGCCATCTATTGGGCATGGAGCGTCTATCAGATCGGACTTCGGGGCTGGACATGGGCGTTCATCGCCGTGGGGCTACTTCTGAATCCGTTCTTTCCAATTCGAATGCACCGAACCCAGTGGCAGCCAATCGATTTTGGGCTTGGTGTTCTCTTGCTTGGATGGTGTGTTTATTGGCTTATTCGCCATCGAGCTAAAAAGGAGTAGCCAGGAGAGGCACCGTGGACGCGCACCGGAGTCATCCTGCACATTGACGCCACTGGCACGAACGGTGTCATACCAGGTGTTGGTGACCTGTTCGGTCATTCCCGTGATGATTTCCTGACCATCCATCCCCAAGGCAGCGCGAGAATGCCTTCTTCGAGCGGGCGCGCTTTGCCGCTGTGAAGCACCACTCCCCTCACAAGAGAAGATTTGCGCTTCAAATCTTCAAGGAAGGCGCGGATGCCGGTCGCGTCATTAGCCGTCACCTGACTGCTCGCCTTGATTTCGAGAGCCACGAACCTACCTGCTTCTTCCAGAATGAAATCCACTTCGTGACCCGAACGGTTGCGCCAGAAATGCAGTCTGCGCTGCTGCGGATCGAGCGAGCGCCAGGTCTCCAGCGTCTGAAACAGGGTCTGCTCCAACCAGAACCCACTGTCCATTCTTGTTGTGACCTCAGCAGACGATCTGATCCCGGCAAGCCATGCAGCAAGCCCGCAATCTGTCCAAAGCAGTTTAGGCGCTTTGACCAGTGCCGCCGTGGGATTGGTTGCCAGCGGACGGAGGCGCGTGATCATACATCCGGTTTCCAGCAGATTCAAATATCGGTGCGCCGTCGGGTGGCTGAGCGCGGCATCACGCGCAAGGTCGGCCTGGTTAAGCAGTTTGCCGGTCCGTTGTGCGGCCAGCATCATCAGGCGTTGAAAATCGGGCAGGCTGGAGATGGCGCTCAACTGACGCAAATCCCGCTCCAGATAGGTCTGCACATAGGCGGAGAACCAGAGACCGCGGTCGGCGTCCGAGTTGATTTCGAGTGCAGGCGGAAAGCCTCCCCGCACGAGCCATGCTGTCCAGTCGCCCGGTTCATCCGGCCATTCGCGCCAATCGAAATCCGATGCGAACAAACGATCCAGCGGCGAAAGTGCGCCTTTGCGCTCCTGCCACTCGGCTGGGCAAAACGGCGGCAGATCCAGGTAGATGGCGCGGCCGGCCAGCGTCTCCGCCACCTGCTTCATCAACAAGAGATTGGCCGAGCCGGTCAGGATGAAATCACCGGCCCTCCGGCTGGTGTCAACGGCACGTTTGACGGCAAGCAGGATCTGCGGCGCGCGCTGGACTTCATCGAGAATGACTGGACGGGTCGAAAGCAGCGAATCAGGATTGCGCTCGGCCTGATCGAGAATTCCGACATCGTCGAGAGTGAAGTAGGCCCGCGCAGGCTCAAGCGCCTGGGTCAGGGTGGTTTTTCCGGTCTGCCGTGCGCCCGTCAAGACGGTAACGGGCAGGACTCGCAGGGCGGACTGGAGATTGCTGCTAAACCAGCGTGGCTTAATTCTGTCCATATAGTGTAATAAATCATTTCACGGCGCGAAATGCAATAGAAATCCTCGATTCGCCGGTTCAAGGGCGTTGACCTCCTGGATTCATTCCGTATGGAGTTGGTTTCCAGTTTGGAAACTGGAAATCTCAGCGTGATGGCCGCCAATCCAACGACCGTTGGACGGACGTTTAGGAGGTAATTTTTTATTTTCAAGTCAAGACGAGTGTCTGCAAGCACTTGATAGTAATAATGGTTATTCGACAATGGGAGTCAGTTGGGAGTCGGTTTGGGGTTTACGGGAGTCTGTTTTAAGTCAGTTTTTCGCTTCGCGGAGTCGAGAACTGAGGAGTTGTTGGGTTCAGACTCCTATACAGACTCCCAATAGACTCCCAATAGGGTGTCCAGAGGGTACTTTTCCGTACTTCCGGGTCGCCATAAGTGCTGTAAAGTCAGTAAAATGTGTGAGTTCCCGGTCACTCATAACCCAAAGGTCGCAAGTTCAAATCTTGCCCCCGCAACCAAAAAGCTCTTGATTCTAAACGGCTTCCGTGAACTCCCCGGAGGCCGTTTCACTGTCTGGTGGCAACTTAGGCAAATCTTGGGCAAAGAATTCCTTGTCCAGAAGTGCTCCAAGCTTCCCTGCTACCTCAATATCGTCGGCTGTGACGATGTGCGTGTACCCCATTGTTGTCTTCGCGTCCACGTGACCAAGCCGCTCTTGGCGAACGGCCATGGTGGCGTGTAAGGAGTCGAGCATAGTAGCGTTCCCGTGCCGGAAGGCATGAGCCCCACCGTCAAGACCCAACTCCTTCAGAATCGGTTTTAAATTCCGCTTAATGAAGTTGTCGGGTTCAAGCCGCTTGCCGCCGCCCCGTGTTTTCCCGTTCTTGGTCAGGAACACCGGGGTCAAAAACAAGGGCTCATCTACGGCGCGGCCCTCCACAAATGGCTTCAACTGCTCGGCCATTTGAGGAGAAAGGCTGAACACTCTTCTTTTTACCTGCCCATAACGGACACCAGCCTTCGGTGACTTCAATTTCCCCAGCTTGGTCACCGAACGCTGCACAATGAGAATTCGCGCATCTTCATTCCAGTCACCGACGTTCAACCCACATATCTCACCACGACGGATGCCTGACTCCGCAACCAGCCTCCAGATCGTCTTGTACGGCTGCTCCGACCTCTGGATGATCTGCTGGATGTCCCCGACCGAGAAGCATGGTTGCTCCGGTCTGATCCATCCGCGAAGTTCAAGTCCATCGTAGGCCGTGTCGGCGGTGTACCTCCAAGCCTTGGCTTTATCCCAAATCAGCCTGAAAGTGCCCACACGGTTTTTGATGGTCTTGGGAGAGCAACTCCATTCCTTTACGACCTCTTGCAGCAGTTCGCAGCCGATGTCCCTGATCTGAACATCACCGATAGCTGCGACCCACGCCTTGATGTCGGACTTTTCGCTACGCTGGCTGCTCTCTTCGTGGTTGCACATTACCAACGTCTTCCATTTCTCCGTGAGTTCCCGGAGAGTGGCTGTAGGTCGTGCGCGATATGTAGGGCTATTGACGACCGAAACATGGCCGTCCAGTTCCCGTTGCGCGAGGCGCTTCGTGGGAAAATCCCTCCGCGAACCCAATACTTCAGACTTGTGGATTCGCTTGATGGTGCCATCCGGTTGGATTTCATCCGCCAACCAGCGCCCCACCCAGACCTTCTCCCGCTTGCCCCGCAGAAACAGCGTTCCTTTCTGGTAACGACGCCTTGCCAACGAAAGACCTGCTCTCCGTTGACTCAGCGGCTCTCGGGGGCAGTCTACTTCAGATTTACCCTGCGTGCCAGTGGGCTCCCCGGCAGTGGGGATGAACGCGCTCCCGGCGCGGTTCCCTTCCCCCGGCCCGGGCTGCAATGCCTCCTGCGGGCCGTCAAGATGTGGCGGCTCAGAGTCAGAAGGATCACAAATGCGGTTTGAGGGTATCTGCTGCAACGTCAGCCTCGATCATTGATCGGCTCCAGTCAGCGGACTGGGTCGTTGCAGTTAAATACTCAAGTGAGGCTTACTCGTAATGACTACGGCAAGAGATTCTGAAAGTTTATTTTTTGGGAGAATGCGAATAAGAATAAGCCTCTTGCGGTATTAATGTCGATTTCTGTGGGCACGGGGCACCGGGCAACCATGGCATCGTGCTGCTCGGGCTATGACAAGTTACTAACCACGGCGGGATGGATGCGGGTCCATTCTTGAAAGCTATTTTTTATTCGACTCTCTGTCGCCAACACTCAGACTTCAAGTGAACTCGGTGATCCTGAAGAAGAGTGCTTCCATCTTGGGTCTAAAGACCAGCTTGGCACAGCATCCGCTGCCTTGCATGTCAGCTTGCTGGACCACGAGACCGGCCTTCGTTGGGAGCGCAGGCGTGCGACACATATATATAAGGATAGAAAGTAAGCGCCCCGCCCCGGGCTTAGCCTGTTTCATTACCGAATCCCTCCGAAATAAATCAAGGAAAACTGTCAAATTTCTACAGTTCATCTTTTTTCTTACCTTTCCCAACTACGTACGCCCTGCTGCCCGGAAATAAAATCTGCAGATTCAAATCGCTGAGTAAGCTCTGCGCAGTATTTCCCGAGAGGGGCAGCAACCAGCCGCCTCCAAGGAGAACACAAATGGCAAAGATGAAGAAAGTAACTATTTCTGCATTTATCCCCCAGCTTCCGGCGGGTCATGCGTATCAGGCTGCTCATGGAAGCGGCGGCAGCTTGGGAGTCGCGATTAAGAGGGCGGTAGATGATTTGTTGAAGTTGCCCTGCATTAAGAGCCGCAGGCTGAGCAGCATGAGGATTACTGTGGCGGTCATTGAATAAATATTTGTTGGTAACTCATTTATTTCTGACTTTCTCAGTATTAGGTAAGTAGCAAATCAAACAACAAAGGAAGTAGTAGTTATGAAAATCGGAAGCAAAATCAAAGAACTCAACGAGCAGCAAGATGCAAAGATCGTGGAATTGCTCAGCGATGGGGAGACGTATCAACGAACGGCGGAAGTAGTTGGCTGCAGCATCGGGAAAGTGCAGTGGCTTGCAAAAAAGAATGGATTGTTGCGTCGTTCGCAGCAGGACACGAATGCAATGAAGGCAACTGAGAACACTGGCCACGCCGAGTTGGTCTGCAACGAGGGGAGCCAGTTATGTCAATAGAGCACCTTAATGCTGTTTTCAACTGCAAGGAATTTAAGAATGGTGCGAGGCTGCTCCTCTTGGCGCTCGCCAACAGGGCGTCGGACGGCAAGCCACGGAAGGATGGCCGGGTCGTTGAATATGGTTGGAGCTACGCCGGAATTGGACGCCTGATGGCGGACATCAATGCGAGCTGTCGCGATACCGTCATCGAGAATATGAAGGTACTGGTGGGTGCTCGGGTCGTAAAGCGTAAGCGCAGACTGGGCCACTCCACGATGACGTTCGTTGATATCGATGTCTTGAAGGGCTTTGTATACACGGATGAAGACATTGAGGAGGTTAAGAGGAAGGCAGTCACGAAGGTGGGGAAAGCTACTACCACTGGGCGTAACGTCGGGGGAAAAGCACAACATCTAAAGAACGGAGAATTCGCTGCCACAGATGTAGGAGAAAGTTCGTCCACAGATGTAGGGAAACATTCGCCCTCAGATGTGGGGATCACTCCTGCCACTGTCGTAGAGGAATTTCCTACCCATAATCAGAAGGTTAACCCCAAGTATGAACACCAAAGGAAGGAAGCCTTAGATGTTGAACCGTCAGAGTCAGAATCAGAACTGACTGACACTGACTCTGACGGATTAAGAAGATCAGAGGCTAGGTCTTCTTCTCCTACGGGTTGTTGTGAACAGGGAGATCAGGAAGACCCTGACGATGAAGAATTCCTGAGCCATTCAGGAGATAGGAATCCTGTTTCAGGTAAAGGAGTATCTCCTGATCCGGAGACGGAAGAGCCTGACCCGGAAGAATACAAGGATGTAGTACACCTCTGTTCCATCTGGTGGTCTACTCACCATAACCCCATGGATGAAACCGTGGCCAGTCCTGAACCTGAGCCTGACCCTCGGGGACATCCGCGGACATGGTCTCCATCGGTGCGTAGGGAAGCATTCCTGAACGGAGAATGGCAAGATGACGACCCGAACTCGCTGGAGCTAGTACTTCCGCCCGAGCCGATGGAAGAGCCCGAGGCAGAGCCGGAGGATAACTCCGCCAAGGTGGAGGAAGCTCTACTGCGGGACGAAGGATGCATGCTGGATATCTATCTGCAGCATGGGCGTGGCGTCGTGGAAGACCTTCTGGTATGGCTTCCTAAATCGGATTTCTGGTATCCCAAGATCGTGTCGCTGGCCAAGCTGAAGGTTGACTTTAATAAAGTGTATGAGAGTTACGAAAAGTACCTTCTGGCAGCCGAGGAAGGCGGAACGGATATTGAGTGCGAGGATTACATCTATGGGGTATTCCTTGAGTCAGGTGGGGCTCAGGCTGGCTCAATCTGTGACGAGCGGCTTAACCCTCTGCCTCCCATCGACCCGGCTGACGCAGCGGAAGAAGAAGCAATGTACGCCTACGATGACGAGCACGACATGGAATTCTTCGACGTGTGGGCAGAACACGATTTCAACGACGCTGAAGCCACTCCGCGAACCAAGGACCCGGGCGACAATCTGTTTGACGTGTGGGCGGAGCAGGATGTGAACGACGCTAACGACGCCCTGCGGGCAGACGAGTCCGGTGCTGACATGTTTGATCCCGGTGCGGGCGAGGATGACTACGAAGATGCGGACGACATTGAGAAGGATGAGGAGTCTGGCATTTGCGATGAGCCGATGAAGCTGCCGCTTGCGGACAATCACCTTGGGTCGCACGTCGGTGTAGCAGATGTGACGGGAGTGCATTCCCCTGAGCCCTGTCCACCTGTGGGAACACCTGCACGAGATGTCAAAGCTGGTGAGGAGGCTAAGAATGGCGATGGTTATCGGTCATCCGTTACACCTGAGTTTGTTCTCGCCCGCATGTTTTCCAACCTGTACTACGGCAAGAATACGTTGATACACAAGAACTATGACGCCCTTAAGAAGGTTGAACGGAGGTGGGCGGACGAGTTTTCCGAGGCCTTGAAGAGCAAAGATAGTAACTATTTCGAGGTGTCGAAGTTATTAGGACTCACTGGTGGAGATAGCGAATGGAGAGAAACTCTTCAGAGTAAAACGGAACAGCTCGCGGTCGGATACTTCATTAAGAATGCTGACAAGATTAAAGACTTCTTCAGTTCTTGATTCCAAAGAACTGGCTTTTAGCTTTGATCACCCAAGATTGGAGGTCGAAGCATCGAAAAATCAAATATCGGCGCGAAGAAAGCATGTGTACCGACGCACGCTGCTACCGCAGCACCAAATCCAGTTATCGAGCCGGGAGAGGCTCCGCCGGACGTGGGGACAGTTAAGCGAAGCAACATGACATAAAGGAGAGAGTTGAGAATGACGCCAGCACAAGATGCACATTACAAAGATGGATACAAAGTACCGGAGGGTGGAGATTATATCGTCCGACCAGTTGACCCAGTAAAAGGTAACAGTCAGTATGCAGACCATCTACTCATCCGAGTAGTGGACGACAGAATCATCGGTAGATATTGTAGCCGTGCTGCCGCTTGCAAGAGGGCGCAGCAGATGGGTGGGAATACACCCCAGAGCCGTAGAGCGGCATGGCGCGGTAGCGTAAGGGGATTGAGTACCGAGGAACAATCACATGCCTCATCGAAGGGGCTAGACACTTTAATACGGCATGAAAAAGAAGCCGCCGACAAGGAGATGCATCAGGAGTTTTGCGAATTGCTGGCGGCGCGGGAAAGGGTTCGGGTTTGCGGGGAGGTGTTAGCAACCGAGCAAGCCGAGCGTGCGGTGGATGAACAAATGAAGACTATGCACATCACGCGCCTCAGCGAAATTGTGAGTGAAAATAAGCTACTTGCGGACGATGCGCGTTTTGCGACTCCAGCGATGAAAAAGGATCTGCGGCAGTATAGCCTTGGTGCTACACGGTTACGCAGCTACATCGGGAATCCTTACATAGCTGCGAACGCATATCGGCTGGCACATGTTGAGGCTGCGTGGTTGGCCTTGTCCGAACGCAAACGTATCACACGCTGCCGCCAAAATTTCCTCCTCTGGAGATTCTTGAACGAGGATCACAGTGCGTTGACGCCGCTCCAGCAGTATGAGGTTGAGGCGATTAAGGCGACGTTGAGGCTGTATCCTGTCGCACGGTAGATGGTAGTGTGCGTGGTTCTGAAGCATCACTGCCGCGTCCCCCTGCGCGTGATAATCACCTACGTTGGGTGCAGGCGTATTCAGTGCATCTCGTAGGGCTGTGCGCCCGGGCCATGGCTGTAGTCGGCGGCTTCCCACTTCCATTTAATTGTTCCCAGAAAACCGACTTTCCACCCCGTTAGTAGGAGCAATTTACTGAAGCGATTCTTTCTGTTGCTCCATATCACTACTACTAACGAGGCAATTCCATGGAAAGCATCATCACCAGCACTGAACTCATCCCCACCTCAATTTCACCGAACGTAGACTCCGCGACTGAGCAGCAGCTCACTGACGCAATCACCGAGCCTTGGAGCGTGCACGTGCAGGCCCAGAGCATTGTCAAGAAAACAAAAGCGGATTTGAAGGCTGTTCGCACTAATCTCGCTGCTCATCTCCACACGATGAAGCTACTGTTGGCTAAACCCGGACGGGCAGGCGGGTGGTCTTCATTCTTGACCGAACACAATATTTCAAGAACCTCTGCTGACAGACTTTGCGCTTTCCACGAAAAATCTCTCAATCCGGATGGAATCAGCACCAACGGGGCAATTACCGACGACGAGATTGCCAAGCTGGCAGAGTCCGTGTGGGCAAGGCTGGAAAAGAGAGTGAAATCGCCGCGAGAAATTTACCAGTTCTTCTCTCGCCTGATCATCGAATCCGCCATTCCTACCGAGGAATACGACGACGGAATCCTGTTGCTTAACCCGATGTACCAGCCGGGACCCGAGCCGTCTGTGCCAGAAAACACTCCACTCGTGGAGGCCCTCTAATGAGCACACAATCGGTGTTCAGCTTCAACTCGAAATTCCTGTCAGCAACACCAATGCCAGCGCCTCATGTACGGAAGAGCAAACTGATGACGCGCAGGACAGAGATGCGCAAGCGGAGTCAATGGGGAAGCGACGAGATCATCGCGACGGCTCCGGCCATAGTTGATATCGACGTGGTTTTATCTTTGCCGGAGCTGGTGCCTGAGGACGAGATGATCACTATGTCCCCGGCCATAGTTGCTGCCCAGTCCACCACACCCGAGTTGGAGCTCACCGGAACAATCCCAACCACACCCGCCGTCACTTCCATCAAGCATGTCGAGATTCCGATTAAACCCGTCCATGATGATCGGGAGACGCAGAATTCGTCTTCTGCGGAGAATGCAAATTGGGGTATTCCACCCCAAAACGATGCTACTGAATTCCCCGGCCATGCGTCCTCGGAGATCGTACCCGCTGCCGAGATCACCGGCACATCGCAACCCATGACGATAGTCCCGGTGGCTCCAGTCGATTCATCCAATACCATCCGCTGCCCCATCCCGCCAGCGATGGTCTCTGATGTCACGCCCGCATCGGCCCGCGAAGAAGACGTAAGGCGGCAAACAAAGCCAGCCAAAGATGATGGGCTCAGCAGTGCCGTGAAGAAGACGCGGAGCCGGAAGTCAGACAAATTGAAGGGAGCTGCAGCGATAGCAGAAGAGGCGACTGGCGAGACTAGGTTACGGGGTGACGACCCAGCGGGCGGCAACGGTGCACATTGCCCGCCGTGAGTTGCAGTGATCGGAATCTATCTCCGACTTCTTGGCTGCTTCCGCGAAGTGGAACGGTGTGCCGCGTTGGCGGTCACAAACTTGTAGGCGATAGTGAGCAGGTCCCCCAATACATCAGAACTAACGCGAGAAAGGCGAACCAGAACAGCATCATAGTCGGCGTAGTGATCTGTAACGTAATAAACGTCAGGCGCGGCGGCAATTAAATCGGCACGCTCTTCGATGTTTATACGGACGGCGAGAGAACCGGGCTCTGCCGAGGAGTTAACGGGTATGCACGCCAGCAGTTTTCCTCGAACTTTTAGTGCGGGAGAACCGTACGCGGTGCTCTCCTCAACGCCGGGGAGAGCAAGCGCGATATTTCGTACCGTGTCGAAATCGACTCTGCTCCTCGTCATGGTTAAGTAGATGCCGGAAGTGGCGTATCGGCGGCTCGGACGGCACAAGCGGTGCACACAGTCCGCCGTGATTGCTCCGTCCATCACGCAACGCCTCAGCGCCGATCTTTACGGCTCGAACTCGTATTTGGGATAGTCATACACGCCGGATGGCTGCTCTGTCGGCGGCTCATACTCTTTCACGGGTTCATCGATTTCACGGAAGGTACTGATGTCCCGCTCGACTGCCTCCAGCATGTATTCCCTTATCGTCGCAAGGCGGTCGAACATGGCATCTTCGTCACCGTCGTCAAGCGTGTGCATCGAGCCATCCGGGGTGTAGTAACGCTGCGGGAATCGCGATCAGTGCGAATATTTCACTGAACACCCATACGGTCGGCTCGCCGCCACCGCCACAGGCTTACCCGCCATCGACTCCTCCAACGCAGCAGTTACATAATTGGTCGCCCCGGCGATATCCGACTGGTCGCTGGTCGCTTTGTCATCAACCGCACCGTCGTAGATGACCTGCCCCTTCGGGTCAATGATGAACATGTGGGGCGTGGTCTTTGCTCCATAGAGGTGTCCGAGGTCGCCGCTGGGGTCTAGCAACGCCGCCGTCGGTGTTGCGCCCATCCGCCTCAGGTAGTCGTTCTCCTGCTCGGCTGTCACGTACCCCTGCTGACCGGGTGCCGAGGAGATAACCGTGAACCAGACCACCCCTTTGGCCGTCCACAGTTTCTGGAGCTTCTGCATGTTCCCGCTCTCGTAGTGCTTCTTGGTAAACGGGCATCCTTGGTTAGTCCATTCCAAGACAATGTACTTGCCATTGTTTTCGGCGAGGCTGTGCGGGTGACCATTCGAGTCGGTCGCCGTGAAGTTGGGAGCTGGCTGACCGACCTGAACAGCAGCAGCAACTGGCAGGGCGAGCAGGAGCACGAGCGCGAACGTGAGCTTTGTTTTCATCTCTGACGACTCCTTCTTTGAGCGGGCATCGCGTGAATGGGGAGGTCGATGAGATAGGCATCCGTTCCATTCAGGATGATTACTCCTTGTAGATGCTGCGGCACTTGGCGGAGATATTCGGACTTCTTCAGGGTCAGACTGACGCGGTCAGCATGCGCCGCAAGTTCCTGCGCAGCTCCGTTGTCGATTTGCCCTTCTTCACTCGGGTAGAACTCGGCATGAGTGATAGGAACGCCCGTCAGCATCGTCAACCGGAAGCCGTCCTTTGAGCTTGCAGCCTCAGCCTGATAGCTGGCGGGCAGCGGCTTGGGTAGACGCTCGGAGGCGGACTTGAGCGACCGTAGCGCTGCCTCATTGATGTTGGTGGAGCTGGCAATCTGAATCGGTGCTTTCAAGAAAGTGCTCAGGGGGAGGCAGACGTCGTGGCAAACCAGCCAGCGCAGTTCACCTCCAACGATAATGGTGCCGGGCTGAGCCGTTGCCGGAATCTGCACGGAGGAAAGCAGGATGGTGGTGCCTTGATACCCGTAGTCTGCTCCGGCGCTCGTGGTCATGCGCATCGGAGTCGGCCACTCCAATGCGGTGGCAGTCACCCCTGAGGGAAGTTGCCACTTTATCCGAGGCGGTTCTCCAGAGTCACCGGGATTCTGCCAGTAAATGTGCCATCCGTCGTCTGTCACGAATTGGATTCCGAGATTCACCTTCGAGCCCGGTGTGGCTGACGACTGTTCAACGATCAATGAAGCTCTGGAATGCTCGGTCGGTTTTGGGGTGGGACGGGGACAGCCAGCCATAAGGAGGAGAAGTGCAGCGCAGCTCGCCAGAAGTCGATTCATCAAACAAGGAGTTTAGATTCTCGAACTCGGCTTCTCGTTGCAGCAATGAATGGCTGAATACAATCGTGACATCATGCCAGAGCCCCAGATTCACTTGTCCACCCGTAGCCTCGCAAGCAGCCGCGAGTGATATGCAATCGCCACCAGCACCAGCGCAACGGCCCAAACGCACGTCTAATATCGGAGCAGTTGTCTTCCAACAGCCGTGTGAAGATAATCATCATTACCGAGGCAAAATGCCAATGCTCTTTGAATCTGACTCCGAACTCGGAATACGCCAGCGGATTTTCCAGTTGATGACCCTGATTGCAGGTCTCCTCGCTACGGTGGTCGTCGTACCCATCGATCTGCTGGAACACCTGCCACTGTCACTTTGCGCCGGGGTACTTCTATTTGGCCTAACGTTCTTGGGAATGCTGTATCTTGCCCGCCAGCGCGATATTTATCTCTACAAGTCGTTCAGCTTTTTGGTGCTTTTGTTGCTGAATTTTGCATGGTTCCTCAATTGCGGGTCGCAGGGACCGGAATCGCTGATCTTCTTTAGCGCGGCAATTCTGTTCACGGTGCTTTTTGAGGGAGTAGTTCGCTGGATGTTTCTCTCCGTCTTTGTCTTCGATGTAGTTGCCCTGTATTACGTCGAACACTTCTTTCCCAAGCTCGTCAGCGTTTACGCGAGTCCGGTCGCACGACTGCACGACCTCACGGCCAGCGCTCCGGCCTCGCTTCTTCTCTGTGTCCTCATGACGATGACGGTGCTGAGCGCCTACGATGCCAAGCAACGGCGGTTGGATGCAATCCAAGGCTGAGCTGGAAGCGATGATGTCGGAGATGCACGTGCTCAAGGGGCTGCTGCCGATCTGCGCAGCTTGCAAGAAAATTCGCACTGAAGAGGGTGAATGGACACAGATGGAGGTCTACATCCAGAAGCACTCGCACGCTTCTTTCACCCATGGTCTGTGCCCTGAGTGCATGCCAATCTATTTGGGCGAACAGGACTAACAATGTGGGATTTGTTTCCGGCTGTACAGCCAAAGTTGCGGAAACCCTGAAATCGATGTGCTGGAGCTGATGCGCGACCGCAAAATACGTGCTTTCGCTGAAGTAAAGGCATTCAGTGCCAATCGAGGGCGGAGGCGTGACGAACTATAGCCGAAGACCCGGTGACGGCGGTGACCCCGAAGCACTCATATTAGTGAAACTCGTCACTCCAGCGTTGATATCTGCACAGTGTGGTGCAACGATGATAGCGAACATCGAGTTAGAAGCCCGCCTCAGTCGTTCGCGAGTACCACCTTTGCCCGCGACTTTTTGTAACCTACTTTTCACACCTACAAGTTCGGTAAGTGCGCTAAGAACAGGAGCAAACATGCTTGGACAAGAGAATAACTGGCAACCCCGTCCACGGAAGCTCATCGAGTTTACGACAGACACTCAGATTCGACTCAAGCAGTTGGATTTCAATCGAACCATTCTCGTCCACGACATCGTTTACGACGAAAACAAAGCCTTGAACGTCAAGCGGACGGGACTCAACCAATTTTGGTGGTGTGAGGCTGCTGCTTGAGCCAACGCTGCTGGACGTGCCATGGACGCCGAGTCTCTCATATGGGGGACTCGCAATTCGTTTCTTTTGATGCTCCCGCGTCCTCAGAATCCTATCTTGCCCACTTTATGATGCACTACGACTCTGCCATTCTCGATTCGCGGAGCGGATGCCATAACCGCAGGTAGGTTCTTTGCCACCCAACTTGATGCCGCGTGATTCGAGTCTATGGCAGTTTCAAGAGTTTCGAAAACGCTGATAGAAAGCATCGCGCCCTGTCCGAGGTCAACCCACTGGTACTCGATGAACCCCGGCATTGCCGAGATCAGCGGCACGAAACCTTCCTGCACTTTTTTCGATGCTTCTTGTGGATGCGTCACTCCCTCGTACCTTCTCACCGATGTATGCATTGTGCCGCGCTCCTCGGTCTGTCCAAGTGCATTGTCCAACTGCCACGAGCGCAACGCAATCCATATTCTCCATAGGCGCAATACCGAAGTAATGACGTGGTTCCGTTGCTACCTTCTTCGCCCCAGCCCGTTTCAGCCCATTGTTTCGCCCACCAGATAATCCAGCGCACGCTAGAGCCCGTGCGCGGTAAGGAAATCAGCGCGATTGAAGTGAGAGTTGAGGGTGACGACGTGACGATCTACAGGCGCAGACCGGAAGGGCACGCCTCACGAGGCGGTCCTCCCTCGCGCCGTTTCTGCGTTGTGAACCGATAGAGGAGCCAGTGAGAGAGACTTCAATGATTTCAATATCACCTCTCCAATCTCACTGAATTGGACGGTCATAGTGCTTGCGCATTTATCGCAGAGCCAGAAGTGTTCGACCGGGGTCGCCTTGCTTCGAATCAAAACAACATTGTTCTTGCCAGTCATCGCGCCTCTTCTGCACTGTTCTGTGTAGTCGATGCGAAACAATCTGCCCCGGCCTAGGTTCTTAAAGACTTCGGAACATTGCGAGTTGAGACACTTCGACACCATGCGTTCCTCGCTCACTTGTCATTGACGCTTTAGTTTCGGGTCAGGGCTGGCTTTGTCCCGAAGGAATTTCCAAGAGATTAATGCAGTCAGCACGCAAAAGCTGTTCGCGCTGACACCGCTCGACGTGAGATTGCTCACACCAGAGTTGCTCCTTATATTGAACGTCGGGCAGCAGCCAACGTCACCTCTGCACTGAACATCGTATCTGGCAGCCACCATCGGAAGTGGCAACTTTCGGAGAATCTTATGGTCATCCAGAAGTCCCGCAGTCTCGTGCTGCTCGCTGCCCTTCATCTCTGCCTGTCAGGAATAGCTCTAGCCGGAACACCGCGCTACGCCTTCGTCCCCAATATTGATGATGGAACCATATCTGAGTTCATCGTCAACGCAGCCACAGGTCAGTTGCTGCCTAACGGCTACGTCACCGCTGGCGACCATCCTCGCTCGTTCGTACAGGTTGGCGGCTTCGCTTACGTGGCAAACATGAACTCGAACAACATCTCGGCCTATTCACTGAACCAGAGCACAGGCCACCTTCAGTCGCTATCTACACCGACATTCTCCGCACCGGCGAACCCGTACGCGCTCATCGCTCACCCTAACGGCAAGTTCCTCTATGCAGTGTCCAGCGTGGGGGATGCGGTTTATGTCTACGCCATCCAGAGCAACGGCTCCCTTGACGAGATTACGGACATCGCGACTGGAAGCAGTCCACGATTCTTGGCAATTACCGGGAACGGGGACTTCCTGTACGTGTCGAATTATTCCTCGGACAACGTCACTGCGTACAGGGTCAGCGCAACCACAGGAAGGCTGGCCTACATCGGAACCTACTCGACAGGCGGGTCAACGCCCTCGAACGTCATGGTGTCAAACAATTTCCTATACGTGACCAACGCAGGGTCGAACAACGTGTCGGCCTTCGATATCAACTCGTCTACGGGTACACTGAGCCATGTCTCTGGCTCTCCATTCGCGGCTGGCGATAGCCCATACTCGCTCACGCGGGAATATGATGGGCACTTCATTTATGTTGCCAACAGCCTTTCGAACAACATCTCGGCTTTTAAGGTGAACGCCGCGACAGGCGCACTGACGAAGCTTGCAGGTTCGCCTTTCGCCGCGACGAA
>Ga0182030_10006889_pt1 | contig 23829 bp, 19 predicted proteins | sample 812S3MmetaG_FD_121299 | JGI IMG/M metagenome (GOLD analysis project Ga0182030, IMG submission 121299) | Permafrost microbial communities from Stordalen Mire, Sweden - 812S3M metaG (Illumina Assembly) | ecosystem: Environmental > Terrestrial > Soil > Wetlands > Permafrost | place: Sweden...
AGCTGACGTAGTTGGTTCACAGAGAGTTCCTCCTCTGCGAACCAAACTACCGGGACAGCCACAAATGTCGGCTCAGGAACACGCGAATGCGTCCGCCGCCGCGGCGGCTTCGTTCAAGTCGGCAAGGGTCAACCGATTCGTCCGGGCACAAACGTCAACTGACGAAGATAGGTCACAACTCTGACCAATACAATTTGGCCTTCTAGAGGATCGTCGCAGAATGACGGAGAAGGGCGCATATTGCATGTTCCCTGCAAAGGCATTCGGCGATAAAATAGTATTGAGTCGCAAGTTGCTCTCAATCCCCGGAGGTCGACTCATGCTGATACTTGTTCCATGGAAGCCCGTTGTCTTCGTCTGGTTATTGCTCTCTGCGATGTGTCTCGTCTGGGCCGCGGGAATGTGTATCGAACAAGGAAGGAATCCATTCGCAATCCCGAAACACAATCTTCGTTCATCGATGAATCAGGTCGCCGGTCACCAAGGGCCGCATCAAAAGCATCTTAACAAGGCCAAGTCTGTAGGCATCAAGGGCGAGAGCCGGGTCATTGTCACCCAAGCGCGGACAGAGCCTCAGGTGTACAACGAGGCGCAGCAGTAAGTTGGAAACACAACTGAGCTGATGCTGGTTGGCGGGAGTCGTTCTGTTTACGAATCGGACGGTAAGAATTTATTCCCGGATCGTCAATTGCGAAATTTATTCTGAACATTCTTACAGCGCTTTCGTATCAGCACGGCAACTGCTTCGGCGGCGGGACCGGCAATCTCTATATGAGCGAGAGAGGCAACGACTGCTTCAGCCAGATCGGGCACTCGGCGTCTGACGATCGGTTTGGCTAGGCCTGCCTCTTCGGCCAACCGCTCGAAGTTGACTGGCAAAACTTTCTCGGACGAATATTCGCCGCCGATCTTCATCGCCATGTCGTGGCTGAGTTCCGGGTAGTAGATCGTGTTGACGATGTCGTAGAGTGGCGCGAGCCTGATTTGCGGGTTGTCAGTTCCGATGCCGTGATACAGCAGAGAGAAGTTTTTCCCATGAGCGTCATTGTTGCCGACCAGGCAGTTGTAGATCACCGCATCCAGCAGACGCGCCAGATCGACAACGGGAGAGTTTGAGACCTCGCGCAGCAGCGCGAAACATTGTTTGAGAGACGGGCCGCCCTCTTTCTCATACTTGGTTTCGGAGACGATTCCTAGCGCTTGGCAGAAGTCCTCCTGATGAATCCGTTCGAGGACTGGCTCTCCCTCGGCCGTCTGGCGATACGTTCGGTCGCAGCGCTCCACCAGCAGATACGCCATTCCATCGACGGTTCTGGTCTCTACCGGTGCGGCTGGCAGCTCGGCAGCTGCGGCCAGCTTCATGCACAGCGCTTCGTTGAATACCACGTCCTCGAATCGATCGACTGCGGGTTTCAGGATATGCGTGCTCGGCGCGCCGCGCAGGGGAAGGCTGATGTCGCCGCCTTCGATACGTACGGGGAGCTTATCCTGCGCGCCAGCAAGTGAAAGGCGTATCCCTTCCTCGCCCGCCAGAAGCGGACGCTTCGGCAGTTCTCTCAGCAGTGTGGCGAGCTCGCGTGAGGAAAGCGTGCGGTAGCCATAGTTGCGCTCGGGAGGAGCTGCGCCAGTGGGAATAAAGGAAACGGCTCCGGCGCATTCGCCACCGATCCGCTCAAGCATGGCGTAGTCGTTCCGTGCGCTAATGCCGAGATTACGAGCGATGATTTCGCGTTTGTTCTCTTCAGGCAGAATGCCTGCGAAGAAGCCGCGGCACTCCTTGCGGTTGAAACGCTTCTTGCGCAGGGGCAAGGATTGCGACAGTGGCGCGGCACCTGGCGCGTTCAGCCAGCTCTCGGCGTAATCAAAGACCATCTGGCCGCCGGCATCCTGGACGAGGTTGCCGACGAGTGCGTTGTGCAGATAGACATCGAGAGTTCTTGCCATGCGCTACTCTCCTTTCGTCGGCGGAGGCGTCAGTGCCACCTTGATTCCCAGAGTATGCAAGACCGTCATAGCTTTTCCGATCTCGCAGGTCTCCTTACCCTTTTCTAGGTCAATGATGAACCGCAGCCCCGTCCCGGATGTCAGGGCCAGGTCTTTCTGGGTGACGCCCAGGTTTTTGCGCGTCGTCCTGATCAGTGCGCCGATTTGTTGGGGCGTGACTTTCATAGTGGGGCATCTTTTAGAAAGATTACCGTACGGGAACAGAATAGCGCATTTTAGTCCGAAGACAACAATAAAACACCGTACGGGAATATGAGAATGGGATTGCCTTAAAATTTGAATATTATTCCCGTTCGGTAACACGGAGTGTGGTTTGTCGGCGAGCCTGGAATTGTGCAGACGCAGTCCGCAGAAGGTCAATTTCGTTCTAACGTGGAACTATATGGACAATAGCTCGGTCGGACAGGATCGACAATTACCTGCCGACAATGCGGGATATGCGTCTTGAAGCAGCGCTAGATAATGCGCGACGGTTTCGAGAGCACCGCTGTCCTGAAGCTGCCCTTGCATTTTCTGGAGCGAGACGATCTGCGCAGGCGAGCCGGCGGCAATTGCGAATACCTGCCGCAGCAGGGCAGGGCGCCGCACGGCCCCCATCGCCAACACGTCACGACCAATTGCCGGTTCAATAATGGCATCGCGGACATAAGCTCGCCAGCGTGCAAAGTCCTTTTGGAATTCGAATGCACCTGGATAAGAACCAAAGTGGACAAGGCTCTGAGCGGCCTCGTGTGGCGAAAGATGAAATGCATCGGCCAGCGAGGCAGCGGGCCAGTGGCTCAGTGTAAGCCGCTCGAAGCGTCCAGCCAGGCTTTCGCGCGAACCTGTGGCTACACGCAACGCCGAGGAGCCGGTGGCTACGACATGAATCGGAATATGACGGCGGCGAGCGCGGTCCCAACTGCCTTTGAGACGGGCCGCCCAGTCGGAGAGATGATGCACCTCGTCCAAGAGCAGAACCGCCGTCCCTCGCTTCGCCCGCGCTTCCACGTTCGCCCAGCAACGCTCCCAGAATCCGGGTAGCGCCGCATCCGGCTCGTCGCCGGCAGCGTAAACAGATTTGTCGCCGAACTGGGCGGCGATTTCCAGCAGCAACGTGGTTTTGCCTACCTGCCGCGGTCCGGTTAGCAACTGGATGCGGGCTGGCGCGGCTTCCTTCAGACGGTCGAGCAGTACCTCGCGGCATCGAGCAAAGGCATTGTCTATTTCAGCCATAGTCTAATAATTATTCGACTATAACCTGTTAATTGTCAACCGGAAATCTGCCGCTCTCAACTCGCGTTCTCCGGAGGCTCAAAGCAGTCCAAGCATAATGAGAGGCTCGTTAAATGACTCGGAGAGTTGGCGTCATTCCAGAAATGCTCCGGGACACTGGGGCGTTTGTCAGCACCGCTGTTGATCGGACCCGCAAGTCTTCCGAACGAATCTCGATTTGCTTGCGGCGAAATGCCCAAGGCTAATTAGCAGACGAGCTAACTCCGGCACTCCGACTCCCGCATAAATTCCGACGTTAAGAGCAAGATCTTCGACCGACGGAAGAGACTACGCTATTTCTTTGTTGCGCTCAGGCATAGTATTCCCGGCCAACCGATTCCACCATTCCTGCGCATTCTGAACCTCCCTAATTCATTAAACCCGGCCTTTTCGATCGCAGATTCCGTGCGGCAGCGGCAGGTCTTGTATTCACTGTCCCGATCCAGGTCCTTTCGTTGACATTCTTGCTGGTCTGAGATCAACATTTGGTCGCCGATCTCTTGCGCGATTTCTAGAGTAGACCTGTAGTACCTTGCAACTGCTCGCGGCCGGTTCGCTTCTGAGCCGTAGTGGGGAATCGCCATGTCACCAATGACGACGGTTCCGCCGCGCCTTAAATATTTGCGCATCATCTGCAGGACAGGACACTTCCGATCATCCGGAATGTGGTGAATTACGAATCTGCTAACGATTGCGTCGAAGCCGCCACTCAACTCGCATTCTTCAAGCGGACGCGGCAGAATGCATGCGATCTTCCCGTCCTTGGTCCATTCCGCATTGGCCAGCGCTCGACAGGCCTCTTCATCGGGATCGACGCAAACCAGTTCTCGGAGAGTCGGTATGGTTAATAGGGAACGTGTGAGCAACCCAGTTCCCGACCCTACTTCCAGGATGCGAGGGGTCGAATGAAGCGACTCTAAAATGTGAACCAGCCTTTGACTTAGCTGTTCAAACTCCGGAACCAGACTCATAATATGGTTGTAGAGTTCTAGTCTGCCGCGCATATCATGCTCCACCAAGTCTCCGTACTGTGCTGGCTCCCGGCATCTCTTCGCAAACTTAAATTCCCGGGCAGTCATCCGCATCTACTTTGAAAGGAAGGCTCCTGCCAACGCGGCCGATATGAAGAGAATAATCACGCCCACAAGCCGCTCTATGTGCATGAGTCTGTATGCGTGTTCCCTTTGATTCATTGGGTAGCACTTACCCAGCGCACGCTCAAGGTTAAAGAACGAAAGGAAACTGCACGACAAATCCTCCGAGAAGTCGCGGAGACGATGCATGAACTGGCTCTTATGAATCGACCTTGGATGTTTCCGGTATTTCTTTGAATAGTGCATGAAGGCGCCCGCGAATAAGACAATTACGGCGATCCATGCCACAGGAATGCGTTCTAACTCGTATCCATGCCTGCAAGAAACATCAAGGAACATGTACTCCGCTTGTTTCCATAGTCCGCCTCTTCGGGCCTCCAACTTCATCCGGTAGAGATCGGCAGCCTCTGCAAGATCCGCGTATCCATCTCTCCGATAACCCGCCTCTGTGGCGCGAAGGTAGGCGAAGTAGTCGTTCCAAAGCCTGTCATCAAGGTCGCGGGAAGCGAAACTGCCCGAAGGTGGTTGAGAGATTCTCCTGAACGTCTGCCAGTCATTTAGTTCGATCTTTTCGAAAGTAGAAGCGTTGACTTGCAGTGAGGCGCTCCTTCCCCCGGCGCTCATCCAGTTGGAGCCCTGGAGGAGTATTGCGCCGCCCACGAAGCTGTTCTCAAGTTGGACCGACACATCCTGCTCCTCGTCCCGATACCCAGGTGCGACGGAATCGTGCGCCTCGAGGGGCGCATTCGTTGATCCAATCTCCGCATGACGGAGGTCTATGCCGCCGGCCATCGTATTGTGATCGAACCTTGCGCCCTTGCCCAGACTGGCCCCTGAAAGCAATGTGACCCCGGCGTGAGAGTTGTCGATAAAGTCCAAAGGCCCGGAGAACGTGGTTCCCCGAAAGTCGGCAATATTGACTGTAGATTGTTCCAACTTGGTCTTGCCGCGGATCGATCCGTTGAATAACTCCAATAGTCCGGGCACCAAAATGTCGTCCAATTCCAGATCATCCTCGACCAGGATGGAGCGGAAGCGGGCATTTAAGCTGAACTCGGTATCGGAAATATATATACCTTTATCGAAACCTACCTTGTCTACATCAAGGGTTTCGTGAAACCGTGTGTTGAAGACGCTGAACAAAGATTCAAACTCGGAATCGTCGAGAATGGTTTCGGACAAGACGCTCAGATTGTCCAGGCGGACCACATCCCTAAAACAGCAGCGTATACATTGAAGGCGAGGAATCTGAGAGGTCAGCAGAACATCGCCGGTAATTCTGACATCGGCAAGCGGTTGGCCGCTTCGAAACGACCGCTCGGCCTCTGAATTGGTTATCTTTCGAAGGTCACTTCGGGAGCAGGTCAAGGCGCCGGCGGAGATTCCGTCAGACGAATTCCGAGCGTAACAGTCTACGTAGACGAAGAGGAAGAATAAAAAGAACGTGAACGTCCGGCGTGTTTGCATGTCACTTCGCCGCCAGTATCCGTGCGTCCCTTAAGACGACCGACATTTCCTGATTACAATCACGACATTTCCTGAACCTTTGGTACTCCTCTTCAGGGAGGACTACATCGAACTCCGCGCCGTTGACTGTCGCGATCCTGAGTTCCCACTCACTTCCGGAGAATGCATCTTCGCCCACAGTTTTCAAGAAGCGCATGTGCTCTGCCGCCGGTTCTGTTTCAATCTCGATCGAATTCTTAGGGATGTAAACATCTACGGGCCTAGGCTCCGGAGAATTGGATTTGTCGTGTGGGACCTGCACTGTGAAAGGCGACATGAGAACATTCGGCCTGCCCAAGTACGACCGCAACAGAAGTGTGTCTCCGGACATTGAACCATGAAAGAGGTTCGTGTGCCCAAGGAAGCGCGCCGTATCTTCCTCATTGGCGTTGTAGTAAAGTTCATGCGGCTGCCCGTCAGCGATTATCTTGCCGTTCTTGAGATACCAAATTCGGTCGGCGATCTGTAACACGTCCTCCCGGTCATGAGAGATGTAAAGCGTGGTCAGATTCAAGGATTTAGTGAGGGAACGAATGACGTTGCGAAGCAGCGACTTGGAGGGTTGATCGATACTGCTAAGGCCCTCGTCAATAATCAGAACGGGGACGTCCATCAGGAGGGCGCGCGCCAGCGCTAGCCGTTGCTGCTCACCGCCACTTAATTTTGAGGGATAGGAGCGAATCTTCTTCTCCAAACGCAGCATGCGGATAACATTGTCGATCTGACCGGATTCGTCCGGGGGATGCGATTTCCTGTACCGGAACACGAGTTCAAGGTTTTTCTGTACCGTAAGGTGGGGAAACAGGGCATCGTCCTGAAACATGTACGCCACGCCTTGCGTAATGGTGGAGAATTTGCGCTTGCCATCGCGGAGCACTTCTTTGCCGGAAACCGTGAGCGAGCCTGCGCCTGGCGTGACGAACCCCGCGATGACGCGAGACAGCGTGGTTTTTCCGTTTCCGCTCTCTCCGATCAGTGCAACTACGGTTCCCGATTCGACCGTCTTCGGCGTATCGATCGAAATCACCGAGCGTCCGATATAGTCGACTTTGAGATCGCTGAATTGAATCGTGATCTGTTTTTCGGGGAACTTTCGTCTGTGACTAAGAAGATAGTCGAAGGTTTCACTGACTCGTTCCGAGAGGGGACAATCGTTTGGGACATGTGAAACTTGCTCGGCGAGTTTGTCTCTTTGTTTCATCAGAAGGATAGAAAAGAGCGATGGCTCTTCGGACGCGCGTTCCCACGGCGTAAAGAATGCGTCGAGGGCATCGAGACACTTGTGAAGGACGAGAGTAATGAATGCTACGACGGCGATCATTGCGTACATCCTCGACATATTGTTACTGTCATAGAATTGCGCGATGAATCCGCCAAGGCCGCGCGATCTATCGGAGGCTCCGATACCCTCGACATACAGCAGGACGATAAAGCCAATCGTTAGTCCCGATTTGGCGCCGAAGAAGACTGACGGGAGCGAGAGCGGAAGGACGACATCGCGGAGGCGTCGGTACCATCCCGCGCCGAGACCCTCAGCGGCTTGCAGCAATTCCACCGGTGTCTTGGCCGACGCCCTGAGCGCCGCGCTGAAGACCGACCAGAATGCTGTGAACCCCGTGGCCGCGATCCGAAAAGTCTCGTCGTAGAGAATGTCCGGCACTCGGTCTGCAAAATCCTGACCCAAAACACTAGCTACCGAGGTCCGGCTGTACAGGAAGAGGAAGAATGGTGCCAGAACAATCGGCGGCAAGACGGCAAGGATGCTGCTGTAAGGAGTAAGATAGGGCGCTTGTTTTGACCTGCCGCACACTATACCAAGAGGTAAGCCGGCCAAGATTGCCAGTAGAAAAGCGATCAGGAGGCGACCCGTTGTCCAACAGGCGCCATTCAAGAAACCGACCCTTTCCGCGTAGAGCCCGGCAGCGACCTGCACCGGAGATGGCAGAAGATCGTGAGGCAGGATCGGAATAGTACGTGTGAACAGCAGCCATAAAAACAAGATCAACTGCGCGAGCACGAGGACGCCGCAGTAGTACTGTAGCTTTTGGCCCAGCAGTCGCAATCTGCGAGCCGATGTTTCGTTTTCAGGCGAGATGTCCGCAGCCGACCGCCGTGCCGCGCGCAAAACCCCAAGCGTCAATGCCCCTATACCGATGGAGACCGCGCAAAGTAGCCAGACAAATCCGCCGAAGACTGGCGCGCCGGTGGCGGCTTCGAGCGCCCCAACCGCCCCTAACGGAACTGCACTTCCTGTCCCGAACAATGTGATAAGGACAAGTCCGGCTGAAATGAACCAAAGGACCGCAACACGCTTCATAAGGCTATTTACCGACCTTCCGCGGACAAGCGAGGTAGCCTTTGCGCACACAGATATTCGCGTCCACGGCGGAGGATCCAAGAGACCGGTAGGCATCGAGAATGATGCTCTCGTCGACGCTGGCGAGCGCCGCCTTGCCTTGAGCCTCGGTCAGACTTCCAGTGCTCTCCATGGCAGTGACATAGCGGCTAATCTCGTCGGCTGCAAGGTCAACGGAGACTGACGTTCGCGGACCGAAACCGGACCCTCCATACAGTTCCTTGCGAAGAATATCCAGGGAACTCCCATGAATGTACTTCGATACGATTGCCAGTACCTGTTCCTCGTTGGCAGGGTTCCGATAAAAATCCATGGCTCGAATCAGCGCTCGCATGTACCTGACCAACGCTTCGCGGTGCTGGTTTCGATAGGCATCTTGGACGATCTGCCGGCAGCATACGTGCTCGTGTTCCGGCATCAACTCCGAGGTCCAAAGGACGATTGGCATTCCCTTTGCCTCTGCGTTGGACATATGAGGCGACCAGAGAACGGCCGCATCCAGGTTTCCGGTCGTCAGCGAGGTAAGAACGTCCGAGGGGGTCGTAAACTCCCGAAAGTCGACTGAGGCCAAAAGGCCGGCTTGCTGGAGCGCATGGCGGAAGACCGCATCGCCGCTCGATTGCTTGACAGTGCCGATACGCATGCCCCTAAAGAGCTTTAGTTTCTCTTCGACCCTGCGGCCATTGAACAGCGGTCCATACCTGGCAGCCACAACTATGGCCGCCGAGTTCTTGGCGGCACCGCCAATGATGTGAAACGGGGCCCCGTTCGAGATGAACATAACCGGTGCGGCGACACCCGGAATGCCGACATCAATCGATTGTGCAAGAAGCGCCTGGAGAATTTGTGGCGAATTCTGGAATCCCGAAAGCCTTAGGTCCAAGCCTTCCTGTTCGGCAAAACCCTGTTCCGCGGCGATAAAGACCAACAGGTCGTGAGTCGCCGGCAGGTATCCCACGCGAATCGGAGTCTTTGTCGTTTGAGCAGCGCCGAGGCTAGACGCCGATGTGAGTATTGCCAGAAAAGTGGTAAGTACCACGCGCTTCGAAATCATCGAAGTGAGCAACGTGAGTTTCATTTGGGATCACCGTAGCTACTGGAATTTGCCGCAATGCTAGCGTACTCAGGTCATTCCGTCAACCATTGAGTCCGGAAAGATTGGTCGCTCCATTCTTTTCTGCAATCGGGAAACACTGCTTGCAAGCCGATCTTGCCTATCGAACCTGGCACTCGGTGGACGATTGTTCGGTCTTGGTTACCATCGAATGCGCTGGGCAGGCCTGGCGGCGATCGGAAACACAGACTGGAACTAGGTTAAGGTCGAAAGGCTCTGCCGCTAGGAGCCCGTCTGAGTAAAGGCCACGCTGGGATTCCGGTGGGCGAGTCCGTGGTTTCGCGTTGGCGTTTTGCTGGAGCGGGCAGTCCGATGGGCGATTCGTTGGCCTGATTGGCCAGATTGCCGGGATTCGACTGGCGATTTTCAGTGCGGCCGAGCCCTTTTCAGGCCGTGTATACCCTGTAGAGCTTCAGCAGGTTGTGCGTCGTGCATACCAGCGCCCACTCGCCGCGTACCTTTTCCACACCGCGCAGCAGGAACTGCCGGAAGCCTTGTGCTTGTTTGATTTGACCGAAGACCGGTTCGACGATTGTTTTTCGTCGAGCATAGATCGCGCGTCCTGCCTTGGTCGCGAGTTTGCGTTTCATTCTGTCGACCAGATTGGCTGACTTTGGTATGCGCCCGCGGGGGCTGGGCTGCTGCGGTTGATTGTGCTTCTGCTTGCCGGTCGCCACGTATAAGTCCACGTTTTTGTTCGCCGCCGCACGAAGATTGTCCTCCGAGCAGTAGCCGCTGTCGGCCAGCGCGGCGCGCACCTTCTGACCCGATTGCTGCTTCACGGCTTCGATCATGGGCAACAGTTGCTTCTTGTCGTTCCCCTCTTGCGTTACCGCTTGTCCCACAATCAGTTGCAGCGCCGGTTCGACCGCGATCTGCGCGTTGTAGGCCTGCACGAATCCGTCCGGCCCCTTCATGATGCGTGACTCCGGATCGGTGAAGTTATGCTGCGACTTGGCCTCCGGCTTGGCCTTGTCGGCGTCCGGATTCTTCTTCTCTTCGGCCTCGGCTCGGGCGCGCTCTTCCAACTCACGCTTGGCTTCAGCGATGCGTTTCAGCCGGTCCTCGCGCCGTGCCAACTCGGCCGGCAACTCGTCTCCGCGGCTCGACCGCCCGTAGCGCTTGTCTTCATCCTTATCGATCTGCTCGGCTTCGGCCAGCAAGCGCCTGGCTTCTTCGCGCAGTCGCTTCTCTTCTTCGTGCATGCGCCGATAGCTCATCGCCTTATGCTTGCTGGCGTTTGCCTTGATCTTGCTGCCGTCGATCGCCACCCGGCCAAGCTTCATCGTGCCCAGCTTCAGCGCCAACCGCAACACCTGCTCGAAAAGCCCTTCCAGCGCCTTCAGATGGATGCGCCGAAACTCCGAGATCGTGCGGAAGTCTGGCTCGTTGCCTGCAGCGAGTACGCGAAAGGCCACGTCCTCAACCAGACGCTTCTCCAGCTTCCGCGACGAGAACACGCCCACGCAGTAGCCGTAGACCAACACCTTCGTCATCATGCGCGGATGATACGGCGGATAACCACGTTGTTCGCGCTCGTAGTAGCCTTCGATCACGCCCAGATCCAACTGGTCGATCATGTCGGAAACGAAATACGACAAGTGGTTCTCTGGAAGCCACTCGCGCAGGCTGGGAGGAAGAAGAAAATCCTGTTCGGGAAAATACGGCCGGTAAACCTTCGCCATACCTCAAGACTGCCAGCTTCCGAGACGCGGTTCAAGCGGATAAAACTGAAAAGACATCATTACTCAGACACGCTCCTAGCAGCTTCCCTGGGGAGTGGCTCACTGAGAGGTCGGTCGGCTCAAAGCAGTCGAGGACGGTCAATCCGCCATTCCAGCCGCCGAAGCCATCTCAAAAACAACTTTGGTACAACACTCGCGGAGTTTTTGCCGACGAGAGGCGAAAGATGGTGAACTTCTCCGAATAGGATGTTTGCTCCCGGGCCTAGCTGCTGTTTCAACCCCTAACTGAATGAGTGTATTCCAGTGAAATCAAGACTGCGACAAGCAAAAGTTGGCTGAAATTCGGGCGCCTATCGAAGCCGCTGCCCTCAGATGCGAATTGTTCAAGCGGGTCGTCAGGCTCCGTTCAAGGTCTCGCCACGCCTCCAACTCGCCGTGCCTCCGGCTTTCCCTTCTCGTTTAGTGCAACACGGCAAAAAGGCAAGTCGTGATCGTGAGAGAAAAATACGAGCCATTGGTCCGGAATGGCGCGCGCATAGAACCGCTTACGCTGCTCGACGACGGTAAGCGGATAGAGATCGTATCCCATACCGGAGGTGATGTCCAAGTGTGCGCTGGTGGGAATGAGATCCGAGATAAAGCAGCCACGCTGCCCGTCCGAGTCGAAGCATACCGCCATCATATGTTCGGTGTGGCCCGGATATGTATCCACCACGATACCTGGCACAATTGTTGCTGGCCCATTAAGTAGGGTCATCTGTCCACTTGCAATTAGAGGCTCGTAGTTAGCTGGTCGGTAGCTAACCCGATCTCGTTCAAGTTGCTTCCGGCCATGTTCCACTTCACCATTCGGTGCGTAGTATTGTGCGTTCGGGAAAGTAGGTGCAATACTCCCATCATTTGTCATCGTTGTGTTCCAGCCGCAATGGTCGAAGTGTAGATGGGTATTGATGACCACATCCACTTCATCGAGCCGGATGCCCGCAGCGGCAAATGCTGAAGGTAGCAATTGCCGAGTGGCGTAATAACCTTGCATCTTGGCGTCCAACTTGTTACCCAGACCGGTCTCGACTACGACTGTATGCTTGCCGTCACGCACTACAAGCGTGTTGCTGCCCAGAAGAACGCGGTTTTGCGCATCTGGCAAGGCGCGCTTTTGCCAGAGGGACTTGGGAATGACGCCGAACATCGCGCCACCGTCCACAAGGAATACTCCATCTGTAAGGACAGTAATTTCCATTCCGCCCAGTGCCACGCGACCGCGAATTGGCTCGTGCGTGTCCGCGCGCTCGGCCGGATGGACGGTCAACTCGTTCAATTGCCCACTCCAGCCGCGGTCGATAGCTTCGAAAATTCTTCGAAGTTTGCCAGAATCCGCCCCGGCCGACTCGCTCGCGTATTCAGGCCGGCAATCACAAGAGTCTCACCTGGATAGAAATCCAGATCGCTCTGAAATATAAGCATGGCTATTTTCAATATTTGCACAAACTGCACAGTGTTCACCTTTTACGCGCTGTCCTTGCTCGATCGCCTCACCAGAAGTATCCGTTCACTGAGAAGAGCTGTCACGCTGGCCTCAAAAAGTCTTCGTAGCCAGTGGGGCACTCAACTTCAGAAGAGACGAGACGACTAAATATGTCAAATCCTCTACGGTATCGCTTGTTCAGTCAATGAGAATATCAATTGCGCAATCGATTCTGCATGGTGGCTGCTGTTCTATGCACCCCTCTCCAGGAGTACGGTTATTTCTTCCCTTCGTGACGAATGCGAAGCGGGCCACGTCGCGATACATCGGAATGCCACGTTATTGGCGGTATCAGTCGATTTCAGTTCTTGGCCCTAATGCCGAAGACACCGGCCGGCAAAGCGTTACTGGTAAACCAGAATCACTTTGCAATAGGGTCCGTGCGGGCCGTCTCGTCGGATTAGTGCTGTGAAGTCTTAGTGCTGTATCTGGAGCGCCCCGCGACGTAACAGTGCACATTTAGATGCTCTGAGGGCGGTGCGCTTCTGATATGGCGACTTGAAGGAAGCCGCCCCCATGGAAGCCTATGTACTTTGAATGGGGCTGACCGGGTGTACAAGTTCAAGGATGCCGCGGAGAAGGGTGTGATCTGCCGCTTTGATGGTGGGATGGTGCGGCGACGGTTTGCAGCGAGATGTCAGATGGGAGCGGAAGAGGTAGCCGGCCGAGCATCTGTGGGAAGGTGAGACAAGTGATCTGCGTGCTCGCCGAAGCACGGGCAGAGGCCGAGGATTTGGATAGCAGTTCATGCTGCAAAGCGGTCCGGTTGAGGTGGAGAGCGAAGCGGGAGTTGGGCGGCGGAGAGCCGTTCCACGACGTACATGGTTCCGCCGCAGACCGGGCAGTTCCAAAGTGAGTGAGTATGCTCAATTGACCGGTTAACAGGGCGAGGCGCAGCTTCAAACTTGGGGAGCACGCTCAGCAATGCGGTCAATCAGAATCAGCGGTGGCGAACAGTCAGCTGCTGCTGGATATCCAAGTGCCAAGAGCTGATTTTTACTAGCCATTTTTACTATCCACCGATCCAAAACCCGCCAAAAGTGTACAAATTAGTCAACAGCTGCACGTTGTTGCAATGCCATCCGTCTTAGGATGTATATGTATGATTTTGTTTGATTTGTATGAATTGAAAGGCTGCTATTGGAGAAGGGTATAAGAAAATGCGGGTTGAAGCTGACGTTCTGCCACTGAACTACTCCCGCCCCTCGGAATCAGAAGTTTCCGCTTTCTGATCCAAATTCGAGCCCTGGCCAAGGTACGTCCACATTATACGTAGAAAGATGCCGTGTGGGCTCAAATTTCCAAGCGCGCGAATATGCCGGGCTGTTCCAGGGAACCTGTACGGAGCGGGAGCCGATTGTTGTTGGTATCCAACTGGTACCTTGATTCGAGATCGACGTGCCGGCGTCCACCGCAAGGCCTGCCCTTCAATCCAGATAACCCTTTTGGTAGCAACATCAGAGAGCAGAATAGAAAGAGTGCGCGCGGAGCTGGCAATTGTCTTCACCTGGACCGCTTATCTGCCCAGGTGCCAGGTGCCAGGTGCCACGTGAATCCCATCACATCGAGGCCTGCATTTCGAACGATAGAATTCCAGCGGTGAGGGAGTATTTATTCACGCAGGATTCCGTTAGATAGCGCCAAATCCCTCTAGAAACTGGATAATAGGAATCGACCCACCGGAGAACAGGAATGGTAAGTCAGGCAGAAGGCCCGAAGACAGCGACCATGGCGGACAAGGTCGCCGAACTGCGCGCCAAGCGTGCCGAGCTCGAACTCGGCGGCGGCAGAGAACGCATCCAGAAGCAGCACGACTCTGGAAAGCTGTCGGCGCGGGAACGCGTGACAAAGCTCGTCGACAAGGAAAGCTTCGAGGAGATTGGCCTCTTTGCCCGCCATCGCGCCACCTATTTTGGGATGGCCGACAAGGAGCTTCCCGCCGATGGGGTCCTGACCGGATGCGCAACGATCGACGGGCGGCTGGTGCACCTTGCCAGCCAGGATTTCACTGTCGCGGGCGGAGCGGCCGGCGAAACCCACAGCAACAAGGTTGCCGACATGATGGGCATGTCGCTGAAGACCGGGAGCCCCTTCATCTTTATCAACGACTCGGGAGGCGCGCGTGTCCAGGAGGGCATCGACAGCCTTGCCGGCTATGCCCGCGTCTTCTACAACAACGTCATGCTCTCGGGAACCGTGCCCCAGATCTCCCTGATCTGCGGGCCCTGCGCGGGAGGCGCGGCATACAGCCCGGCACTGACCGACTTCGTAATTCAAACCCAGCAAGGCCGCATGTTCATCACCGGGCCGCAGGTCATCAAGCAGGTTACCGGAGAAGTGGTGAGTGCGGAAGATCTCGGCGGCCCGCAGTCGCAGATGAACAACTCGGGCGTGGTGCATCTGATCGCCAGGAACGACGAAGAAGCGATTCAACTTTGCAAACGGCTACTCAGCTTTATGCCCTCGAACAACCTCGAAGATCCGCCCCGGATGCCGTTCAGTTCGAAGATAAAGATCGATTCGGAGATGAACAACGCGGTCCCGGCCGACCCCAAGATTGCCTACGACGTCCGCGACGTTCTTTCGCGGGTCGTGGATAACCAGGATTTTCTTGAGATCCAACCTGGGTTCGCGGCCAACATAGTGATCGGCTTTGGACGCCTGGCGGGCCGCCCTGTAGGGATCGTGGCCAACCAGCCCTGTGTTCTCGCCGGGGCGCTGGACATCGACGCCTCCGACAAGTCGGCGCGCTTCGTGCGTTTCTGCAATGCCTTCAGCATTCCGCTCCTGACGTTTGTGGATGTGCCGGGATTCCTGCCCGGAGTGGAGCAGGAACGCGGCGGCATCATTCGCCACGGCGCGAAGTTGCTGTTCGCCTACTCGGCGTCCACGGTTCCCAAGATCACCGTGGTCTTGCGGAAGGCGTACGGAGGAGCATATATCGCCATGTGCTCCAAAGGCCTGGGCGCGGACCGGGTGGTTGCATGGCCCACGGCTGAGATCGCCGTCATGGGCGCCGAGGGCGCGGCCGAAATTGTGTTCCGTCGCGAGATCGACACCGCTGAGGACAAGGAAGGCCGGCGCAAGGAACTGGTGGACGAGTATAGGGACACATTCGCCAACCCCTATGTCGCCGCGGGCCGGCGCCTGGTGGACGACATTATTGAACCCGCCGAGACCAGGAAGTACCTGGCCGAGGCGCTTGAATCGCTGCACACAAAGCGGGAACTGCGCCCGCAAAAGAAGCATGGATTGATTCCGCTGTGAAAAGGAGCTGCGCGTGGTATTGAACACGAAAACCGCGGCTGTGGCCGGCGGCGTTGAAACGGGAACAGAGGAAATCCCTCCTGAGATTCTGGCCGCAATTGCGGCCGCGGTCACTGCATTCCTGGGCGCAAATCATCGCATTGGTTCAATTCAGTTGCGGCAATCGCCCCATGAAGCAGCGAGCCGATGGTCGAAACAGGGAAGGGCGCTCGTTCAGGCCTCCCATAACCTGCGCAAGAAGCGATAAGCCGATCTGCCGGATGGATCGAGGAAAGGAACCGAAAACTTGAAGCTTCAGATAAAGATCGACGGAAAGACCTACGAGGCTGAAGTCGAAGTTCTGGAAGATGAGGCTGGCCAACCGGGCTACGCCCCTGACTCCGCCACGGGCCAACCGGCGCCTGCTCCTGGGGCTTACACTCCAGTCCATTCGGTCGAATCTCATTCCGCGGATGAGAAGCAATACCGCAGTCCGGTCACGGGGCTGGTCATCAAGTTGAACGTAAAGCCGGGACAGGAAGTTAGCCCGGGCGACGTAATGATGGTGCTCGAGGCCATGAAGATGGAAACCAGCGTGACCGCGCACCACGCGGGCAGGGTGAAGAGCGTGAACGCGGCGCCCGGAGTCCCGGTGAAACTGCACCAGGTCCTCATTGAGTTGGATTGACCGCTGCCGAATGGATGATTGGATCGCAGCAGTCTTTGTCGAAAGGGAAGCAAGTGAACGATGTTCATGACGATGTTCATGAAGATTTGAAGGCAGTCCCGGGAATCAAGTTTGTGGACCACGTTGCGATTGCGGTCAAACAGGGCGAACTGGACAGCCAGGTGAAGGCATACGAACTGCTGGGTTTCAACGAGGTTCATCGCGAGGAAGTGCTGGGGACCGACCAGGTGCGCGAAGCGTTGCTGCGGATCGGAGACGGGCCTAACCTGATTCAATTGCTCGAGCCATTGACCGCGGATTCTCCGGTGCAGAAACTCATCGAGCGGAACGGCGGGCGCGGTGGACTGGCTCACGTTGCATTCCGCGTCGAGAATGCGCAAAAAGCATTCGACGCCATGCATGCAAGCGGGTTTCAACTGATCGACAAGGCTCCGCGCAAAGGCTCAAGAGGGACCACGGTCTTCTTCGTTCATCCCAAATCGAGAGCCGAAAATCCATTTGGGTTTCTGATTGAAATTGTGGAAGACCCCGAAAGCAGGTGAGAAGAGATGGCCACCGATAATCTGCTCCAGGAGTTTCCTCCGGTAAGTACGCAGGCGTGGGAAGACGCGATCGCAAGGGACCTGAAAGGCGCCGACTACGCGAAGAAACTCATCTGGCAAACCGAGGAAGGGCTGGCAGTAAAGCCCTACTACCGCGCCGAAGACATTGCGGGTCTGCAATTCCTGGATGCGGCGCCTGGCGATTTTCCTTTTTTGCGCGGCGCCCGGCTCAGCGGTAACTGGCACATTCGTGAAGAAATCGATGCGACCGATCCGGAGAAAGCGAATTGCGCGGCGCAGAGCGCGGTGGCCGCGGGCGCCGAAGAGATTGCGTTTCTCAATGTTGCGGTTCGGAATGCCTCAGACCTGGGGATGCTTCTTGTCAACCTGCAGACGATTCCAGTGCACTTTCAAAATGCTGGCGAGCCGCTTCTCCGCCTTTTGATTGAACGGCCCAGGGAGCAGAAAGATCCGCCGCCGGTTTCGACCGGATGGAGTCCGCTTACGAATCCCGATTTTGCGGCGGAGGTCCTCGTTACCGCGCCTCATGCGCTTGTTCCCTTTACTCTTGACGGCTCGGAATTCGAAAAGCTGGGCGCGACGGCTGTCGAGGAAGTTGGTTTTACCCTTGCGGCCGCTATCGAGTTTCTGGCTGAAATGCAATCGCGTAGTATCGAGATCGATCGCGCGGCAGCCGCAATCGAATTCTCCTTTGCCATTGGAGCGAACTACTTTTTCCAAATCGCAAAGTTCCGCGCCTTCCGCATGTTGTGGGCGAGAGCAGTCGAGAGTTTTGGCGGAGCGACATCGAGCGCACGGGCTCGAATCCATGCACGCACTTCGCGCTGGAACAAGACCATTTACGATCCACACGTCAACGTCCTGCGCGCCACAACCGAGGCCATGTCCGCTGTGCTGGGCGGGGTCGACTCGGTTACAGTCGCGCCCTTCGACGAGTGCTACAAGATGGCGGACGAAGCCAGCCGAAGGCTCGCCCGGAATACGCAGATCATCTTCAAGCGCGAAGCGCTACTGTCGCAGGTCGCGGATCCAGGCGCCGGCTCCTACTGTCTGGAAGTCATCACCGATTTCCTTGCTCGCGAAGGCTGGAAGGCGATGCAGAAGATTGAAGCCGGGGGTGGCTATCGGAAAGCTGTTGCGGATGGGATGCTCGTCACGGCCCTCGATGACTCCATGGCAGCCCGTGAAAAGGCCGTCGTGTCCAGGCGCCGCGTTTTTACTGGGACAAATCAATTTGCAAATCCATCGGAAAGAGCATTGGATCGAATTGACCCATTGTCGGTCGCAACTGAACACCGCGGCGCGCAGAGCTACGAATCGCTCCGTCTGCGTACCGAGCGCCATGCGGCAAATACTGGCTTTTTACCGCGCGTTTTACTGGCAGAGTTCGGGGATGTGAAGATGCGGTCCGCACGCTCCACATTCGCCGCCAACTTCTTTGCCTGTGCGGGATTCGATATAACGACGCAGTGGTTCGAGAGCGCCGATGAAATTGCGAAAGGCGATACGAATCTTATCGTGCTCTGCAGTTCCGACCCGGAGTATCTCGATGCGGCCACAATGCTTGCACTCAAGTTGAAGGAGCTCGATCGCAAGACTCCGCTGATCGTTGCGGGCAATCCCGAAGCCGCCGAGCAACTGCGCGCGGCGGGCGTCGCCGATTTCATTCATGTTCGCAGCAATCCAATTGAGGTTCTCACGCAGTGGCAACAGCGATTGGGGATCAAGGCTTAGAGATGCGCCCAGACTTTTCCAAAATCGATTTGAAACCCGCGGCAGTAGAGCCTTCCGTACACGTGAGTGAGGAATGTCTTTCCCCCGAACAAATCGCTGTGAAGAATTTCTATACACAGGCTGATCTCAAGGGACTTGAACATCTCGAGTATGCCGCGGGGATTCCGCCCTATCTGCGGGGCCCGTACAGCACGATGTACGTGATGCAGCCGTGGACGATTCGGCAATACGCCGGATTCTCTACTGCTGAAGAATCCAACGCGTTTTACCGGCGCAATCTGGCGGCTGGACAGAGAGGACTGTCAGTCGCATTCGACCTGGCCACACACCGCGGATACGACTCGGACCACGAGCGCGTCGCCGGAGATGTGGGCAAGGCGGGCGTAGCCATCGATTCAATCCTGGACATGGAGATTCTGTTCGACCAGATCCCCCTCGATCAGATGTCGGTATCGATGACCATGAACGGAGCGGTGCTTCCGATTATGGCGTTTTATATCGTTGCCGCAGAGGAGCAGGGAGTTGCGCCTGAGAAGCTGAGCGGGACCATTCAGAACGACATCCTCAAAGAATTCATGGTGCGCAACACCTACATCTATCCGCCCGATGGTTCGATGCGGATAGTCGGCGATATCTTCCGCTACTGCGCGGCGAGGATGCCGAAGTTCAACTGCATCAGCGTGAGCGGATATCACATGCAGGAGGCCGGAGCCACGGCGGATATCGAGCTGGCTTACACACTCGCGGACGGTCTGGAGTATCTGCGCACGGGCGTGAAGGCCGGACTCGATGTGGACAGCTTTGCGCCGCGCATTTCGTTTTTCTGGGGCATCGGCATGAACCACTTCATGGAGATTGCCAAGATGCGGGCCGCGCGCATGTTGTGGGCAAAGCTCGTCAATACATTCAATCCGAAGAATCCGAAATCGCTGGCTTTGCGCACGCACTCGCAGACCTCGGGATGGAGCCTGACTGCGCAGGACCCATTCAACAACGTCGTGCGCACATGCATTGAAGCGCTGGCCGCGGCCTTTGGGCATACGCAGTCTCTGCACACCAATGCCCTGGATGAAGCATTGGCGCTGCCTACCGATTTCTCCGCGCGCATCGCACGCAACACTCAGATTTATCTTCAACAGGAAACCGGAATCACGCACATCGTCGATCACTGGGCCGGCTCCTACTACGTCGAGCGCCTGACGCACGAGCTGATGCATGCGGCATGGAAGCTAATCGAAGAGGTGGAGGGGCTCGGCGGCATGGCGAAGGCCATTGAGACCGGCGTTCCCAAGATGCGCATTGAAGAGGCCGCGGCGCGCAGGCAGGCGCGCATTGACTCCGGCACGGATGTGATCGTGGGGCTGAATGCCTATCCCTCGCCGGAGGAAACTCTGGTTCCCGTTCTCGACATCGATAACGATGCGGTTCGTGGATCGCAGCTTGCCCGGCTTGCCCAACTGAAACGCGAACGCAACGGCGATGCTGTGCGGGAATCGCTGGAGCAGCTTGAGAGGTGCGCCGCCACGGGTGAGGGCAACCTTCTGGAGTGTGCGGTGGATGCGGCCCGCAAGCGCGCGACACTGGGCGAGATTTCAACCGCGCTCGAAAAGGTTTGGGGCAGGTACCAGGCTACCACGCGCACCATTGCCGGAGTCTACTCGGCCGAGGGTGGCAAAGGCGCGCAGTTCAAAAAGGCCGAACAGATGGCTGCGGAGTTTGAGAAAGTCGAGGGCCGGCGCCCGCGCATTTTGGTGGCCAAGATGGGGCAGGACGGCCATGACCGGGGCGCCAAAGTCATCGCCACCGCTTTCGCGGATATCGGCTTCGACGTGGATATCGGCCCGCTGTTCCAGACTCCGCGCGAAGTTGCGCGCCATGCGGTCGAAAACGATGTGCATGTGGTGGGCGTTTCTTCGCTGGCCGCGGGACACAAGACGCTGGTTCCGCAGTTGATCGACGAATTGCGCAAGCTTGATCGCGGCGATATTCTGGTGGTCGTTGGCGGCGTCATTCCGCCGCAAGATTACGAGTTTCTTTACGGCGCTGGAGTAGCCGGTATCTTCGGCCCCGGCACGGTAATCCCCGCAGCAGCGCAGCGCATTATCGAAGCACTCAATGGTTGTCTTGTTGGAGGAAACTCCTAATTTGATCGACCCAAAGCTCAGCGCGTTGCATGTTCGCCCCGGTTGTATCGCACCGGAGCTGCCGCGAGAGCTCTCCGCGCAGGCACCTGGCCGGCAACGCCGTCTTCTGCCGCAACAATATATGGACGGCATTCTGCGCAGCGACCGCATCGTTCTTGCCCAGGCCATTACCCTGATCGAAAGTTCTCGCGAGTCTGACCGGCAGTTGGCCGAGCGCATCGTCGAAGGCTGCCTTCCCTATAGCGGAAATTCCATCCGCGTCGGCATTACCGGCGTTCCCGGCGCGGGCAAGAGCAGCGTAATCGAAGTGCTGGGTAGCCATTTGATCAACGAGTACCGGCAAAAGGTCGCTGTGCTGGCAATCGACCCCAGTAGCCAGATCTCCGGCGGAAGCATTCTCGGCGACAAGACCCGCATGAGTTCCCTCGCCTCCAGCGACATGGCATTCATCCGGCCCTCTCCTTCGCGCGGATCTCTCGGCGGCGTCGCGCAGCGCACAAGAGAGGCGATGCTGCTCTGTGAGGCTGCGGGATATCGGAACATCCTTGTCGAAACCGTTGGCGTTGGGCAATCGGAAACCGCCGTTCATGACATGGTCGACTTCTTCCTGCTTATCACGTTGGCTGGAGCCGGCGACGAGCTGCAGGGCATGAAGCGCGGAGTGATGGAGCTGGCGGATCTGGTTGCTGTGAACAAAGCTGACGGCACAAATATAAAAGCTGCGGAGAGGGCTCGTGCCGAAGCCCAGAATGCGCTCCATTACTTTCCGATCTCCGAGTCTGGATGGACTCCGCGAGCGCTCACCTGTTCGGCGCAAACCGGCTTGGGCATTGCAGAGCTTTGGAGCTGCGTTCTCGAGTACTCGGCCATGACAAAGGCCAACGGCTGGTTCGGCCTCGCCCGGCGGGGACAGACACAGAAATGGATGCATGAGATCATCCGCGATGGTTTGAAACAGCGCTTCGAGTCTCATCCGTCCATCAAAGACCGCATAGAGGCGCTTGAACAGGACGTTCTTGAGGGACGCACTACTTCGTTCCGCGCCGCGCGTGAACTTCTCGAAACCTACTCCGAATCGAAAGCCGCCGATCGTTGACTCCTCCAACTTGCTGATTCATTCAGCCCCAACTCTTAAAGGAATCCATACATGTCTTCACTGCCCATACTGGTTCTGAACAGCGGTTCTTCTTCCATCAAGTTTTCAATGTACGAGGCCGGGGATAGCCAGCGCCTCAAGCTTTATGAGGGCGCGGTCGATGGCATCGGCACGGACCAGGGCAAGTTCTGGATCAAGGATGCGGAAGGCAACAAGCCGGTGGATCAATCCCCGGCGCTGCCCAATCGCTCCGTCGCTTTCAAGATGGTTGCGGATCTGCTGAACTCCGGGGAGTTTCCTGCCCCGGCGGCCATTGGTCATCGCATGGTTTGCGCCGCGCCCACATTGCAGGTCAACCAGCGCGTCACGCCCGGAATGATTGACGAGATGGAGCGCTACAAGAGCTTTGCGCCTCTCCACACGCCCATCGGCGCTTACATCATGCGCGAAGCCCTGGATCTCTTCGCAGGCATTCCCAACTTTGCCTGCTCGGATTCATACTTCCACCGCACTATGCCGGAAGTTGTAACCCACATGCCGATTCCCGCGGAGTATTCGGCCATGGGCGTGCGCCGCATCGGCTTTCACGGCATCTCTTACGAATCCATCGTCTACCAGTTGCAGCCCAACATTCCAGAAAAGCTCATAGTGGCTCACCTTGGGAATGGCGCTTCCATATCCGCCATCCGCAACGGCGAATGCCTCGACACGTCAATGGGCCTGACCCCCACCGGCGGCATTATTAGCGGCACGCGCGTAGGAGACATCGATCCCGGCATACTCCTGTTCATTCTTCGCAAGATCGCCGAAAAAACCGAAAATGCAAACGACGCGGCGAACCAATTGGAAGCCGTCGCCAACAAGAAGGCGGGCCTGCTGGGCATGAGCGAACTTTCCAACGACATGCGGGTCCTGCGCGGCGCCATCAACGCAGGCAACACAAAGGCGCGGATGGCCGTGGACAAGTTCAACTGGACGATCGTGAAGTGGATCGGCAGTTTCTTCGCCGAGTTGGGCGGACTCGACATGCTGGTCTTTACAGGCGGCATCGGCGAAAACGACATTGCCGTTCGCGCGGAGATCTGCGACGGTCTGGGCGCTCTGGGCATCGTGCTCGATCCGGAGCGCAACAACGTCCGTGGCGAAGCCACGATCTCTGCCGAAGACTCGCCGGCAACCGTGCGCGTGATTCCACCTGCGGAAGACTTGATCATTGTGAACCATGTAGTAAGCCTGATGGCAGCGCAAGAGCAGCGATCTCCCTCGGACCGAGTGCTTCAGGCGGTATGATTCGCCAGATGCGAGAATCGCACTCAAGATTCTCCCGGGAACGCTACCTGACAGGCACGCGCGCTGCTACACTGCCTCGAAAGCGCAGCATGATGTAAGCGATGAGCCTGGCAATCGAGCTTGCCCCTGGCGGTTCACGGAAGTGAGAGCGCGCGATCTTCGCGCATGACCAGGCGGCTCATCTTGATTTTGCCTCGCAACGCCGAGCCGCCACTGCTGGCAAACGACATGGTGGCCCTAACCGCCGGGCCTCACGAACTCGCCGAGGCTAACCTAATGCGAATAACCACAATGCGCCGTTGGAGTCTCAATGCAATTTGTGCTATATTTTTCAAGGTGCGGGTAGAGTTTTCCCCCCGCTCAAACCGCTCGCAAATTCCCGCGCTGCGCGGTTTTCTTCCGAATCTGGACGCGTAGCTCAACTGGCAGAGCATTCGGCTCTTAACCGACAGGTTGTAGGTTCGATTCCTACCGCGTCCACCAAATAAAATCAACAACTTAGAGCATCCTAGAGGGATCAAAAATCTCCC
>Ga0182030_10006890_pt1 | contig 23827 bp, 21 predicted proteins | sample 812S3MmetaG_FD_121299 | JGI IMG/M metagenome (GOLD analysis project Ga0182030, IMG submission 121299) | Permafrost microbial communities from Stordalen Mire, Sweden - 812S3M metaG (Illumina Assembly) | ecosystem: Environmental > Terrestrial > Soil > Wetlands > Permafrost | place: Sweden...
AGAGTGAAAAACAATACCGTCTGCTTTTCAACGGCAACCCGAATCCGATGTGGGTGTTCGATCTGGAGACGCAGAAATTTTTGGAGGTCAACGAGGCGACGATCCAGCACTACGGCTACTCGCGCGAGGAGTTTCTGGCGATGACCATCATGGATCTCCGGCCGCCGGAAAAAAATCCCCCGCCCAAGGCTCCCGCCCAAGGCAATGCCGACCGCGGGCTGATCTGGTGCCACCGGCGCAAGGACGGCGGCTTGATGGACGTGGAAGTCGTCTGGAGTCCGATGGCGTTCCGCAACCGGTTCGCCGCCCTGGCGATGGCCACGGATGTGACCAAGCGGCGGCAGATGGAGCATCGCAACAGCATTTTCTCCAAGTTAAGCCACCGGTTGAGTTCGGCCACCACCGCGCCGGAGGCGGCGATGATCATTTGCGAGGCGGCGGACGGGCTGTTCAAGTGGGATAACTTTGCGCTCGACCTGTATTTTGCCGAGCGCGACGAGGTTTTTTCGCTGCTCAATATCGCCACGATCGAAGGGCAGCGGGTGGAAATTCCCCCGGCGCTCCAGCCCAAGACGGCGAACGCTCTCATCCGGCGCGTGGTGGCGCGCGGCGCGGAATTGCTCTCGTCCGCCGAGGTCAAAAATCATTCCGCCGCGACGATGCTCGCGCCCGTCCTCAAGGGATCGCAAGTCATCGGCGTGCTGCTGGTCCAGAATCATTCACCCGGCGCCTACGTGCACAGCGACCTTGAAGTGCTGCAAACCTTGGCCGACCAGTGCGGCGGCGCGCTCGAACGGGTCCGGGCCGAGGGCCAGTTGCGGCAGACCGAGCAGCGTTTCCGCGACCTGTTTGAAAATTCGCCGGACGCAATTTTAGTGGAGGATCTCGCCGGCAAAATCCTGGATGCGAACCAGGCTGGCTGCCTGTTGCACGGGTTGCCCAGCGGACAGTTGATCGGCAAAAATGCCGTGGAAGATTTGTTGCCGGCGGAACGCCGGGCGGAGGCACGTCGCAACTTTCAAAAACTGGTGGATGGAAAATTATCGTGGGTGGAGGGTGAAACCGTCGCGGCGGATGGCCGGGTCATCCCCGTCGAGGTGCGCGCGGGCCGCATGGAATACAACGGCCAGCCCGCTCTTCTCCTGCATGTCCGCGACATCACCCAGCGTCGTTCAGCGGAGTCCGCCCAGCGCAGCTCCGAAATGCTGTTCCGTTCCGTCTGGGAAAATTCCGTGGACGGGATGAGCCTGACGGATGAAACCGGTGTCGTCATCGCCGTCAACGACGCCTTTTGCCGGCTCGTCGGGCTGGCGGCGGCGGCGCTGGAGGGCCAGCCGTTCACACTGGTTTATGCCGCCGCAGAAAATCCGTTTGAGATGATGAAGCAGCACCGGGAACAATTTCTCAACCGCGCCACCCGGCAGAAAAGCGAGCGCCCGCGTGTCCTGCACAACGGCCAGCCGGTGACGCTGGAGATCACCGACTCGTTCGTCGAAGTCCCGCACCGGTCGCCGCTCATGTTGAGCCTGTTCCGCGATGTCACGGCGCAACGGCGGCTGGAGGAGCAGTTCCGCCAGTCGCAAAAAATGGAGGCCATCGGCCAGCTCGCCGGCGGCGTCGCGCACGACTTCAACAATATTCTCACCGTCATTCACGGCCACGCATCGCTGCTCGGCGCGTCCGATCTTAATGAAACGGCGGCGCGTTCCGCCCGGCAGATTACGCTGGCCGCCGAGCGGGCCGCCGCGCTGACCCGCCAGTTGCTCGCGTTCAGCCGCCGCCAGCTCATCCAGCCCACGCGGCTGGACCTGAACAAAACCGTCGGCAACATGAGCGACATGCTGGGCCGGCTGCTGGGTGAGGATGTGGCGCTGCAATTGCATTATTCGCTGGCACCCGCCACGGTCGAGGCCGACGCGGGCATGATGGAACAAGTGCTGTTGAATCTGGCCGTCAACGCGCGCGACGCCATGCCGCGCGGCGGTCAGTTGGCCATCCGCCTCGCCATCGTGGATGTGGACGAGGCCCACGTCCAGCGCCAGCCGGAAGCGCGGACCGGCCGCTTTGTCTGCGTCAGCAAATCCGACACCGGCTGCGGCATTCCGGCGGAGAATTTGCCACGCATCTTCGAGCCGTTTTTCACGACCAAGGAAATCGGCAAGGGCACCGGGCTCGGCCTGGCCACCGTTTATGGCATCGTCCAACAGCATCAGGGCTGGATCGAGGTGGAGAGCGCCGTTGGCAAAGGCACCACCTTCCGCGTCTATATTCCTTTCGTCCGGGAACTGGAAGCCGAGACGGATAATGATCCCGCCAACGTCACGGTGCGCGGTGGCTCCGAAACCATCCTGCTGGTCGAGGACGAGCGCCCCGTGCGCGAACTCGTCGCTAACCTGCTCGAAAATCACGGCTACGAAGTCTGGCAGGCCGCCAGCGGCAACGACGCGCTCGGCGTCTGGCAGGCACACAAAAAGAACATCTCGCTTTTGCTCACCGACCTCGTGATGCCCGGCAATATGAACGGCCATGAACTGGCGGAAAAACTCCGCGCCGACCAACCGGGATTAAAGGTTATTTTCACCAGCGGCTACAGCGCGGACATCGTCGGCAAAAATTTCAAGCTGGAGCCGGATCTGAATTTTCTCCAAAAACCCTACCAGCCGCAAACCCTGGCCCTGACCGTGCGCCGCTGCCTCGACGGCCAGTGAATCTTCCAACTTTTCTTTGCCTGTCGGTTTCGCTTAAACTTCGCCCATGATTATTGCGCCCTCGCTGCTCGCCGCCGATCACGCCGCTTTCGGCAAGGGAGCCGTGCGCGCCACTAGGGCCGGTGCGGACTGGCTGCACCTCGACATCATGGATGGCCATTTCGTCCCCAACATTTCCTTCGGCCCGCAGGTCGTCAAAGCCATCCGGCCGCTGACAAAAATCTTTTTCGACGTTCACCTGATGTGTTCCAAGCCGGAGATTTTGCTCGAACCGTTCGCCAAAGCCGGCGCGGACGAAATGATCATCCACGTCGAGCTGGGCGAACAGATTCCGTCGCTCATCTGGAAAATCAAGTCGCTCGGCAAAAAAGTCGGCCTCGCCGTCAATCCGCCCACGCCCATTTCCCTCGTCCAGCCGCACCTTGGCAAAATTGACCTGCTGCTCGTGATGACCGTCAATCCCGGCTTTGGCGGGCAGGAATTCATCCACGAGTGCCTGCCGAAAATCCAGCAGGCCGAGGCGTGGCGGCGCGAGAAAAAACTGTCCTATCGCATCGAGGTGGATGGCGGCATCAACCACCAGACCGCCGCCGAATGCGCGCGCGCCGGCGCGGACACTTTTGTGGCCGGCACGAGTTTGTTCGGCCAGCGCAGCTTGAAAGCGGCCATCGGCAAAATGCGGAAAATCGTCAACGCCCACAATCCGGCGCTGGCGGATTTGAAGATGTGAAGTAGCAGCGGACGTGAGTCCGCTAAAATCATTGCGAGCAAAATCAGAGCCGACTCACTTCGGCTGCCACAAAATCCTTTATTTGAATTTGATTTTGTTTGGCAGAAACAGCAGGCCGACGCCACCGACGATCAGCATCAGCCCGACCGGGCCGAGCTTCACCCACGGGACGCCATGCGCGGGCTTGCCTTGCGAAACCAGCGCGGCGATGGTCAAAAATAATCCCAGCGGCACCATCACAAATCCCAGCGCCCGATACCATTTATTCTTGGTCATAGTTTTGAGTGAGGTTCACGATTTGAGCACCGCGATGAATGCTTCCTGCGGGATGTCCACGTTGCCGATGGATTTCATGCGCTTCTTGCCTTCCTTCTGCTTCTCCAGCAGCTTGCGTTTGCGCGACACGTCGCCGCCGTAGCATTTCGCCGTCACGTCTTTGCGGAACGCGCTGATGATTTCGGACGCGACAATTTTCCCGCCGATGGCCGCTTGGATTTTCACCTGGAACTGCTGGCGCGGGATAACCTCTTTCAACTTTTCCGCCAGCGTGCGGCCTCGGCCTTCCGCCTTGGTGCGATGCACGATGCACGAAAACGCATCCATCGGCTCGGTGTTCACGAGCATGTCGAGCTTCACCATGTCGGATTCCATTTCGCCGTCAAATTCATAATCCATCGAGCCGAAACCGCGCGTCATGCTTTTGATGCGGTCGTGAAAATCAATCAGGATTTCGTTCAACGGCAGCCGGCTCGTCAGCATCACACGCCGGGCATCCAATGTTTCCGTGTGGTCGAGTGCGCCGCGCTTTTCCGAGATTAACGCCATCATGTCGCCAATGCTTTCGTTCGGGCAAATGACAAACGCCTTCACCATCGGTTCCTCGATTTTGGCGATGTGGCTGGGGTCGGGCATGAACACCGGATTATCAATCATCTTCAAAGTGCCGTCATTCAACGTCACGCGATAGATGACGCTCGGATACGTCGCGATGATGTCCATGTCGTATTCGCGGCGCAGCCGTTCCTGCACGATCTCCAGATGCAACAAACCGAGGAAGCCGCAGCGGAAACCAAAGCCGAGCGCCACCGATGTTTCCGAGGAATAGACGAACGCCGAATCGTTCAACTGGAGCTTGGCCATCGCCGATTTCAAATGCTCGTAATCCGCCGTGTTGATCGGATAAATGCCGCTGAACACCATCGGATGAATTTCCTTGAAGCCCGGCAGTTCGCCCGAAGGATGGCGTGCGTCGGTGATGGTGTCGCCCATCTTCACCTCGGCGGCGGTCTTGATATTGGCGGTGAAATAGCCGGTCTCGCCGACTTCCAATTTCTCGCGTGTGTAAGGCTTGGGATTGAAGCTGCCGACTTCCTTTACCTCGACGTTTTTGCCGGAGTGCAGCAGCTTGACCATCATGCCCGGCTTGATCTCGCCGTTGAAGACGCGGACATGCGTGACGACGCCCTTGTAGGTGTCATAGTAGGAATCAAACGCCAACGCCTGCATGCTTGGTTCGCCGGTCGGCTTGGGCGGTGGCACGCGCGTGATGATGGCTTCCAAAATTTCCTCGATGCCGATGCCTTGTTTCGCGCTGCACGGAATCGCCCATTCGCCGGGAATCGCCAGCACATCTTCCAACTGCTGCTTGGCCTGCGGAACGTTCGCGTGGCCGAGGTCAATTTTGTTGATGACGGGAATGATGGTCAGGTTCAGCTTCGACGCGAGGTGATAATTCGCCACGGTCTGCGCCTCGACGCCTTGCGCGGCGTCAATCACCAGCAGCGCGCCTTCGCACGCGCTCAGGCTGCGGGAGACTTCGTAGGAAAAATCCACATGACCGGGCGTGTCAATCAGGTTCAGCTCGTAAGTCTCGCCGTTCTTGGCCTTGTAAAGCATCGTGACCGGATGCGCCTTGATGGTGATGCCGCGCTCACGCTCCAGATCCATCGCGTCGAGCAACTGGTCGGACATGTCGCGCGTGGCGATGGTGCCGGTCATGTGCAGCAGCCGGTCCGAAAGCGTCGTCTTCCCGTGGTCAATGTGGGCGATGATGCTGAAATTTCTTATGTGTGCGGCGTCCATTATTTCTCTGATTCAGAGCGCGACAGGATAACGGGAAAACGCATGATGAAAAGAAAATTTAGCCTGCAGCAGTGCGACGCCAAGTCTTTCCGGCGAGCGGTCCGCTTCCGCTAAGGGCCGCTTTCTTCGGGAAATTTTCCAATCCGGTTACAGGGTTGTTAAGATTGGGTTACGATGGGCGATACTTATTGCCAAAGTTATTAACAAGGGCGCATAGTCGTATTGTCATCGGATTATGAATAACGACCAAGCAATTCTGGAATTGGATTCCGACCAGCCGATTGTCTGCCGCTCGGTCTGGATTTCGGACATCCATCTGGGCACGAAACACGCGCGCGTCGAGGAGTTGCTGGAATTTCTCCGCGTGGTGGACTGCAAATATCTCTACATCGTCGGCGATTTCATTGATGGGTGGGAATTGAAGTTCCGCTGGTTCTGGCGTGACGACTACAATGTGCTGATTCAAAAAATTCTCCGCAAAAGCCGCAAGCAGACCAAGGTCATTTACATCACCGGCAACCACGACGAATTCGTTGATCAGTTCGCCGGGATGCGGTTTGGCAGCGTGGTGATGGCGCACCAGGTGATCCACACGGCGGCGGACGGGAAAAAATATCTCGTCATTCACGGCCATCAGGCGGACGGTTTGACGCACTTCAATCATTTATTGGAAAAGCTCGGCTCGCACCTTTACAACTGGATTCTGGACTTCAACCTGTATTTCAACCGCCTCCGCCGCGCGCTGGGTTTTGGCTATTGGTCATTGGCAGCGTATCTGAAATCCAAGGCCAAGTCCGCCGTGAAATACGTCACCGAATACGAGGGCACGCTCGCTTCGATGGCGCGCAGCCACCAGACCGACGGCGTCATCTGCGGCCACATCCACCGGGCCGAGATGAAGATGATTGACGGCGTGCAGTATTTGAACTGCGGAGATTGGGTTGAAAGTTGCACGGCTTTGATTGAAGATTTCGACGGCAAGATCAAACTCATTCACTTTCATGAAAATGATGTTCTGCGTGCTGGGCGAGGGCCGGGGTCACATGACCCAGGCGATGGCCGTCAAGGAAATGGCCGAGGCGGCCGGGCATCAAATCGTCGCCGTCACGCTGGGCGCGAGCGCGCAACGGCCGATGCCGGCCTACTTCGCATCGGCGATGAAGATTTCCGTCCGGCAACTGCCGACGCTGGAGTTCAAATATAAAAACAACCGATCCGTCAGCAACACCGCCACGCTGCTGGGCGTCTTCGGCAAGCTGCCGAAATACTTTCGCATCCTCCGCCAGCTCGACGACATCGTCCGCGAAACGCAGCCGGATGTGATCATCAATTTCTTCGAGCCGATGGCCGCGTTCTACGCCATCACCCGGCGGAAGCGCCCACCGGTTGTCGCCATCGGCCACCAGTTCATGTTCCAGCATCCCGGCTACGTCCACGCGCCGCAGTTGTGGAAGCAGTTATTGAGCATGAAAATTTACACGCGCCTGCTGGGTGCCCGCGCGACCAAGCTGGCGCTCTCGCTCTACGCCGCGCCGGATTTGCCGGAAAAAAGGATCGTCGTCGGCCCGCCGATTTTGCGGAAACAGCTTTTTCAACTTGAATCAAATCCAAACGGCGACTTCGTGCTCGTCTATTTGCTGAACCACGGTTATGCCGACCAGATCATCGCGTGGAGCGCAAAAAATCCGCAGACGAAGCTGCATTGCTTTTATGACAAGCCGGAAGCACCGGCGGAATTTCAGCATTCGCCGTCACTCACGTTTCACCGGCTGGATGGTGAGAAATTTTTGGCGATGATGGCCGAGTGCCGGCATGTCGTCTGCACCGCCGGGTTTGAATCCGTGAGCGAAGCCGCGTGGCTCGGCAAGCCGCTGTTTCTCGTGCCGGTGGAAAACCATGTCGAGCAGCAGGTCAACGCGCTCGACGCGCAGCAGTTCGGCCTGGGTGTGGCCGAAACCAGCTTCAATCTTGACCGGCTCGCCGAACTGCCCGAACGCCTGCCGACCGAAAAATTCTGCAACTGGGTGAATTGCGCCTCGGAAAAACTTTTGGCGGCCATCCAAAAGGCCGTCAATTCCGCGCAATGAGCCACGGCGAACCCCCCCAATTTCCTGCCGGCTTTCTCTGGGGCACGGCTACATCGCCGACGCAGGTGGAAGGCCATATCGAGAATGAGTGGACGCATTTCACCGCGCAGGATGGCGGACACTGTCGGATCGCGTGCGACCATTACCATCGTTATGCCGAAGATGTTGAGTGGATGGCCAAGCTCGGCGTCAACGCCTATCGCTTCGGCATCGAATGGTCGCGGCTGCAATCCGCGCCGTTCGCGCCGCTGAATCAAAACGAACTGGCGCGGTATGTGCATCTCTTGGATTGTCTCAAGGCGAAAGGCGTGACGCCGATGGTGGTGCTGCATCATTTTTCCAACCCACCGTGGATCAACGCCGCCGGCGGCTGGACGAATGCGGCGACGATTCCCGCGTTTGTGGATTTTGCGCGCCAGCTTGTCGCTGCCCTGAAGGATCGTGTCCATCTGTGGAACACCTTCAACGAGCCCGACACCTACGCCTGCGTGGCGTATTTGCTAGGCGGTTTTCCGCCGCAGCGAAAATGGAAAATCGGGCAGTTCCGCAAAGTCATCGGCCACATGGCCAGCGCCCATGTGCTGGCCAGCCGCGTCATCCGCCATGCAGGGGTTTTTGCGGGGCGCAAACCGGAGGTGGGCATTGCCAAGAACTGGACGTTTTTTAATGCGTATAAAAAATATTCGCCGTGGGATCGTCTGACGGCTTTCGCGTGCCACTACACGTTCAATAAATTCGTGCTGGACGCCTTTCTCGGCGGCGGGCGGCGCCGGGCTTCGACGTTCATCGGTCTGAATTATTACGGCCGCGTGCGGTTCCATCATTTCCGCGCAATGATTCCCGCCAGCGGTGCGCCGGTGAAAACACTGAAGGATTTCGGCTTTGTCTGCGATGACATGGTGGAGCGGTATCCCGAAGGCCTGGTGAAAATCCTTTCGTATCTCCACCGGAAATTCCGGCTGCCGGTTTACATTACGGAACACGGCGCGGCCTCGAACGATGAGGCTTTCCGCGAGCGCGACCTCCGCGAAAACCTCGCCGCGCTGCACGGCGCGATCGCCGGCGGGGTGGATGTGCGCGGATTTTTCTACTGGTCGCTGCTGGACAATTTCGAGTGGCAGTTTGGCTACACCAAAAAATTCGGACTGCTGGCGGTGGATTTTGCGGATGAAAAATTGCCGCGCTCGATGAAGCCGCTGGGGGATGTGTATGCCAAAATCTGCCGGAACCACCGGAAAGGCCGGAACGGAAATTGATCAAGCGCGAAGATCAAATATCTGGCCGCTGTTTGCCAGAATTTCCATCAGGTGGGGAGCAATGAACCTCGACTTGCCGCCGACCATGACCGTGGAATATCCTCTCAACCGGTATCCGCCATTTCCATCGGATTCGATCAAGCCAAGCTCCAAAAGTTCGCCCAACACCGGCCCGGCCCAGGAAGGGTTCCCCAAAAAACGGGTTTTATGGCCGGCGCGGCGGCTGATTTCAATGCCGGGGACAAATTGGTCGGGCCAGAGTTTAAGGTATTCGTAAATACATTGCTCGTCGGCGTTTAAATTTTCAGCCACGAAGTCCACATCATGATGATAATTATAAAAACTCTAAAAAGGCAAGCAAAAAGCGGCGCGTTTTTGCTTTGAAAAACATCAGCCATCCTGCCAAAATCCGTTTTCACTTTGGGTTCTGAATTCCGTAATCGCGAATTTCTCGACCGTAAATTTAAATGAAACGCACGCATCATTGCAACGAACTGCGCCCGGCGCACATCGGCCAGACCGTCACGCTGTCCGGCTGGGTTCACTCCCGCCGCGACCTCGGCGGCCTCATCTTCATTGATATCCGCGACCGCGAGGGCCGCACGCAGACGGTTTTCGATCCGAGCGATTTGACGCCGGAACTGTTCGCACAGGCCGCGGCGCTCCGCAGCGAATGTGTCGTGAGCATCACCGGCAAAGTTCGCCAACGTCCCGCCGGCACCAACAATGCGAAAATTCCCACCGGCGAAATTGAAGTCGGTGTCACCGGGTTGGAAGTGCTGAACATGGCAGAAGTCCTCCCGTTTCCGGTGGACGATCCCGAAGTCGCCAACAAGGTGAACGAGGAATTGCGTCTGCAATATCGCTACCTCGACCTGCGCCGTCCCGAAATGGCGCGCAATCTCAAGCTTCGTTCCAAGGTCGCCATCGCCACGCGCAGCTACATGGACGAACAGGGTTTCCTCGAAGTAGAGACGCCGACGCTGTTTAAATCCACGCCCGAAGGCGCGCGGGAATTTCTGGTGCCGAACCGCCGCGAGCCGGGCACGTTCTATGCGCTGCCGCAATCTCCCCAGCAGTTCAAACAGATTTTGATGGTTGCCGGCGTGGAAAAATATTTCCAGCTTGCCCGCTGCTATCGCGACGAAGATTTGCGCGCCGACCGTCAGCCGGAATTCACGCAGGTGGACATCGAGATGAGCTTCATTGACCGCGAAGACATTTACGCGCTCATCGAAGGCCTGCTCAAGCGTGTCTGGAAAACCGCGCTGAACATTGACATTCCCACGCCGTTCAAGCGCATCAGCTTTGAGGAGGCCCTGAACCGCTACGGCATTGACAAGCCGGACACGCGCTTCGCGATGGAACTGGTGGACATGACGGAAGATTTTCGCGCGAGCACGTTCAAGGTGTTCAGCGGCACCATCGCCAACGGCGGTGTCGTGAAGGCGCTCAATGCGAAAGGCATGGCGGGCGCGACGCAGGGCCAGATTGAGACGATGACCGAATACGCCAAGAGCTTTGGCGCGAAAGGTCTCGCCTTCATCAAGGTTGAAAATGGCGAATGGAAGTCGCCCATCGTGAAATTTTTCAGCGACGCCGAGAAGGCCGCGCTCACGCAGAAGCTCGCGATCCAAGAAGGCGACTTGATTCTCTTCGCCGCCGATCAATGGCTCAATGCCTGCGAAATTCTCGGCAAGATTCGTTTATATTGCGCCGACGTTTTGAAAGGGCAGGGGAAGCTCACGATTGATCCGCATCAGTTTAATTTCCTCTGGGTCATTGAATTTCCGCTGCTGGGCTTCGACCGCGAACAGAACCGCTGGTATTCGAGCCATCATCCGTTCACCGCGCCGGTCACGGAAGACATCCCGTTGCTCAAGACCGACCCGAAGAAAGTCCGCGGCCAGCACTACGACGTGGTCGTCAACGGCGTGGAACTCGGCGGCGGCTCGATTCGTATTCATCAGCCGGACGTGCAGAAAACCATTTTTGAGGAACTGCTCGCCATTCCGCCGGAAGAAACGAAACTACGCTTCGGCTACATGCTCGACGCCTTCAAATACGGCGCGCCCCCGCACGGCGGCATCGCGCTGGGTTTTGACCGCTTGATCGCGATTCTCTGCGGCACGCCGAGCATCCGCGACGTCATCGCCTTCCCGAAAACCGCGAAGGGCACCTGTCTGATGACGGATTCGCCGAGCCACGTTTCCCCAAAACAACTGCGCGACCTTTATCTCGAAGTGAAGACGCAAAAGAAAGAATAGTCCGTGTCCGACGAAACGCCTTCAGAGAAATTGGAAACCCCCTGGCGCAGATGGGGCAGGCTGACGTTGTGGACATTTCTCGTTGGCTATTTCCTGGTGATGTTCTTGTTCACGGTGCTGCAACGCTATTTGATTTATGTGCCGACGAAGTTGTCCTTGTTGTCTGCTGAACAGACGGCGGTCAAGGCAGGGTTTGTTCCGTGGCGGAATCCTGCGGGCCGGTTGATGGGCTGGAAACTTCCCGCCAGTTCCGCGCCGGTCGGCAGCGTGCTGATTTTTCATGGCAACGCGGGCTGGGCGCTCGATCGCGCCTACATGGCGCTGCCGATTCACGCGGCAGCAGCGCTGGATGTTTATATTTTTGAATATCCCGGTTTTGGCGCCCGTGAAGGTTCGCCGGGTGAAAAAAGCGTCCTGGGCGCGGCGGATGAGGCATTTGGAAATCTGCCGGAAAATCTGCCCGTTTATCTCGTCAGCGAATCGTTGGGCGCGGGCGCGGCGGCGCATCTGGCCCAAAACTACCCGTCCCGCGTGGCGGGCATCGCGATGTTCGTGCCCTACAACAAACTCGCGTCGGTCGCCCAAGACCATGTCCCGTTCATCCCGGCTTATTATTTGTTGTGGGACCGGTTTAATCCGGCGGCCTGGTTGAAAGACTATCGCGGCCCGGTCTTGATCGTCATCGCGGGTGCGGATGAAATCATCCCGCCGAAGCTGGGCCAGCGGTTGTATGACGGCTACCAAGGCCCGAAAATTCTTGAGGTGATTCCCAAGGCTCATCACGCCGACACCACGCCGGAAACCCCGGCCTGGTGGCAGGACGTCCTGGCCTTCTGGCGGCAATATGCGCCGACTAATCAAGTTTCCGCCGGCGCAAAATAAAATCCGCGTCACTCGCGGATGAAGTAGCTTAAATTTTCCAGCTCGATGGCGAGGTTGACGTTGTTCACCATCACGTCCTCCGGCACGGCCAGCACGATCGGCGCAAAATTCAGGATGCCCATGATGCCGCTGCGCACCAGCGTGTTGGTCACGGCCTGGACGACGGCCTCCGGCACGGTGACAATGGCCATTTTCACGCCGTGTTGCCCGACAAACTCCGGCAGCGCTTCCATCGCGAAAATTGGCTGCTTGATTTCCTTGTCGCGCTTGCGCATCGGCTCGGCGTCGAACGCGGCGATGATTTCAAACCCCTCCTTTTCAAACCCGCGATATGACAGCAGCGCCAGCCCGAGGTTGCCGACGCCCACCAGGATGACCGGCTGCAGCCGCGACGTGCCCAGTTCCTCGGAGATCTTTTTGAACAGCTCCCCGACATCATAGCCTAGTCCGCGCTTGCCGAACGTGCCGAAATACGCCAGGTCCTTGCGGAGCTGCGTGGGCTTGACGCCGGCGGCCTTGGCCAGCGCCTCGCTGGAAACCGTGCCGATGCCGTTCTCGTGCAGGCGCGCGAGGCAGCGCAGATAAATCGAAAGCCGATAAATTGTCTTGCGCGGGATTTCCGGGCGGCTGTTCTTTTTCAACGGCGAAAAAAATAGGCAACGGCGCGGCGCGGCGCAAGTGGCGAATCGGGCGGGACTGGCTGGCCGGGTGGTTCCTTTTGGGAACGGTTCAGTTGAGGGGATGATTTTATTTTGCGCTAACGAAGCAAGCGAGCTGTGCAGCCTGTCAGCATATTAGGCGACATTTTTCTTTTATCAGTCATTTGTGAACCGGCCGGTCTTTGCATCCGGTGCCAAGGAGCATGAGCACAATAGCGCTAAATGTTGCAACTCGCTTCATGTCGCCTAACAAATAATGGACGGCCGGGTTTGCAGCCTGTCACGAGCCACGTTTGGCCTGTCAATGTTCATGGATTCGACTCTGAACCGGTGGAAATAGTTTGTCCAGCGGTTTTACGGTCGGCGGTGCTTCAAGTCAGAGTGCCGTTAGGCGCGGCATCGTTGTAGGACCGCAATTCCAAATTATCCCAGCCCCGTATGGGGCGGAATATGTCGCTCCTGAACGGAGCTTCAATTCATCGGCAATGATTCTACAAATATATCGCGCCGATGGCGCTAAAGCGGGAAACGCCGGGCGAGGCTGCTGACGAGCCGGCTCGCGAGGACGCCCCACTAGTTTTGAAACGGACATGCCCGCGCGTCGCCTGAATTTTCCTGCTCGCCAAACGGGGTTTAATTTCTGATGCTAGGGTCAGATATGTTTACCGGAACCTACACCGCCATCGTCACGCCCTTCCGCCACGGCGCGCTGGATGAAGCCGCGCTCGAACGCCTGATTAAAATGCAGATCAAGGGCGGGGTGGACGGCATCGTGCCCGTCGGCACCACCGGCGAGTCGCCCACGGTGGATTGCGCGGAGCACGTCCGCATCATCGAGTTGTCCGTGAAGTTCGCCGCCGGCAAGATCAAGGTGCTGGCCGGCACCGGCGCCAACGCCACGCGCGAGGCCATCGAACTCACGCAGGCCGCCGAGAAGGTGGGCGCGGATGGCACGTTGCAGGTCGCGCCGTATTACAACAAGCCCACGCAGGAGGGTTTGTATCAGCATTTCAAGGCCATTGCCAAGGCAACGAAACTGCCCATCGTGCTTTACAGCATTCCGGGGCGCTGTGGCGTGGAGATCGCCTTGGACACGGTGAAACGGCTCGCGACGGATTGCAAAACCATCGTGGGCATCAAGGAAGCCGGCGGGAGCTGCGACCGCGTGTCGCAACTGCGCGCCATGCTCGGCTCAAAGTTTGAAATTTTGTCCGGCGACGATTCGCTGACGCTGCCGTTCATGGCCGTCGGCGCCAACGGCGTCATCAGCGTGGCGTCCAACGTGATTCCGCGCGAGGTTTCGCAGATGGTGAAATTGTTCGCCACCGGCAAGGCCGCCGCCGCGATGCGGCTGCACGAAAAGTTTTATCCGCTGTTCAAGGATTTGTTCATCGAGACGAACCCGACGCCAGTGAAGGCCGCGCTGGCGATGATGAAAGTCATCGAGGAGGAATACCGCCTGCCGCTCGTGCCGATGAATCCGAAGCATTGGGACGCGCTGCGCACGACGCTCAAGCGGTGCGGTGTGCTGGATTAAATCTTTGCCGCTGGAGCACGGAGGTTGCGGAGGAATTTTTTTATTTTGAAAAACTCTGCGTCTCTGTGACTCTGTGGCTGATTTCAAATGACCAAAATCATCATCAACGGTGTGAAGGGCCGCATGGGCCAGGCGCTCGTCGCGTGCGCGAAAAACTTCCACGACCTCGAGGTCGTTGGCCGGATTGACACCGGCGACGATCTGGCCGCCGTCGTTCAAAACGCCGACGTGGTCATTGATTTCAGCGCGCACACAGCCACGGTCGGGGTCGCCAGGCTTTGCGCAACACACAAGAAGGCGCTCATCATCGGCACCACCGGCCATACGGACACCGACACCTTCGAGATCACCAAAACCAAGGCGACGATTCCCATCGTCTGGGCGTCGAATTTTTCCACGGGCGTCAACACGCTGTTCTGGCTCACGCGCAAAGCGGCGGAAATCCTCGGCCCGGACTTCGACCTCGAAGTGGTCGAGATGCACCATCGCCTGAAACGAGATGCGCCGAGCGGCACGGCCAAAACGCTGGCGGAAATCCTGGCGGACGTGCGCAAGCTGCATTTGAACGAGGCGGCGCGGCACGGGCGCACCGGCATCGTCGGCGCCCGCACATCGTCGGAAATCGGCATTCATTCGATTCGCGGCGGCGATGTCGTGGGCGACCACACGGTCATTTTTGCGAACACCGGCGAGCGCGTTGAACTCACGCACAAGGCTTCGAGCCGCGACACGTTCGCCAATGGCGCATTGCGCGCGGCGCTCTGGGTCGCGAAGCAAAAGCCCGGCCTCTATGACATGCAGGATGTGCTGGGGCTGAAATAATTTCGGATTGGCGATTGCGGATTGCAGATTGAAAATTATCCAACGCGTGTCTGATAAATCCGAAATCCGAAATCTGAAATCCGAAATTGCGATTGTTGCGCTCGGCTCAAATCTTGGTGACTCTCGGAAAATCATTTTGGACGCGCTGGCGCGGCTGCAAAATTTTTCCGCCGCGCCGCTTCTCAAATCCTCACTCCGGCAAACGTCGCCGGTGGATTGTCCGCCGGATTCCCCGAAATTTGTGAATGCCATCGCCGGTCTGGTGCCGCATACCGACGAAACGCCTGAATCGCTGCTGAAAAAACTTCGTGAGTTGGAAACGGAATTTGGCCGCGCGCCGAAAACGGTTTTGAATGAGCCGCGCCCGCTGGATTTGGATTTGATCGCGTTTGGAAATGAAACGCGGAATTCGCCGGAGTTGGTTTTACCGCATCCGCGCGCGCATTGGCGGCGGTTTGTGCTTCAGCCGTTGAATGAGATTGCGCCCGATTTCATCCTGCCAGGGCAGGCGAAGACCGTCGCGCAATTGCTGGCCGGGCTTCCGAAGGACGAGACGGTCAGACGACTTTGAATTTCTCGCCGAAGATGCGTTCGCATTCTCGCATCACATAAGGGTCTGTCATGCCGGCGAGGTAATCGCACACGGCGCGGTGCAGGCCGGTTTGCTTGATGCGTTTTCTTGCGCTCTCGCCGATTTCTTTCGGGTGCGCGAGGCAGTATTTGAAAAGTTCCCCGAGCATTTTCACCGCGCGCCGGTTCGGCTGGTGGACGACCGGGTTGTAATACAAATTTTTATAGAGATAGCGGCGCAATTCCCGGTTCAACGTGTGGCGTTCGGGGCTGTGCTGAACCAGCGCTTTGGCGCATCGGCGGACATCATCGGCGGACTTCACGCCGGCCTTCTGGATCAGCCGCTCGCTGTTTGCCACGACATCGCGGATTTGCATGTCAATGATGGTGCGGATGGTGAAGTAACGGCGGCTCTCGTCGGGCAGGTTGCCGTGTTCATTTTTAACCAGCTTTGCGGCGTGCGCCCAGACGCGGACGTTGGCGGTGAGATTCTTTTCAGACAACAATCCCGAATCCAATCCGTCATCGAGATCGTGGCTGTAATAGGTGATTTCGTCCGCGAGGTTGGCGGCCTGCGCCTCGAGCGAGGAATTTTTGGCAACGAAATTTTGGCGTTGATTGGGATGATCGAAGGCGGTGTGATGCTTGGCCAGCCCCTCGCGCACCTCCCATGAAAGATTCAGGCCGGGAAAATCCGGATATTTTTGTTCAAGCTGCTCGACGATGCGGAGGCTGTGCTGGTTGTGCTCAAACCCGCCGTGGTCTTTCATCAGTCGCGCAAGGACGGCTTCGCCCTTGTGTCCGAACGGCGAGTGGCCGAGGTCATGCGCGAGCGCGATGGTCTCGGTCAGGTCGGGATTTAATTTCAGCGCGCTGGCAATGTTGCGCGCAATGGCGGCGACTTCAATCGTGTGTGTGAGCCGCGTGCGGAGATGATCGCCGGTGCCGTTGAGAAAAACCTGCGTCTTGTATTCCAACCGGCGGAAGGCGCGTGAATGGATGACGCGGTCGCGGTCGCGCTGATAATGCGTGCGCCAGTCGGGCGGCACCTCTGCATGCTCGCGGCCGCGCGTGACGCCGCTGAACTGCGCGTAAGGCGCGAGGATTTGACGCTCGATCTGTTCCAGTTCCTGACGGGTGCGGGGCATGTTAAAATCAATTGGGGTCGTATTTGCCGGCGTAACCCGGTTTGTAGAGCCGGATGCCGGCACCGGCGTGATACATCATTTCAAAATGTTTATCCACGGCATAAATGCGGCAGTCGGCCTTGACGGAAAGCGCTGCGATTAAAATGTCGTTCCATGGCGCGGTGCAGCCCTTGTCGCGCAGCCGCCAGGCGAGATTTTTCGCGGAGTCCCATGCGGCGTCGGCCATCGGAAAATACGGGATGCAACTGAATTGCTCCTCCAGCTTGTTCCGGTCCTGCACACGCGCGCCGCCGAGAACTTCCAGTTTCACCGGCCCGCACCACGCAGCCTCGTATTCCTCCAGAAGCCCTTCCAGCGCCAGCTTGACATGGACATTGCCATCGCGCCGCAACGCTTCGATCCAAACCGATGAATCTACGATCACCATGGTCAGAGGTCCCGCGACTCGATTTCAGTGTTGGTGGCCGGATAGTCGAATTTACCTTCCCGCAACATCCGGCCAAAGTCCCGGGCTTTTTTCCGGTTGACGAAATCCCGGACGGCGAACGCCACGGCCGGACTGTTCTTTTTGTGGCCGGTGGCCTTCAACAAGTCGTCCAAGTTTTTTTCGTCCAATTCAACCGTGATTCTCATGCGCTTAAAATGATGTAAAAAACATCATTTGTCAACCACGGAAACATCATCAGTTTTTGAGCAGCTCCTGCACGGAAATTCCACGCAGTTCAAACAGCCGGCGGATGGTGTCCTCGATCAAATTGTTCGGGCACGACGCGCCAGCGGTGATGCCGACGGTAATTTTGCCGGACGGCAGCCAGTCATGCGTCTCGACTTCCTTGTGCAGATGCTGGTTGTAATGGACGATGAGTTTGTCCGAAACCATCTTGCCGGCGTTCTTGATGAAAAACGTCGGCAGCTTGGCCTCGCCCATCTCGGCGAGGTGCGAGGTGTTGGATGAATTGTAACCGCCGATGACCACTAGCAGGTTCATCGGCTCGACCAGCAGTTTTTGCAGCGCGTCCTGACGGTCCTGCGTTGCGCCGCAGATCGTGTCGAAAAAGCGGAAATGATTTTCAATCGCCGCCTCGCCGTGTTTTTGAATCATCGCATGCCGGATGCGGCGCTGAACCTCCTCGGTTTCGCCGCGCAACATCGTGGTTTGGTTGGCCACGCCGACGGCCTGCAAATGCAGGTCGGGATCAAAGCCGGCGGAATACGCGCCTTCAAATTTTTTCAGGAATTCATTCTTGTCGCCGCCGCGCAGGATGTAATCGCAGACGTAGTCCGTTTCATCAAGGTTGAACACGACGAGATAATGGCCGCTCCCGTAGGCGCGCGCCTGCGATGTGGTGGCCTTGGTTTCCTCGTGCTTGGCCTTGCCGTGGATGATGCTGGTGACATGCTCCTTCGAATATTGGCGGACGCGCTTCCAGACGCTCATCACGTCGCCGCAGGTGGTGTCCACGATGACGCAGCCTTTGGCCTCGATTTTTTTGCGCGTGCCGACCTCCGTGCCGAAAGCGGGGATGATGACGGCGTCGCCGGATTGCAGGTTCGACAGATCCTCGTCCGTCGGCTTGGGCGCGATGATCTGGATGCCCATGTTGCGGATCTGGTCGTTGACTTCCGGGTTGTGGATGATTTCACCAAGCAGATAAATCGGCGTATGCGGCGAAACCTCGGCGAAATGCTTTTTGGCGGCGTAGGCGAGGTCAATGGCGCGCTCGACGCCGTAGCAGAAGCCGAACTCCTTTGCGAGCTTGACGGTGAGTTCGCCGGCGGAAAGCACGCCGCCGCCGGCGCGGATGCGTTCAACCAGCTCGCTGCGATAGTGCGTGAGCACCTGCGCCTGCACCGCTTCCATGATGTCGGGACGCCGGAGGTTGATTTTTTTTATATTATCTCCGTCGTGTGCCGCGGAGGAATCTTTTGACATGAAGACAGGCTAACCGCGACGTGCAAAATCGTCGAGCAGAAGTTGAATTTCATTGCACCATGAAAAATTGTTGAGATGATGTGCACGGATCGGGGCGTAGCGTAGCCTGGCTAGCGCGCCTGCCTTGGGCGCAGGAGGTCGGGAGTTCAAATCTCCCCGCCCCGACCATTCTTCTTCCGTGCCGATTGCCCCGGAACAATGCACCCGGCGTCACGGTTTAATTTTCATTCGACCCGCCGCAGTTTATTTGTTATACTGTCGTCCTTATGTCATCCGACGATATCTTGCTGGAAGCGGAAGAAAAAATGATCAAGACCGAGCAGGTGATCATCAACGAACTTGCCGGCGTTCGCACCGGCAAGGCGTCCCCCTCGTTCATCGAGAACATCATGGTGGAGGTCTATGGCTCGCAGATGCGCATCCGCGAACTCGCCGGCATCTCCACTCCGGAACCGCGCATGTTGGTCGTGCAGCCATGGGACATCACCGGCATCCAGGCGATTGAGAAGGCCATCCAGAAGGCAAACCTTGGCCTTTCACCGGTGGTGCAGGGGAAAATCATCCGCGTCGCGTTCCCGGAATTGAGCGCCGAACGCCGCCAGGAATTTGTGAAAATCACCCATCGCATGGCCGAGGACGCGCGCGTGGCCGTGCGCCATGTGCGCCGCGACGCAATGGAACTCTTGAAGAAAGCGGTCAAGGCCCACGAGACCAGCGAGGAAGACCAGGAAAAGACCGAGAAGGAAATCCAGAAGCTGACCGACCAATACATCGCCAAGATTGACGCGCACCTCGCGCACAAGGAAAAAGAAATTTTGACGGTTTAAGCCAATCCGCGTTCGGTGAGCCGCGTGAGCGTCCAGTCATATTCGGCGACGAGTTGCTCGACGACGCTGCGCGATTTCAATTTTGGCGGCAGCACTTCCCAGGTGTAGGTTTCCATTTCCAGATGCGGACAGAACTTCGGATTTTCCGCGAGCCAGTCCAGTGCGCCGAGCAGGTGGTCGTTGGTGTTTTCAAACGGCGGCGCGGCGGGCGCGTGCAGTGGAACGTGAAAATGCACTCTTAATTCCGGCAGTTTTGAATTTTTAATTTTTAATTTTGAATTGTCCGCCAGCGCGTCGAGGTCGCGGTAAAATTTTAACTGGCCGTTTGCGGCCCGGGCGACGACTTGGTGCAGGTAAATTTCATCTGCGAATTTTTGCAATTCCGTCCGGGCTTCCGGGGTTGCCCGGGTTTTCAGCGCGGAACTCAAATGGAGCTTGCTGATTTTGATGCCCGCCGAGCGCAGGGAATCCAGCGCGGCGCGCGGCTCCTCAAATTCCACGGCGAAATGGCAGCAGTCGTAATTCACGCCCAGAAATTCGCCGAGGCGCGGGTCGTTCGGATGTTCGCTGCGCAGTTGGTTGAAAAATTCAATCGTCTCGCCGGAGTTTTCGAGCAGGCACAACGGTTCAGGTTCGAGGCCGAGATGCAGTTTGCGTTTCGATTTTTCACTCAGGCACGCGACGTGTTCGACGCAGCGCCAGAGATTTTCGCGGATGAGTTTTTTCTGTCCGTCGGTCTGGATGAATTCCTTGAACGAGCCGGGCAGGGTGCTGACGCTGCCTTCGACGCCGGCGGGCAGCAGTTGCGCCAGCAGATCAAAAAGCCGGTTGGTGTAAGCCAGCCGTTCCGGCGTGGTCCAGTCCGGCGCGTAAACCTGTTCCTTGACGCGCGAACCGTGAAACCGGCCGTAGGGAAATCCGTTGATGGTGAAAACGTAGCAGGAGTTTATTTCGAGCCAGCGTTGAAAGTCCAAAAATGTCTTCGGGTCGGAGAATTCGACGGCGGCCTGGTGGCTCAAACGCAGGCCGATGGCGAACGGGTTGCGCGGGCAGACCCGTTCGCGCACCGCAAGCGTGTGTGTTTGGAGCGCGCTGAAGGTTTCCGCCCACGTTTCGCCGCGATGGATGTTCGTGCAATAGGCTAGATGCCGGCCGTGATTCAATTCCACTTGCGAAAAATGCGGCGAATGGGGACATTTGGAAAGTGCAAACGGCGTTGACACGCCGGAACCAAGAGTTTATCTTTAGAAAAATTTCAAACAACCATGTTGATTCGCATCAGTCTAATTCTGGCCGTTGTTGCGGCGCTGGCCGTGGGCGGCATTAACTTTTTCGTCGTCAAGGACAAGATCACCACGCTTACCACGGATCGAAACACCCAGCGCGATGGCCGGGTGGCGGCTGAAGGTGAACTGGCCAGCACCAAGAAGACGCTCGCCAAAACGGAAGCCGATTTGAAGCAGACGCAGCAGCAACTCGCCGACGCCCAGTCTGAGCGCGACAAGGCCGTTGCCGACGCCACCGCGCAGACCAAGCGGGCCGATCAATTGACCGACAAGCTGGCCAAGACCACGCAGGAACGGGACGTCGCCCAGGATGAACTTGCGGCCTACACGTCTTCGGGTTTGACGGCGGCGCAGGTCACCAAGCTGAACAAAACCATCAAGGACATGCAGGAGGCGATGGTGGCTTTGAATGAGGAGAAAGCCGTTTTGATGCACACCCGTGACCGGCTTCAGTCGCGGCTTGACCAGCTGATTGGAACCAATCCCGATGTCGTGCTGCGCGCCGACCTCAAGGGGAAAATTATGGTGGTGGATCCGAAATGGGATTTTGTGGTGCTGGACATCGGTGACGATCAGGGCGTGAAGGAAAACGCCGAGCTTTTGGTGAGCCGTGATGGCAAACTGGTTGCCAAGGTCATCGTTCGCAGCCTTGACAAGGATCGCTGCATCGCCAATGTCATCCCCGGCTGGAAACTCGGTGACGTCATCGAAGGCGATGAAGTCAGCCCGGCGCATCCGGCTTCCTAAATATGAGTTGTTCTGCGAAATGGTTTTGGCTTTTCGCTTTGATCGCAATTCTTGCCGGCGTCGGCGGCTGCTCGACCGATGAACCACAAAACGCCTCGGTTCGCCCGTGGAACGCGCCGCAAAGCTGGGAAGGTGGCCTGCCGATTGACATGGGCCAGCACCCGTAGTTGTTTTACTTTTCTTTCTTCCGCTTCACGCAACGCGACGGTGTGAAAATAAAATTCACCGTTGAATCATGCGGTTCCGTGGGGATTGTTTCCAGCAGTTGAAACTCGTATCCCACGCCGCATTTGATGCCACTGGCTTCTTCCAAAATCCGGTCATAGAAACCTTGTCCGCGACCGAGCCGATGACCGCTAAAGTCAAAAGCGACTCCCGGCACGAGCACCAAATCGAATTGGTTCAGCGGAATCTCCTCGCAAGTCGCCGCCGGTTCGCGCACGCCGAATTTTCCGATGACAATGTCGGTCGCCAAATTTTTCAACAGCTTTGCTCTGTAAATTTTTTTTTCCGCATCGAAAAAGGGCAGGGCGCAGTTGGTTCCCAGCGCCAGCGACAATTCCAGCACCGGCCAGATGTCCAATTCGTCCGGCAACGGCGCGAAAAACAAGATCGTGTGCGCGCTCGGAATCTGCGCCTTCAGCCGTTCGCACAAATCAATGGATTCCGCCGCCCGCACCGCCGGGGAAATCTTTTCCAGCGCGGCGCGGATTTTCTGGCGCATCTCCGTTTTTGATCCGTGTTTGTCCGTGTCCATTCGTGGTTACTTTTGTTTTCTCAATTCGGTGAACTCCGCCCGCCATTTCTCCAGCCGCTCCTTGATTTTCTTTTCCACACCTTGCTCGGTCGGTTCGTAAAAAGTTTTGTCCACGCCCAGATATTCCTGCGGCACGAAATGATCCTTGCCGTCGTGGGCGTATTGGTAGCCCTGGCCATGACCGAGACGTTTCGCGCCTTGGTAGCTGGCATCGCGCAAATGTTCCGGCACGGGAATGGTGCGGCCGGAACGGACATCCTCCAGCGCCGCGTCAATCGCCTTGTAGGCGGAATTGCTCTTGTTGGCCGTGGCGATGTAAATCGTCGCCTCGGCCAGCGGAATCCGCGCCTCCGGCCAGCCGACAAATTCCGAAGCGGACAAACAGGCATTTGCCAAAACCAAAGCCATCGGATCGGCCAGCCCGACATCTTCCGCCGCGCAAATCACGATGCGGCGCGCGATGAAGCGCGGGTCTTCGCCGGCGTGGATCATTTTGGCGAGCCAGTAAAGCGCCGCGTCGGGATCGCTGCCGCGCATGGATTTGATGAACGCAGAAATGGTGTCGTAATGCGCATCACCGTCGCCGTCATAGACCACGGCCTTTTTCTGGATGCTCTGTTCGGCGACCGCGAGCGTGATGCGGATGACGCCGTCGGCATCTGGCGCGGTGGTGAGCGCGGCGATTTCCAGCGAGTTCAAAACCTTGCGCGCGTCGCCGTCGGCAATTTTGGCAAGGTGGCGCAAGGCGTTTTCCATGGCGGAAATTTTCAAGTAGCCGAGTCCGCGTTCGGTGTCGGCCAAAGCGCGTTGCTGGAGCGTAAACAAATCTTCTTCCGTGAGCGGGCGCAGCTCGAAAATCTGCGAGCGCGAGACGAGCGGCGAGTTGACGAAGAAAAATGGATTGTGCGTGGTGGCACCGATGAGCTTGATGACGCCGCTCTCGACATCCGGCAGCAAAACATCCTGCTGCGATTTGTTGAACCGGTGGATTTCGTCAATGAACAAAATCGTGGATGAGCCTGTGTTTTCAAGGCGATTGGTGGCAGCGGATAAAACGCGCCGCATCTCGGCGACGTTCGATTCCACGCCGCTTAATCGTTCAAATTTTGATTTGGTCTGCCGGGCGATGATTTGCGCGAGCGACGTTTTGCCGGTGCCGGGCGGGCCGTAAAAAATGAGCGACTGGATGCGGTCGGCCTCAATCGCGCGACGCAGGAGCTGGCCGGGGCCGAGGATGTGCGACTGGCCGGCGTATTCGTCGAGGCTGCGCGGGCGCATCCGTGCGGCGAGCGGCTGGTTGCGGAAGTGGTCGGGATCGGGCGCGGACTTTGCCTCCGGCAATATTTCTGCCGGTTGGGTAAACAAGTCGTCGCGCGCCATGCCGGGAAATTAGCAGTGAAAAGCCCTTTGCCCAAAATAAAAAAGCCCGCAACGGGTGGCGGGCTTTGATTGCCGGTGTGCCGAGGCAAGCCGGTAATCTTAAAAGAACCCCCACCCTTGCCGTGTCTGACAGATCCTTTGAACATGTA
>Ga0182030_10006891_pt1 | contig 23826 bp, 22 predicted proteins | sample 812S3MmetaG_FD_121299 | JGI IMG/M metagenome (GOLD analysis project Ga0182030, IMG submission 121299) | Permafrost microbial communities from Stordalen Mire, Sweden - 812S3M metaG (Illumina Assembly) | ecosystem: Environmental > Terrestrial > Soil > Wetlands > Permafrost | place: Sweden...
GAAGTAAACGCGGTCCAAATGCGGGACGCGGGCGATCAGGGCTTCGGCAAGCAGGCCGGCGAGCGGCGGGGCGTCGAACTGGGTGAGGTCCGCGAGGCCGAGGTCGACGACATCGTGCACCGCTTGGCGTGTGACCGGATGGTGCCGACCGAGGGCGAAGACGCCGAAACCGGCGAGCATGTCCAGGTAGGCATGACCGTCGGCGTCGTAGAGGTAGGCCCCTTCGCCGCGGGTGTAGATCTTGTCGAAACCGATTGCGTGAAGCATGCGAGGAAGTTGTGGATTGAGATATTCGCGGTGCAACCCATAGCGCTCGTCCCCGCGCTGCGCGAGCAACCTCCGTAGGTCAAAGGGCTCCTGGGTGTTCACGGGCGATGGCACCTCTCTGCGGGATCCGGGCGTGGCGAGCGGCCCGTCTTTGTGCGTGTCGTAGGCTACGCGATCTATCGAGTGCGGCGTCCAACGCGAGGCCCACCCTCCGGACCCGAGGTCGGACCGACTCACGCGCCATCGTTGGTCGTCCGGCGCACCGGTCGCCTTAAGGCCCCTAGTCAATCAAAAGTTATAATCACGCGACAGTTATGGATGACGACGTGAGCGCCCTCAAACCTGCATCACCAGATCTGTCGGTGATTCTCCACGGAATCGCGTCACGGACCGCGCAGCAGATGCGCTCGGAGAACTTCCCCGTCGCGATGCGACTAATCCCTCGCAAGCCCCGCGGCCAGCTGGCCCGGGTCTACGCATTCGCTCGCTTCGTCGACGATGTCGGCGACACGGCTCCCGGAGACCGCCTCGAGTTGCTGGACTTGATCGATGCGGACGTGCGCGCCCTGTGGGCGGGTGGGGCGACGCTTCCTCCGGTTGCGGGGCTGCGGCCGGTTGTCGATGGCTGCGCCGTCCCGATTGATCCGTTCTTGGACCTGATCGAGGCCAACCGCCTTGACCAAACCACCGCGCGCTATGAGACCTTTGACGACCTGCTCGGGTACTGCCGCCTTTCGGCAGCGCCCATTGGGCGCATCGTCTTGCACATCGCCGGCATGGCGAGCACGGATAACGTCGTGGACTCCGATTCGGTGTGCGCGGCGCTGCAGGTCCTCGAGCACTGCCAGGACGTTGGCGAGGACGCCCGAGCGGGCCGCATCTACCTTCCCGCGGCCGACCTTCACGCTGCCGGCGTCACCGACGAGGACCTGCTCGCCACGACCACACCCGCCCGCCTGCGGCACGTCATCGCCATGCAGGTCGGTCGGTCGAGTTCCCTGCTGGGCCCGGGTCACAAGCTTGTCCGGCGCTTGTCAGGCTGGCCACGGATGGCGGTCTCAGGATACGTCGCCGGAGGCCTAGCGACGGCGTCCGCACTGCAGGCTGCCGACTATAACGTGCTCGAGTCGCACGTCGGCCCGAGCACAACCCGCACGGCGATGCACGCCGCGCGTCTGATTTTGGGGAGGCGCAATTAGTGGCGGACCAGGCGACGATGACTGAGGCCTACCGCGAGTGCGAGCGGATTACCCGCGAGCAGGCGCGGAACTTCTCCTGGGGCATCCGGCTGCTCCCCGAGCCAAAAAGGACGGCCCTCTCAGCGGTGTATGCCATGGCTCGGCGTATCGACGATATCGGCGACGGCTCTCTCCCGGCCCCGGAAAAGCTGCGGCTGCTCGCCGAGGTCCGTGCCGGCACCACCGAGCCCGCCGAGCGGCACAACGATCTCGTGATGCTCGCCCTCGACGACGTCGCGCAACGGCTGCCGATCCCGCTCGCGGCGTTTGGCGAACTCGTCGACGGGTGTGAGATGGACGTCAACGGCCGCAGTTACGACAGCTTCGACGATCTCGTGGGCTACTGTCGCTGCGTTGCCGGATCGGTGGGGCGCCTGTCTCTCGGTGTCTTTGATCCACCGCTATCGCGCGCGGAGTTCGATCGGGCGTCCGAGCTTGCGAACGCGCTCGGGGTCGCGTTGCAGCTGACGAACATCCTGCGCGACATACGGGAAGATCTGGGGAACAGACGGATCTATCTGCCCCAACGCGACCTGGACCTCTTCGGATGTGAGCTGACCACGCTGCCCGACGGCACGCTCGACCCGTGCGACGGTGCGCTCGCCGAGGTAATCCGGTTCGAAGCTGCCCGAGCCTGGGGCTGGTATGACCGTGGCCTGAACCTGTTGGGCCTGCTCGACCGACGCAGCGCCGCCTGCTGCGGGGCGATGGCGGGCATCTATCGTGCACTGCTCGTCCGTATCGCCGCCGACCCCACGCTGGTGATGGGCGGGCGGTTGTCGCTCCCGACGCACCAGAAGCTGCGGATCGCGGCTCGCTCGCTCGCGCAAGCCGGCGCCCGCCGTGGCTAAGCCCACAGCGGTCGTGGTGGGCGGCGGTCTGGCAGGAATCGCAGCCGCATTGCGCCTGGCCGACCGTGGGCGTTCGGTGGTACTCCTCGAGCGGCGCCCGCGATTAGGGGGGTTGGCCTTCTCCTTCCCGCGCGGTCCGTTGTCGATCGACAACGGACAACACGTGTTCCTGCGCTGCTGCGGGGCCTATCAGTCGCTGCTGGCCCGCCTTGGGGTCCAAGACGAGGTCATACTTCAGAAGCGTCTTGACATTCCGGTCCTGCGCAGCGACGGCCGCAGGGCACGGCTGTTCAGAGCACCGGGGATACCTGCACCGGGGCATTTAGGCGCGGCGCTGGCCCAGTACAACCCGCTCAGCCTTCCCGACAGAGCGCGCGCCGTGCGGGGTGCCCTAGCACTGCGGCGGCTGGATCCGGCTGATCCGGATCTGGATCGGCAGACACTCGGCGGCTTCTTGCGTGCGCACGGGCAGAACGACGCCATCATCTCGGCCCTTTGGGGCGTCGTGGCGACCGCAACGTTGAACCTCCCTCCAAGCGACGCGTCGCTGGCGTTGGCGGCGAAAGTGTTCCGAACCGGCCTGCTCGACCATGCCAATGCGTCCGACATTGGCTATTCAGCCGTCCCTCTGGGTCAACTGCATTCGGTGGCCTCCGATCGTGCCCTCAGTGCCTCGGGAGTTGAGGTGCTCCTCGGACATCGGGTCGTGTCCATTGAGCCTGGCGCCCTGGTGCGCGCACGTGGCGCGGCGGGCGAGCGGACCTGGAGCACCGACACGGTCATTTTGGCGACCGCGCACCGGGAGGCCTTCGCGGCTGCCCCGGCACTCGCAAGCACGCCAGCAGCCGCAGCAGCCGGGCTGGGCGCTACTCCGATCGTCAACATTCACGTCATCTACGATCGCCGTGTCACGGACTTGCCGTTCGCGGCTGCAATCGGCTCGCCGGTGCAATGGTTCTTTGATCGCACCGACGCATCTGGGGTGCGCAGCGCACATCCCGCAGCTCAGTACCTCGCGGTGACCGTTTCGGCGGCCGATGACATCATCGGCGAGTCCAGCCGGCTACTGGGCGAGCTGTTCGTTGAGGAGCTTGCCCGGTTACTGCCCGCCGCACGGCGCGCTCGGGTCCTGGACACCTTCGTGACTCGCGAACGCCGGGCCACGTTCCGACAAGCGGCCGGCTGCGTGGCTCTGCGACCGACGAGCCGCTCCGGGTTGGATGGCATCTGGCTAGCCGGTGCATGGACCGACACCGGCTGGCCCGACACCATGGAAGGCGCCGTACGCAGCGGCATCGCCGCCGCGGATGCCTCGCTGGAACTGCCGGCGCATCACCGCGTGGGATTCGCCCGATGAGCGACCGGCGAATACCGCCGAGCGAACCCGCGCCCGAGGCCCTCGGCCGAGTCAAAGTGCTGGTGGACGCGGCGCTGCGCGCCGCGGTCAATGATCTTGATGACCCGCACATGCGACGGGTCGCGAGCTATCAGATGGGGTGGTCCGGTGCCGATGGAAGGCCCAGCCAGGTCGGCGGCAAGGCGATTCGCCCGACGTTGGCGGTGTTGTCCGCCGAGGCGGTCGGCGGACGATCTGAGGACGGTGTGCCGGGCGCGGTCGCGGTCGAATTAGTGCACAACTTCTCGCTGTTGCACGACGATGTCATGGACCGCGACGTGGAGCGGCGCCATCGCCCGACGGGGTGGGTGGTGTTCGGTGAGGCGCAGGCAATCCTCGCCGGTAACGCGATGCTGACGGCCGCGATCGAGGTCCTCGTGGGTGCCGGCGCGGCGGGCCAGCGATGCCTAACGTGTTTGCTCACCGCAATCCAACAGTTGATCAGTGGACAGTCTCAGGACCTCTACCTGGAGGGCCGCACGGGCGTCGAACTTGAGGATGTGCTGCGGATGGAGGCCGGCAAGACGGCCGCGCTGCTGTCGTGTTCTGCGTCGATTGGTGCGATCGCCGCCGGTGCATCGGTCGAGACCGTCGAAGGACTCGCGGCCTTCGGACACGAAGTTGGCATCGCCTTCCAGCTGGTCGACGACATCCTCGGCATGGTTGGTGATCCGGCCGTTACGGGTAAGTCCTCGTCATCGGACGTCCGCGCGGGTAAGGCCAGCGCACCGATCGTCGCGGCACTAGGGGCTCGCTCCGACGCGTCGCGTCGGCTCGCACGTCTGTTTGCCGACGGACCACCCGCCACCGACGAGGATGTCGCTCTGGCCACCAAACTCATCGGCGAGGCCGGTGGCCTGGACTGGGCAGCCAGGGAGGCCGACGCACGGCGGGCTCGGGCACTCGAGCGCCTCGCCGGCCTCGCTCTCCCTGATCGGGACGCTGTCGCGGACCTCGCTGCGGTCGCCGACTACATTATCAACCGAGGTCGGTTGCCGAACATGAGGACCTCATGACCGACCAGACCAGCGCAGACCTCGCCGACCGGGTGGGCCCGGCGCTGCTGCGTGCGCGAGAGCACCTGCTCGCGCGCCAGGCACCGGCGGGATGGTGGAAGGGTGAGCTGCGCACCAACGTCACGATGGATGCCGAAGATCTGCTGTTGCGGCAGTTCCTCGGCATCCTGCGCGACGAAGAACTCGACGAGACGGCGCGGTGGATCCGCTCCCAGCAGCGCGCCGACGGCACGTGGGCGACCTTCTATGGTGGGCCGGGTGATCTGTCGGTCACCGTCGAGGCATACGCCGCCTTGCGCCTCGCCGGTGACGGGACCGACGAGCCACACATGATCCGGGCGAGAGACTTCGTCCTCGCCAACGGCGGTCTCGAGGCCAGCAGGGTGTTTACCCGGATATGGCTCGCGCTGTTCGGCGAGTGGGCCTGGGACGATCTTCCGGCCATGCCGCCTGAACTGGTGCTGTTGCCGTCTTGGGTGCCCCTGAACGTCTACGACTGGGCCTGCTGGGCCCGGCAAACCGTCGTGCCGATCACGATCGTCGCCACCCTGCGTCCGGTGCGCCCGCTGCCGTTCAGGCTCAGCGAGCTGCGCACCGGAGAGCGCCCCGCACCGACGAGGACAGGGGTCGTTGCGACCGCGTTCCATCTACTCGACAGGGTGCTCACGTGGTATCAGGGGCTCCCGGTCAACCCAGGCCGTCGACTCGCCTTCCGCCGTGCCGCAGAGTGGATCGTCGCCCGCCAGGAAGCCGATGGCGGGTGGGGTGGGATTCAGCCACCGTGGGTCTATTCGATTCTCGCACTGCACCTGCTCGGCTATCCGCTCACGCACCCCGTGCTCGCTGCGGCGATCAACGGCCTGGAGGGCTTTCTCGTCCGCGAGCCGACTCCCGAGGGCACGGTGCGACGCCTGGAAGCCTGCCAGTCACCGGTGTGGGACACCTGCCTGGCCATCACCGCGCTGCTCGACACCGGCACTGACCCTGCCGATCCGGCAGTGACACGCGCAGGTGCCTGGCTTCTGGATGAGGAGATACGGATCCCCGGCGACTGGGCGGTTCGTCGCCCGGGCCTGCCGCCATCGGGGTGGGCGTTCGAGTTCGCCAACGACGGCTATCCCGACATTGACGACACGGCGGAGATCATCCTCGCACTGCGCCGTCTTGTGGACACGGTGCCCGGTTGCGGCGCGGTCGTGGAGCGGGGAACGCGTTGGACGATCGGCATGCAGTCGCGCGACGGCGGGTGGGCGGCCTTCGACGCCGACAACACGCGCAGGTTGGTCGAGAAGCTTCCGTTCTGCGACTTTGGTGCGGTCATCGATCCACCGTCAGCCGACGTTACCGCTCACGTCCTGGAGATGCTCGGCCACGTCGGGCTTGCACAGACCGAACCGGCGCGCCGCGGCCTGCGATGGCTGCTCGACGCCCAAGAGCGCGACGGGTCGTGGTTCGGACGTTGGGGCGCCAACTACGTATATGGGACCGGCGCTGCCGTCCCGGCTCTTCTTGCCGCAGGAGTCGCGGCAGACGCCCCGCCGGTGCGCCGCGCCGCGCGGTGGCTCGAGGAACATCAGAATGCCGACGGCGGCTGGGGTGAGGACCTGCGCTCGTACGTCGACGACGCATGGCGCGGCCGCGGCGCATCGACGCCCTCGCAGACCGCGTGGGCGCTGCTGGCGCTGGTGGCGGTCGACCCGTACAGCACAGCCGTCGAGCGCGGCGTCGGCTGGTTGATCGAAGGCCAACGACCCGATGGCGGCTGGGACGAAGCGTGCTATACCGGAACAGGATTCCCCGGAGACTTCTATATTAGTTACGAAATGTACCGGCTCGTTTTCCCCCTCAGCGCCCTAGGTCGTTACGTGGCTGCCCAGAGATTGCGAACATGACTCGCCTGCTCGTGGTGACCGCACTGCGTAGCGAGCACGCGGCGCTGTGGGGGCACGTTGACGGCGCCATACTGGAGCACTGCGGCCTGGGTCCGGCTCGCGCACGTGACTGGTTGCCCCGCTTGCGCGCGTTGAACCCTCAGGCCGTTGTCGTCGCCGGGGTAGCCGGCGGACTCGATTCCTCGCTGCGGCCGGGTGACGTGGTCGTCGCCAGCGAGGTCCGTGACGACCACGGCAGCGTCGTCGTCCCAGCCGCTGCACCACTCGTCGCCGAGCTGCGCAGTACCGGCTTGAGGGTGCACAGCGGGCCAATCGTGAGCTGCGATCGAATCGTCGACGGCGCGACGGCGCGAGCAAAGCTCGCAGCCACCGGCGCACTGGCCGTCGACATGGAGTCGGCAGCGATCGTCCGGGCCGTCGGTGAGGACCTGGGTGAGGTTCCTGTCGCCGTCGTGCGGGTTATCGTCGATACCCCGGACCGCCCTCTGGCCCGCCTGTCGACGGTATCGGCGGGCGTGCTGGCCTTACGAACGCTGCGCAAAATGGGACCGACGTTTGGCCAGTGGGCCGAGTTGGCAGGTCCGCGCCGCATCGTTCTCGCGGCCCCGCGCTCGTTCTGTGCGGGAGTCGAACGGGCGATCGACATCGTTGAGCTGGCGTTGGAACGCTATCCCCACCCCGTCTACGTCCGGCGGCAGATCGTGCATAACGCCCACGTCGTAGAAAGCCTGCAGCGCGAGGGTGCGGTGTTCGTCGATGAGCTCGATGAGGTGCCCGACGGGACGACCGTGATTTTCTCCGCCCATGGTGTCGCCCCCGCGGTGAGGGAGGAGGCCGCCCGGCGGCGGCTGAACGTCATCGACGCCACCTGTCCCCTGGTCGCCAAGGTGCACAAGGCGGCGCGCCGGTTTGCGGCCCGCGGTGACACGGTGCTGTTCATCGGGCACGCCGGCCACGACGAGACTGAGGGCACGCTTGGGGAGGCGCCCGGACAGACAATGTTGGTGCAAAACGCGGAGGAAGCCGAAATGATCGCCGTCGAGGATCCCGAGCGCGTCGCGTTCTTGATGCAGACAACGTTGGCCGTCGACGAGGCAGAGGAGACGGCTGGCGTGCTGCGTCGTCGCTTTCCTTCGATCGCATCCTCGAGCACCGACGACATCTGCTTCGCTACCACCAACCGGCAGCAGGCCGTACGGGCCATCGCCAGCGAGGCCGACCTGGTCATCGTCCTGGGTTCCGCGAACTCGTCGAACTCGCTTCGTCTCGTCGAAGTCGCTGAACGGTGCGGGACAGCGGCCTATCTCGTCGATGATGTTGCCGAGATCCGCCCCGAGTGGCTCAACGGGCGCATGACCGTCGGCATCACCGCAGGCGCGTCCGCTCCACCGGGCCTCGTCGACGACGTTATCGGTACGCTGCGTGGACTGGGCCCGGTCGAGATCATCGAACGCGTCGTCACCAACGAGAACGTCACGTTCGCACTGCCAAAGGACATCGCAGGCTAATGGCTGTCCCTCTGCGTCAAAGCACACGTATCGGCTGGTATCTGTTCACCCAGAAGGTCCGCCGACGCGAGAAGTTCCCGCTGATCGTGGAACTCGAGCCGCTGTATGCGTGCAACCTGAAGTGCAACGGCTGCGGCAAGATCCAGCAGCCGATCGAAGTGCTCCAGCAACGGATGCCGGTCGAGCGTGCAGTCGCCGCGATCGAGGAATCCGGCGCACCGATGGTGTCCATCGCCGGGGGCGAACCGTTCCTGCATCCGCAGATCGACGAGATGGTCAGCGAACTCGTCAAGCGCAAGAAATACGTCTACTTGTGCACGAACGCCAAACTCGTCCGCAAGTGGTGGGACAAGTTCGACTTCACGCCGTCGCCGTTCTTCTCGTTCGCGATTCATGTCGATGGCCTGCGCGAGCGGCACGACGCGTCGGTCGCGCAGGAAGGCGTGTTCGACGAAGCCATCGCGGCGATCAAGTTCCTTCAGGAAAAGGGATTCCGGGTCACGACGAACTCGACCTTCTTTAACACCGACACCCCGCAGACGATCATCGATGTGTTGAACTTCCTCAACGATGAGGTCAGGGTCGACCAGATGATGATCTCACCGGCCTACGCCTACGAGAAGGCGCCTGACCAGGACCACTTCCTCGGCGTCACTGAAACGCGCGAGCTGTTTGCCACAGCATTTGCCGGTGGCAATCGCAAGCGGTGGCGGCTCAACCACTCGCCGCTCTTCTTGGACTTCCTCGAAGGCAAGACCGATTTCAGCTGCACCGCGTGGGGAATCCCCTCGTACTCACTGCTCGGCTGGCAGCGGCCCTGCTACCTGATGGCCGACGGGTATGTCCAGACCTATAAGGAACTGATCGAGACCACCGATTGGGACAAGTACGGGCGCGGCAGGGATGAACGCTGCAATAACTGCATGGCACATTGCGGCTACGAACCGACGGCCGTGCTGGCGACGATAGGCTCTGTCAAGGAAGGTCTGCGCGCACTGCGTGAGCAGGGCTGACCGGCCTCGCGCGGTTGGCGATGGCAAACGACCAGCCGAGTCTCCGGACGCGCGCTCCGCTCCGCTCCGATCCTGCTCCGCGAAAGACGCTGCCCGCCGCCGGTGGACCTGCCCCTGCCGAAGGATCTCGGGGGTTACCTATGGGCTTCGCGCGGGTCGGCGACGGCCGCGGCCAGAGCCTCCCGCCCTCACGGCGTCGCGAAAAACATTCCCCTGAGCGACCCACAGCTCCATACGCCGCTGCGGGCGCAGCTGACGCGGTCAACGAGCAACCGCACCTCTCGGACCCGGAACGCGGTCGCGGGGACCCGCGCATGGCGGGCCCGATCTAAGAAGCTGCGACTCGTCTCGGGTCAGATGCGAGAGGTCTCATGCTCACCATCTACGCCAATCTCCGCACCCTCTCCCGCACCGTACCGGACGCCCCTGACCTGACCCCGATACCGGTGCCAGCCAGCGGATAGGCTGTCGCCCTGACCTGCGCCGATGGAGGTTCATTGTGGTGGGTGCCAATTCGCTGAATTCCGTGTTTCCCCAAGACACGAACTCGCAGGGCAACCTGTTTGCCGGAACGCTGGTCGGCTGGATGGACCGCTGCGCCGCCTACGCGGCGATGCGCCGGGCCCGCGGCAACGTGGTCACTGCGGCGATGGACGAGATCAGCTTCCGCGTGCCGATCGTCAAGGGCGATCTGGTCGAGATCGACGCGGTGGTCGAGAGCGTCGGGCAAACCTCGATGCGGGTGAAGATCGACGTCTGGCGCGAGCGCATCGAGGATGGCACGCGCGAGCTCTGCGTCGTCGGCCACTTCACGCTGGTTGCGGTGGGCCGCGATGGCCGGCCGGTCAACGTTCCCCAACCGGCTGAGTAAGCGGGCGATCGCACACGAACGCTCGCGTACCCCGGACGAGCCGGGGTACGCGAGCGTTCGTGGCGGACTGCTAGAGCAGTTCAGCGACCGTCTCGCGCTCGCCGACGAGCTCGTCGTTCGAGGCGGCGATCTTCGCCTGGGCGAATTCGTCGTGCACGACGCCCTTGACGATTTCGTATTTGCCGCTGGCCACGGTCCGGACCGGGACCGACGCCCAAACACCCTCGGTAAACCCGTAGGAGCCGTCGGATTGGACCACGATCGAGTGCACCAGGTCGCTCGGCGTATAGAGCGTCTTGACATGGCCGATGAGCGCATTGGCTGCAGAGGCCGCGCTCGACAGGCCGCGGGCGGCGATGACCTCGGCCCCGCGCTTGCCGACCTTCGGCAGGAACTCCTCACGGAGCCAGGCGTCGTCGGTGATCACTTCGGTGGCGGGCCGGCCGCCAATGGTCGCGTGGAAGAAGTCCGCGAACATCGTCGGGGAGTGGTTTCCGTAGATGATCACGTTCTCGATCTCGGTGACGGCAACTCCGGCTTTCTGGGCCAACTGGGTCGACGCCCGGTTCTGATCGAGGCGGGTCATCGCCGTGACGCTCGTCGGCGACAGACGCTTGAACCGGCTGGCGGCGATCATCGCGTTGGTGTTGCAGGGGTTGCCGACGACCGCGACGGTCACGCCTGCGGCGGCAACCTCGTCGATCGCGTCACCCTGGCCGATGAAGATGCGGCCGTTGTCCTTGAGTAGGTCGGCGCGTTCCATGCCCGGGCCACGCGGCTTGGAGCCGATCAGCAAGATCCAGTCGGCGTCGCCAAAGGCCACGCGGGGATCATCGGTCGCGGTGACCTTGGTCAGCAGCGGGAAGGCACAGTCATCGAGCTCCATGACGACGCCGTGGAGCGCCTTCTGGACCTGCTCGACGGGAATCTCAAGCAAACGCAGGTCGATCTGCTGGTTGGGACCAAACATCTCGCCGGCGGCAATTCGTGGCAGCAGCGAGTAGCCGATTTGGCCTGCTGCGCCGGTGACGGCAACGCGGAGAACCGCCATCAAGCACCCAGCTCTTTCATGTGCTCGATGATGGCGGTGGCTACCTCTGCGGTGCCGAGTGCGCTCGGATCATTACGATCCGCCTTCATGTCGTAGGTCACAGACTTTCCTTCGCGAATGATGTCGGCGATGGCGGTTTCCAACAGGTTCGCCGCCTCGTGCTCATTGATGTAGTTCAGCATCATTACTCCTGAGAGCATCATCGCCATGGGGTTGACCTTGTTGAGGCCAGCGTACTTCGGGGCCGATCCGTGGGTCGGCTCGAAGAGTGCCGCCTCGGTACCAATGTTCGCACCGGGAGCAACGCCAAGACCACCGACCAAGCCGGCGCCCAGGTCGCTCAACACGTCCCCGTAGAGGTTCGGCAGGACGATCACGTCATAGAGCTCGGGCTTCTGCACGAGCTGCATGCACATGTTGTCGACGATCCGCTCCTCGAACTCGATGTCGGGGTAGTTCTTGGCGATCTCGGTCGCCGTCTGCAGGAACAGGCCATCAGTGAACTTCATGATGTTGGCCTTGTGGACGGCCGTGACCTTCTTGCGGCCGTTGTCGCGGGCGTATTCGAACGCGTACCGCACGATGCGCTCGCTGGCCTCGACGGAGATCGGCTTGATCGAGATACCCGTGTGCGCACCGAAGTGGGCCGTGGGGTTGGTCTCCTTGAGGAACGCGAGCAGACGAACGTTGTCCGGCGTGTCGGCCTCGAACTCGATGCCGGCGTAGAGGTCCTCTGTGTTCTCGCGCACGAAGACGATGTCGACGTCCCGGTAGAGCGTGCGTACGCCTTCGTAGTACTTGCATGGGCGTACACAGGCGTACAGGTGGCAGACATTACGAAGCGCCACGTTGACACTTCGAAACCCGGTTCCGACGGGCGTGGTGATCGGGCCCTTGATGCCGATCTTGTTGGCGAGGATGGAATCAATCGTGGACTGGGGCAACGGGGTCCCGGTCTCTTTCATGATCTCGACGCCAGCGTGCTGCACGTCCCAGTCGAAATCGACGCCGGTTGCATCCAGGACGCGCTTGGTCGCCTCGGCGATTTCCGGACCGGTACCGTCGCCGGGAATAAACGTGACGCGGTGAGCCACTGAAACCTGCTCCTTGTGTGGCGGATGTGAGGGCGATGGGACATTTGTGCGATCGCACAGACCCAACTCGCCGCGTAAAACAGCGGGAGTATACGCTTGTGGCTCGACCACGGAGGAGGGCCGTTCCCGGCCCGATCCGGATGCGTTGTGCTTGTGCAAATTTTCGTCTGCGGGGCGAGGGATAGCTCTGCCATGCGAGAAGGTCTCTTGTCCCAAGTGAACGGCGCCGCATTCCGGTAGATTCCATGGTCGGAATCACGATCACGCTGTCCACCACGAGAGGACCCGAGGGGGGGCGGAAGTTTGCACACCCATGACGTTGTCGTCGTCGGGGCCGGCCTTGCAGGAATGCGCGCAGCGATTGCTGCGCACGAGGCCGGAGTCGATGTCGCGCTAGTGACGAAGGTGCATCCGGTGCGCAGTCACTCCGGGGCAGCACAGGGCGGTATCAACGCCGCACTTGGCAACGCGACAGACGACTCGACCGATAACCACACCTTCGACACCGTAAAAGGCTCGGACTACCTGGGCGACCAGGACGCGATCGAGATTCTCTGCGGCGATGCTCCAGGCGAGATCATTCAGCTCGAGCACTGGGGCGCGGTGTTTTCCCGGCACGAGACGACGGGCAAGATCGCGCAGCGGCCATTCGGCGGCGCCGGCTTCCCTCGGACCTGTTACGCGGCCGACCTCACCGGTCTGGTCATCCTGCACACCCTTTACACGGTCTGCGTCAAGTACGACATCCCGTGCTACGAGGAATATTTTGTCACCGAGCTGATCCAGGACGATCACGGTGGCTGCGCCGGGGTGATCGCGTACGACATGGTCCACGGAACGGTTGAGGCAATCGGTGGCAAGGCCGTCGTGCTGGCCACCGGTGGCGCCGGCCGCGTCTACGCCCCGTCGACCAACTCCCACAGCTCCACCGGTGACGGCATGAGCCTGGCGCTTCGCGCGGGCGTACCCCTGAAGGACATGGAGTTCATGCAGTTCCACCCGACGACGCTGAGCCCCAGCGGCGTGCTGGTCACCGAGGGTGCGCGTGGCGAGGGCGGCATCTTGCTCAACAAGGACGGCGATCGGTTCATGAGCAAGTACGCGCCGAACAAGCTCGAGCTTGCGTCCCGCGACGTCGTCTCCCGCGCGGAGGCCACCGAGATCATGGAAGGGCGCGGCATCGATGGCTCGGTGCTGTTGGACCTCCGCCACCTCGGTCGCGACAAGATCATGGAGCGGTTGCCGCAGATCCGGGAGCTGGCGATGGCATTCGCCGGCGTCGACCCGATCGACGCGCCGATCCCAATTCGTCCGGGTGCCCACTACCACATGGGTGGCGTGCACGTGGACTCCTGGGGCGCCGCACCGCATATGCCGGGCCTGTTCGCCGCCGGCGAGTGCGCCTGCGTTTCGGTCCACGGGGCGAACCGCCTGGGTGGGAACTCACTGCTGGAGGCCGTCGTCTTCGGCGCCCGCACCGGCTCCGCCGCCGCGGGCTTTGCGCAGGACTTCAACGGTCGCGGCGTTCAGGCCACCCCGGAGCACGGGGTCGCCTACGAAGCCCAGCTGCGCGAACTGCTGGAGCGCACCGACGGTCCGCGGCAGTACGAGATCCGTGATGAGCTCGCCGACATGATGCAGGTGAAGGTCGGTGTGTTCCGGACCGGCTCCGAACTCGCCGAGGCGAAGGTCAAGGTCGAGGAGCTGCGCGAGAAGTTCAAGGGCGTCGTCGTCGACGACAAGGGCAAGACATTCAACCAGTCGCTCATCCACGTCATCGAGACCGGGTTCCTGCTGGATCTTGCCGACACCATGATCACCGGTGCGGTTGCCCGTACCGAGAGCCGAGGCGCGCACTCGCGGACCGATTTCCTCGAGCGCGACGATGAAAACTGGATGAAGCACACACTCGCGTACCTCGAGGACGACCAAATCCGCCTCGACTACAGCGAGGTCACCTTCACGAAGTTCGAGCCGCAGGTGAGGACCTACTAATGCCCGAGACAACATTTGATGTCTTCCGTTACCAGCCGGACACCAGCGACGAGGCCTATCGCCAGAAGTACGAGCTGGAACATGGCGAAGAGATGACCTTGCTCGATGCGATCCTGCGTCTGCAGAACGAGCAGGACGGCACACTGGCGGTCCGGTATTCATGCCGTTCCGCGATCTGCGGGTCGTGTGCCTGTCGCGCCGACGGCAAGACGGTACTGGCGTGCATGACCCAGGTCGAGGATCTCAAGGAGCAAAACGGCGGCCAGCCGGTGCGCGTCGACCCGATCGGCAACTTCAAGCCGATCAAGGACCTCGTGGTCGACATGGAGCCGTTCTGGAGCAAGTTTAAGTCGGTCAAGCCGTACCTGATCCCCGACGGCGATCCGCCGGAGCGCGAGCGCATCGTCTCCAAGGAGGCGATGCAGAAGATCTACAACGAGAGCAAGTGCGTGCTGTGCGCGGCCTGCTACTCCGAGTGCAACTCGCTCGCCGCCGACTCCGATTTCGTCGGCCCCGCGGCATTCGCCTGGGGCTTCCGCTTCGCCGCGGATGAGCGCGACGGTCAGCGCAAACAGCGCGCCAAGCTGTATTCGGGTGAGCACGGCATCTGGGACTGCACGCGCTGCATGTACTGCAACGAGCGCTGTCCGAAGGGCGTCGACCCGCGTGACGCGATCGAGAAGCTCGGCGGGATCGCCTTCCAGGAGGGCCTCGGCATGCGTGACGCCGGTGGCCGCCACGCCAAGGCATTCCTGATCTCGCTGCGGACCGGCGGCAAGCTCAACGAAACCCTCTTGGTGCCGCTCACGCAGCCCATCAAGGCCCCGTTTGATCTTCCATTTGCCCTCAAGATGATCTCGAAGGGGAAGGCGCCCTCGCCAATCCCCCACAAGATCAAGCGACTCGACGAGGTCAAGAGGATTATCAAGAACGTGAAGGAGACGATCTAGGTGGCGCGCAAGTTTGCGTATTACCCCGGGTGCGTGGCGGAGTTCAGCTCGAAGGAGCTCAACTCGACTACCAAGGCACTCGCTCCCCTGCTGGACATTGATCTTCTTCCGATGCCCGCAGCCACGTGCTGCGGCGCCGGTGACGTCGCCGAGGCGAAGCCCAACCTCTATCTGACGCTGAACGTGCGCATTTTGTCGCAGGCCGAGGCAATGGGCTGCGACATCATGACGATCTGCAACGTGTGCACCTTGAATCTGCGACGGGCGAACAAGCTCGTCAAAGAGGACCCGCGTTTGCTCGAGAGCGTCAACGAGGAGCTCGTCAAGGCCGGCGCGCGTCCCTATGAGGGCACCAAAGAGGTCACCCACCTGCTGTGGTACATCTCGACCGAGGAGGGGCTCTCGCTGCTGGAGCGCCAGGGTCCCAAGGGGCTCAACGGCCTGCGGGTGGCGCCGTACTACGGGTGCCAGCTGCTGCGGCCCTCGTCGGTGATGGGCTTTGAGGATCCTGACCAGCCGCAGTCGCTCGAGCGGCTGATTGTGGCACTGGGCGGCGAGGTTGCCGACTACGATGCCAAGTCGCGCTGCTGTGGGTTCCCGATCTTGCTCGCACGCGAGAACACGGCCCTCAAGGAATCGCACGTCGCTCTCTCGCAGGCCCGTGATGCGGGCGCCGAGTGCATGGTGACGCCGTGCCCCTTGTGCCACCTGGCGATGGACGCCTACCAGCGCAAGGCAGAGGCCGTCAACGGCGAGGTCTACAACATGCCGGTGCTGCACTTACCGCAGCTCCTGGGCCTCGCGCTGGGTCTGGACAACAAGATCATGGACTTCAAGCGGCACATGGTGTCGGTCGACCCCGTGCTGTCGGTCGTCGGTGGTCAGCCGGCGCTCGCGGGCCGCGCCTAAGACACGTCCATCCCCGACGCGCGTCACACAAAGGGTTGCCCGCACGGCTGTGGGCAACCCTTTGTGTTTCCTCCGGGGCCAATGAGACGATATGCATTGTGAACCTGGCATGATCGCGCTGTGAGTCGGATCCTGGGTGTCACCGATGCGGTCGCTGACCAACTGCCGCCATGTTGTGGCGATTGCGTGTTCTGGCAGCGCACGCACACGCAATCCAAGGCCGCGACCAAGCGCCGCTGGGCGCGCGTGGCCGAGCGCCGCTTCGGCCCCTGGGGACGCGTGCTGCATGAACAGGGCGTCTTTCGGGGGATGATCCAGTACGGGCCCCGGGCGCTGTTTCCACGCGCTCGCGTGATGCCCGCCGGTCCGGTGTCATCCGACGCTGCCGTCGTGACCTGCGTCTATCTCGGCGAAGACGATCGGGCTGGGATGTGCGAGCGCCTGTTCCTGGAGGCTCTCGCGGATCTCCAGGGGCGTCGTGTGGCAGCGGTTGAGGCCTTCGCGATCAACTACCCCGACGACGTACCGTTGGCCGATCGCTTCGGCGCGCACCACACTCTGTTTGATCGGGTCTTTCTCGAGCACCTTGGCTTTGGCGTGGTACGCAGCACGGGCCAGGTCGCGCTCATGCGCCTGGGGCTGGACGAGCGCCCCGCGGGTGCACGCGTCCGCGTGGCGGCATTTGTCGTGCGCGTGCGCCGACGGCGGACCCGGCAGCCGAACCTCTCGTCATGACCCCCCGTGCGGTCGCCCCGGGCCGTCCGCCGCGTGTGGTCTGGTTGTTGCTCGTGGTCGCGATGATCGCGCTGGGCGCCGTGGGCGTCGCGCAAGCCAAGACCTCCGAAGATGCACGCGCCTTGGCGGCACTCCAGAGCGGCGCGGCATACGTCGACCCATCGGCGTTCAGTCCGCAGATCGCCGAGCAGATCCGCACCGACGCCGCTCAGCTGATCAAACGCGGCGATGACATCAAGCTGGTGGCCGTGTCGTCGACCGGCGGCCAGAACATCTACGAATATGCGGCCGAGCTGCGCACCGCCCTCCGTTATACGGGGACCCTTGTGGTCACCACACCCACCGGCGCACTCGGCGCGGCGGGTCCCCGCTCGGCTCCCTCGATCCAGAACGCGCTGCTGGTGGTCGGGGCCGACCAGGTATCCAATCCGGCTGCGCGCCTGCTGGTGGCCGCCGAGGTCAGTACTCCGCCTCCGAGCGACACCAGCAACGGAATCCGGGACCTGGTCCTGCTGGTCGGACTCGCCCTCTTGGGCGGGGCGTTTGCGATCGGCTGGGGCTTGCGGCGCGAGGAGCGCCGCGTACGCGATCGCGCCATGGAGGTGCGTGGGGTTCTGACGGTGTACGCCGACGCGCTGGGGGTTCGGGCGGCGTTGTTGGCTGCGCGTCGCGGTCAGACCATCGAGGCTCGGGCGCTCGTGGAAGCCGTCGACGCGTATCATTTGGCCGCTGCGGCGCTCGTGGATCACGCGATGACCGAGGCCGAACTTGCCGAAGGGGCCGCGTCGCTGCGCAGCGGCCTGTTGGATGCCGAACAGGCCGGGGTGCTGCTCGGCCTGGAGCTGCCGGCCGCGCAGCCGTTCGACGGCCTGTGCAGTGTCGATCCGGCGCATGGGCCGCTCGCCCACACCGGACAGGACCGGTTGCTGTGCGCGGCCTGCGTCGACCGTCTGCGGGCGGGCCACGAGCTCGTGCCGCGTCGCGTGCTCATCGGAGGGCTGCCGGTCCCCTACCGGGATGCACCGGTGCCCTACGAGATCACGACCCCCCTGGCCGGTGCGCGAACCTAGCCCGATGCAGACCCGGCGCGCCATCGTTGCGGCGTCGTCAGCGCGGCCATCGTCAACGGGCGGCCTCAGGCGGATAGAGCCAGCCCCGCGTGACCAGCGACTCCGCAATCTGTACGGCGTTGGTCGCCGCGCCCTTGCGCAGGTTATCGCTGGAGATCCACAGTGCCAGACCCCGCGGGTGCGAGAGGTCGTTGCGAATGCGTCCGACCATCACCTCGTCGCGTCCGCTCGCCAGCCGCGGCAGCGGGTACACGGCGAGCTCGGGCTGGTCGACGAGGATCAGGCCCGGGGCGCCCATCAGCAAGCCGCGAGCCGCGTCCGCGTTGAGCGGGTCGGTGGTCTCGATTTGGATCGAGACCGAATGGCCGTTGAAGACGGGAACGCGGACGCAGGTGGCGCTGATCGGCAGATGCGGCAGCGCGAGCATCTTGCGGGTCTCGGCGATGACCTTGCGTTCCTCGCTGGTATAGCCGGTCTCGTCGAAGGTGTCGATGTGCGGCAGCACGTTAAAGGCGATTGGATGCGGGTAGACCGACGGGTCGGGCTCGTCACCGACGAGATACCCCTCGGCAAGGCGCCGCAGCTCGGCGATGCCCGCGGCACCGGTGCCGGAGACCGCCTGGTAGCTGGAGATGATCACGCGCTCCAGTCCGACGGCGTCGGCGATCGGCTTGAGCGCCACCACCAGCGGGGCGGCCACGCAGTTGGGATTGGCGATGATGCCCTGATGGCCCTGGATCGCCTCCTCGTTGACCTCGGGCACGACCAGCGGGACGTTCGGTGCCATCCGGAAGGCCGACGAGTTGTCGATCACCACGGCTCCCGCTTCGACGGCGGCGGGCGCAAAATCGCGCGACCGATCTCCTCCCGCCGAAAACAGCGCGATGTCGATGCCCTCGAAACTGTCACTGCTGAGCTTCTGGACGACGAACGGCTTGCCGAGGTACTCGACGATGCGCCCCTCGCTGCGGGCGCTGGCCAGCGGGCGCAGCTCGGTGACCGGAAAGCCGCGCTCCTCGAGCACACGCAGCATCATCGAGCCGACGGCGCCGGTGGCGCCGACGACGGCAACGTTAAACATGTGCCCTCCGGGCGGCTTCGGACTTCAGGTCGAAGGCGTCGTGCAGCGCGCGCACGGCCCGCTCGACATCGCGGCGGTTAATCACCACGGTGATACGGATGGTCGAGGTATCGATCATCAGGATGTTGATGTCCTTTTCGGCCAGCACGCGGAACATCTTGGCGGCGATTCCCGGGTTGGACTTCATCCCCGCGCCCACCAGGGTCACCTTGCCGATCTGGTCATCGGCGGTCACCGAGCCGAATTCCAGCGAGCCCCTGATCTGGTCGAGCGCGTCCAGCGCACGGGCAAGCTCATCAAGTGGCAGCGTGAACGACAGGTCGGCGCGACCATCGGATCCCATGTTCTGGATGATGGTGTCGACGTTGATCAGCGCATCAGCGAGCACGGTAAAGATCCGCGCCGCGACACCCGGCTGGTCGTGGACCCCCGTGATCGTGATCTTGGCCTCGTCGCTCTTGTGCGCGATGCCGGACACGATCGCCTGCTCCATGTCGGGTGTCTCCTTGGTGATCCAGGTTCCCTCGTCGGGTGCGAACGACGAGCGCACGTGCAGCGGAACATCGTAGTTGCGTGCGACCTCCACAGATCGTAGCGCCAGGACCTTGGAGCCCATGGCCGCCATCTCGAGCATTTCCTCGTGGCTGATCCGGGGAAGCTTGACGGCGTCGGGCACGATCCGTGGATCGGCCGTGAAGACGCCGGTCACATCGGTGTAGATCTCGCAGACGGAGGCGTTGATTGCCGCCGCCAGTGCGACGGCGGTCGTATCGCTGCCGCCCCGGCCGAGGGTCGTGATGTTGCGATCATCGAGCGACATGCCCTGGAAGCCCGCGACCAGCGCGATGTTGCCATCCTTGAGCGCTTCGTTGATGCGATCCGCGCGAATCTCGACGATGCGCGCCTTGGTGTGGGCGCTGTCGGTGAGGATGCCCGCCTGCGAGCCGGTAAACGACACGGCCTGGTGACCGAGGTCGTGCAGGGCCATTGCCATCAGGGCGCAGGAGATGCGCTCGCCGGTCGACAACAGCATGTCGAGCTCGCGCGGGTCGGGGCGCTCGCTGATCTCGTTGGCAAGCTGCACCAGGCTATCGGTGGTCTTGCCGCGCGCCGAGACGACCGCGACCACGTCGTCGCCGCTTTCCCGGGCCGCAGCGATCCTGCGAGCCACGTTGCGGATTTTGTCCGCATCGGCGACAGAACTGCCGCCAAATTTCATCACCCTCAGACCGATCGGAGGACTCCTTGGAAATCGTCGTGCGTCACCGACGCGCGATTCTAGCGCCCCCGCGTCGCCGGGCCCGGAGCACCGGCCCGTACAGGTGCTACTCCAGTATGCGCCGGCCGAGCAGCGCCCGGCCAAGCGTCAATTCGTCGGCGTGCTCCAGATCCGCCCCGACCGGCAGGCCGCTGGCCAGGCGCGTGAGCTGCACCTGTCCACGCAGGAGATCCGCCAGATAGAGCGCGGTCGCCTCCCCGGTCATCGTCGGATTGGTTGCGACCACCAGCTCCCGGACCCCCTCATCGTGGACGCGCCGCACCAGCTCGTCGATGCGCAGGTCGTCGGGATCGACCCCGTCGATCGGTGACAGCGCGCCGCCGAGCACGTGGTAGTAGCCGCGGTACTCGTGCGTGCGCTCGATGGGGAGAATCGCCGAGGGCTCTTCCACCACGCACAGCAGGGCCGAATCGCGCCGGGTGTCCTGGCAGATCGGGCACAACTCGTCTTCGGCGAAGGAAAAGCAGCGCGAGCACGGACGCAGCCGCTCGGACATCTGGGTCAGTGCCGCCGCCAGCGCGAGCGTGCGCTCGGGCGGGGCCTTGAGCAAATGGAATGCGAGCCGCTGCGCGCTGCGCGGGCCGATCCCGGGCAACCGGGATAGCTCGTTGATGAGGCGGTCGAGTGACGGGGTGAGAATCGGTGGGCCGCTCGGCTAGAGACCGGGAATGCCGAGTCCCGACAGTCCGCCGGTGATCTCGCCGATCCGTCGCTGGGCGTGCTCTTGTGCCTGGCGCATCGCCTCGTTGACGGCCGCCACGATGGTGTCCGAGAGCAGCTCGACATCTTCGGGGTCGACGATCTTGGGGTTGATGATGATCGATTTGACCTCAAGGCCACCGCTGACGGTCGCCGTGACGACACCGCCACCGGCCGTCGCGCTGACGTATTCGTTCTGGAGCTCAAGCTGCACGCGCTCCATATCGACCTGCATCTTCTGCATCTGCTTGAGCATCTTCTGAGGGTTCATACCTGAGGACACCGAGGCGGCTCCTTGGTTGCGGTCGTTGGTCGGATTGCGGTCAATGGGGTTCTTCGGTCGCGTCGAAGGTCGCGATCAGCTCCTGGCGCAGGGTGTCGAGGGTGGCCGGCTTGGCGGGTTCAGCCGGGGACGCCGGTGCCGGCGCGGCGCTGACGACGATGTCTACGTGGATCCGCTGCCCGAAGACATTGAGCAGGACCATCTCGAACTCGATGCGCTGGTCGGGCTTTCCCAGCATGCTTGCACCGACGGAGCTGGGAAGCGACATCACCAGCACGCCGTCGCCGGCAGCGGTCGGCCGCCCGTCTTCGATGAAGGTGTACAGCGGCGGATGGGAGCTCCGCAGCTCGCTGAGCACCTGGGGCCACATCCGTTCAACGTGGGCCAGATCGAAGATCGCCGGAGTGTGTGCGCGCGGTGCCGGCGGCGTCGGTGCCGGCACGGGCGCCTCGGGGGCCAAGCGCTGTGCGGGCGCATTGTCCCCAGGATTCTGCTCCGCCGGAGGGCCGCTGTAGGCGGGGTCCGGCGCGAGGACCGGCTCGGGTGCCGGCGACAGCGCGTCTTCCGGCGGCCCGGGATCCGCGGCGGGCTGCGGTGGCAGGGGCGGCGCTGCCGGTGCTGCGGCGACGGGTGACGGCGACGACTGCGCGGGCGCGATGCCGAGGGTGCGGGTCGTGCCGCGCTCGAGTACCTCGATGCGCGGGATGATGCCGGCAGCGTCGGCATCCAGTGCGGGACGCGCAAGCTTGGCGGCCACCAGCTCCAGCTGGAGCCGGGGATCGGCGCCGCCATTGCGGATCCGCACCTGGGCGTCGGCCAACAGGTCGAGTGCGCGCACGACCTGGTTCGGTGAGAGCTGGTTGGCTTGCGCGCCCAGGCGCGCGAGCTCGTCCGGTGCGAACGCCCAGTCGTCTCGGGCGCCGGCGCCCTGCTGGAGCAGGCACACACACCGCAGCTGGGTGACCAGCCCGCGCATCAGCTGTTCGGGGTCGCTACCCGAATCCAGGACGTCCTCGAGCAAAGAAAACGCGCCTGCGACGTCGCCGTTGGCCAGCAGGTCCACCAGTTCGAACAGGGTCTCGCGGGCAACTGCCCCGAGCAGTTCCAGGACCTCGGCGAGCTCGACCCGACCGCCCGAGTAGGCGACGATCTGATCGAGCAGCCCCAGCGCGTCCCGGTAGGAACCATCGGCGGCGCGCGCGAGCGTGTCGAGGGCCGTCTCGGTCGTCTCGATGCCCTCGGCCTGTGCGACGCGGTCCAGCACGCGCACGAGCGCCGGGATGCCCGGCGCGCGCAGAACAAAGTGCTGCACGCGCGAGCGGATCGTGGGCAGGATGTCCCAGGGGTGTGTGGTGCACAGGATGACCACCAAGTGGGGCGGCGGCTCCTCGAGGGTCTTCAGGAGGGCGCTCGCGGCGCCCTCCTGGATCTGGTGGGCCTCGTCCATGATGGTGACGCGATAGCGGGCGACGACCGGTGCGTAGCGCACGGTCTCGAGCCAATCGCGCATCTCGTCGATCCGGCGGGCGCTCGACGCCGCGTCGACCTCGACGACGTCCAGCCAGTCGTCGTGGCCGGTCCGCAGGCACGAGTCGCATTTCATGCACGGGGTCGCGGTCGGCCCGGGGAACGACTGGCAGTTCAGGCAGCGCGCCAAGATGCGTGCGGTGGTCGTCTTGCCGGTTCCTCGCGGTCCCGAGAACAAATAGCCGCGCGCCGGGCGTCCGGAAGTCAGGGCGTTCGCCAAGGCCCGCGCCACGTGCTCTTGGCCGACCATGTCCTCGAACCTAGTCGGGCGATAGCGGTTATAGAGGCTCGCGCCAGATTCCGCGCTCACACAACCCTTTCTGGTGATGCCATCAGCGGCGGCGACCCTGCCAGGCAGGGTGCGCTCGCGCTGAGGTGACCGTGCACCCGCCGTCGAGGTGCGTCGCGAAAGCGGTAACCGTGCCGCCAACTCCGGCGAGGTAACCCCACTGCGCGTGAGCGGATCCGCTTAAGGCTGCTTCCTTCCGGACCTGACCTGGTTCGCGGTCGCCCACCGAATGGGACCTCACCATCAACGTCGCATTGCACGGACCCGACCCTTTCGGACGCGCCCCTCGGGCGGGAATTGTGCCCCGCTGAAGCGGATTTCGGGTACAGGGCACCGCTAGCTCCCCGCCTAGCACGGTCACCCTGTGAGGATAGAGGACCCCCGGACCGTCCGCGAGGGCTCGGGGGCCAGTTCCGTGCAATCGGTCGTTTCTGCACGCGTGGACCGGACCGCGAAACCTGAAACCGCCCATCGGGCGCGTCACGGCCAAGGCGGCCCTGGAGCGGTCTGGCGGCGCAAACGCCGCAGGTGCGTCGGCGGACCCGGCAGCTACCTGTCGCGGCGCCGTATGCGCGGTGTGACGCGGTCGCCGCCTCGGCGCACGCCGGCCGCGCCAAAGAATGCGGCGACGCCCCCGCCGATCATGGCGGTGGTGAACACCAGGTAGAGAAAGATCTGCAGGCTGGCGTTCTGGTGGAGCGCCGACATGATCGCCCACATGATGGCGCCCCAGGCCGCGCCGACCCCCACGCCGATGAGCACGGTGCGGATACGACTTGGGGGAGCGGAGATGTTGGTGGGCTTTGCCATGA
>Ga0182030_10006892_pt1 | contig 23824 bp, 18 predicted proteins | sample 812S3MmetaG_FD_121299 | JGI IMG/M metagenome (GOLD analysis project Ga0182030, IMG submission 121299) | Permafrost microbial communities from Stordalen Mire, Sweden - 812S3M metaG (Illumina Assembly) | ecosystem: Environmental > Terrestrial > Soil > Wetlands > Permafrost | place: Sweden...
CCCACCGCGGCGGTGAGGATGTAGTCGATCATCAAGGCTGCCGCGGCCAGCAGACCCGCGCCCTCGCCCAGGTTCTGGGAGGCCACGGTGTAGGATCCGCCGCCGTGCGGGTAGGCGTCGATGGTCTGGCGATAGCTGAAGTAGACGATGGTGAGCAGAGCCACGATGGCCGCGCTGACCGGAACAATGTAATGCACGCCCAGCAGGCCCAGCGGGATGAGCAGCGTGAGAGCAGCCTCAGGGCCGTACGCGGCGGAGCTGAGGGCGTCCAGTCCGAAGACGGGGATTCCGGCGATGGGGCCGATGTGCTCGGCGCGTTCTTCGCTGGTGGCCAGCGGCCGGCCCAGCAGCAGATCCTGAATGCGTGAGGTCAATGGCATGGTCGGCTTTTGTCCGGCAGCCTTGGATTGGAAAGGGAAGAGCCGCCGAGGGCATTGTCTCACGGCGCCGCGAAGCGGGGTTCCAACGCGTACGTAATGAATCCGTACAGAATTGACTTGGGACGTGGGTCAGCGTACGATTTGAATGTGTCAAAAGGGAGGCGTGCATGCCGCGGATTGCAGTCGAAGAAAATAACCGGATGTCGCTCAGGATCCGCTCCGAAGAAAAGGCGCTCTTGCTGCGCGCGGTGGCGTTGAAGCAGACGGATTTGACGGATTTCGTGGTGCGCCGGGCCGTTGCGGCCGCGCAGGAGATCATCACCGAGGCCGAGCAGGTTCAATTGTCCTCAAGAGATAGTCTGCGAGTGCTGGAACTGCTTGAGAATCCTCCGGAGCCAAGCGCCCGCCTGCTGGCTGCAGCGCATGCACTGCCTGTGCGGCCGTGAGCGGCCTGGCCTGGCATGAGGAGCCGATTGGCAAGCATCATGACCGGGAAGCGTTCGATTGCGGCGATGCGGCATTGAACGAGTTTTTGCGCCGCTATGCGCGCAAGAGCCACGAAGTGGGCGGGGCCAAGACCTTCCTGGCTATGGACGACGGTGGCGGCCAGGCCATACTTGGCTTCTATAGCCTGAGCGCGGCCTCGGTGGCCTACGCGCAGGTTCCGGAATTAGTGAAGCGAGGGCTGGCGCGTCACGAAGTTCCAGGATTCCGGCTGGCGCGCCTCGCCGTCGATCGCAAATTACAGGGTCAGGGCCTCGGCGGGCAGCTGCTGCTGGCGGCGGGGAGGCGATGTCTCCTTGTGGCGGCGGAGATGGGTGGCGTGGCCATGGTGATCGACGCCAAAAATGAGCGCGTGGCGCAATGGTATGCGAGCTACGGAGCGCTGCCTTTGCTGGATGCACCGCTATCGCTGGTACTGCCGCTGAAGACGATTGAAGCTGCTCTGCGAGCTGCCGGCAAGCACTGATTCTCGCCGCGAAGCAGCGCTACTGCGGATTCTTGGGTGCGGCGGGCAGGGTGAACTGGAAGCGGCTGCCTTTGCCCTGCGTGCTTTCAGCCCAGATGCGGCCGTTGTGCTGCTCCACAATGCTGCGGCAGAGCGCCAGGCCCAGGCCGGTGCCGCCCAGGGCGCGCGAGTCCGAGGCGTCGCCCTGCTGGAAGCGGTCGAAGATGCGGTCCAGCTTTTCCGGAGCAATGCCGCGGCCCTGGTCTTCAACGGTGAAGACCACTTCCTCAGGGCCATCCGATTGATCGGCCTCGCGAGCCAGGGGCCGCGCGGTGAGCTTGATGGCAGTATCCGAGGCGGAGAATTTAAGCGCATTGGTGACCAGCTCGTTGAGCACTTGCAGGATGCGATCTTCATCGGCCATCACGCGGATGGGCGGAGCTTCCACGCGGACCGTAATGCGGGCCTGGCTGGCGGCGTTGTAGGCCACGTCGGCGGCGCGGCGCAGCAGGTCGATGGCCTCCACAGGCTGGCGATAGAGCGGCAGGATTCCCCGCTCCACCTTGTCGAAGTCGAGGATGTCGTTGACCAGGCGAATGAGCCGGTCGCTGTTGCCAATGGCCATGTCGATCATCTGGCGTTGTTTTTCCGGCCGCTTGTCGAGCGCGCCGGACGAGATGAGTCCCAACGAGGCGCGCATCGAAGTCAGAGGAGTCCGCAGCTCATGGCTCACCGTGGAGATGAACTCATCTTTCATGTGCTCCAGGCGGCGGCGCTCGGAGACGTCCTGAAACGCAACCACCAGGCCGGAGATGCGGCCGTCTTCGATGAGCGGATTGGCGCTGTACTCGACCGGGAAGGCGGTCGAGTCCTGGCGCCAGAAGACTTCGTCGCGCATACGGATGGCCTCACAGCGGCGCAGCGCCTGAAGGATGGGGTTGGTGGACTTCGAGTAGGGCGTGCCGTCGGCGTGGGTGTGGTGGATGACCTCTTGCAGGTCGCGGCCGGTCAGCTCTTCCGGTGTGTAGCCCAGGGCGCGCGCGCCGGCCTGGTTGATGAAGGTGAGGCGGCCTTCGAGATCGATGCCGTAGATGCCGTCTGCCACTGACTCGAGAATGAGCTCGCGCTGGCGGGTGGCCACGTGGAGGGCCTGCTCGGCCTCGTGCTGCTCGGTCACGTCGGTGCCGTGGATGAGGATGAACGGACGCTCGCTGGGCAATTGCAGCCGGCGGCTGCGGCAGGCGATGCGGCGATAGACTCCGTCGCTGCGCCGCAGCGTGAGCGCGCCCTGCCACTCGTCCTGCTTCTCCACGGTGCGCAGGCAATCCTGAAAGCTGGCCAGGCCGTTCGCGTCCAGCAGCTCGGCGATGAAACGGCCGGTGAGCGCTTCGGTCCGATAACCCAGGGTCTCCGCGGTGAAAGCGTTAAGCGAGGTGAGGCGCCCTTCCAGGGAACACGTGAAGACGAAGCCCAGCGAGTTTTCCACCAACTCGCGGTAGCGCGCCTCGCTGGAGTGCAGGGCCATCTCCACCTGGCGCTGGTCGGTCACATCCTGACCGCTCACGATCAGGTACTGGATCTCGCCGTTGGGGCCTTGAAGCGGGCGCAGGGTCCAGCTTACGCGCCGGCTCTGGCCGCCGGCCACGCGCCAGGCGGTTTCGTGGGGGCCGGAGACCTGGCCGGTGGCCGCGTCGTGCAGTTTGGTGGAGGCCCAGGGACGGTCGTCCGGCTCCAGCACGTCGTCCACAAACGGCCGGCCCACGGCATCGGCCAGGCTCAGGCCTGTCAGCTGCGCGCAGGAGTGGTTGAGCCGCACGGTGCGGCCGGAGGTGTCGAGGACAGCGACCAGAGCCGGAACCGAGTCCAGCGTGGCGGCCACAAAACAGCGCTCGATGGCCAGGGCGCGCTCGGTGCGCTGGCGGGCGCGGACGGCCTGCTCCTGGGCGCGGATGCGGGCGTAGAGCTCCAGACGCGTAACCACTTGGCGGCCCAGAACCTCAAGCAGGGTGATGTGCTGCGCGTTGAAGCGGCCGGGCTCCCTGGCCAGCACGGCCAGCGTGCCGATGACCTGCTGGGCGCTCGAGATCAGCGGCACGCCGGCATAGGAGCGGCAGTTTTTTCCGCCCAGCAGCGGCACACCGGTGGGAGGAAAGCGCGCATCCTCGCCGGCATCGGGGATGAGCAGTGGCTGCCCCATCTGCAGCAGCCACTGGCAGGCGGTAGTGGAGCGGGGCTGCTCGGAGGCCTTGAAGCCGAACCGCGACTTGAACCAAAGCCGGTTGAAGTCCATCCATCCGATGTAGGCGTAGTCGGCGTTCGACAGCACTGCGGAAAGCTCGGTCAGCTCGTCGAGGGCAGGGTCCGGATTGCGGTCAAATACTTCAAATTCCTGGCGCAGGGCCACAGCCAGATGCTCTCCGGGATGTAGACCCTGAATTCCGCCCATAAGACACACAACCACCCACCGCAAGTATCGGGCATTCAAACTGCGTTGACTGTGCCGCAAAAGTGGCAGTTTTGTGGACCGCCGAGTACGACCTAAGTAATTCGGTTATCAGGACTAACGGCCGTTTATGGGTTACTCGCGGGCCTTGCTTTTGGTCATCGTGTAGTTACCTGTGCAGGTTACCCTCGATTGGCTCCTGCGATGAAGCAAAGTTGCATGAAAGCCCGGACGGAATAGGCTGCGGGACGAAGGAGCAATTGTTTGAAAGGGCGCGGGTTTAGCCGCGCCGCAAAGCGGCTCAGGGAAGAATTCGGCTTTAGCCGCCGAGGGAATTCAAGCTGTTGAAGAGAAGTTCGTCCAGGGCTAAAGCCCGGCTTCTCATTTTTTGCCATTCGTTGGCGCGGCTGAAGCCGCGCCCTTTCAAGACAGTGGAGTGGGATTGCCCCCTCGGAGGAGTCGTTCCGCAGCCTGCAAGTGTAATGGAGGGCGCCTCAGTTGCCGGTGGGAACCTTGCAGCAATCCCCGGCGGCGGCCGGTTCGTTGCTGCCCGCATCCAGCACCACCTTCCAGTTGCCGTCCGGCTGCTTGCGCCAGATGGTGATGTACCGTCCGCTGGTGGTGACCGGGTTGCCGTTGGCGTCCTTGCTGTGGCCTTCAAAGTGGCCCCAGGTGTAGCCAACGTCGCCGGAGGGGCCCATGGTGGCGTCGGTTGGGGTCCAAGTCAGTTGATAGTCCTTCGTCTGCCAGGTGGCGGATTTGACGATGGCCACCTTGCCCACGAGCGGGGCTGCGCCGTTGCCCAGGGCCACGGCGTCCGGAGCAAACCAGTTGGCGAAGGCCGCGCCGCCGTGGTCCAGCACGTCCTTGGCAAAGTGCGCCTCCAGGTCGAAGAGCAGCATCTTGCCCGCATTCACGGTGGTATCGGAAAGCGGGTTGGGAGCGCTCGATGAAGCCGCTGTGCCCGGATCGGGAAGCTGCCCGCATGCCGGCAAAGCCGCGCCCAGACCCATGGCCGCGAGGCCCGCAAGAGCCAGCAATCCTCTCAGGATGATTCCGTCCACGCCGAATCTGCGCACGATCTGTTCCTCCTGTTGCACCTTACATCGCAATCGTACAACCTGGGCTTTTGGAGGCGCAGGCCAACCCCGCCGGTCCGCTTCTCGTCCAACCTTGCAGGCGGCCGGCAAGGCGCCAGATTGGTATACTGGGAGGAATTTGTTTCAGTCCACGCCTCTCGGGGTCCGGGGTCGGCCGGAAGTATGGTTTCGGCCCCGGTTTGGGTGTATTGTGCTGAATTGAGAGGCCATTGGCTGCCCCGTGGCGATCCCGGGGGCTTTTGGTTTGGGGCCCCGGCCCGTCTCCGGGGGAAGGAAGACCATGGGAGCATTGCTGGAGAGCATCCACTCGCCCGCCGATCTGAAGCGTCTGAATTTTGCGCAGATGGGCGAGCTGGCGGAGGAGATCCGCGCATTTTTGATCCAGACGCTGGCCAAGACCGGCGGCCACCTGGGCCCGAACCTGGGCGTGGTGGAGCTGACGCTGGCCCTGCACACGGTCTTCAACACACCGGAGGACAAGCTGCTGTTCGATGTGAGCCACCAGGCGTACATCCACAAGATTCTGACTGGCCGGTTCGACCGTTTCGCCACCATTCGCCAGCCGGGTGGGCTCAACGGCTTTATGCTGCGCACCGAGAGCGAGCACGACTGCTTCGGCGCGGGCCACGCGGGCACGGCGCTCTCCGCGGCTCTGGGTATGGCCGCGGCCCGGGATCTTTCCGGCGGCAGCGAGCATGTGATTGCCGTGGCTGGCGACGCTGCGTTCACCAATGGAATCTCATTTGAAGCGCTGAATAACATCGGCGAGCACACCAAGCGGCTGATCATCGTGCTCAACGACAACGAGTGGTCGATCGACCGCAACGTGGGCGCCATTGCCCGCTACTTCCACAAGATTGTGACCAACGAGCACTACCAGCATCTGCATGAGTCGGCCAAGCGCATTGTGCAGAAGATCGGCGGCAAGACCGCGGTCACACTGGCGCGGCGCGCAGAAGAAGCGGCCAAGAGCATGCTCTGGCCCTCGATTCTTTTTGAGGAGTTTGGCCTCGAATATTTCGGCCCCATCGACGGGCACAACCTTCCGCTGCTGGTGGACACGTTCAAGTTCCTCAAGGCCGCCGATCACCCGGTGCTGCTGCATGTGCTCACGCAGAAGGGCCGCGGCTATCAGCCGGCGCTCGATGGGCAGAAGAAGTTTCACGGCCTGGGCCCCTACGATCCCGATACCGGCTTGACCAAGCCCGCCGGCCTGCCCACGTACTCTGAGGTGTTCGCCAACACGCTGGTGGAGCTGGCCAACCAGAACGACCGCATTGTGGCGATTACCGCGGCCATGCCCAACGGAACCGGGCTCGATCTGTTCCGGCCTCACCACCCCAAGCGGTACTTCGATGTGGGCATTGCAGAGGAGCATGCGGTGGTGTTTGCCGCCGGCATGGCCACGCGCGGGTACCGGCCGGTGTGCGCCATCTATTCCACATTCCTGCAGCGCGCCTTCGATCCCATCGTGCATGACGTGGCGTTGCAAAAGCTGCCCGTGGTGTTCTGCATGGATCGCGCCGGGCTCTCGGGCGACGATGGTCCCACGCATCACGGCCTGTTTGACATCGCCTACCTGCGCGGCATTCCGGAGATGGTGCTGATGTCGCCCAAGGACGAAGACGAGCTGGCCGACATGATGAAGACCGCGCTCGAGCTGCCGGGGCCCAGCGCCATTCGTTATCCGCGCGGCGTGGTGGTGGGTGTGGCTCGCAAGGCGGAGCCGCAGGCGCTCCCCGTGGGCAAGGCAGAAGTTCTTGAGGACGGGTCCGACGTGGCGATCCTGGGCCTGGGCGCCATGACCGCGCTGGCGCGCGAACTGGGTGCGAAGATCGACCGTGCCGGTTACTCGGCCGCGGTCATCAACCCGCGCTTCATCAAACCCATTGACCGCGAGCTGCTGGAGAAGTATGCCGGCTGCGTGGCTGCCTTCGTTACGCTGGAAGACCACGTGAAGATGGGCGGCTTCGGCTCGGCAGTCATTGAGGCCTTGGAGGAGATGGGCAGCAAGGTTCCGGTGGTGCGCATTGGCTGGCCGGACCAGTTCATCGAGCACGGCAAGGTGGACGATCTGCGCGCCAAGTACGGCCTCACCGTGGACGCGGCGCTGGAGCAGGTGCTTCCGCTGCTCGTGCTTCGCCGCAGGCCCACGCTGGTGGCCAGCTAGGCCGCACTGTCTTAGGACGCGCTGTTCATGTTGAGAGACTTCGACCGTACCAGCGTTCGCTCCTGTGTCTGCACGATGAAACCGTTCGGGGCTGGGCCGCGGAGGGGATGCGAGATCGGGAAGATGAACTTGTTCCGAGGTTTTCCACGAGTGCGATTGAGCCCAAAGCACGCACCGGAAATTTGCGCCCGCGCGAGTCGCCCAGATGCATCTGCCGGTCCAAAGCGCTGTGCGACAATCCTCTGAAGAACAATTCCTTTATGCGAATGATCCGGGACCTTGCGATGGGGTTGTTGGGAGCGGCTCTGGCCGGAAGCTTGGCCTGGGCGCAGGCCCAGACTCCCACTGTTCCGAAGATCCCTGCCCCGGCCCCCGCTCCGCTGGTTCTGGCCGGCGGCACGGTGGTCGACGTGACCGAGTGGGGCCACTCCGCCAAAGACCTGCAGGATGCGATCGTGATTGTGCGCGATGGCCGCATCAGCGAGGTCGGCATGCGCGCGGCCATCACCATCCCCAAGGGCGCCCGCGTCATCGACTGCACCGGCAAGTTCCTGATCCCGGGTCTGGTCGATGGCTTCGCCGGTATGAACTCGCAGGGCCAGGCCAGCGCCGATCTCTACATGGGCGTGACCACGGTGGTGGCCTCAGGCGACGACCGCCGCGGCCTGATTGATTTTTCCGCTAACCCAACCCCGCATATTTATCTGCTGGACTCGATCGGTTCGACCGACAACTGGAGCATGTTGATCCACCGTCCGGAGTGGGCGGCCAAGCTGAAAGAGGGAGTGCACCCGGCCGAGCTGAGCCCCGAAGACACGGCCCGCCAGCTTGCCGATACAGCCAAGCTGGGAACCCGCGTGCTGTGGCTGGGACATGACCTGACCGCGGCCAATACACAGTGGATTATTGGGCACGCGCATCAGATGGGCCTGGTGACCTACGGCGAATTTGTGTCCACGCCGTACCAGGTGGGCATTGAGGCGGGCGTGGATGCGTTGCTGCACATGAGCCGCTATGAGCTGGGCGTGGTTCCCGACGAGCTACAGCGGCCGCTGGTCGATGATCCGGAGGGGCCGGCCGGCAGCACCGCATACGACTACTCCGAGCGGCTGCCGCCCACCGATCCGCACCTGGTCGCCTACGCAAAGTTCCTCGCCTCGCATCACGCAGCGCTGATGCCCACCTTCAGCCTGTACTTCCTCCAACTCCCCGGACATCGCAACCCGTGGAAGGAGCCGGCCGCCGCGCTGCTCGATGCGAAGCACATGTTCGATCCTCCCGATCGCGCGACCGGCGAACTGAATTATCCGCTGGCGCCGTGGACGCGCCACTTACCCGCAGTCGGCCAGCGCTACATGGAAGAAAACCAGCGCAAGAAGGCCGCGCAGTCTGCCATGCGGCTATGGCGCATCAACGAGACCATCTTCTCCGCCTATCCGCATTACCTGGCGGCTTCCGGCGCGCCGGTCTTCGGCTCCATGCCCGGTATCTCCATGCACACCGAGCTTGAGCTGCTGGTGCGCCTTGGCCTTTCTCCGCGCGAGGCGCTGGCCGCGGCCACCAACAACTATGCCTTGCAGTTTGGCTGGAACGAACTGGGCCAGATTACGCCAGGCCGCCGCGCCGACATCCTCGTCGTCAACGGCGACCCCACCGTGAACATCTGGAACGCGCGGGGCATTTCCGGACTGATTGTCGACGGCAACGTGATGGACCGCGAAGCGCTGCTCAACGGCAAGTAGTGGCAGATAGCTCCGGCCGTCTGCCGGTTGGCCCGGTCTCAATGCGCCTTGCGCCCGGGGCGCGATTGGGAGAACTCGCCGTCATCGTTTAACGTATCGATAGGTGCTCGATTTCAACCGGGCAGTGCAAGGCAAGGGAAATTATCCGATCCCCGCTCAGGCTCTTTGACCGCAAGCACCGCCACAACCGGTGGCTCATGCTGATTGCGGCCTTCAAACTGGCCCAGGCGACGCTGTTCATTGCCATCGCCGTTGGGGCCCTGCGCCTGCTGCACAAGGACTTTGCCGACTTCCTCGCCCGCCTGGCGCATCATCTGCACTTCAACCCCGAGTCGCGCTTTGTCGACTTCCTTCTTGACCGCGCATCGTTTGTGAACGACCGCATGCTGCGCCGCTTCAGCATTGGCCTGTTCGCCTACGCTACGCTCGGGCTCATTGAGGGCATCGGCCTGTATCTGGAAAAAACCTGGGCCGAATACTTCACGCTAGGCATCACCGCCTCGTTCCTGCCCTGGGAGATCCTTGAGGTCTTCCGGCAGGTAACGCCCATACGCACAGCCCTGCTGGTGGTGAATCTGCTGGTGTTTTTCTACCTGCTGAAGATGATTGTGGAGCGAGGGAAGCAGGAGCGCGGCGGGCGTCGGTTGCTGAAGCGCAAGGGCTAATTCGCTTTTTCTTCGCTTTATCACGATCCAGGCCGCCTGTCCAGTAGGGGAACCAGCGCAGTAAACACTACCTATTGCGGTTGTGGATTTATATCCAACTATTAGGCGAATTTCCCACAAAAACCCAGAAAACTACACGCTTTAAGCCACTTTTTTTGTTGGCACGAGTGCGGAACGGCTGTACTATCGCACTTGTGGAGCCAAGTGGAGTCCAGTGGAGCTTCCGGGGGTTCTGAAGTGCGGTACAGCCAAATCCGCTCCTCTGACCCAGAAGCAAGTCTACTCGCAAATGACTTCAGCCACGACGCAGATGAGGCGCCAAAGGATCAGGGGAACCAGCCTGGCTAACGGGAGCAGGCGGTGCAGGGCAAGCGAACCAGCCGGGCGGCAGAAGCGAAGGCGGCCGCGGATGGGCAAGAGGCAGACAGGTGTTTCGGGGCAACAATCCGGCCAAGGTGGATGAAAAAGGGAGATTGAAGATCCCCTCTGGGTTCAAGACGCTGCTGGATGCGGCCAACGTGACCCAGCTGTACATCACCTCGACGGACGGCAAATGCGCCCAGATCTGGCCTTTGCCGGCCTGGGAGAAGCAGGAAAAGCTGCTTGCCGAACACAGCAGCATGGACGACGCGGTGGAGAAGTATTTGAACCTGACCAGCTACTACGGTCAGCAGGTGGAGATGGACAGCCAGTCGCGGGTGGTGTTGCCGCAGAAGTTGCGCGACAAGGGCAAGCTGGATGCCGAGGTTGTTGTGCTGGGCAAGCTGACCTACCTGGAAGTGCAGAACGAGAAGGAATTTGAAGAGCGGCTTCCGAGCTACGAGTTGACGGCGGAAGACCGCAAGACGGTGGCAGCGATTATCCGGCAGCAGGGTTGAAGGGCAATGCCCCTCAGGGGGAGCACATGACGAATTCGAATGAGCGCCATGTGCCGGTTCTTTTCAAGGAAGCGATTGATTTTCTCAGCGTGCGCCCAGGTGGCACCTATGTTGATTGCACACTGGGGTTAGCCGGGCACGCAGAAGGAATTGCAAGAAAGCTCGGTTCGCAGGGTCACTTGATTGCATTTGACCGGGACGCCGAGGCACTGGAGTTAGCAAAGGAACGGCTGGATCGAGTTAGCAGTGAGTTAGGCAGTGAAGCGCCGCAAGTAACTCTGATCAACGAGCCGTTCAGCAGTATCGCAAGTTATGTAAAGCCGGCTTCGGTGGATGGGTTGCTGGCGGATTTTGGAGTGAGCAGCCTGCAGTTCGACGAAGCGCGCAGGGGCTTCAGTTTTCAGGTAGTTGGTCCTTTGGATATGCGCATGGACATGCGCCGGGGACAGACGGCCGCACAAGTGGTGAATGAGGCGAACGAGCGTGAGCTCGGGGACCTCATTTACGAGTACGGAGAGGAAAGGAGGTCGCGGAGAATCGCCAGAGCCATTGTTCGGGGACGGCCGGTAACAACGACGGACCAGTTAGCCCGGCTTGTAACTCAAGCCGTCCCGACAATGAAACAAGAGCGCATTCATCCGGCGACCAGAACCTTTCAGGCTCTTCGTATCTACGTAAACCGCGAGTTAGACGAGATCAAGGCATTGTTCGAGGCCGCACCCGAGTTGCTTAAGCCCTCCGCAAGGCTGGTGGTCATCAGCTTTCACTCCCTGGAAGATCGCATAGCGAAAGACAGTCTGCGGGAAGGCGCGCAGAAAGGAATCTGGGAGATTCTGACCAGGAAACCGGTGACGGCGGGCGAGGAAGAGACCGATCGCAATCCCCGCTCGCGGAGCGCCAAGTTGCGAGCGGCGGAAAGACTGGGGCCGGCAAGCAGGGATGAGAAATCAGGAGGCCACGGCGCAAAGGCTTGGACTAGCAAGGCGTGGACCGGCAAGAGAAGTTAAGCAGCGGAACAGGGAAACCAAGGCAGGCAGGCGGGAGGGGCAACCATGGCGGCAATCGCGACAACCTATTTTGAGACGGGCCGCAGCCTCGGGCAGCGGATTCGCGAGCGGAATGACGAGCTGCTGGCACTGCAGCCGTTGCGCCGGCGCGGGGTGCGCACGCCGGAGTTCCACTTTGCGCGCCACTTCGACAATTCGCGGCTGGTGAAGGCTCCGGACCCTGTGCGGGTGCGCGAGATGCGCTTGTTCGGCGCGGCGATCACGATCTTGTTTTCGCTGGTGATGGTGTACGGCTTGCAGCACTTCTACGCCATCGAGAGCGGTTATCGCGTGGAAGCGGAAAAGCTCGCCGTCGAGCAGCTGCGGGAAGAGAATCGCCAGTTGCGCTTGTCTGAAGCGCAGCTCACGCAACCGGAGCGCATTGACACGATGGCGCGGCAGCTGGGGCTTTCGGAGCCTGCGCCGGGCCAGGTGGTTCATCCCAGCGCCCGGCCCGATGCGACCGCCCCTGTGCTTGCTCAGGTCACACCGCCGCAGGCCCCGGTTCAGTAAAAGCCAGTATCCGGCAGCGCAACAGCTGCAAGAGCCCGCGGAGCATCGCCCATGCAATTGCCAGTCAGAAGCAGCCGGAACCGCAACACCGCGGCCCGTGTCATCCCTCTCAAGCGGGCGCGCTTCTGGCTGATCTGCCTCTTCTTTCTGCTCTGGTCCTTTGCCATTTGTGGAAGACTGTTCTGGCTGCAGGTGGTGCGCCACAAGGAATTTCAAGAGCGCGCGGAGAAGCAGCAGCTGCGCACCTTTGAAGTAGCTCCCCGCCGCGGCGTGCTCTACGACCGCAACCTGCATGAGCTGGCTATGACGGTGCAGGCCGACTCCTTCTACGCCGTGCCCAGCGAGATCGACGACAAGCAGAAGGGCGCCTGGGTGCAGTCGACCGCGCACACACTGGCCGCCGTGGTGCACACCGATCCCGAAGACGCGATGACCAGCGAGGCGCAGATTGCCGAGCGGCTATCGAACGGTCACAGCTTTGCCTGGGTGGCGCGGCGCGTGACGCCGGATGTGGCCGACCGCGTGCGCGCGCTGAACATCAAAGGCGTCTACTCGCAGAAAGAGTTTCAGCGCTTCTATCCTGACAACCAGATTGCCGCGCAGGTGCTCGGGTATGTGGGCGCGGACGACAACGGGCTGGGCGGCCTGGAGCAGCGCTACGAGCCGCAGCTGCACGGCGAGCCGGGCCGCATGTATACGGCCATGGATGCACGGCGCAAGGTGCTTGGCTCGAGCGAACGCGAGCCGGAGCCGGGCCAGAATATGGTTCTGACCATCGATGCGCAGATTCAGTTCATGGCCGAGCGCGCTCTGGACCGCGCCATGGAAAGAACCCACGCGGACAACGGCACCATCGTCGTGCAGGACGTGCACACCGGGCAGATTCTCGCTCTCGCCATCCGGCCCACGTTCAATCCCAACCAGGCTCGCCATACCACGCCGGCGTTGCTGAAGAACCATGCGGTAGGCGACGTCTACGAGCCCGGATCGGTGTTCAAGCTGGTCACGTATTCGGCCGCACTGGAGCAGCACGTCACCACGCCCGACGACATGATCGACTGCCAGGGCGGGCAGATATCCCTTCCAGGGCGAGTGATTCACGACGACAAGGGAGACCACTTCGGCGTGATCACCGTGCACGAGGCGCTGGAACACTCGAGCGACGTAGCGGCCGTAAAGCTGGCGCAGAAGATCGGGCAGGACAAGTTCTACGAATATATTCGCGACTTCGGTTTTGGGCAGCGCACGGGTTTGGAATTGCCCGGCGAGACCCGCGGGCTCCTGCAGCCTGTCAAGCGCTGGGGCACAACATCGTATGCGTCCATCGCCATCGGCCAGGAGGTGGGCGTAACGCCGCTGCAACTGGTCTCCATGGTCTCTACCATCGCCAACGGCGGCATCTATCTCCCGCCGCACGTCCTCATGCCCGGCCCGGTCGGCGCCAGCGCGCAAAAGTCCGGCGCGCCGCTCCAGCCCAATCCGTTCAAACTCAGCAGCGAGCTGCCCAATCCGCTTCCCACCGGCTCGCATCGCGTCCTCTCGGAGATGACCGCTGCCCAGATGCGCAAGATGATGGAAGGCGTGGTGCTCTTCGGCACGGGCAAACCGGCGCAGCTGAATGGCTATTCGTCGGGCGGAAAGACCGGCACCGCACAGAAGATCGATCCGGCCACGCATACTTACTCGAAGACGATGCACATCGCGTCCTTCGCGGGCATTGCGCCGGTGAACAATCCCGTGATCTCCGTGGCCGTGGTCATCGACAATCCCAGAGGCGGCTCGTACTACGGCACCGCGGTTTCCGCGCCTGTGTTTGCCGATGTGGCGCAGCAGGTGCTTGAGTATCTGGGCGTGCCGCACGACACGGATGTACACGCGCCGACGGGAAAGAAGCTGGCCGTCGCGGAGATTGCCGAGGACGATGAACACGAACAGGGCGGCGACGTTCATGCGATGTTCGCAGCCATCAACGACCTGCCCAGCGACGATCCATTGCGCGCTGATCCGGCGCCGGCTCCAGTACAGGCAGCATCCGCGCTGCCCGCGGAGAAGACAGCATCGAGTCAGGCTGCAAGCGTAAAGAGCAGCGCGCAAAACGTAGACGCCACAGCACCAGCCACGCAGGCAGATAAGAATGTCCAGCCGCCGGGCAGGGAAGTGACGGTGAGCGATGCGCGTAAATTGAAGGTTCCTTCGCTGCTCGGCCTGCCCATGCGCCAGGTGATTACGCAGGCCGCGGCTGCCGGCCTTGAGGTGCAGATTGCGGGCAGCGGCACGGTTCGCGAACAGGCGCCGGCGGCGGGCACCATGGTTGCGGCAGGAACGCAGATCGCGGTGCGCTGCTCCCGTTGAAGCGGTTCCACAAGTGCTGTAACCCGAAACCACGAATCCGACGTGGCTTTTTCCTAAAGGAAAGCCACAGCCAACGCCACCACAAAGGGCGCGCAGGTTGTGGAGCCGCTTTAGATTCCCCCTGGCCAGCGATCCGTTCCCTCCAGCGATTCGCCGGTTTCCAGCAGGCTCTTGAGGCTGGCCATGATCTGCGGCCATCCGTTTGAAACTGCTTTGATCGTCTTCGATTTTTTTGTCCGACGTGTGCGTGAGGGTCAGCTTCACGGTCGCAGCTCATACGTCATGCGCGAAAACTCCTCCGCCGTTACGTCTGGAAAGAGGTGAGTTTGCCAGGTGAGCACCAGCTTGCGCGGCGGATCAATCTCCACCACTTCGCCGGCTGCCACGCGGCCATTGGGAGAGAGCAGCTCCCAGGTCGAGCCGACCCTCCAGATCGAAGCAAGGTTGAGCGCGGGCCAGCAATCTACAATGGAAGGCAAGATGAAGTGGAACGAGCTAGCTGAAGAAGTGACCGCGGTCGGCGCCGGCGTCGAGTCGGATGAACCGATCGCCGGCGTCGAGTACGACTCGCGCAAAGTCAAGCCCGGCGCGGTGTTTGTGGCCATGAAGGGCGGATCGACCGACGGCAACCGGTACATTGACAAGGCCATTGCGGCCGGCGCGCTGGGGATCATTACCGACTCGTCGAATACATTCGATCATCTGCTGGTGTACCAGGCGGGCGTGCCGGTGCTGGAGGTGGAGCATGGGCGCAGCGCGCTGGCTCAAGCTGCGGCGGCTTTCTTCGGCCATCCGGAGCGGAAGCTGGCGGCTACGGGGATCACCGGAACCAACGGCAAGACGACGACCGCGTTTTTAACAGAGGCGCTGCTGAATGCGGCGCACCGCAAGACCGTGCTGGTGGGGACGATTGAATATCACGTGGCTGGTGAAGTGCGGACCAGCGTGCACACGACACCCGAGTCGCGCGATCTGTTTGAGGTGATGGCCGAGGGAGCGGGCCGCGGCGCGACGGAGCTGGTGACGGAGGTTTCAAGCCATGCGCTCGACCAGGGCCGCGCGGCCGGCATCGACTTTGATGTGGCCGTGTTTACGAATTTGACGCGCGATCACCTGGACTACCACCAGACCATGAAAAAATACTTTGCGGCCAAACGGCTGCTGTTTGACGGCACGGTGTATCCGGCGCCGCGCGTGGCCGTGATCAACGCGCACGATGAGTGCGGCGCGGAGCTGGCTGCCGCGGCGAGCAAGGCGGGCGCAGAAGTGCGGACCTATGGGATTGGGCAGGGCGATTGGCGGGCGGTCAGCCACGCGCTCACGCCCGGTGGCGCGGTGATCGACCTCGAAACTCCAGCGGGCGCGGCGCGGGTCACATCGAAACTGGCCGGCGAAGTGAATATTCTCAACCTGCTGGCTGCGTTGACCGCGGCGCATGCGCGTGGCGTCAGTTTTCAAACGCTCGTTGAGGCCATTCCGCAACTCATGCCCGTTCCCGGGCGCTTTCAGCCGGTGGATGCGGGACAGCCGTTTACGGCGATTGTCGACTATGCGCACACCGACGATGCGCTGCGCAACCTGATTGCGCTGGCGCGTCAGATGACGGCGGCCTCAGGCGGCCGGGTGATTACGCTGTTCGGTTGCGGCGGCGACCGCGACCGCACCAAGCGGCCCAGGATGGGCCAGGCGGCGGGCGCGAACAGCGATTTTGTGGTGGCCACCAGCGACAATCCGCGATCCGAGGATCCGATGGCGATTCTGGCGGAGGTTGAACCGGGCCTCAAGTCAACCGGCGTTGATTACGCCATTGAGCCGGATCGTGCGGCTGCCATCTCGATTGCGCTGGGCGCTGCAAAGGCGGGGGACGTGGTGCTCATCGCCGGCAAGGGGCACGAGAAGGAACAGATCCTGGCGGGGCGCACGATTGCCTTCGACGATGCCGAAGTTGCGCGCGCGACGCTCGCCGATATGGGGTATGGTAAAGGGCAATGAAGCTGACCCTGGCAGAGGCGGCAATTGGCGCAGGTGCTGTGCTTGAGGCGCCGGCCAGCGTTGCCCATGCGGGCGCGCTGGAGGTGAGCGCGTACTCGATCGACTCACGCACCGTGGGCGCGGGCGCGCTGTTCTTTGCTGTGCGGGGCGAACGGCTCGACGGGCACGACTTTGTGGAAGCGGCTCTGGAACGCGGCGCGGTTGCGGCCGTGGTGTCGCGGGCCCGCGTGGCCTCGATGCCGAATGCGGTGCTGGCGGCGCCGCTGCTCATCGCCGAAGACCCGCTGATCGCCTTGCAGGCACTGGCCACGCATGTGCGCCGCCGCTGGGCCAGGCGCGTGGTGGCCATTACAGGCTCAGCAGGCAAGACTACAACCAAGGAAGCGGTGGCCGCGGCGCTGGGCGCAAAGTTCAACGTGATGAAGTCGCGCGGCAACCTGAACAATGGCTTCGGACTGCCGCTGGAGCTGCTGCGCCTGGAGCCCGAGCACGACATCGCCGTGGTTGAGATGGGCATGAATCACCTGGGCGAGATTGCCGCGCTGGCGCGCATGGCCGCGCCGGACTGGGGCGTGGTGACCAACGTGGGCACGGCGCACATTGAAAACTTTGCCGACGGCCAGGCAGGGATTGCGCGCGCGAAGTTTGAGCTGGTGGCCGCGCTGCCGCCCAACGGCGTGGCGTTTCTCAACTGCGACGACGCGTATGTTTCGCAGTTTGGCCGCGACTTTGCCGGCCGCACGGTTTACTTTGGCGAGGGGCCCTGCGCCGATCCGCAGATTATCGCCGTGCGCGAAGATTTGGATGGATTGCATCTGAAGTTTCGTGCCGGCGAGTGCGGGGGTGCGTTGACCCTGCAACTGCTGGGCGCGCACAACGCAGCGAACGCGATGGCTGGGCTCGCCGTGGCGCTCGAGGCCGGCGTAGACCTGGACGCCTCGGTGGCTGCGCTGGCGCAGTTGACCGCTGGAGACAAGCGCGGAGAGATCATTGAGATTGACGGCGCAACCATTCTGAACGACAGCTACAACTCCAACCCGGAGGCGCTGCGTTCAATGATCCGCACGCTTGCCGCGCGCCCGGCCGTGCGGCGCATTCTGGTGGCCGGCGAGATGCTCGAACAGGGCGAACACGCGCCCGGGCTGCACGCCGCCTGCGGCCGCGCCGCTGCTGAAGCCGGCATTGACCTCGTGGCCGGCGTGCAGGGCAATGCCGTGCACCTGGCCACGGCTGCCTGCAGCGCGGGCGTTGCGGCCTTGTTTTTGCCGAGCGCGGAGGCGGCCGGCGAGTGGCTCCGGCAGACCCTGCGCCCCGGCGATGTGGCCCTGGTGAAGGGCTCGCGCGGTGTCTATTTGGAACGGGCCATCGGGATTGTGCAGCAGGATTCCGGCACACACTGAAAACCGCGTGATTCCACAGCCCCGGCAGCGCCCGGCCCTGTAAAATCACAATGAATCCCGCTTCGCTCCGGCTCTGGAGGCCACTTGCTTTACTGGCTGCTCTACGAAAAGCTGTACCCGTTTTTCCGGCCCTTCCGCATCTTCCGCTACCTTACGGTCCGCACCGCCTTTGCCTCGCTCACGGCGCTGCTGATCGCGCTGTTCATCGGCCCGTGGGTCATTCAGAAGCTGCGCGAGTTCCAGATCGGCCAGTACGTACGCGACGATGGGCCGCAGACGCATCTGAAGAAGACCGGTACGCCGACCATGGGTGGCATTCTGATTGTGATTGCGATTCTGCTGCCCACCGTGCTGTGGTCCATTCCGACGGACCCGTTTGTATGGGTCGCGGTTTTTTCCATGCTCGCATTTGGGGCGATTGGTTTCGCCGACGACTACATCAAGGTTGTCAAGCGACGCAGCCTGGGCCTCACGGCGCGCGCCAAGCTCTTCTGGCAGAGCCTGGCGGCGTCCATGGTGGCTGTTGCGCTGGCGGTCCTGGAACAGTTCCGCATTTTTTCCACCCGCATGACGGTGCCGTTCTTCAAGAGTCTGCGCCCAGACCTGCTGTGGCACGGCTGGCCCGCCACGCTTCCCTACTTGGGGTTCCTGGTCTTTCTGCCCTTTGTGGCCTGGGTTGTCTTTGTGCTGATGGGCTCGTCCAATGCTGTGAATCTCACCGACGGGCTCGACGGGCTGGCCATCGGCTGCACCATCATCGCCGCGGGCGCCCTCGCGGTGCTCACCTACGTCAGCGGCAACGTGGTCTTTGCCGACTACCTGGAACTGCAGTACCTGCCGAGAGTGGGCGAGGTGACCGTGTTCTGCGGCTCCATGGTGGGCGCTTCCATTGGTTTTCTCTGGTATAACGCCCATCCGGCCGAGATCTTCATGGGCGACGTAGGTTCGCTGGCCCTGGGCGGCGCCATCGGCACGGTGGCCATCATCATCCGTCAGGAGTTGCTGCTGCCCTTCATCGGCGGCATCTTCGTCCTGGAAGCGGTCTCGGTGATTCTGCAGGTGGGCAGTTACAAGCTGCGCAATGGGAAGCGTATCTTCAAGATGGCGCCGCTGCATCACCACTTTGAACAGCTGGGTTGGAGTGAATCCAAGGTCATTGCGCGCTTCTGGATTGGCGCGCTGGTGTTTGCACTGTTTGCACTCACCACGCTGAAACTGCGCTAGACACGGTGCGCGCGGCGTGCCCGGCGATGCAGAATAAGAGAGGCGCACGGGGCGAGGATTGGCCGGAATGATGGAACTGAAAGGCAAGAAGGTTCTGGTGGTGGGGCTGGGGAAATCCGGGCTGGCGGCGGCCCTGTTTCTGCGCCGGCGCGGCGCCCAGGTCACGGTCTCCGACGTGCGCAGCGCCGAGGCGCTGGCCAAGGACATTCCCGCCCTGCTCGATGAGGGCATCATGGTGGAGACGGGCGGCCACGGGCTACTCACCTTCCGCCGCCAGGACCTGATCGTCGTCAGTCCCGGTGTGCCGTTGAACACGCCCGAGCTGGCGCAGGTGAAGAGCTTCGGCCTGCCGGTGATCGGCGAGCTGGAACTGGCCGCGCGCTTCCTCAAGGGCAAGACGCTGGCCATCACCGGATCCAACGGCAAGACGACGACCACGGCGCTGGTGGGCGAGATTCTGGAGAAGGCCGGCGTACCCACGCTGGTGGGCGGCAACATCGGCGTGCCGGTGGTGGCGCTGATTGATCAGAGCACTGATGAGACCTGGTCGGTGCTGGAGGTTTCGAGCTTTCAGCTGGAGAGCACGGAGCGGTTTCACCCCAGCATTGCGGTCATTCTCAACATCACGCCTGACCATCTGGACCGCCACGGCAGCTTCGAGAACTACGCGTTGGCCAAGGAGCGGATTTTTGCCGCGCAGGATGAGCACGACTTTGTGGTGCTGAACGCCGACAACGCGCGGGCCGCGCAGGCTGCCTCGCGATCGGTGGCCAAGGTCTGCTTCTTTTCGATTGAGCACTCGGTGCTGCAGGGCGCGTGGGTGCAAGAGGGCTTTCTGGTTTATCGCGGAGGCAAGGACGAGCCGGTCGAGAAAGTGATGCCTTTGCATAATGTCCCTCTCAAGGGCGCGCACAATGTGGAGAACGTGCTGGCGGCGGTATGCGCCGCGCGGCTGGCCGGCGTTTCGGCAGAGCAGATCCGCACCGCGGTCGAGGCTTTTCAGGCGGTCGAACACCGGCTCGAATATGTGGCAACGGTCAACGGAGTCGAGTTCTACAACGACTCCAAGGCAACCAACGTGGACGCGACGTCCAAAGCCGTCGCCGCGTTTTCTGTCGGGATTCATCTCATCCTCGGCGGCAAGGACAAGAACTCCGACTACACGCAACTGGCGCCGTTGCTGCGCAGTCACGTGCAGGCGATCTACACCATCGGCTCGGCGGCGGCCAAGATCGAGTCGGAGCTGCGCGGCGTGGTGTCGATCCTTTCCTGCGAGACGCTGGCCAACGCCGTGAGCGCTGCGGCCTCGGCCGCGCGGCCGGGCGAGGTGGTGCTGCTGGCGCCGGCCTGCTCCAGCTTTGACCAGTTTGAAAACTACGAACACCGCGGCCGGGTCTTCAAGGAGCTGGTCAGCGAGCGGCGGGGGTGGAGGGTATGGCAGCGCGCGTAGGCGTCGACAAGTGGCTGTTCTGCACCACGCTGCTGCTGGTGGTGGTGGGGCTGGCGATGGTCTTCTCCGCGTCGGCGATTGTGGCGCAGGAGCGGTACCACTCGCCGTACGCGTTTGTGGGCCGGCAGGCGGGCTGGGCAGTGGCCGGCGTGCTGGCCATGCTGGCGCTCATGCATGTGGATGTGAAGACCTACAAATCCACGCGTTTCATTTACACCATTCTCTCCATCACCACGGTGCTGCTGATGTCGGTGTTCTTCTTTCCGGGCTCGCACGCGGTGCACCGCTGGATCCGCTTCGGCGGCCTGTTTACCTTTCAGCCTTCAGAGATTGCCAAGCCGGTGGTGGTGCTGTTCCTAGCCTGGTTTCTGCATACGCGCCTGGACGCGATGCGCGACTGGAAGAATACGCTGGCAAAGGCGGCGGTGATGCCGGTCTTGTTCATGCTGCTGATCGTCAAGCAGCCCGACCTGGGCACGGCGCTGGTGATTGCCGGCGTGACCGGGATGCTGCTGCTGCTGGCGGGCATGGAGTGGAAGTATCTGCTGATGGGCGTGGGCGCAGCGCTGCCCGCGCTGGCCGCATTGCTGCTTCTGGTCTCCTGGCGGCTGAAGCGGATGCTGGTGTTTCTCAATCCTGAGTCTGATCCGCAGGGCGCTGGGTTCCACATCAACCAGTCGCTGATTGCCGTGGGCACGGGCGGGCTGACCGGCCGCGGCTACATGGAAGGCATGCAGAAACTCTTCTACCTGCCCGAGGCCTCGACTGACTTCATCTTCGCCAACATTGCCGAGGAGCTTGGCTTCATCGGCTCTGTCGCGATTGTGCTGCTGTTTGTGGTCTTCGGCGCGCGGGGCTTAAGGGCGGCGTTTCGCAGCCAGGACCCGTTTGCGCGGCTGGTTGCATTCGGCATTACCACTACCATTCTGCTGCAGGCGTTCTTCAACATCAGCGTGGTGCTTTCGCTTGTGCCCACCAAGGGCATTCCACTGCCGCTGATCTCCTCGGGCGGAACGTCGGTGTTTGTGACGCTGGCTAGTATTGGCATTCTGCTCAACATTACAAGGACAGCTGAATGAAAGAGACGCGGAACAGCGTATAGGGAATAGTGCTGATGAACCTATTTGCAAAGCTAGTTCTCCCGCTCTGGTTCCTGTCCTTTGGGATTTTGGCCAACGGTCAAAGCCAGAGGCATTCTCACGAGCTCAAATCTCCGACACTGCTAGACGAACCTTTTTTTTATATCCCCTATGATCCGTCTAAAGTCCACTACGAGCCGGTTCCTCAGTCTTTCGCGAAGGTCTGCGGCCATACTTTTCAGCATGAATATGTCTATGCCTACTTCAAATCTGGGGATGCTGAGTATTTTGTGATCTCCGGCTACAGCTCTGACCAGGACGGCGACTCCCTCGGATATGTTGCTATGGTCAGAGGAGCCAGATGTGAGTCTGCCGACCTAGAAAATACCTTTGTTGGAGTTCCGCCTCAGAATGGATACTCCAATTCCCGCATTGACGAAGGCATACCCGGCAAAGGTGCTCCAGACGTTCGTGATCCCGGAGAATCGGGTGCGATGGGGAATTACCATTATGTCCTTCGGTCCCCGCATGAGGAAGCAATACTGAGAGGTTTACTGGATGACAATTTTCAGCGCGGAATCCGGCCCTTCGGTGGGGAGATCCAATACAAGAGTCTCATCTGTACTTCAAAGATGATGGAGAATTTCTCTGATTACTCGGGTGTAATTACCGAACAACAACTCAAATCATTCTGCGCCAAGAGCCCATCTGTCCTTGATTCTTCTGAGGGCAGATTAAAGGGGAAATAGTCTGTCGAATCTGCGCGTACTCATCGCCGGTGGCGGGACGGGCGGCCACATTATCCCGGCGCTTGCGGTGGCACGCGAGCTGGTGGCGCGGTACGGCGCTGAGGTGCTGTTCGTCGGCACGGCGCGGGGGATGGAGAGCCGGCTGGTTCCCGCCGCAGGATTCGAACTGCACCTGATCGAAGTGGGGCAGCTGAAGAATGTCTCGTTGATGACACGGGTGCGGACGCTGCTTGATCTGCCGCGCAGCATTTTTGCCTGCCGGCGGCTGATCGGCGAGTTCAAGCCGGCGGTGGTCTTTGGCGTGGGCGGGTACGCTTCCGGGCCGGCGATGGCGGCGGCGCTCTGGACGGGCGTTCCGGCGATGGCCTTTGAGCCGAATGCGATGCCGGGGCTGGCCAACCGGCTGGTGGGTAAGCGGGTGCGGGCTGCGGCGGTCAACTTTCCTGCGGCAGCCCGGTGGTTCCGCAACGCGGAGGTGACCGGGATTCCGGTGCGGCCGGAGTTTTTCTCTCTTGCTGCCCGGCAGGCGGTAGTTGCGCCGCACTTGCTCGTCTTTGGCGGGTCACAGGGGGCGCGGATCTTCAACGTTCACGTGCCGCGGATTGTTCCGGCGCTGCTGGATGCTGTCCCCGGGCTGACGATTTTGCACCAGGCGGGGGCGCGGAACGCGGAGACCACGCGGGCGGCGTATGCGGCCACGGGCGTTGATGCCGGGCGATGGCGGGTTGAGGCGTTTCTGGACGAGATGCCGGCGCGGTTTGCCGAGGCCGACCTGGTGATGGCGCGGAGCGGGGCCTCGTCGGTGGCCGAGCTGGTGGCGGCGGCGAAGCCGAGCCTGCTGGTTCCCTTTGCGGCGGCGGCCGATGAGCACCAGAAGCGGAACGCCGAGGCGATGGTTGCGGCCGGGGCGGCGGTGATGCTGGAAGAGCCGGATCTGGACGTGTCGGGACGGCTGCTGGATGCGCTGACCGGCTTGCTCACCTCGCCGGAGAGGCTGGCCTCCATGGCGGACGCGGCACGGACGCAAGCGCATCCGGATGCGGCGGAGCGGATTGCGGGACGGCTGGCCGGGCTGGCCGGTACAAAGAAGAGCGCTGGAAGCACGTAAGTTCTTTAGAAATGGAATTATGAAAAAGGTTCTGTGTACGTAAGTCTTTTAGAAATAGGTCTGTTTTTCCTAGATTTCGCGTAACATGCTTGTTTTAAGTTAGATAGCAAAAAATCCGCGAAAATTGCATTTCGCTTTTTTCCTTTCTGTGTTCCTTTCCGGCCCGCTTCTATGGATGATTGTGCGCCGGAAGCACGTAATTTTCTGCAAGCACCTGCGGTGCGGCGGACGCTCGCGGGAGACTCGCATGGGGTTCGTGGTTTCCCACCCTTGCGCCAGAAAGAAGGCGCAAGGATGGGGCACGGAGGGTTTTGGCCGCCCACCCTTGGCACAAGTACAAAAACGTGCCAAGGATGGGGCACCCCGGCACTCCGGCTTTCTTTGGGGCAAGCGGGGTTGTGGACGAGAACCGGGCTGTGTGGAAATGCAAAACGACAAAGCCCGCCTGCCGAAGCAGACGGGCTTTGCTGGGGAACTCCGCGGCGATCTGGGGTGAGCCGCGGAGACCGAAGTGATTACCGGTGACCGCCGCCGCCGCCGGCATGGCCACCACCACCACCACCGCCGCCATGGAAGCCGCCGCC